>MAAC01011251.1_pt1 | contig 83745 bp, 74 predicted proteins | sample 1115981 | NCBI WGS metagenome assembly MAAC01 (sample SAMN04961126, study PRJNA320927) | seawater metagenome | isolation source: sample BD02T64 sea water enriched with oil for 64 days | place: USA:Gulf of Mexico | collected 2013-07-27
ACACAAGTAGAAACAATCAATAAATCATTGACTATGCAAAAAGATGATTTGATCTTTGATCTTATTCAAGCAGAAGATGAAAGACAACGTTTTGGAATTGAGTTAATTGCCTCAGAGAATTTCGTTAGTCCGAGCGTAATGGAAGCATTAGGTTCTTGTCTAACAAACAAGTATGCTGAAGGATATCCAGGAAAGAGATATTACGGAGGTTGTGAAGTTGTTGATCAAGTAGAGCAATTGGCTATAGACAGAGCAAGAGAATTGTTCGGTGCTGAATATGCGAATGTTCAACCACACTCTGGATCTCAAGCAAATGCTGCTGTATATTTGGCATGCCTAAAACCAGGTGATAAAATTCTTGGTTTCGATTTATCACATGGAGGTCACCTGACACATGGTTCACCAGTAAATTTCTCTGGTAAATTATATAAAACTTCATTTTATGGGGTAGATAAAGAAACAGGTACTATCAATTATGATAAGTTAGAGGAAACGGCTCTGGCTGAAAAACCTCAAATGATTATCTGTGGTGCTTCTGCTTATTCTAGAGATATTGATTTTAAAAGATTCCGTGCGATTGCAGATAAGGTTGGTGCTTTATTGATGGCCGATATTTCTCATCCTGCTGGATTGATTGCAAAAGGTTTATTGAACGATCCTATACCTCATTGTCACATTGTTACTACAACAACACATAAAACACTAAGAGGTCCTCGTGGTGGTCTTATCATGATGGGGAAAGATTTTGAAAACCCATGGGGATTAAAGACCCCAAAAGGAGTAACTCGTAAGATGTCAGCGATATTGAATTCAGCTGTATTCCCCGGTTCTCAAGGTGGCCCATTGGAGCATGTTATAGCCGCTAAAGCAGTTGCTTTCGGTGAGGCACTTCAAGATCAATTCTTTGACTATACTCGTCGTGTTAGAAAAAATGCACAGGCTATGGCTGAAGCATTTGTTGCTAAAGGATATGGTGTTGTTTCAGGAGGAACAGATAACCACTGTATGTTGATTGATCTTAGATCTAAGAATATTACAGGTAAGGAAGCAGAGGAAGCTTTAGTAAAAGCTGATATTACTGTAAATAAAAATATGGTGCCATTTGATGATAAATCACCATTCATTACTTCAGGAATTCGTGTAGGGGCTGCCGCAGTCACTACCAGAGGAATGAATGAAGAGGATATGCATAAGGTGGTTGAATTAATCGACGAAGCATTGATGAATTATACAGATGTTGAAAAACTAGAGGAAATCGCTGATCGGATCAACGATTGGATGGCTGAATACCCAATGTTTAGCTGGTAGTTTGTAAAGTATATAAATAAAAAAAGCCCATTTCGAAAATTCGAAATGGGCTTTTTTTATTACGGATAGTTGTTATTAATCTTGTTTTTTGATGATAAAAACGTCCTCATTCGGTTTCTTCATGTGGTATTTTTCCCTTGCAATTTTTTCGTAGGTGCCCTTATTGTCCAGCTTTTCAAGGACAGTATTGTCCTTCTCCATTTCATTTTGGTAGAACTGAATATCTTCTTTTAAATTCTCAATGGTCTGATTCAATTCCTTCTGAGTAAGGTAGGAGTTAGCATCTAAGAAAAGTAACCATACAAGAAAACCTAGGGTAACAATAAAATATTTATTGCTCATCCTGGCCAGTATTTTAACAAATAAGGTATTCTTAAATGGTTTCATAGACATCTTTCGATCAAATATATTTCAAAAATAAGAACTAAAAAAATAATTGTTCATCTTGGTAAATGGATTATTAGGACGATCATTTAATTTATTTGAACGATTTGTCCAGATGTATATGAATCAATATATTGTATATTGGTCTTAATAAAAGCTTTATTATATGTTATTTAATTCTTTGGATTTTGGCATATTTTTACCAATTGTATTCTTGTTATATTGGTTTGTATTTAACAAAAATCTGCGTCAACAAAATCTATTTTTATTAATTGTTAGTTACGTTTTCTACGGTTGGTGGGACTGGCGATTTTTAAGTTTGATATTATTTTCTTCCATTTTAGATTTTCGAATTGGTAAATTATTATTATCAGTTGAAAAGGAATCAAAAAGAAAGTTGCTATTGGCAATTAGTGTTATAGTCAACCTTGGTTTCTTAGGTATTTTTAAATATTACAATTTCTTTGCTCAAAGTTTTGTGGATGCTTTTCAATTTTTCGGAAGAGATATACAAGTATCTAGTTTACAGATAATTCTTCCGGTAGGAATAAGTTTTTACACCTTTCAAACACTTAGTTATACCATTGATATTTTTAACCGTAGGCTAGAACCCTCCAGAAACTGGGTTTCGTTTTTTGCTTTTGTAAGTTTCTTCCCGCAGCTGGTGGCTGGTCCTATTGAAAGAGCAACGAATTTATTGCCTCAATTTTATAAAAGTAGACTTTTTAATAGGGCAGAAGCAACGGATGGCTGTAGGCAGATTTTGTGGGGGTTTTTTAAGAAAATGGTAGTGGCTGATAATTGTGCGACCATGGCAAATCAAATATTTGAAAATTATGAAACCGCATCTGGTTTTAGTCTGTTGCTGGGTGCTTTGTATTTCACTTTTCAAATTTATGGGGATTTTTCAGGTTATTCGGATATCGCTATTGGAACATCAAGATTGTTTGGGTTTAATTTAATGCGGAACTTCGCCTATCCATATTTCTCAAGAGATATAGCGGAGTTCTGGCGGAGATGGCATATTTCTTTATCTACCTGGTTCAGGGATTACTTGTATATACCCTTAGGAGGAAGTCGTGGGGGGTTGAAAATTAAATTAAAAAATACCCTTATTATATTTGTGGTAAGTGGCTTTTGGCATGGAGCAAACTGGACCTTTATTGTTTGGGGATTTTTGAATGCACTGTATTTTCTACCCGTTATGCTGAGGAATAATAATAGGAATCACATGGGGGTTACTGCTGAAGGTAGATTGTTACCAAGTTTTTCAGAGTTGTTTAAGATGGGTACTACCTTTGGTTTGACTATTATTGCATGGATTTTCTTTCGCTCTGATACCGTAACAGATGCCGTACAATACATTCATAGAATGTTCACCAATTATACTATTACAGAAGGTGATATTGCAAAAACCACTATAATTTTTGTCCTATTTATGATGCTAGTTGAGTGGCTTCAAAGAGATAAACAACATGGCTTGGAAAATTTGATCCTTCCACCTTATCTTAGACATGGTCTCTATTATATGTTGATTGGCTTTATTTTCTATTTCGGAGGTACTCAACAAACCTTTATCTATTTCCAATTTTAACTGGTGGCTATGAAGCAATTTTTAAATAAAATAGCGGTCTTTTTCACTTTACCATTGCTTTGTTTCCTTTTTTTGGAGTGGCAGGTGAGAACACAGGAGAATTCCTATTCTTTGAAAATGCATAATTTTCATGAAAAGAAATCAGGAATTGAACATCTAATTTTGGGGAATTCACATGCCTATTATGGCTTAAATCCTGCATATTTCAGTGGAAACACCTTTAATTTGGCCAACCTGAGTCAATCTTTGGATATTGATGAATTACTGTTGAATAAGAATTTAGCGGATATGAATCAGCTTAAAACGGTAATCTTACCTATATCCACTTTTTCATTTGACTTTACATTATCAGATTCAGAGGAGAGCTGGAGGAGATATGATTATTTGTTTTATAGTGATCTAAATAAAACGGATTTATCGATATCATCTTTTGACCTTAGAAATTGGAGCTTAGTCTTGGCTAAAGGATTCAAATCTAATATGGATATTCTTCTAAGCCTATGGAAAAAAGGGAGTTTAGTGAATTGTTCAGAAAAGGGATGGGCCAATAATTATAAAGGATCAGCATTATCAAAGGATACTATCTTAGTGAAAAATACAGCAGAACGTCACAAGGCCTTTCAGGGGCATGAGTTTGAAAATAAAAATCATTTATTAAAGATCATTGAAAATCTACAAAATAGAGGTGTTCGACTCATTTTGATTCATTTACCTGTCTCCAGATCTTATTTCGATTATGTGGATAAAGAAAGCTACAGTATTACCCAAGCGTACCTTCAAGGGGTGACCTCTAAATATCCCCATGTAGAGTATGTAGACTGGATGCAGAAGGTAGGATTTGATACAAATTTATTTTACGATCCCGATCATTTAAATCAAGTTGGAGCCAAAAAAGTTTCTAAATTGCTAGACGATTATTTGAAGCAATAAAATGACAAAGCAAGAAATGGTTGATCAGATTCAAATACAATTGGAAGATTTGTATCCTGAAACACCGATACCACTAGATCATACGGATTCATATACCCTTTTAATAGCTGTATTATTATCTGCTCAATGTACAGATGAGAGGGTAAATAAAATTACACCTGCCTTATTCAAATTGGCGAATAATCCTTTTGATATGGTGAAGTTGGAGGTAGATGATATCAGGGGAATTATTCGCCCTTGTGGTTTATCTCCAAGGAAGTCGAAGGCGATTTACGATCTTTCTCAAATATTGATCGATAAATATGAAGGTGAAGTACCTGCCGATATGGAAGCGTTAGAGTCTTTGCCGGGCGTAGGACATAAGACCGCTTCAGTGGTCATGGCTCAATCCTTTGGCGTTCCTGCATTTCCTGTTGATACCCATATTCATAGATTGGCATATAGATGGAAGTTGACCAATGGGAAAAATGTTGTGCAAACGGAGAAGGATTTAAAAAGACTATTCCCAAAAGACAGTTGGAATAAATTACATCTGCAAATCATCTTCTTTGGTAGAGAATATTGTCCCGCAAGAGGTCATAACCCTTATACATGTCCAATTTGTAAGGATATGGGAAGGAAGTCTGTATTTGAGGATTTTGATAAACAGGTTGCTAAAAAGAAGGCCAAATAAATGAGTAAAGCTGAATTAATCAACATACAGGTAGAAAGGACAGCCAATATTAGAAAATTAGGTGATTTTGGCCCGCATATAAAACATGTTATCATTTCCTGTCATGGCTATGGCCAGTTGGGTGAATATTATATCAGAAAGTTTAATAGTATTCAAAGAGACGATATACTGGTTATTTGCCCGGAGGCGCTAAATAAGTTTTACTTGGAAGGATTCAATGGTAGAGTTGGATCCAATTGGATGACTAGCGATAGGCGAGAGGTAGATATTGAGGATAATAGAAAATACCTTAATCAGGTGTTGGTCTGGATTAAGTCAAAATTAACGCAAAGCTATTCGATTCACTTATTAGGTTTTTCTCAGGGTGCTCAAACCTTAAGTCGTTGGGCAATTACTGAGAATTTACAAATTGATTCACTAACTTTATGGGGCGGACGTCAAGCAAAAGATATGACTTGGGATGAGCTGAAATTATGGTCATTATCCAATAAAGTACATATTCGAATGGGGACCGAAGATCCTTTCTATTCAACGAAAAAAGTAGAAGATTGGTTAGCAGAATGGAACGAACACGATGTAAGGTATAATTTTGAATATTACGAAGGGAATCACAGTTTGGTGTCGCATGCAATGAAAGACTATTTAAAGAACATTATAGATAAGTAAATTTTGATGTGATGACTAAGGATAAAAAATATGGTATGACCAAGGTGGCTGTGGCAGCTTTAAAAGCTGAGAGTAGTCATCGATCCGAATTGGTTAGCGAATTATTTATTTTTGATGCCTTTGAAATTATCGATGAAGAAGGCGAGTGGTATCAAATAATTAATCAGTTTGACGGGTACAAGGGCTGGCTTATGAAAAGTCATTCTAGGGATGTTGATGAGAATTTATACTATTGTTTGGAAAGGAAAACAACGTTCACCTCCAAATTGTCTACCAAGATGTATTGGGATAATAAATTGCATAGAGTGGCAAGGGGAACCTTTTTACCGGAACAAGGATTGTTTACCTCACTGGATATTGATGAGCCAATAATTGCCGCAAAGGAGATTAAGTTTTTATTACCTGAGCAGGCCATTACGCTTGCTAAGAAATATTTGAACGCTGGATACCTATGGGGTGGTAAAAGTCCTATGGGATTAGATTGTTCAGGTTTAGTTCAAGTGGTCTATCGAATGATGGATATCAATTTGCCTAGGGATGCTTCACAGCAGATTGAAGGGGGAGTTTTAGTAGATTCTTTGGAAGAACTACAGATGGGTGACTTGGCATTTTTTGAGAGTGAAAAAGGGAACATTACCCATGTAGGGATTATGTTGAATGATTCAGAAATAATTCACGCTTCCGGAACGGTCAGAATTGATAAATTAGACCGGGAAGGAATTTTCAATGAAGAAGAAAATAGATATACCCACAAACTAAGGATGATTAAGCGTTTTATTGATCCTGAATTGATAAAATAACCAATCCTAGATATGGTTTTATATTATCCTGCTAAAACTAGTGGATATTTAGTACTTTTGCGCCAGTCCATATACTAGATACATGAAGACAAAGACGCTAAAGAAAAATAAGATCAATGTGATTACCTTGGGTTGTGCCAAGAATATTTTTGATTCAGAAGTAATGATGAGTCAATTGAAGGCAAACAACTATGAAGTAGAACACGAATCTCAACGAGAAGATGCTGCGATAGTAATTATCAATACCTGTGGTTTTATTGACAACGCCAAGCAAGAGTCTATTGATACTATTATTCAATTTGTTCAGGCAAAAGAAGCTGGTGATGTAGAGCAGGTGTATGTTACAGGATGTCTTTCTGAAAGATATATGGATGATCTACGCAAGGAAATTCCAGATGTTGATGATTATTTTGGAACAAAAGATCTTCCTAGATTATTAAAAGTACTACGTGCAGATTATAAAAAAGAGCTAGTAGGAGAGCGTTTATTAACCACTCCAGCACATTATGCTTATTTCAAAATTGCAGAAGGTTGTGATAGACCCTGTTCATTCTGTGCAATACCATTGATGCGAGGTAAACACATTTCAACCCCAATGGATGAATTGGTGAATCAAGCTAAGAAGTTGGTTGCAAATGGCACAAAAGAAATTCTTTTAATAGCTCAAGATCTTACTTTTTATGGTCTAGATATTTACAAAAAGAGAATGTTGGCTCCTTTATTAGAGGAATTGGCTGGTATTGAAGGCTTGGAATGGATCAGGTTGCACTATGCCTATCCGGCGGGATTCCCAATGGATGTAATTGATGTAATGAAGAAGCATGATAATATTTGTAATTATCTGGATATGCCTCTTCAACATGGATCTACAAAAGTCTTGAAAGATATGCGTAGAGGTATTACACGTGAAAAGACTACAGAGCTTATTCAAAATATTCGTAAGGAAATTCCAGGAATTGCAATTAGAACTACATTAATTGCTGGTTACCCGGGAGAAACTGAGGAGGACTTCCAAGAAATGATGGACTGGGTAGAAGGAATGAAATTTGAGCGTTTAGGTATTTTTGCCTATTCTCATGAAGAAAATACCCATGCTTACAATTTTGAGGATGATGTACCGTTTGAAGTAAAACAAGCGCGTACGGAGGCTATTATGGAATTACAGTCGGGGATTTCTTACGAGTTAAACCAGGCTAAGGTTGGTAAGCAGTTTAAAGTGCTTTTCGATCGTGTGGAAGGTGGATATTTCATTGGAAGAACAGAATTCGATTCTCCGGATGTTGATAATGAAGTATTGGTTCCTGTAAATGAGAGTAACCATTTACGTATAGGAGACTTTGCAGAAGTCCTTGTGACGAGTGCAGATCATTATGACCTTTATGCTGAATTGGTTTCATAAAATAAAAAAATGAAAAACTGTTTATATCTTATTTTACTTTTTGCCTTTGGGAACGTTTTAGGTCAAGTTGAAGAATTACTTCCTAAAGTACAATTAGAAAATAAAATATACTCAGATCAAATACATACCCCATTATTGTATATGGGAGAAGACCCATTGTCTTCTCCCATCATACGACTCAATAGCTCTGACTATTTGCGTCTCCGATTTGATGATTTTTCAATTGAGATGAAAAATTACAAATACACCTTCATTCATTGTACCTACGACTGGAAAGTGTCGGATATCCTTGTAAATGACTATTTAGATGGATTTGAGAGTACGGATTTGTTAGACTATGAATTTTCCTTCAATACCTATCAGTCTTATATTCATTACAGTACAACTTTTCCAAATGAAGATGTCAATTTAAGCTTGTCTGGAAATTATCTATTAGTAGTTTTTGATGAAGAGGATTCTCCTGAGCCTTTGTTTACTCAACGTTTTTCCATTTTTGAAGAAGATGTCGTTAAGTTGTATTCTAACTTAAAGATAGCCACGCTTCCGCGTAGAAGAGATACCCATCATGAGGTAGATGTTCAGGTAGATTATGCAGATTTTCCTGTTTTCAATCCCATGGAGGAATTTCATTTGGTATTGCAGCAAAACGGTCGTTGGGATAATGTTATTACTGATTTGAAGCCAAATAGGTTTAAAACGGAATACCTGGAATATGATTATGAACGAGAAAATAGTTTCCCGGCTGGAAACGAGTTCAGAGAGTTTAGTATTAAATCGCTACAGACCTATGGTATTCATGTAAAGCGTATTGGTCGAAAGGATTCTATATTTAGAGTGAAGCTAATGCATGATGGGGAGAGAGATAAGGCTTTTTATACCTTTAATTTTGATATAAATGGTAAAAAGCAAATACATGTTGTGAATAGAAATAACCCACATGTGGAGGCTGATTATGCCTTCGTTAATTTTACTTTGGCTTCACCTTTTGGAGAAATGAACGGGGATATCTATGTAGTAGGTGATTTGAACCATTGGCAAATGGATGAGACCAATAGAATGGAGTATAGGCCGAGGACCAATAGTTATCGCTCCATCATGGAATTAAAACAAGGTTATTATAACTATCAATATCTTTTTGTTCCTGAAGGGGATGAGCAAGGAATGACTGAGATCTTTGAGGGAGATTATTTTCAAACGAATAACGAATATCAAGTCTATCTTTATCACACGAATCAGGACTTGTTTTATGATCGTCTAATCGCTATACGGTTTTTAGAGATTAACGCCTTTTAATGGCGAATTTATAAAATCGGAACCCTTCTGACGCCCGTAGACTAAGATAGTTGAAGAGTGCAATCCCAAGGGCGTCTGAGCCTAAATCTATAAAGTCAAATTCCCTTCTTGGAATAAATGCCTGGGTTATTTCTTCACCTAGTGCAAACACAATAACACAGAGCGTTCCCAACATAATATTGGAGGAATAGAATATTGTCTTCTTAAATTTAAAAGCAAAATTAAGGAGTAGGGTAAAGCATCCAAATAAAATGAAATGCCCCAATTTATCCCCATAGGGTATGGAATTGGATATTCTAAAAAAGATACTGCTTCCTCCTGTATTGGCAATATAGATCACCCATAGTGTAAATAGGAAAAATGAACTGGCTAATAAACTTGCCAATTTATACATGTGCGTACTGTTTTATCTGTAGTAGTTTTCGACTATTAGAGACCTTTAATTAAATATTTGGCGCAAGTTATACCTTTGATTTGATATATGTTAGAACTTATTTGAAATATCTTTTATAAATCAAAGAGTAAAATAAATCTCAGGATTAAAAATGACTAAGTGTAATAAGTCTTCCTTTAAATCAAGTCAAAAAAAAGAATAGATCAGTAGAAGGGTAAAACCACTGATGCTATTCTTTCTTCGAATTTCAACCGTATATAAGGGGATCGTTCTGTTGATAAATTTACTGGCTATCTAGAGCCAAGAGCAATTAAATAATAGGAGTAACTGCCAAATGCCATAGCGAAGTAAAATAATAAGCCCAAAAGAATACGAAAGAAATTCACCTTTTTAATTGTTGTTTTGCTGGAAGTCATAACAATAATAAAATTAGGATACCTCTATGAGTAGAGGTGTTAATAAAATAATGATAAACGATAAAACAAAGGCTTTACCTGAAATAATAACAATATTAATTATTTATAAACACTAATATAGGGAATGTTTTTGTATTATTCAAGTAATTTTTTGATGTATTGTTGAGTAGTAAATCATTGTTTATAAATGTATTAAATGTTGTATTTTATGAGGTGGTGATTCTTCTTTGATGAAAGTTAAATTACTATACAATCAAACGAATGTACTGGCTAGGAAACAGTCCTAAACATTTCCTAAAAGCCTTGGAGAATTTTGTTAGGTTTTCGTAACCTAACATGAAACTTACTTCTGAGATGGTATATCTACCTGAGAGTAGTAAGTCTTTAGCGCGTTGCATTCTATAATTCAGATAATGTTTGAAAGGACTTCTTCCGAATATTTTTTTAAAAGATCTTTTAAATTCAGGTTCAGATAAACCAGTATCCTCACAAATCTCTTCCATGTGTGGAGCTTCTTGCCAATGGTACTCTAAATTTTCTTTAGCATCTAAGAAGGATGAGATGTCGACTTCTCTTGCAGCTTCTTTATTTACCACAACCTTTTGTTCGGGCTGCATAAAAAATTCGGAGAGAATAGAGCTGACTAGATTTAAGGCATGTATATGACCAATCAGATCACCACTTGCATATATCGCCTCAATATTTGAGATATAACGTTCGTCAATTTTTTTGTATACGTGAACAGAATCTGTACTTGTAAGGGCGTGTAACCAGAATCCTTCCCTCTGATCACATAAAATATTGTCTACGACCCACTGACGACTTAAAAAAATGACAAAGAAATCAACGGGAATATCTTTTTTGTACGCAATCATCGTGGTAGTATTCGGACTGGAAAACACAATCCCATATTTTTTGGATACCCCTAATTCTTCAATTTCACCATTTATGGTATGCTCAATGGAAGAAGCGTCATTTATCTGGAATTTTAAAAGGTAATATTGTTCGTCTGCATTCTGAGATCTAATGACTGTAAGGTCATTACATAAAGTGAAATCCATTTTTGCTATATACAATCCATCTTGTATTTGATCCCACGTAATCCGTCCTTGAGCGAAGTTTGGATTGAAGTTTAAGGTATGCCCTGTAACCTCGCTATTGGTCTGGATTGCTAAATTATTCATCCAAACATCAGGTGTGGTGATGGTCGTTCGCACCACATTAGCATGTTTTTGCTTTGGTGCTTCCATTTTTATTCATTTAGGAACTATATAAGGTAATGAAAATCCCTCAAATACGAAAGGTGTTTCCCTTTTATATTTGATTGATATAGTGGTATTTATCGTTATACAATCAGTCTAATGTATTGGCTAGGTAACATACCCAAACATTTTTTGAAAGCCTTAGAAAATTTGGTAAGGTTTTCATATCCCAGCATAAAACTCACTTCAGAAATGGTATACCTTCCTGTTAGTAATAATTCCTTTGCTCTCTGCATCCTATAATTCAGATAATGTTTATAGGGGCTTTTACCAAATATCCTTTTGAAAGTCCTTCTGAATTGGGATTCACTTAAGCCGGTATCTTCACAAATCTCTTCCATATGTGGAGCTTCTTGCCAATGGTATTCCAAATTTTCTTTGGCATCTATAAATGAGGATAGGTCAAAATCCCGGGCCTCCGTTTTGTTAATTACGACTTTCTGCTCAGGTTCCATAAAAAACTCTGAAAGGATAGATGTTAAGAGGTTTAAGGCATGTAAATGTCCTATCAATTTTCCTCCGGCATAAATAGCTTCAATATTGGATATATACCGTTGGTCAATGGCTTTATAGACATGAATAGATTCATTTGAGTTTAGTGTCTCAGCCCAAAAACCGGTTTGTTTGTCTTGTAATATATTTTCCTTGATCCATTCTTTGGAGAGAATGATCGTAAACATTTTAATCGGAGTGTGTTTCTTGTATTTAATCATGGTGGTTGTATTTGGGGTAGAAAATACAATCCCATATTTTTTTGAAACTCCCAATTCTTCAACTTCATTGTCTACACTGTGCTCTACAGAAGTATCGTTTATTTGGAATTTCATCATGTAAAAACCATCTTCCAACGCTTGCTCTCTTATTACGGTAATGTCTTTAATTAGTGTGAAATCTGATTTTGCTATATAAAACCCTTTTTGGATTTCATCCCAGCGGATTTCTCCATTCGCAAAGTCGGGATTACAAACCAATACATTGCCTCTAATCTCACTATTTGTCTGTTTGGCAAGGTTTTCTATCCAAATATCTGGTGTGGTGATTTTATTACGCACCACAGTCTCTTTAACTTCTTGTGTAGGTGCTTTCATTGTTATATTCTTTAATATATAATATAACAATTATCGTGCTGAAAATGAAATAATTAACACTTATTCGTTCAATCAACGAATAATATAGAAAAAAGTGATTTTAGGCTCGTCCGCTGAGTATTTTACTCTCTCCCAGGTCTCCAACCAAGGCAATAAATTGACTATTTGGCAGGAGGTTTTTCCATTCAGCAGCCGCTTTTTGAGCCCTTTTACCAGTTTGGCAGTGAATATAAATAGTAGTGTATTTCTTAAGTTCCAAGAGGTGGTTTTCAAATTGTGTAGGATCTATAGCTCGTGCGGTACTAGGTTGATCCAATCTTTCTTTTGCAGTTCTAATGTCTATCACAATAGCTCCATCTTCATTAGAGGTGTAAGAGCCTATTGGTAGTGTATCGATTTCACAACTATAAGCGTACTCAGGTTGAGTCAATTGTTCGATATCGAAATTTGATGGATTTTTTTGAAACCCGAAACTAACAAACTGATTGTTTAAAAGATCCATTTGAAGAAACTTGCCAGTAGCAACCTGACCTATTCCACAAATCATTTTTATGGCTTCTGATGCTTGCCAAACGCCCATTATACCAGGGAGTACTCCCATGACTCCAATTTCTGAACATGAAGGACTTTCTCCGGCGCTTGGAGCTTCCGGAAATAAGCATCGATAGGATGGTGCTCCCTTCCAATTGAAAACAGATAGTTGACCTTCAAATTTATAAATAGCGGCAAATACCCACGGTTTATCTAAGATAATACAGGTGTCGTTCACTAGATATCTACTGGCGAAATTATCTGCACAGTCTAAAACGATATCCCATTCTTCAACAATGTTCAGTGCATTGTCTTGATGTAGAAATTCTTTATAAATGACAATTTCTAATTCCGGATTGATGGCTCCAATCCTTTTGGCTGCAATTTCAGCCTTAGGTTTCCCTATGTCTTCTGTTTGAAACAGAATTTGTCTTTGTAGATTAGAAAGGGAAATGCTATCGCCATCTACTATTCCTAGTTTACCTATTCCCGCTGCAGCCAGGTATTGCAACGCCGGGCAGCCTAGACCACCAGCTCCAATTACAAGAATAGAGGATGCCTTAAGTTTCAATTGACCTTCTAAGCCAATTTCATCCAATCGAAGGTGTCTATCGTATCTTATGCTTTCGCTTTTATTAAGGCTTCCCATACTCTGTAATTATTGTAGGCTTAGATCCCAATTCTTCCAAACAGCTTCGTAACCTTCCGATTTAAATAAGGCCTCCATCTCAGCTGGACTTCGTTCATCGGAAATTGCAAATTGTTCGAGGGATTCTTCATCTACCACATAGCCTCCTGGATTCGTTTTTGATCCTGCACTAATGGAGGTAATTCCCAATTTGAAGATGTTATCTCTGAAGTGTTCACTTTCTCTAGTGGAAAGGGAAAGTTCAATTTCTTGATCCAATAACCTATAAGCAAATATTAGTTGAGCCAGATGTTTATCGGTCATTTCAACTTTAGGTTCCAGATTTCCTTCATGTGGCCTTAACCTTGGAAATGAAATGGAATATATGCTCTTCCAGTATTGTTTTTGCAAATATCGTAAGTGTAAGGCTGTAAAGAAGCTGTCAATACGCCAGTCCTCTAAACCAAATAAAGCACCTAGTCCTATTTTGTGAATACCTGCTTTCCCAAGTCTATCCGGAGTGTCTAGTCGATAATCAAAATTAGATTTCTTACCTCGCGTATGGTGCTTGGTATAATCTTCCTTTCTGTAGGTTTCTTGGTAGACTAAAACAGCATATAAACCCATTTGAAGCAATTCCTCATACTCATTTTGCTCCAGTGGTTGAACTTCAATAGAGATGTTTGCAAAATAGGGTTTTACCAATTCAATTGCATGCTTAAGATAGGCGACCCCCACTTTTTTATTAGCTTCACCCGTAACCAGTAGGATATGTTGGTAACCTAAAGAGCGAAGGTGTTTTGCCTCCTGAATAATCTCATGATCTTTGAGTATTTTTCGCTTAATACGGTTGTTCATAGAGAATCCGCAATAGGTGCAAATGTTCTCACAAACGTTGGAAAGGTACATCGGTGCATACATTTGAATAGTCTTCCCAAAGCGTTTTACCGTAAGTTCATGACTTTCTTGAGCCATACGCTCTAAATAGGGTTCTGCGGCCGGAGAGATTAAGGCTTTGAAATCTTCCAAATCTCGCTGGCTTTTGCCAAGCGCTCGTTCTACATCACCAGTCGTTTTCCCGTATATGTCCTTTTTGATTTCATCCCAGGAAAACTGGTCAAAAAGGGTTTCAAATGATTGCATAAGATCTTTTTGCTTATTGAATTTCAAAATTCCGAAAATTTCGGCTGAAATGAAACTATGGAGACCGAAAATTAGATGCTTTATGCAAAAGTTTTTATAAGGCAGTAAATACTAGGATTGCCACCCATTTTGGGTAGATATAACCTTTTGGCTGCGAATAGTTTGTGATTTTATTTGAAAAATATGCCCGAAAGGCTTGATTTTACTAACATTGTTGATCATATTTGCACTGCAATAAACGCAAGGCCTCGTAGCTCAACTGGATAGAGTACTTGACTACGAATCAAGCGGTTACAGGTTCGACTCCTGTCGAGGTCACTTTATGAGTCTTTTAGATGTAAATCTGAAAGACTTTTTTTTTGAAATACCCATCCTGCATAAAATGTTTATGGTTAACTAAGATTCATTATTTCACCTTATTTAAATTCTAACGCTATATTTTTTTGATTTTCCTATCCTGATAGGTCATATTCGGGGAAGGATATTATTTTAACCCCATGAGACGTAGCACCTTGGGAAAAACTTTAAAAATAACCCTATAACTGTTTGATAAATAAAATTAATCTTACGTATATTTGCATCGCAATAAACGCAAGGCCTCGTAGCTCAACTGGATAGAGTACTTGACTACGAATCAAGCGGTTACAGGTTCGACTCCTGTCGAGGTCACTTTAAAAGTCTTTTAGATATAAATCTGAAAGACTTTTTTTTTTATACTATGATTGAATTTGTACTTTTAATGACTCATTTAAGATAGTTGAATGAGTGAATTAATCAGAACAAGATGAATAAGATAGTTTTAGGTATTTTTTCGTTTATAATTTTCAGTTGCGATTTGGCAACCAATCAGCAAGATGTCGCTAAGGAACAGTATTCTTTTTCATGGGACTTTAGCAAGAGCCAAGATTTTATCTATTCCTTTGATCAGTTTTCTAAGGTTGCCTATACGGTGGATAAAGGATCTCCCGCAACGTGGGTAGGTATGGCTTCTAAGAATAATCTTATTGTCAGTATTAAGGATAGGAATAGTGCAGATCTAAGTTTGGATAATATTTCAACCCATATTATTAAGTACGACAGCAATCAGATGCCTATCGATACCGTGAATAGATCGGGTAATTCTTCCATGTTATTATATGGGATGGATACTTTGGGGAGTTTTGAAGATATAAATTTCAAAAATCTAATAGCTAAATGGATGCCTATCCCTACCAATTCAATGGCTATAGGGGATACTTTTACAGTAGTTATGGAGATGCCTTTTAGATATAGGGGAGTAGTAGTTATGGCGACAGGTGGTAATGTTTTGACCTTTGAAGGAATTGAAACAGTTGAAGGACGAACTTGTGCAAAGTTGAATGGTGCGATAAAAGTCACAACTGGAGAGCTTTCAGGCGAATTAAAAGGTAGGTATATGAATTCTATCAATGGGACAGCCAGCTACTATTTTGACCTGAAGAATAAAATGTACTATGGTGCAGATATAAAACTTACCCAAAGAAATAGCATGGTTGATCCTATGTCAAATTCTTTTGCCGGGAGTGTGAATACAGAAAGTTATACTCTTCGTCTAAGTAAGGTGGTTGCCCAAAATTAAAGGTAAGGTTACTAATTAATGGATTTCATTAAGCATTGAACAGCATCTAGAAATGTAGTGCTCTGTTCATTGGTAAACGCCCCATGTACGAATCCGTCTTGCGTTTCAATTTTGATATTTGCCAATTTTTTACTGGTCAGTTTTTGGAGCTCTTCTTTTTTCTTGAAACTTCCTCCAAAATACAGCATGAACTTGTTTTCACAATTATACATAGCATCATTATCTAAGCTTAATGATTCACCATCTTCAAACTGAAAGGTGATAATATTTTCGTCCTTAATGCAGTCTCCTGCTCCAAACGGTGATAGATTAAATAGAATGACATTTTTAAGGCTGGGAATACTGGAAGTCATCATATCCATAAGTATCCAATTTGATTCATTATTTTCATCCATCATCATTATGGTGCTTGTGGATTGATAATTCAAACCGGTCCTTTCATCCATCCGGGTAGAAGTTAATTCTTCACATCCCTTGATTTCATTTTCCACTATTTCTATAGCCTTGTCAGCAGTTGAGAAATCCCAAGTACCATCTTCATGGAGTACGACATTTTTACCATCTTCTGTTACAGCATTTATTTGAGCAGAACAGTGTAAGAAACAAAGTAGGCTGAAGCCTAAAAGATAATTTTTATATTTCATGAGATTCAGTGTTTAATAGAGATTGATTCAATTTATAACATTCTTTTAGGATTGTCAAAATATCATTTTAAAATAAGAGGTTGCTAAATCAAAGGTTTGGAAAGTAGTACTTATTCTTTACCTGGATATTCGGGATGTTGCATAAAGAGATCTTCTTGAAGGTTATGGGCATTGAATCTGGATTTATTCCATTCGTATAGTAGTGTGTTGAAGGTAGATTTTAATTGATGGAAGATAGATTTGTTTTTTTCAAAGTATACCTGTTGAATATCATAATGTACCAGCGCACCTTTACACATCTCGCAAGGTTCAAAACTACTGTATAGCTTCAGTTTATTCCTGTCTAATTGGTGGAATTTGTCCCCATATTTTGCATAAGCCATATTCAGGGCATTTATTTCTGCATGACCGCTGAGTTCTTGATGTTTTTTAACTGTATTGTAACCCTTTCCAATAATACTATCCCCATATATTAAAAGTGCTCCAACCGGAACATCTAAATTCGTCAATGCTTTAGCTCCCAATTGCTTTATTTCCTCTTTATGGATTTCTTTCAATTCTACATGAGAATCAAGTCTATACCATTGAGATTGAAATAGTAGCATAACCAATAATGCTACCAATAAAAATGGGAAATAGTGCTTGATGGATTGTTTTGAGAAAATTTTCATGTATTCGTTTTCTTTGATCAATTGCGATAGGCAAGTCGAAGTTAAAAAAATCAAAAGGTTATTCAATAATGAGTAGCTCTATTTATCCCAATTAAAAATCTTTGGTTTTTTTTAAAAAATGTTGATTTTTAAATGATTGCAAGCTGTTCGAGCAATTGTTTTTCATTCATCCATTTATTTCATAAATTTAGGCACAAAATTATTTTAATTATTTTCAATGCAATTAAATAGTCTATATATGTTCATTTTTTCTGCTTCCGAGCAATCTGTTAGGAGCTCTGTTTTATTTGTTGTTTTTATTTTGTGCAGTTCTGTATTTGCTCAACCATTTGAATGGGTGAAAATCAATAAAAGTCATTCCTCGGCTTATGCAGAAGTTATGGCGGTTTCGGATAATGGATTTGTCTATACTGCTGGGCGTTTTAGGGATACATTGGATATAGACCCTGGTACTGGTATAACGAATTTAGGAAGTGAAGGTGCAGATGATATATATATCCAAAAGTTAAATTCATTAGGTAATTTTTCATGGGGAAAGCGTATTGGAAATAACCGTAATCAGACGGTAAACGGTATGGCTTTAGATAATAGTGGAAATGTTATTATCTGCGGTACTTTTTTTAATACAGTAGATTTCGATCCGGGAATAGGTACGTTTAATCTAGAAGCGGGTGAGATGGAATATGCCTCTTATATCTTAAAATTAAGTCCAATCGGGAATTTTCTATGGGCAAAAATAATTAAAGGAAATAAGGATGTATCTGCGAATTCTTTATTTGTAGATGCAAGTGGGAATGTTGTTATCGTTGGAGAATTTGAAGGTACCGCTGATTTTAATCCATCAACGGGATTGTATGAACTTTCTGCTTCATCTTCAAGAAAGAATCTATTTATTCAAAAATTGAATAATTCTGGCTCATTTATTTGGGCCAAGAAAATAGGAGGAGGTATTGGACATACCGTTGCTAAGGATGTATTTATAGACAATAATCAACTGTATATTACAGGATCATTTATTAATCAGGTTGATTTTGATCCAGGGACTGGGGTTCAAAATTTAAATGCTGGAAATTCTAATTTACCAGCTTCATTTGTATTAAGATTAGATAGTATCGGGAATTATGTTTGGGCAAATGAGATTTATAGTCAAGCGGCTTGTACTGGTTTAACCATTACTGTAAAGAACAATCATGTATATGCAGGTGGGCATTTTAGAGGTACTGCTGACTTTGATCCTGGTTCGAATACTGAAGAATTATCATCCACGTCTACAAAAAATGGTTATGTTCAGAAATTGACAAAGAATGGTGATTTTGTTTGGGTTAGAGGAACATTGTCCTTAGGTTCTGCTAAGAGTGAGATTATTGATATTGCTGTAGAAGATGATGATAAGGTAATCATTTTTGGAACTTTTACTGGGGATACGGATTTCGATTCCTCAGAGGAGGATTTGTATATATCTTCAAATGGGAGTTTCGATGCATTTTTTCAAAAGTTCGATGCTGATGGAGATTATATATGGGTGAAAAAATTGGGTGGACCTACACCTGATGATGGAAATGCTATGTGTATGGATATATCTGGAAATATTTATTCAACAGGAAATTTTTCTAATCAGGTTGATTTTGATTTAGGTAGCTCCATACATTACAAAACGGCCAGTAATACCTATGACGTTTTTGTGCATAAAATGAGTCAATGTGAATCCAAGGATACTATTTATCCGGTTGCTTGCTTAATTTATAATTCCCCTAGTGATAAATTTAAGTGGACAGAAAGTGGGATCTATAAAGATTATATCAAAGATACTTTGCTGAATGATTGCTATATCCAGTATCAAATTGATTTGACAGTTAAGCATGTAGAAACTGGAATTTATAGAGATGGGGATTATTTTGTGTCTATGGCTGATAGTGCTACTTATCAATGGTATCACTGTGAACATAACTTTTTGCCTCTTCCTGGTGAGACAGGAAAGACTTTTGAAATACCTCAAAATGATCCCTATTTAGTGATGGTTACACAGGATGGGTGTACAGATACCTCGGACTGTGTTTGGGTAACCAACTTGGCAGTGATGGATTTAACAGTTGCTGCTAAACCTATTGTATATTATAATGATCAAACCCAATATATTGGATTTGAATTGGATCATGCGATGAAAGGAGAAGTAAGGTTATATGATTTATATGGCCGCTTGTTGCAATCAATTGAACTTTCAGAAGATGAAACACATTATCTGTTGGATGTATCTATGTATACTTCGGGAGTTTATTTAGTTGATTACAGAAAGGATGGTTTATCTGTACAGACTAACAAGGTTATTTTGCATTAACTAATTCACCCCTTTTTTAAATTATTATCCATTCAATGTATCAGGAAGCTATTTTTGACAAGACCTTTGAAAAGGTAAATTTTACTGCAAACCCTCTGAATTCAAAAGATTATGATAATTGCGTCTTTATAGATTGTAATTTTTCGAAAGGGAACTTGTCCAATATTAATTTTGTTGATTGTCGTTTTGTAGCCTGTGATTTGGGCTTAGTAAATTTGCACAATACAGGACTAAAGACAGTTTTATTTGAAGCTTGTAAAATGATTGGAATAGTTTTTTCCAATTGCTCTGATTTTCTTTTCTCTGTTAATATAATCGATTCCCAACTAGATATGTCCTCCTTTTATAATATGACCTTAAAGTCGTCCCGATTTGAAGGATGTAAATTGGAGGAGGTTGACTTTTCAGAAGCCGATTTGCGGGGAGTGATTATTGATAATTGTGATTTCAATAGAGCTATCTTTGATGGAACAAGGTTAGATAAGGTGGATTTCAGGTCTGCTGAGAATTATTCCATTGATCCTGAAGCAAATTTCATTGTTGGAGCAAGGTTCTCTCTACAGGGTATTGTCGGATTATTGGATAAATATAAAATACATATTGGTTAAGCAATTTTTATGCTTTCAAGAATAGTTTTATATTTGGTCTAGTTATTTCATTCTATTAAAAGGAGTTGTCCATGAAAGGTGTGTACCTAATGCCTTATCTGCTTATTTTTTTTATGCTATCCAGCTGTGGTTATAAAGCTCAGTTGAGAAAGGGGAATCTACAACCCGTAGCTGAAGTGGAGGAAATTTCTTTTGACTTTCAAGATAATCTGATTTTCCTTGAAGTATTTATAAACGGTCACAAGAAGAGATTCATCTTAGATAGTGGTGCTCCGAATGTTATTGATTTTCATATACAAGAAGAGTTCGACTTAAAGCCAGTTTTTGAAACGGGATTTTATGACGCGGCTTCTCGTTCTGTCAATCTGGAAATGGTGAAGATTGATCATATAAAATTTGGATCAATAGAAGTGGAAAATACGGTCGCCGCAGTTGCCGATTTTAGCAAGTTTACCTGTTTAAATATCGATGGAATCATTGGGACGAATATTATGTCATTATTTGACTGGAAGATTGATTACCAAAAGGAAAAGGCTCAATTGTTCAAGTCTGGGATCCCATTAGATAGTTTAGAAGGTTTTGGTTCAGGGATTCCATTTTTTACAAGTTCCCAGAAGAGTCCATTTATTAAAATGACAGTTGGAAATACAACCTTCAATAAGGTGGAGATTGACTTAGGATCTAATGGAGGAATTGGTGTTCAGCGATGGAAGCAATTTACAGCAGACAATTTTGAAAGTGATAGTTGGGTATATGGAGAAACATCCGTAGGAATTCATGGTCCAATATTAGATACTACTGTATTGGTGATAGCGAATGATATGTATTTTGGAACCTTTCCTGTACCTACCTCAAAAATGACTGTTAAGCCTTCATCAACCAGCAAGATTGGGAATCGTTTCCTAAAGAATTATCAGTTGATTTTATCTTGGAAAAACGAGGCGATGTATTTGAAGAATACTCAAATACCGATTACTGAATTGGATAAAAATGTTGTTTATCTTGGTTGGAAAGAAGGTGAAGTATATATAAAAGGCTATTCAAAAGAAAGTGAATTCTCCGAGAAGAAAATAGAGATAGGAGATAGAGTACTCCGTGTTTATAATCTAGATGTTTGTTATATAGATCAATTCAACTTTTGCCTATTAAAGGATTATTGGAAAGAAAAAGTACTGCTTCAAATAGAAAAGAGTGAGGGGCAGGAAGTCATCGAATTAGTGGTGGATCACATTCGATGATTCCTTTTTTTGATAATTGTTTTAAAGCATTTATTCCACTTTTGTTTTAAATCGTTTGTACTGAAAGAATGCTAAAATGCTGATGAATAAAATGGTACTAATGAGGGATAAAATAAGTAATTCGTTTGCCCAACTCCAATTTTGTAATTCAAATAGAAAGGCAATAAGAATTGTAAATGAGGATGTTCCACCGAGTAAATAAACCGATTGTCTCATGTCTTTTAGAATTGTTTATCCTGTTTCTATAACTTCCATTAATATACAAATAATTTATTATTATCGATTGTTGCACTGTTATTTTGTGGGGAATAACTTATTAACAAATTGAATAAAACACCCTTTATTTAAGGGGGGTGATAGGCTTAATTGGTTGTTTTTCAGAAGGTATTGTCGTTTTGAATTGTACTTATTTGATAAATAAGTTAACTTAGGAATATCTGTTGAAATAGTATAATCTCTTAAAAAGGGAACAATAAAATAGAAAATGTGTTTTTCTGCTACTGCTAGTTTTGCTGCTTCTGCCTTTATTACCACGGTAGGAATTCTTGGATATCAAAAAGCAGAAGGTAACAAAGTTAAGTCCTTAGCTTGGATACCTATTTGTTTTGGTATTCAGCAATTTTCTGAAGGATGGGTATGGTTGTCTTTAACCAATGAGACATTAGCCCCTTACTTATCTATTTTTAGTTATGTGTTTGTTTTCTTTGCATGGATAGTTTGGCCTTTATTGATTCCTTTTTTATTGTTTCGTATTGAAACAAATGATACCAGAAAGAGATATCTTAAGTATTTCTATTGGTTAGGCTGGGTAGTTTCTGGAACTCTTTTGATTGTTGCAGTGAATAATGGAGTGGATGGGTCTATTCAAGATTGTGCTATTCAGTATGATTTTATTCAACATTGGAAACCCTGGAGATGGTTTGGTATTACCTATTTAATCACTACTGTACTCTCTACTTTTGTTTCTAGAATTCCAAGGATTGGGTGGTTTGGGGGGCTGAATCTCTTATCTTACTTTATTACTCAGCTATATTGGCACGATCAACTCATCTCTGTTTGGTGTTTTTTATCTGCTATAGCAAGTATTGTAATTTATTGGTCTATCCTAACTGTTAAGAGCAGGGATTTTAAGTTTTAACCAATTCAAAATGTAAAGGTAAGGGTAATAAGTCGTCCATTTTTATTTGCTTTATATCCAATGGTTATTTTATCCTTTTTATATGGTTTTGTAAATAGGTAACTACTACCGATACCTATAATTGCTCCAGCGCCAACATCCCAAAAATCATGGTAGCCATCTGGTCCTTCCACTCGACTAACACCAGTGATTGTTGCTAAAATGTAAGCAGGCCATCCATATTTCCAACCATATCTAAAGTGGATAAAGGATGCTCCTGCGAATGCAGCCGATGTATGCCCCGAAGGGAATGCGTCATATACCTCTCTACCCTCAGGTCTTTTTCGATGGACAAGGGGTTTTAGCGTGTAGGTAATGGCAACATTGGTCAAAATGGATTTTGTCATCATTTTGGTGCCTTCATAGTCCTTTTCGATGATCGTTATTATACCAGCTGAAAGTGGGAGTGCATATTGTAATACATCTCCGGTACCTTCCATAATTATTTCCCATCTTTCATGGTCTTCAGCTTCATCAACTTGAGCGATTGAGTGATTTAAGATTAAACAAATCATCATTAGCGTTATCCATATTTTCATAATGATTAAATTATTAATGGAATAAATGATCTTAATTAATTGTATTTTAATGAGTTATAAAGTTACTTAATTAAGTGCCATTAGTTAAAATAAATAGATGCTTAATCGATCTGAAATAGTTTATAATTTTCTGAAACTGTTTTTTCTGCCAATTTACCTTTTATAAAAAAGCTCTTTTTATTTTCATGTAGTATTGATTTGTTCGGTTCAAACCATTTCCAAATGAAACCTCCTGCAAACCAATTTTCTTTCCAGAAGGTATTAAATTTGGCCTGTAAGGCATTTGATTGACAGGGTTCACAATAGGCTTCTTCTGTAACGCTCTGCCAAGGTTCCTTAGTTGCGTATTTTGTTGTTCTATATCCGTATTCGGTAAAGAGAATGGGAACTTGGTATTTGGTGTGTAGGTTAAACATTTCATCTTTCCATTTTAGCCATTCATATTCCAATTCCTGTATACTTGGATTAGATTTGGATGAAATTGGGAAGTAAGCATCTATGCCTATAAAATCCAATTCATTCCAAAAAGGTACGCTGGTATATTCATCCCAGTTCGCTGCATAGGTTATTTGACCGGAGTAAACTCCTCTAATTCCACTGATTAAATTTTTCCAAAAATCAGGATTTTTTTGTGTGGAAGCCTCCTGTTCGGTACCTATACAGAACAATTCAACTTTGTATTTTTCTGCAAGTTGTGCAAAGGTTAAGATATAATGAGCGTAATCTTCCTCCCAATTATACCAATTGTTTTCTGGCATTTCGAGCCTTCCACCAAAGGAATGATCTGAAAGCCAAATATGTGGTTTGATCATTATCTTGAGCCCTTGTTCTTTAGCAAGTTGAATTGCTCTTTCTGTTCCAGACACGGATTCTCCTTCCCATTGCCATTTAGTTTTGTGGTAAATGTTTCCCGTTTTTACATCACAATATGCATATGGAATCCATGAGACCCATGTGGAGTTAATTTGATGCAAATGATCAAAGCCTTTTAGGTCGATCGGACTTTTTTCAGCAACGAAATTCACCCCAGCAATTTTTTGTGCGTGTAGTGGTGCTATATAGGAAATTAGTATACCTAGAAGTAGTATGGTGAATTTGAATCGAGGCATGAATTGAAATTTATTAATTCAGTCAGAATTTAAACATTTTTTTTCGAATGGGAATTTTTGGTCAAGTTGATTCAGGAGTGTTAGTTGGCTAGTTTGTTTTATATGCATAAAGTGGTTATAAATTCATTGATGTTTAACTTTCGATTATAGAGAAGGATTGAAGTTAGGAATAATAACATTCGACAAAGCTTTTCATATTGTTTATATTTGCGACTGTTTAATACAAAACATGGAATTAAAGAGACTAAATAAGGCTATTTCTGAAACCGGTTATTGTTCGCGTAGAGCAGCAGACCGTTTAATTGAAGAAGGTAAGGTTAAGATAAATGGTATTCCTGCTGGATTAGGTGAGAAGGTGACATCTTCTGATGTTATTAGTGTAGAGGGAAAGGTGATAACCAAGGAGGTTGCCAACATTTATTTGGCATTTAATAAACCAGTGGGTATTACTTGTACTACGGATACTTCTATAAAAGGGAATATAATTACTTTTCTAAATCATCCAGAACGAATTTTTCCTATCGGAAGATTAGATAAACCTAGTGAAGGATTGATTTTCATGACCAATGATGGTGACATTGTCAATAAGATATTACGGGCAAAAAATAACCATGAGAAGGAATATGTTGTTCGTGTAAATAAGCGAATTACATCTTCATTTATTCAAATGATGGGGAGTGGAATTCCAATATTGGACACTGTTACGGATAAATGTAAAGTAGATAGGGTAGATGATTTTACTTTTAACATTGTTTTGACTCAAGGATTAAATAGGCAAATTAGAAGAATGTGCCAGTATTTGGGTTATGAGGTTAGAAGTTTAAAAAGAGTTCGTATCATGAATATCAGTCTTGATAAACTGAAAGTAGGTAAATACAGATCCTTTACTAAGCTTGAACTCGAGACCATATTGTCACTGGTTGGCGATTCTAGTAAAACGGAAGAAGCCTCTTTATAAGGTTAATTTTCAGCGCTTTATTGGTGGAAAATTGCTTCTTCATCCAAAATATTGAAGACAATAAAGTTGACTATCATTTCACTTAGCACTTTTAAAAGCCTATATTTACTATTAAAATAATTGCTTACGATGAAAAATGGAACAGTAAAGTTTTATAATGAAGCCAAAGGATTCGGTTTTATTATTGAAGATGATTCAAAACAAGAGTACTTCGTTCACGTATCAGGGTTGATGGATGAGATTAGAGAAGGAGATGCTGTTGAGTTCGAATTACAAGAAGGAAAAAAAGGATTAAATGCGGTAAATGTAAAGGCTATTTAAATCCAATTAATTACTTTTTTTTACAAAAAGAGCCTGTTAATTCAGGCTTTTGTTATTTTGAAATCTTTCACTTTCTTAAGTGCTAACAATTTTGGATTATGAATACATCGTTAAAAAACTTCCTGATTGCCCTTGTTTCAGTATTAGTTGGAATGGTAGTTAATATGGCTATTATTACCATCAGCCCTAATTTAATCCCACCCCCTGAAGGTGTTGATATGACTACTTCTGAAGGTTTAATAGCTGGTATGGAGTTTATGGAGCCAAAGCATTTTATAATGCCGTTTTTAGCGCATGCACTGGGTACATTGGTTGCTGTATTTATGGCTATTAAGTTGGTTCCTGAAAGTAAATTTAGTTACGCTATATTTGTTGCCATTCCATTTTTTTTAGGAGGTACTATAATGGCCTATTCTGTACCTGCACCGGTTTGGTTTGAGGTGTTGGATTTGGTAGTTGCTTATATTCCAATGGCTTGGTTAGGTGCAAAATTAGCAGGGATGAAGCAATAAATTTTTTAGATGAGGAAAATATTATTTTTTACGATTTTAGTTTTACTAGGCGTTCAGTTAAAGGCTCAGAATGCTGATAATAATGAACAAGTAAAGGCTATTAATCAGCAGTCCATTTACGATTTTATAGTAAATGATATCTATGGCGAGGATTTTAATTTTGAAAGCCTGAAAGGTAAAAAAATCATGATTGTGAATACTGCCTCTGAATGTGGTTTAACCGGTCAGTATGAGGAGTTGCAGGCATTATACAATCAATTTAAGGATGAAGATTTTATTATCATCGGATTTCCAGCTAATAATTTTAAAGGTCAAGAGCCGGGGACGAATCAAGAGATTGTTACCTTTTGTAAGGATAACTTTGGTGTAAGTTTCCCAATGATGTCCAAAATATCGGTGAAAGGGGAAGATATTCATCCACTGTATAAATACTTAACGTCCAAAAGTCTCAATGGTATAACGGATTCAGAAGTCTTCTGGAACTTTCAAAAATATTTCATCAATAGATCAGGGGAGCTTTCATTGATTGTTAAACCACAGCACAGTCCTATGTCTGATCAGATTTTGGAATGGATTGCGAATAATTAATAAATGTTAGTCTAGTTTATTGGAAGCGTATTTATGTACGTTTAATTCAATTCCAAAATGTTTTTCTTTACCTAGAAATTCAAAGCTTAATTTATTCATCAATTTTCCTGAAGTGCTATTCTCAGGTTCAAAAAATCCATAAAGATCTTTTAATTTGAGGTCTTCAGTGCCATGCTTGACAATTTCTTGAAGGATTTCAAAAGCATATCCTTTGTTCCAATAATGAGATGAAAGATGGCAACCAATTTGAATACGTTCTGTTTCAAAAAATGGATTCAGGTTACAAGTGCCTATGAAATTTCCATTTGATTTTAAACGGCAGGTCCAAAATCCCAACCCCTTCAATGATTGGTTAGTAGATAATTTTTTTTCGAGGAATTGAAGAAATTCTGTTTCGGTCTTACCTTGCAATGGCCGGATATATTTGTTCGAATCCGGTTCTAAATACATTTTTATAATTTCAGAAAAGTCTTGTTTGTTCAGAGGTATGATTTCTATTCGGTTGGTCTGTAGTGTTTTCATTTGGATCGATTATATAATTTTTTAATGCATACTCCTTGCAAAGGCTCGTTAACTTCTTCTCTAAAGCTAATTGATAATATTCGGGCATTTGATTATGCTTGCTAAAAAAGTGAATATATTTTTTTTCTAAATCTGGAAAATGTTTTTTAATAGCATTCAGGACTAGTGTTTTGCTATCAGATTTATCATTTCCAAAAAGGGTGATTCCAGCTGGGAATATATGATCTATTGATAGGCTTTTAAAAGTATGAAACATTTGTTCTAAATGATCAGATGTATCTGTTATATAAGGTAACAGTGGCATCAAACTCACTCCAGTAATGAAATTTTCATGCTTGAATTTTGCTATAGTCTTAAGTCTCTCAGAAGGGAGGGGTGCGCCTGGTTCAAAAATTTTATTAATGGTATCATCTATTCCTGAGAATGAGAAACTTATGATTGCTCCTTGATTAATTTTGTGTCTTAATTCTCTTGGTAATATTGCCTTGTTTTTAATCTCATCCAATAGATCTATATCTCTTTCTATCAAAGGAGATCTGGTAATCATATGTACAGGAAATTGATGTTTTAAGATGAGTTTTAAAGCTTCTCTGGTTTGCTCATATTCTTTTTCAAAATGTAAATAGGGGTCCGTTGCAGAGGAAAGGGCTATTATACCGTATTGTCCTTTTTTTGCCCTTCTGTATAGTTGTCTATCGAGGAGGTCTAAGGCGTTGTTTTTTAGACTTAATGAACGTTCCATATGTTCTCCATATTTACTTCCTCGGATATAGCAAAAAAGACAATTAAAGGAGCATCCACTATACATGTTGATGGTATAATCGTCTAAAAACCATGGATCTCTTCGTTTGGTTTTATTCAGAATGGATTTGACTTCTTTATAGTTGGGCATAACTATGTCGGGCTAATCCGATTTTTATTTTTGTTTTGAACCATTGACCAATGGTTGAGTCACCTTCCAATTGATTGGAGCTATTGTAAATGATTTCAGGGTGAAATTTAGCCGTTGTTTTTGCCGCCCAACCTATTCCTCTTTTTATCTGATAATCCTTGGTATTAGAAAGATCTAAGAGAATTTGGAACATGCTATTTGCATGCTGATAGCTCAATCCTTTTTTTATCGCGTAATGAGTTCCGGAACCAATAGAGCGGACTACCCAATTTGAGGGATGGTCTTTCAGCTTGTTTAAAAAGGAAATGCAAATTTCAGGCTGCTGTAAAAGTCCTACTCCAAAAACGCGCTCCCCAATGATGTCTGATACATACCACTCCTCTCCACTGGCTATATGAAATACTGCCTCATTCAAACTTTCTTCTAAGTGTTCATCCAATCTAAGTTGTATTATTTTACCAATGATCACATTGCCTCCTTCTCGTCTTAATGCTCCAATTTTTCTACAAAATAAGAGTTGCTGTTCTATAGGGATATGACTATAGAGATCTTGGGCGCAATATTCCAACAATGGAAATTTCACTCTAACTTGGAGAATCGAAGAATCGAAATGGGTAATGAAGCTTTCTATGTCATCTTCAGAATAGATTGAAAAACAATCCTTTAGGATAGGTTTGATTTGAGATTTTCTAGTTATAACCATTTGAGATGTTTAGGGCTAATCAGTGGGATAAGTTACTAATTGAATTTTAATTTGAGCTTTCAATGTGCAACCATTTATGTAATTAATCATCTTAAAGTAAATGCTCTCTTAATTAATATAATAGTATGAAAACAATTATTTACTTTTTTAAAAAACTACAGTTAGTTGTCGCGTTCTTTTTGGCTTCTTTTTTAATGCCTTTGAATGGGAATGCCTCCATAGTCTATTATGATATTACTCCGGATTCCGTATTTTTTTTGCAGGAAATACCCTTTACCTTATTGACTGGATCTCATGTAGATATTGATTTTAATAACGATGCTGTTACAGATTGTTCTTTTGGTTGGATTACGCTTATCTCGGGATTTGGTGGGGATGATTGGGCGGTATTCATGGAATCGGGGGATAATAATACAACTGAATTTAAAATGGATTTAAGTTTACCAATGAGTAATGGTGCTTATTTCGTACGAATGTTAAACTTTGGGGATACTATAAATGGTACTGGTGATTGGTCAGCGCTTAGTCCTTTACTTGGAGATGAGAATGAGTCTAATTTCGCAGATCAGGGTCTCAAATATATAGGTGTAAAATTTATAATTGGAGGAAGTGCACATTACGGATGGATCCAGGTGTTGGTAAACACTACAGGTGTCAAGTCTGTTACGGTAACCGGTTATGCTTATGAAACGGTTTCGCATGCTGCAATTTTAGCCGGGCATATTGTTAGTGGACCAAATATTTTTGTGGATAGTATAGAAGTAACTTCTGCAGGAGGAGATACCCTTATAGATACCATTGGCGACTCTTTACAGATGATAGCTTCCGTATTGCCATTAAATGCTACAGATACAACCGTTAATTGGTCTGTGAACCCTATTAGTGGATCTGCTTCTATTAATTCAAGTGGTGTATTGATAGCTATTGAAAATGGTACCGTTGAAGTGATTGCAACTGCAAATGATATTTCCGGGGTGAGTGGTTCTATGCTTATAACCATTGATGATCCAACTATGGGTATATCGGATGAACAGGGTGTTGAATTGGTAATTTATCCGAACCCTGTAAAAGATAAGTTGTTTGTGGAAAGCCTATCCATGGATTTAAAACGTGTTCGGGTTTTCACGGTAGATGGTAGGTTGGTCTATCATCGAACCATTCAGGCTGCAAAAATTGAACTAAATGTAAAAGGTTGGTCGAGGGGTAGTTATATCATAGAATTGACTACTCAGGATAATCAAATAGTCAAAGAGAAGTTGGTTTATTGATTTTGATAAGTCTTTAAATAAAGGCCGGGGCGTATTGTTCTGGCTTTTTTTTGTGATAATTTTTAGATGCATCAATTGAATTCCTAAAATTATTGATTAAATTGTGTATCACTGTTTATGCACATCTAGCAATATATTAGAATATGAAGACACCGTTAAGTGAAGAGGAATTATCTGAGTTAAATGATGCTTTAGATTATCATAAAAGAATGTTTCACAAGTTCGTACGGAATTTGTTGCCCTTCATTGTTGTGTTTGTCATAATTATCTATTTCGGAACAGAGAATATCTATATTGCCCTTATTAATTTTATATTCATGTGTGGTCTTGCCTATTGGATAGCCAATAGTTTGAATAGGGTAAAAATTAGGCAGTTGAATATAGATATTAAGAAAGGGGTTAAAAGATGCGATATTACGATTATCAAGCGTAAGGTGGGGAATGTAATTTACCTTAAAAATGGAATGAAAATTTTCGAAAGTGAATTGGAGTTCTTTGATTTGAAATATAAGAAAGTGAAAAACAAGATGTTGAAGATTGAGTATACCCCTTTTAATCGGTATATATTAACCATAGACATAGCTCCAAAGAAGTAAACAAAGTATATATGCCAATAAAAAAGCCTCCCCATTTTCATGGAGAGGCTCATTATCTGAAAGAAAAGATGACTATCTTTTCTCTTTAATTCTAGCTTTCTTACCAGTAAGTCCACGTAGATAGAAGATACGAGAACGACGTACTTTACCTCTTCTGCTCACCTCAATCTTTTCGATATTTGGAGAGTTTACAGGGAAGATACGTTCAACACCTACACCGTTAGACATCTTACGGATAGTAAAAGTCTCAGTTGAACCAACGCCTCTTCTTTGAATAACTGTTCCATTGAAGAACTGAGTTCTAGTTTTTTCACCCTCAACAATTCTGTAATAAACTGTGATAGTGTCCCCAGCTCCAAATGCCGGTAGCTCATTTTTCTTAACAAGCTCGTCTTGTACAAAACGAAGTAAATCCATGATTATGGTTTTTTGATTCCCAACATTCACATTGTTGCGCCAGAGGTTGAGAAATTAAACAATTTTCGGCTGCAAATATAGGGCTAAATTTAATTATTCCCTATTCTAGATCAGAATCTTTTAATAAATCTGGCCTTAGTAATTTCGTTCGTTCAATAGATTGATCATGTCTCCAGTCTTCAATCTTAGCTTCGTGCCCTGATAGTAGTACTTCTGGGACTTTCATTCCATTCCACTCTGCTGGTCTGGTATAAACGGGAGGAGCTAATAGGTTGTCCTGAAAGGAATCGGAAAGGGCAGAGGATTCATCGTTTAGTACGCCGGGAATTAGGCGTATTACTGAATCGCACAGAACACAGGCTGCTAACTCTCCACCACTAAGAACGAAATCACCAATAGAGATTTCTAGTGTGATGTATTTATCCCTTACTCGCTGATCAACCCCTTTATAATGCCCACAAAGTATTAGTATGTTTTCACATAAAGAAAGACTGTTGGCAGTTCCCTGATTTAATGTTTTTCCATCTGGAGTCATATAGATGATTTCATCATAATTGCGCTCAGATTTTAAATGTTCAATACAGGCTGAAATTGGTTCTATTCCAATTACCATTCCGGCACCTCCACCATATTGGTAATCGTCCACACTATTCTGCTTGTTGGTAGAGTAGTCTCTAAGTTGATGGAAGTGTATCTCTACTAATCCTTTGTCTGCTGCTCTTTTTAATATAGAGGCGGAGAAAGGGCTTTCCATTAATTCAGGTAATAAGGTGATAATGTCTATTCTCATGCAGCAAAATTAAGGATTCCTCTCTATTTTTAGGCGTAAACCACATAAATTGTTTTAATCATACGAACGTTAGATGACAAAGTGTCGTAATTTACAGTTAACTACTTGTGGTTTAGAAGTTGGCAAGCTTTAAATGAAGTATAGATTTGGTGAAGTGAAATATTCTACTACTGGCTTAAATGCGTATTATTCAATAGGGTGGCCAAATTGCTAAAATTATTAGCTAATGTTTTTAGTGTCAACAATAGGTGGATGGTGTTGGTTGAATTGCTTGAGAAATTGATCAGATAAAAGGCTTTGTTTTCAATTATAATACTTGTAGCTTTTTGTTGATGTGGTTTTGTAGCTTGTTTTTAACCGATTATTTGCATGCTAGTTCTAGCACTACTCCATCGGATAAATAGTGGGGTGATATTTTTTTGCTAAAAGGAAAGATGTTAAAATAATACATACCTATAGCACGATTATTTTGTGCTATAAGTATGTAAAATATAAATAGGATGAAATTGGTTAAGTGGGGAAAATGGAATTCAATTTTAATTGTGATAAAATAGCATTATTGAACTTGAAATTCTATTCCAATTCCATAGAACGTTTCTGACTTTTCATTTTCAGGAGTGTTCGATATGGTGAAAATTGCACTGGCATTTCCCATTTGAAACCAATTCGCATCAATATAAAATTGAACTCCTTTGCTTGTGAAATGAGTAGATGTTTCATTTTTTGATTGGAATATTGCTTTTTGGAAAAAGCCCTCCATTCGGAATCTTTTGAAATAGGCAAATTTTCCTATGCCGACATTTGGGTAACCTAAGGGTAGTTGGTAGTGTAAACCATAATAATGCATATTCTCCTTCTGTATGGCTTGTCCTATATATTCATGGCTATAGAAGTAACCATAGGGAAGGATAAAATCCCAACTATACTGATAGTTGTCTGTGCTGTGATTTCGAAATGCGTAAGTGACTTTTGAGCTATGGGTACTTACTAGTCCGGGCAATGTTAGTTCGTTGCTTATTTCGAAGATATGGGCGTCGTTTTTCCCGTTTTTCCCGTCTTCATACCTTAGATGTTGGCTATATCGAAAATTGGGCAATGCTTGTGCGGTTGCTTTTCTTTTTGAAATTATTAATTCATGATTGTAGAATAATGACTCTAGGTCATCATTGAAGTATCCAGAGGATATTGATTTCTTTGAATAACCCAGGCTAGGTGTAAAAAGGTGACTATAATTCCCAGTAATTTGACTGGTAGGATAGGCAATGTAGGGACTGATGCTTTTTTCCTTAATGGAGAAGACGCCATTAAAGTTGGAATGCGTTACATTGGCAAGATCATGCCTTGCCTCTATGCCAACTTGTATAGGTAGGTAACCGTAGCTGAAATCAACAAAATATCTATCGTCATTTCCCTGATAATCTTTTTGGTAGTTAAGTTGTATTTGACTCGTGCTTAGGTAGTCATTTATTAGGATAGTTGCTCCTAGATGCTTAATACCACCGGAATTTGCTGTAAAAGAAGGAACGTAACTGTGTAATTTGAATTTAGGAATGTAAGCATTTACCTTACTTGTTGACACTTGTTTTACTTCATCAGTGAAAAGTGGGGGAAGCTTGGTTGCTGTAAAGTCTTGGGCTTGAACGAAGCTATTCTCAAGATTTTCTTTAGCTATGGTCTTTATTTGATAACCATCCGTACTGTAGTCATTATAGTATAAATCCCCCTCTGATCCGTTAAAGGTATAACTTTGACTGTGTAAGAACTTTTTATTGGAGCGGGATAATATTTGATTTTCCAGGTTAAGTTGATATAGATATTGATCTGTTTCTTTTGTGCCTAGAAAGTATAAGTGATTGTTAAATACTTTGGGACAATTTAATGGTTTGTATTGTAGTGGAATTAATAAGGAAGATTGTTCTGTGTCAAGGTTTATATCTAAGATTCCTTGTCGTTGATCTTGACTTACGATTACAGTGATGGATGAGCCGTTCTCATTATAGTACATTTCCCTTGCATGCTCATATGGAATTGGGATAGATTTGATTTTGTCCATGGTTTCCAAATTCCATATTTCAAGACTAAATTCATTTTTTTGATTAGCAGATAACACAGCCAATCGATCTTGTGAGGGGTGCAGCTGAGGATAGAAATGTTTGGCATTTTTCTGTAGGCTTTTCAATTTTCCTGTTTTTCTATCTTTTACTTTTACAATAGAGAAATCTTCCAGTTCCCACCTAGGTAGCTTCCTGAATTCCGACCAGCATATATAATTGTCATTCATTCCAAAATTGTGAAAATTATCAAGGCTTATTCCTGGTTTAGCAAGTGGGGAATCATACTTAAGGCTCCTAAGAAATGGAAGGTGCTTGAAGTCCTTATGAATGTAGTAGATATCATTTTTGAATGTGAATAGGGATATCTGATCTGTATAGAAGTTACTTTTTGAGGTTTTAATTAGGGGGGCACTTTTCCAGTATGATTTTTTCTTTTCTGAATTTCGAATATTTTGGATGGATTTATAAAAATGTCCTTCCAAGCTATTTCTGGTTTCTCTTCGAATTGAATTAGTGAAAGAGACTAGTTTTTCGGTCGTACGGTCTATAATGGGACTAAAAACTTGTTCATGGCTGTTTTCACGTATTTGTTTACTGAGTAGGTATCCTAAATTATAATGGTTAGGCGTGAATTTATTAATCGTTCCTCCAATCGCTCTTCTTAGGTTGAAGATATCGTTTCCTAAGGCGATGGCCCTGTAGTATTTGAGGAAGTCCGATGATCGACCTCTACCGCCATAGCTGTATTTTGTCTCAGCATATACTGCATCTCCTTCCCAGAACCATTTTGGAACAAGAATATTTGCGCTAATCGCTTGTCCGAATTCTCCAAATAGTACTCCAAAACCTCGAACGACACCCTTATTAATTTTGTGGTGTTGTAAAACATGGTGGTATTCATGAATGCTGAGTAGGTCTAACCAATTTCCAGAACTTAGAAAGGCATTTTGAGGAGGCATCAGGAAGAATTCAGATCGGAATGGTGCAAATCCAACAAAACCATTAGATTGTACTGTATTTCCTTGTAATATAATTTTTGTTTTCCCTAGTCTTCGGTTACCTAGGATGGTATCATTTTTATATAAATGCTCGAGATTATAGGAAACTCGTTCAGCTTTCAGTCTCCATGGACTGGTATATAATATTTCAAAATGTTCTGTTTCAACTTTTAACCATTTCCGAGTGGGATTTACCTTTCCGGTTTGTCCTAGCATGGAAATGTTAAATATTATAAATAATAGACCTATGATGGTAATTTTATGTTTCATTTTATCGATATTTATTGCCCTTTATTTGACAATTCAAAACCTGAATTATATGGAGCTGATATTTGCAACGCAAAATCGAAATAAATTAGCAGAAATACAACAACTTATGCCTGGAAGAGTTCTTTTGAAGGGACTACTTGATATAGGATGCACAGAAGATATTCCTGAAACAAGTCCTGATTTAGAAGGAAATGCATTGCAAAAGGCCAGATATGTCTATGAAAAATATAAGGTTAATTGTTTTTCAGACGATACAGGTTTGGAAATTGAAGCTTTAAATGGTGAGCCTGGGGTGCTTTCTGCTCGGTATGCAGGACCATCCAAGGATGCTGAGGATAATATGGCTTTGGTTCTGGGGAAATTGGGGAATTCTGGAAATAGAAATGCCAGGTTTAGAACTGCAATAGCCTTGATTCTTGAAGGTAAAGAATACCTTTTTGAAGGTATAGTAAATGGTGAAATCCTTTTAGAGAAAAAAGGTGATCAAGGTTTCGGTTATGATCCTATTTTTGTTCCTGAAGGTGAGACTAGAAGTTTTGCTGAGATGACTATGGCTGAAAAAGGAACCATGAGTCACCGAAAAAGGGCATTAGAAAAGTTACTGGATTTTTTAAATAGTTTGGAGGCTTGAATTTTCAAAATTCATTAAATTGTGAATTCCATTTTAAATGTTTCCTTTTTGACCCGAAAAACAACTAAGATAAAACCTCTATTCTTATTTATGAAGCGCTTTTTATTACATAGCTTATTCATCTTATTATTTTCCGCTTTTTATTGGAATGCTTCAGATATCGGAGATGCTGAAAGTTATTCTTTTAGGAAGGTAAAGAGCCCTTTGCCTTATATGTCTGTTGAGTCCGCTTGGGCTGATAGTCTAATTCTGGAATTGAGTCTGGAGGAGAAAATTGCACAACTATGTTTTATTCGTGCTAATTCAGAAGGAACAGATTGGGAAGATAAACGTTTATTAGAGGCCATAGAAAATTATGGAGTGGGTGGTCTTGCTTTTTTTAAGGGATCGCCAAATGCTCAATTCGACTTAACAAAAAAGGCTCAAAATAATAGTAAGTTGCCATTGTTGATTTCTATTGATGGAGAATGGGGCTTGTCTATGCGTTTAGACAGTACATTGAAATATCCTTGGATGATGACCTTGGGAGCAATCCAAAATAATGACCTCATTTATGATATGGCTTGGCAAATGGCCGATGAATTCAATAGGTTGGGAGTACATATCAACCTGGCTCCTGTAGCGGATGTTAATAATAATGCTGAAAACCCTATCATTAATTCTCGTTCATTTGGTGAAGATATTTACAATGTTTTGGAGAAAACTACTGCTTATACCTTGGGGTTGCAAGATAATGGGGTGATGGCCTGTGCTAAGCATTTTCCAGGTCACGGTGATACCGATATGGATTCTCATAAACAATTGCCTTTGATTCCTTTTGATAGGAATAGGTTGGATAGTTTAGAATTATTTCCATTTAGAGGATTAATTGATGAAGGTGTTGGGAGTATTATGATCGCTCATTTGAATATTCCTGCTTTAACAGGAGATTCAATAACACCATCCTCCGTTTCTAAAAAAGTGGTCAATGATCTGTTGAAACAAGAGTTGAACTATGAAGGTCTGATTATGACAGATGGTTTAGCAATGAAAGGAGTAAGTGACCATTATGCACATGGTAGATTGGAGATTGAATCCTTAAAGGCTGGGAATGATGTATTGTTATTGCCGGAAGATATGAAGGCTGTGATTGATTCTGTTGTATGGGCGGTATCTACAGGGGAATTGTCTATGGATAGGATAGATGAAAGCTGTCATAAAGTGCTAAGGATTAAAGAGTGGTTAGGACTACATGAAAATTCCATTCCTGATAGCTTGGATCATGCGGAATCATTTGTAAATAGGCCAGCAGAAATTCTTAAGAAAAAATTGATGCAAGCGGCTCTTACGGTTGTTAAAAATGAAGATGGGTTATTGCCGATAAAATTGATCGATGAAAGAAGGATTGCTTTAGTTTCATTGGGAGGGACTCCAGGTAATACCTTTTATGATAATTTAAATCTGCACCTCCAGGTAGATAGATACATCATCAGTGAAAAGCATTCTCAAGAAGGTATTGATAAGATCTTGGCTAAGATTAGCGAGGAATATAATACAGTAATGGTTTCCATTCATAAGTCGGATAAAAATCCATGGAAATCTTATAAGATATCAGATAGAAATAAAGTAGTATTATCCAGATTAGCTCATTATCCACAATCTGTATTGGTACACTTTGCCAATCCCTATGCTTTAAAGGATCTAGAGGATTTATCGGAGTTTAATGCTATTGTTGCGGCCTATCAGAATAATAAAGAAGCGGAACAAGCTGCTGCAGAGTTGATGATAGGAGCTTTAGGAGCTGATGGTAAATTACCGGTAACCATACAAGATGTATTTCCTGTAGGTACGGGAGTAGCCGTGAAAAAATTGCCTGTTTTATCGAATATATACCCTGAAGAATTGGGTATACAATCTCAAGATCTTGCTATTATCGATAGTATAGCCATCGATGCAATTCAGATGAAAGCTACACCAGGTTGCCAAATCCTAATAGCCAAAGAAGGGAAGGTGTTTTATAATAAGGCGTTCGGATATCATACCTATGATAGTTTGAAAAAGGTGGATATTTTAGACCTATACGATATTGCATCTATCACCAAGATTGCGGCTACAGTGCCTTCTATTATGAAGTTAGTTTCTGACAATGAAATATCATTAGATTCGGCTTTGAATACCTATCTTAATATGGCGGACACTTGTAATAAAAAGGATTTAACAATTCGCGATATCTTGGCGCACCAAGCTAAGTTAAAGCCATGGATTCCTTTTTATAAGTCTACGTTAAAGGAGGATAAAAAGCTGAATGAGGATATTTATCATTCCATGTCATCCGATAGTTTTCAAGTTCAGGTAGCTGATGATTTATTTATAAGGAGTGATTATCAGGATTCTATAACGATCAAAATATTGGATTCCGATCTATTGGAAAAGAAAGGGTATAAGTATAGTGACTTAGGGTATTATCTGTTGAAGGAAATTATAGAGACCAAGACAGGGCAGGATCTAGATGAATATGTTGCAGATGAATTTTATAATAAATTAGGAGCCTACCATATGACCTATACCCCATTGAGTCAATTTGACTTAGAGGAAATTGTGCCTACGGAGGAAGATGATTATTTTAGATTTCAGAAAGTACATGGGCATGTACATGATATGGGGGCTGCCATGCAAGGTGGTATTGGAGGTCATGCAGGAGTTTTTTCAAATGCTTTTGACTTGGCTAAACTGATGCAGATGTATCTACAAGGTGGTGTGTATGGTGACGAAGATTTTATAAAGTCGTCCGTCTTAGAAGAGTTTACACGTTGTCAATTTTGTGAAGATGATAACCGCAGAGGAATCGGTTTTGACAAACCCGTTAGAGATGGTTCTCCAGGACCAACATGTGATTGTGTATCTTATGCAAGTTATGGACATACTGGATTTACGGGTACTATGGCATGGGTGGATCCTGAAACAGAATTGATTTATATATTTTTATCGAATAGAGTGTATCCTGATATGGATAATACGAAATTGATAAAGGAAAATATCCGAACAAAAATCCAAGAGGAAGTTTATAACATTTTAAATAACAGAAAGTTATGATTCAAAGAGTTGTTTTATTATCGTCGTTTCTATTTTTCATTACCGCTTGTAACCAGAATCAACCCATTGAAAATGTGGTAGAGGTATTAGAAGAGCAATCATTTCATAAAAATGGTATGCTGTCTCATTTCAATTCCTATGAGAATGGTACCTTAAATGGATTTTGTATTGAGCTGGATAAGTTCGGAAACCTTGTTAAGCAATTGAATTATAAAAATGGTGAATTGGATGGGGAGCAAAAGTTTTATAATACTTCAGGTAGGCTAGAACAGCTTTCTAATTATGCTCATGGAGCTTTACATGGGGAGTATACTTCTTATTATTCAAATAGGACCAAAAAGGAATTTGCGAATTATGCAAATGGAAAAAGACATGGTCAGGCTGTATGGTATTATCAACCTGGGAATGAAAGTATTTCTTATAATTATAAGGAAGGAATGCTGCATGGAGAGGCCAAGCAGTATTACAAGACAGGGGAGGTTAAATCTGAAGGTAATTATGAGAATGGAAATAAAGTAGGAACTTGGAGTATATATCATATTTCGGGTAAAAAAGTAGTTGAGGAATACGGTCAAGTAGAAACAAAATAAATCATGCTTAAAATAGGTATCGTTTGTTACCCAACATTTGGAGGTAGTGGAATTGTTGCAACAGAACTAGGAAAGGCTCTGGCTCAAAAGGGGAATGAAGTTCATTTCATTACCTACAGCCAGCCGGTTCGATTAGATGTATTTGTTGAAAATGTATATTATCATGAGGTAAGTATAGTGGAATATCCACTGTTTGAATTTGCACCTTATGAATTGTCTTTGGCTAGTAAGCTAGTGGATGTAGTAAAACATGAAAAGTTAGATTTGCTACATGTTCATTACGCTATCCCACATGCCTACGTGGCATTTATGGCAAAGCAAATACTAATGCAGGAGGGGATAAATATTCCTATACTAACAACGCTGCACGGGACAGACATTACACTGGTTGGAAAAAGTGAATTGTTGGGGCCAGCCATTAGTTTTGCAATTAATCAATCGGATTGTGTTACGGCGGTTTCAGAAAATTTGAGGCAAGAGACTATACGTTCTTTTGATATCAAGAAGAAGATCAATGTAATACCCAATTTTATTGATTTTTCTGAGTATGATGTGTTGCCGGACATGGAGCTTAAATCTATAATAGCCCCCAATGGCGAAAAAATACTGATACATATTTCCAATTTTAGACCTGTGAAAAGGGTGGAAGATGTAATCCGTATTTTCCATATATTGTCAGAAGATATCGATGCCAAATTGATCATGGTGGGGGATGGGCCTCAAAGGGAATATGCAGAAAAGCTTAGCCGTGAATTGAAGGTAGATCGTAAGGTAAGATTTGTAGGGAAAAGTCAAGATATTCCAAGGCTATTGGGTATATCAGATCTATTTTTCCTTCCATCCGAAACAGAGAGTTTTGGATTGGTTGCATTGGAGGCAATGGCTGCTAAAGTTCCCGTTATTTCTTCCAATACTGGAGGTCTTCCAGAGGTAAATATAGACGGAGAGACTGGATTTACACACGATGTTGGAGATGTAGCATCAATGGCAAAGAGTGCTCATTTTATTTTGGAGGATGAAGATCGCCTGAAAAAATTTAAAGAAAAGGCATATAAGCAGGCTCACGAATTCGATTTGCAAAATATCTTACCGAGGTATGAACATTGGTACAATAGTGTCTTAACGTCGTTTAAAACGAATGGAGAAGTAGATTGCGCTAAATAGTTAGTATTGAAAGCATATATAAGAAAGCCAATGAAACCTTAATTTAGTTTCATTGGCTTTTTTTTTTAATTATCCGGGAAATTAAGAATCAAATCCTTGATTTTTAGTTGAAACAGATTGTTATTTTATGCCTCCAGTATTTAATGAAGTTGGATCTATGATTTAATATTTTAATGGATTGCAAAACTTTTACTAACTTAATGCAAAACTTTCCACAATGGTTAAATCAATATTACTTGCTAGCGATGCACCGTATAAAGCAAAGGTAGAAGTGCGTTCTCATGAATTTTACATGGATGAACCCAAAGAATTAGAAGGTCAGGATGTAGGTGCCACACCTATGGAATATTTAGCTGGTTCTTTAGCTGCCTGTACCTCCATTACACTTAGGATGTACTTGGATCGTAAAAAATGGTTATTCGAGACTATTGAGGTGAATGTAATCAACAATCGATCGGAAGATAGAAAAACGGTAAGTTTTGATGTGGAGGTACGTGTAAATGCAAATTTTGATGATAAACAGTGGGCTAGGGTAATGCATATTGCCAAGGCTTGTCCGGTTCATAAATTGCTAAGTAAAGGTACCGATATCAGTGTGGTGTTAATTAAAATTGTCGAGTAGTTGAGAAAAGTCAATCCTTGAAATTGTCTTAAAAGGGACTTTATTCAATCCAATAAAAAGTGCATATATATACCCAATTAGTGGTACATATATGCACTTTCTATGTTTATACGATATTGAAATTATATCCTCTTAAAGTCGCAAAATATAAATTTTTGCACAGTGTCAAATGGTGTTGTATGATCCTCATGAACACAATCCATTAATGTAAAGTTTACTTTTAAGAATTGCTCCATAGCACTTTGATCGTATTGCTGAATGGGTAGTCCACTACATTTGATAGGCCCATCTATTGAAAAAGTTCCAAGGCTAATATATCCTTTGGCGTATTTATTCACCAATCTCAAATAAGCTTCTTTTTGATGATCTTCAGTAAGGAAATGAAAGGTGGCTCTATCATGCCATATATCGTAATCTTCTTCTGGGTTGAAGTCGACAATGTCTTGAGCGATCCAATTTATTTTATCTGCCAATTTACCAAGTCTTTTCTTGGTTTTTTCTATTGCCGCACCAGAGATATCTAAGACTGTAATATTTTCGTATCCAGCCTTCAAAAGATGCTCCGCTAAGGTTCCGTTTCCTCCTCCGATATCAATTATTTTTGCTGATTTCGGTAGATTAAAGCTGTTTATAGAGCTTAATGATCTAGCAGGTACAGGTTGCGTCCAACTTACTTGATTTTCATTTTTTGTTGAATAGACGGTGTCCCAATGGTCTTTTCTTTCCATGGCAGATGATATTGTTGAAGGTGATAAATAAGAGCAGTCTTATGTATACTACCTGTATTTTAGTGATTTTCGTCGTAAAAGAATCCCTTGATCATAGTGGATATACCCCAAATCATTAAACCTATGCAGGATAAGGTCAATAAGATTCCAAGTACAAACAACCAGATAACCATAGGTGTTTGAAAGCTATAGTTCAAAACTATAGGGGTAGTGAATAGTAAGGGTAAGGTATATCCAACTATTTTGAATCCCTTTTGTACAAATACTTTCGCTTCAGATGATAATTTATTCATATGCTTTTATTGCGTTACGGACAGATCCATGTTTTAAAAGTAGTGACTTGGCTTCTTCAAAGGGGATGTGTAATACTTCTTGAATCATTAAACTTCCTCTTTCAATTAACTTTTGATTGGAGAGTTGCATGTCTACCATTTTATTTCCAACTACGTGTCCCAGCTTAACCATTACAGCTGTAGATATCATATTTAGAATGAGTTTCTGAGCGGTTCCAGCTTTCATTCTGGTGCTTCCAGTTACAAATTCTGGTCCAACTACAGCTTCTATAGCAATTTGAGCAACTTCGGAAAGTGGACTGTTTTCATTACAGCTAATTCCTCCTGTCAGAATCTGATGTTCATTACACATTTTCAGACCTCCTAAGACATAAGGTGTTCTTCCACTAGCCGCAATTCCAATTACAGTGTCTAATTCGTTTATCTGGTATTTCTGAAGGTCTTCCCAAGCACCATTAGGATTGTCTTCAGCCATTTCCACAGCCTTTCTAATAGCTGAGTCTCCTCCTGCAATAATACCGATCACCCTGTCATGGGCAACGCCAAAAGTAGGAGGGCATTCACTGGCGTCTACAACGCCAAGCCTACCACTTGTACCAGCTCCAATATAAAATAACCTACCACCCTTTGACATTCTGGTGTGAATCTCATCAACTAATTTTCCGATGGTAGGGATGCAAGATTCAACAACCTTGGCAACCTTTTGGTCTTCATTATTTATATTGGTTAAAAGATCATGACTAGACATCTGTTCCAGATTATCATAGAGACTATCTTTTTCTGTAGACTTTTTGGTCATAAAGTACAGGTGATTTTTGATAAAAAAAGCCACCCGAAGGTAGCTTTAATATTAGTAGATTAATGGGAAATTCTTTGGTTGTACCTCATGCATCAATTCATAGATGCAATCGAAGATATCATCTTCACTTGGCTTAGAGAAATAATCTCCATCTGTTCCGTATGCTGGTCTATGTGCTTTTGCACTTAAGGTCTTTGGTTCTGAATCTAAGTGGAAATACCCTTTTTGATTCTCCAAAACTTCTTGCATCATATAAGCAGTTGTTCCGCCTGGTACATCTTCATCTAGGAATAGTACTCGGTTGGTCTTAGCAAGGCTCTTAACGATGTCGTGATTGATATCGAATGGTAATAAAGATTGAACATCAATTATTTCCACTGAAATCCCTACTTTTTCTAATTCATCAGCTGCCATCTGTGTTTGACGAATGATAGAACCATAGGTTACAATGGTTACGTCTTTCCCTTCTCGGATGGTTTCAACTTCACCAATAGGCGTAGTGAATTCACCTAAGTTAGTTGGTAATTCTTCCTTCAGTCGATAACCATTAAGGCATTCCACGATTAAGGCAGGGTCATCACCTTTTAAAAGCGTATTGTAGAATCCAGCTGCTTTGGTCATGTTTCTTGGAACCAATATATGCATTCCTCTTAGTGAATGAATAATGGTTGCCATTGGTGATCCAGAATGCCAAACACCTTCTAATCGGTGTCCTCTAGTACGTACAATTAGTGGTGCTTTTTGACCGTTTTTCGTTCTATAACGAACAGTAGCCAAATCATCACTCATGATCTGAATAGCGTATAATAGGTAATCCAAATATTGAATTTCAGCAATGGGTCTAAGACCTCTAAGAGACATACCGATGGCCTGTCCCATAATAGTTGCTTCTCGAATTCCGGTATCACTTACTCTTAGTTCACCAAATTTATCTTGAAGTCCTTCAAGTCCTTGGTTTACATCACCAATTTTACCAGCATCCTCACCAAATATCATTACCTCTGGATGATTGGCTAAAATAGCATCGAAATTCTCTCTCAATACCAATCTGGCATCTACCATGTTTTTTTCATCACTGTAGTCAGCAGAAACCATTTCCACATTTAATGGAGAGGTTTCATCTTCACTATATAGATGTGAAGAAAAACGATCATGGTTTTTAGTATTTTCGTTTTGAAGCCAATTTTGAAGAGCCGTGATTGCATCACTTTTTTCAGAACGAACCATTCTCAATACTATTCTAGTAGTATGAATGATATCCCTACGTATAGGCTCAGTGATAGCAGCCAAGTCATTTGATAGCTTTTCTATGAAAACCTTATTTGAACTAGTAGTAGCTACATCATTAATAAGACTGATACAAGAAGTAACTTCATCTTTGATATCTTCTAGATATGCTTTCCATGCTGCTGATTTACTTTGTCTAGCAGATTTTTTAGCATCTTTTTCTTGGACCTCTAATTCCTCTTCAGTTGCAAATTTATTCTCAAGAATAAACTCCTTCATCTTTTTAAGACAGTCAAAATCTAGCTCCCATTGTAGCCTTTCTTCCGATTTGTATCTTTCATGAGATCCAGAAGTAGAGTGCCCTTGTGGTTGAGTAACTTCAGTTACATGAATCAATACAGGGACATGTTCCTTTCTTGCAATTACTTCAGCTCTTTCGTATGCGTCAATTAATTCAGCATAATTCCAGCCTCTTGCAACTATGATTTCGTAACCTGCTTTTTCCTCTGTTCTTTGGAAACCGGATAAAATTTCAGAGATACTCTCTTTGGTAGTTTGGTATTTCGCGGGAACAGAAATTCCGTATCCGTCATCCCAAACAGACATGATCATTGGTACTTGAAGAACTCCGGCAGCATTGATTGTCTCCCAAAATAATCCCTCAGAAGTACTCGCATTACCGATTGTACCGAATGCTATTTCATTTCCTTCATTTGAGAAATTGTTAGCACCTACAAAATCTTTACTATTTCTATAATATTGGGAGGCTTGTGCCAATCCCAATAGTCTTGGCATTTGTCCTGCAGTAGGACTGATATCAGAAGATGAATTTTTTTGGTTTAGGATGTCCATCCAGTTACCATTAGCATCCAAGCTTCTAGTTCCGTAGTGCCCATTCATCATTCGTCCAGCAGACGCTGGCTCTGCCTCAACAGAGGTATGTGCGTATAATTGTGCAAAGAATTGCTGAATATTTAAAGCTCCTGTGGCAAACATAAAGGTCTGATCACGGTAATATCCGGATCTGAAATCTCCGTTTTTAAATACTCTAGCCATGGCAACTTGTGCCAGTTCTTTTCCATCACCAAAGATTCCGAATTTCGCTTTACCGGTTAAAACTTCACGTCTTCCGATAAGCGAGGCTTCTCTACTTTTAACTATTAGATGGTAGTCATTTAAAACAGATTCTTTAATTTTATCAAGGGCAATATCAGCTTCTTTTACACGCATATCCTAGTCTTATATTTGATGTTGCAAAAATATAAATTTATTTTTCAAATTATGGTAATAAATTGCCATGAATTTTAGTATAAAAGGTTCGTTTTGTAATGACTTGTTATTTAAGGGCTTCCAGTGCTTTTATTGGGCTTATTAAGTGATGGTATCAAAATTAATTTACCTCATAATTTTAATGGACTGATATTCACCTTTAATGGAGTACTTATCAACCATTTTTTTTTGGCATATTAAAATGCATTAAATATTTATTTACCGATTTTACTTACTTTAAATCGTTAACATAAATTAACAATCTAAAGTACTGTATATTAACACATTAAATATTCGTAATTTTGGAATGTAAATTTAGTCTAACAGTCACTACTAAAATTAATTATCTTTCGCCTTAATTATCAGAATGATCCCTTTATTATGTATACCCGAATTATAATTTCTTTATTATTTATCAGCTCTAGTTTCTTGATGGCACAGGAAAACAGCGCTAGTTTTATAAGTAAAGCCAGTAGTTTTAACATTACCGCTCCGCTATCTGATTTACCGATATTGGAGCCTGTGCCCAAAGAGCACAAACCCAGAATTATTCCGAACAAGTTAAGAAGGAATAAAAATGTCAATTTACAAGCTAAACCATACGGTCCAGATCCGGTATGGCAAAAAAGTGAAGGAGCTATTCAGGGACGTAGTCCATTAATTGATTGGGAAGGTGTTTCTTATTCGGAAGCAATGGCAATCCCACCGGATCCAAGTGGTGCAATTGGTCCTGATCATTATGTCCATATGGTGAATACCTCCTGGAAAATATTTGATCGAACAGATAGCCTTTTATTTGGCCCCGCTAGTTTAGGTACTATTTGGGGTGGAACCGTGAACGATGGTGACCCCATTGTTATGTATGATAAATTTGCAGATCGATGGTTTTTGAGTGAATTTGAGATTGCTACCAATTCATTGATGGTGGCTGTTTCAACAGGTTCAGATCCATTAGGTTCCTATTATACCTATATTTTCCCATTAGGGGCGAATTTCCCTGATTACCCTAAATATAGCGTTTGGTCAGATGGGTATTATGTGACAGCTAACAAACAAGGTGAGCAATGTTATGTAATGGATAGGGATGCAATGTTGATAGGGGACTCTACTGCTCAAATTATAGGGTTTGAATTGCAAAACCTGGAAACACCTGGTTTTTTCAGTGTTCTTCCCGCCCATGCCAATTCTAATTTACCTGAGACAGGTACACCCAATTATCTGTTTTATTTTCAAGATGATGGATGGTCGAATTTGATGGATACGGATCAAGTAAAGATTTGGGAGGTAGATGTAGATTGGAATATTCCAGCGAACTCTACCATTTCAACCCCTCAAAGCATAGATGTAGCAGCCTTTGATTCAGAATTTACGCCTAGCTGGAATGATATCCCTCAACCCAATGGGCAACATTTAGATGCGGTACCTGGTGCTTTAATGTATATGGCTCAATACAGGTCATTCCCGAGCTATGATGTCGTGGTATTGAATCATACCGTAGATGTAAACGCTACCAATCATGCTGGAATTCGTTGGTATGAATTGAGAAAGTATGGGGAGGCCAATTGGAGTCTATATCAACAAGGTACCTTTGCTCCTGATAGTGTGAATAGATGGATGGCTAGTATTGGAATGGATTACCAAGGGAACATTGGAATGGCATATTCTGTTGCAGGAGTAAATACTTTTCCTTCTTTAAGATATACTGGACGACATGCAGGTGATCCTCTAGGTGAAATGACCATTATGGAGGAAACCATTATAGATGGAACTTCTTCCCAGGTTGGATCAAAAAGATATGGGGATTATTCTCAATTGACGATCGATCCAAATGATGATGCTACATTTTGGTTTGCAGGAGAATATGTTGATAACGCATGGAAAACAAGAATTGCTGCCTTTAAAATAGCGAATGATTTTGATTATGACTTGGCAGTGGTAGATTTGGTTAGCCCTGTTCCGGCTCAATTGGATACCGCAGAAGAGCTTACCGTTTCAATTTCGAATTTGGGACTTTTTGATGCTTTCAATTTTCCTGTTTCCTATCTGGTAGATAATGGTGATACCATTACAGAAATGTACTCAGATACCATTTTGTCCGGTCAGACAGTGGATTATACATTTAGCCAATCTGCTAATATGGCTATAGAGGGACATCAGTATGAAATCAAAACATTTACCGGATTAATTACCGATGAGTTTACTATAAATGATACCCTAGTTTCTACCGTTTTACATTTAAATGCAAATGATATTGGGATCAATGCTATTGTTAGTCCAATTAGTGGTACTGGTTTAACGGATCAAGAGGAAGTAACGATTCACATCCAAAATTTTGGTTATCAAAGCCAGGTAAATTTCCCTGTTTCGTACACCGTTGATGGGGGAGCTTTGGTTACGGATACCATTTCAGCCGTTATAAATTCGGGTGATGTGCTTGTTCATTCCTTTACTGAAGCAGCTGATTTATCGGAATTAGATACTTTTAACATCGAAGTGATTACATCTTTAGATCAGGATGTGAATACAACGAATGATACCTTAGCTAAATCGGTTATAAACTATATATGTTTACCTGTGGCCAATTGCTTGTTTGATGATTATATCGAACAGGTGATATTGGGATCTATAGACAATGTTTCCAATTGTTCTGAAAATGGTTATGGTGATTATACCTATTTAATGACCGATTTACAGCATATGGGTTATGATGAATTAAAGGTGAAATCCGGTTATATCAATCAGAAATTGAGCATGTGGGTAGATTTCAATGATAATTATTTATTCGAGATAGATGAATTGTTAATTGATAACGAATCTTTTTCCAATGATGCACTTACATCTATGCCCTTTAATATTCCATTGACGGCGCCTTTGGGTGAGCATTTATGTAGAATACGAAGCAGATTCCAACAGGATATTTTAGATGCTTGTGAATCTGTAGAATATGGAGAAACTGAGGATTATACTGTAAATGTTATCACCAATGACACCATAGGCTTGGTTGAAAATGAATTGAATTTCGGATTTGAAATTATAAGCCTTGGAGCTGGAAATATCCAATTGAATATAACAGACTATATGCAAGATGACCTTGTTATAAAGGTTCACAATAGTCTGGGTCAAAAAGTTTTTGAATCGAATGAAATTATCCACTCAGGTAAGTTGATTAGCCAAACAATCAACCTTTCCAAATATGCTAAAGGAACTTACCTAATGAGTGTGGGGGATAAAAGAAAATCCAGAGTGAAGAAGTTTTTACTTCAATAAAACTTAAAGCGGTCGAATGAATATTTGACTGCTTTTTTTAGAAGTTTCTCTTTTGCATGCCCTCTATATGAATAGGTTTGGCATCAGGACAATTGGCTTGAATTGGACGTATCGGGCGATACCGTAGCCAAACTTTTAAATGGTCTGTTTGATATCGTTTATCCATTTTCAATGGATAAAGCAAACTTCCGCTATCTTCTAATTTTAGTAAAAATCCACAATCATAAGAGCTTTTTTTATCCAATATGACTGCTTTTACATAGCCTTCTTGCAGTAATTTTAGTTCAGACTGTTGATCTTCGGGTTGCACTGCATCAGGCTTTTGTATTGAATTATTGCTTGTAGGGTTTGAATTTGATTTACAAGAGATACTGCAAATAGTCAATAAACATATTACGCATATATGAAGGAGTGGTCTCATTTGATGGTATTATTCGTATAAAATTACAAAAAAAAAAGCCAGTTCAATTTGAACTGGCTTTTTAGCATTTTCGTATCACCTTATTTGGCTGTTTCAGCAACCTCTTCAAAGTCATCGTACATTACTGCTGCTACACTTGCCATTTTGATAGCGGCAATTGCGCATTCTGTACCTTTATTTCCTTTAGCTCCACCTGATCTATCAATGGCTTGTCGTTTATTATCATCCGTCAAAACACCAAAGATAATTGGAATATGGTATGCTATATTAAGATCTGTTACCCCTTGAGCAACTGAAGAACATACATAATCGAAATGAGCTGTTTCTCCACGAATCACACTTCCAATTACGATAACAGCATCAATATCTGTTGTTTCAATTAATAGTTTTGCACCGTAAACAAGTTCAAAACTTCCTGGAACATTTAAGCGAATAATATCACGTTCTTCTACCTCATGTTTGATAAGAGCCTCAAATGCCCCTTCATAAAGATTTTCCGTGATGTCTGGATTCCATTCTGAAACCACAATTCCAAATCGTAAACCGCTTCCAGTTGGTACAGAGTCTACATCGTAATCAGATAGATTTGTAGTAGCCATAGTGTTTGATTTTATTCAATCTGTTTTAAAAATAAAAAGCTTAAACTTTTTCAAGTTTAAGCTTTTTTAATGACAATAGGAATTTTAATTAAAACTTTCCAAGACGAGCAAGTAGCTTTTCAGCTTGTCTCCCTTCCGTACTGTTTTTATAATTTTCCTTTAAGTTTTCGTAATGTGCAATTGCAGCGTCTTTATTTCCCATAATCTCACAAAGGTTTCCTGCCTTCATGATGTAGATAGGAGCAGTAAAGTTATTGTCGCTACTTGTAGCAGCCTGGATATAAAGATTCAATGCCTCGTCATTATTACCTAGCTCAGCGTTAGCATCACCCATAGCACCTTTAGCCATTGGAGCTAAAATTTTACTATCAGTAGAATAATCTGAAAGGTAACTCAAAGCTTCTTCAAACTCACCCATTCTTAGGTAAGAAATACCAGCATAGTAATTTGCAATATTTCCAGCAGGCGTATTTCCGTAGTCTTCTATTATTTCAATAAAACCAGCTGTTTCTTTTTCGCTGTTTCCATTCAATGCCAATTCAAAAGAATCTTTTTTGAAGTAATTTTCAGCGGCGAACATAGCCGTTTGAGCTTTTGCAGCTTTTGGTTTCAAAAATAAACCATCGTATGCATAATAACCTCCAAATATTAAGACAATAGCAAGTACGATAATCATCAAACTATTTCTATTCTCTTCAATATACATTTCAGTTTTGGTAAGCGTTTGCTCTAATGCTTCCAATTGATCTTCGGTTCTATCTTTTTTCTCTTCAGCCATAATTAGTTTTATTCGATGCACAAAAATAATTTTTTTTTGCAATAATGAAACCTTAGTACCCTAAAATATGCCAAAGAAATAGTGCTTTTTTACATAATGGCATACATTTTCCCTCAATAACATCGAATCGAGGAATATTCTATTGGTATATTTCTTTAATTGTTGACTTTGTTATCCTTTAAATGGAGTGGATGATTGTTCTATGGAAAGGTATTTTTTTCTTCTTATGAATTTAAAATAAAAGGTAAGTCCTGATAACAACATTGCTAATGGCATTATGAAATTCTTAGCTCCTTCAATTTTATAGGTGGCTACCAACATCGCAGTAACTATTACCCAGGAAATAATGATAAGGCTTGCATATTTATGGGATGAAACTTGAAGGTAGATAGAATCATTATCTTTTAATTCAACACTCAAGGGTAGGGAGCTGTATTCACCCTTTCTTACCTGAAAGGTATATTTACCAGCTTCTAGCTCTTTGAGAATCTTATCTTCTTGTTTAATGGTTCCTACCTTATGACCATTTACTAGCAGTGCAAAGGATTGAAACTTTGCAGCAAGTTGGTTTTTTCTACTTAAGAATAATTGTGCCATGTTAGATTTATTTACAGGCTAGCCATATTGGATTAGCCGGAACAGGTGCTACCAAAACCATTTCCTCTTTTGATACGGGATGGGTGAATTTCAATTTTCTGGCATGTAAACTAATACTACCATCTGGATTACTTCTCTTTGATCCATATTTAAGATCCCCTTTAATAGGGCAAGACATAGAAGAAAGTTGAACCCTGATTTGATGGTGTCTTCCCGTTTTTGGATTTACTTCCAATAAGTAATGGGTAGATAGCTTTTTTAGGACCTTGTAAGAGAGCTCAGACAGCAGTGCTCCATCCGTTGCCTTTTTATAGGCTCTGGATTTGTTCTGTTTTTGATTCTTTAACAAATAGTGTTTTAAAGTCCCACTATCATTAAGGGGCTTATCTTTTACGATGGCCCAATAGGTTTTTTGAACAGCTCTGGATTTGAATTGTTCATTCATCCTGGTAAGTGCCTTGCTGGTCTTAGCTAAAAGAACCAAACCACTTACAGGGCGATCTAATCTGTGTATAAGGCCTGCGAAAACATTCCCAGGTTTATTATATTTTGCTTTCAGGAAGTCTTTAACTTCATCCACCAATGGTTTATCTCCCGTTTTATCTCCTTGACAGAGGACCCCCGCTTTTTTGCTTACCGCTATAAGGTGGTTGTCTTCGTAAACAACCTCAAAATTATACTTCTTAGTGTTTTGACTCATATTTCACGCCAGCAAAAATAGCTACTTTAAGGTGGTTTTCGAACGGTGGGATAGGGCAGGAATAGGCATCGCTGTACGCACAATATGGATTATAACTTAAGTTGAAATCCAGGGCGTAGGAAGTTCTACCAGGTTCATTTAGATCGAGATATCTTCCGGCGGAATAAGATCCCACTCCATTACTATAATCCTTGTATGGTAGGAAATAGTGAATATCAGAAGCATGCACCGATTTGTAAACGACTAGAGAACAAAGGGTGTCATTTACTGAAAAGTGCAATTTTGCAAATCTTAAATAATCGCGAATATCTCCTGTGGTTGTGTTCAACTTTATAGTATCCGGATTTTCTATTTGCTCAACTTTGGCATCAATTAAATACTTTAAGTCTATATCGAAATAAGGCAGTCCTGTGAATTCGCTTTTTCCGACTTCGGATAAAGGACTCTTGGCAGATTTAAAATATTGATCTGTCTCAGCTCTTTTATTTTCAACATGTTTAATATACATGTCACCATCTGCCTTAGCATTTTGACAGGCAGTATTACTGATGATTAAACCTAAAGCAAATAGGTGGATAATTAGCTTTTTCATAATTATTTTACCTTAAAGTCTATTAACTTTTCATCGAATAAAAAGCCTTCAAGACGGTCATTAATAGTTACGGGGCCAACACCAGCCGGGGTTCCTGTATAGATTAAATCCCCTTTTTTTAAGGTGATGAATTGAGAAACATGTGCTATAATTTTATCGATACTGAAAATCATATCTTCCGTATTTCCTTCCTGCACAAGTTCTCCGTTTTTTAGCAACTTAAAGGTAAGGTTTTTTCCTTCAAATTTCGATTTATCCATGAATTTCCCAATAGGTGCTGAGCCATCAAAAGACTTTGCTTTTTCCCATGGTAATCCCTTTTCTTTGCATGCTTTCTGAATGTCTCTAGCAGTAAAATCAATTCCTAAACCAATTTCACTGTAATAGGTATGTGCAAATCGTTCGGCAATATGTTTACCCACTTTGTTGATCTTTACAACCACTTCTAATTCATGATGAATATCAGAACTGAAATCTGGAAGGAAAAAGATTTTCCCCGGCCTTAGAATGGCGGAATCAGGCTTTAAAAAAAATACAGGCTCTGTAGGTACCTCATTTCCCAATTCCTGTGCATGCTTAGCATAATTTCTTCCGATGCAGATAATTTTCATTTCATTAGATTTTGTGCAAAATTGCAATTTTATTTTCTATTTAGTCTATAATTATTGGACTTAGCATCGGTTTTTTTATGAAATTGTACGCATTAGGGGATCTATTCACGCCATTTAACATTTGCTGTTCCTCCTTTGGTGTGTTTTTTGTTCAGACTTATTACATTTGTTAGAGCAGCCATTTTAGAGCAGCTTACCCTTTTGATTGATACTACTGGATGCCTTGCATTCATCAGAAATAGAATTACATGAAGAAAATTATTTTACCAGCCTTAATATTGGGCTGCGGAATGTTTTATTTAAGTGCACAGAATAAAACCACTCAACCCGAACAAAAAGGAAAAAAACAATTCATTCAAAGTCTTGTGATGTCTACCTTAAGTAGATCGCATTACGATCCGATTAAACTGGATGATGAATTCTCAAAAAAAGCCTTTAAGGAATATTTAGATCGTGTTGATTATAACAAATTATTCTTACATCAATCTGATGTAGATGGGCTAAAGAGTTTTGAGTTGCTTATAGACAATCAGATTGCTGCTCAAAGGATAGATTTATTTGAGAAGGTGAATGAGGTGCTTGCCATTCGTGAACAGGAAGCCAAGGAGATATACCAGGAGATCTTAGCCAATCCATTTGATTTTGATAAACAGGAGGAGATTGAAACAGATGCTGAAAAGTTGGCTTGGGTAGCATCTAATACAGCTTGGAAAGAAAGGTGGAGAAAACGATTGAAGGCTGCTACACTAAGTCGATTAGAGCGAAAGTATAGAACGCAACAAGATAAGTTAGAGAAAGATCCGGAATTTGAAGTGAAATCCTTTGAAGAGCTTGAGGAATCAGCTCGAGAGAAGACCTTAAAAGGTCAAAATAATTGGTTCGATCGCTTGGCGAAGCTGAAAGATGAAGATAAGTTCGAAATGTATATCAACAGTATGGTCAACATTTTCGATCCACACTCGGTATATTTTGCACCTAAGTCAAAAGAGAACTTTGATATTTCTATGTCAGGAAAACTGGAAGGAATTGGAGCTAGGTTATCACAATCCGATGGGGAAATAAAGGTATCTGAAGTTATTCCCGGTAGTCCTTGTGATCTACAAGGCGATCTGGAAGTAGAAGATATCATTTTAAAAGCTGCAGAAAAAGATAAGGAGCCAACGGATCTATCGGATATGCTTTTGGATGAGGCCGTACAGTTTATTAGAGGTAAAAAAGGTACAACGGTTAAGTTAACGGTTAAGAAAATTGACGGTACGCTACAAGAAATTGACATTGTTCGCGATGTGGTTGTAAATAGAGAGACTTATGCCAAATCTGCCCTTATAGAGAAAGAGGATAAGACATTTGGTTATATAAAATTGCCGAAATTCTACGCAGATTTTAGAAAGAAAGGAGGGAGAAATTCATCTGGAGATATGAAAAAGGAGATTCTTAAATTGAAAGAAGAAGCTGTAGATGGTGTCTTGATTGATCTTAGATCCAATGGTGGAGGATCTTTAGATGATGTTGTGAAAATTGCGGGATTATTTATTGATGAAGGTCCGGTTGTTCAGGTGAATGCTGGTCAAAGGAATAATGTTAAAAAGGATCGTGATACCAAAACCTATTATGATGGTCCACTGGTAATCATGGTCGATAAATTTTCAGCTTCTGCATCGGAAATTTTAGCGGCTGCTATGCAGGACTACGGTAGAGCAGTGATCATTGGATCAGAGCAAACCTTTGGAAAAGGGACTGTTCAGCATTTTATTGATTTTGATAGGCAAATAAATGCATATCATCAGTTTAAGCCAATGGGTTCACTGAAAATCACAGCACAGAAGTTTTATAGGGTAAATGGTGGTTCAACTCAGATAAGAGGGGTAGAATCGGATATCGTATTGCCCGATAATTATTCCTATATAGATTTAGGAGAAGGAGAGCGTGATTTCGCCATGGCTTGGGATCAGATCAAAGCCGTTCCATTTGTCGCTAAGGACGATGTAGATGAGCAGTTAAAGGCTATTCAGAAGAATAGTAAACAAAGAATCAAGACGAATGAATCTTTTGCCCTTATCGACGAGCATGCGAAGGATATGAAAGCAAGAAAGGATGATAGTAAAATAAGTCTATCCTGGAGTGAATACTTGGCGGAACAAGCTGAAATAAAGGCAAAGAACAAAGAGTTAAAGGAGAGTAAAAAGAATAGAGAACGCTTGGAAGTATCCAATATGGAAGCTGATATGGCTGCTATAAATGAAGATAGTACTTTTATCAAACTGAATGATAAATGGATAAAAAGCCTGGAAAAGGATATTTATTTGGAAGAAGCTGTAAAAGTCTTGATGGATATTGAATAAAGATCTATTTAAAACAATATTGAAATCCCCAGCCTTTAGGATGGGGATTTTTTTTGGCCTTTTATGTAACTTAAGTTGTTATAAGTCATAATTAGATTTTATTTTAAGTGTAATTTTGCCAAAAAAATAAGGAAGGATGGAATTGGGAATTTCAGATAAAGAAAGATTAGACAATCTACTTAAAAAGATAGAGGAGAAAACTGCTAACTTTTTAGGTTACCCAGTGTCTAAGGATTTTAATTATGAGGCCTTAATGCCCTTTTTAAAGTATCCAATGAACAACCTTGGAGATCCATTTGTAGATTCTACCTATGGGGTTGACTCCAGGGAAATGGAGCAGGATGTTCTCCGTTTTTTTGCTCAATTGTTTAGAGCAAATAAGAATGACTGGTCGGGATATGTCACCAATGGAGGTTCGGAAGGGAATCTTTATGGCCTATACCTTGCTAGAGAGCGTTATCCAAAAGGAATGGTTTATTATTCTGAGTCTACACATTACAGTGTTCAGAAAAATATCCATCTATTGAATATGCCAAGTATTGTAATCAAATCGCAAGAAAACGGTGAGATGGATTACGATGATTTAAGAGAGACCATAGCTTTACATAGAAATGTCCCTGCAATTGTGTTGGCCAATATAGGAACCACCATGACGGAGGCGAAGGATGATGTACGTATAATCAAATCTATCCTTAAGAACTCCGCTTTAAAACATCATTATATTCATAGTGATGCCGCATTGGCTGGAACCATTTGTGCATTTGTAGAGCCTAGGCCCGCTTTTGATTTTGCAGATGGTGCAGATAGTTTGGCCATTAGTGGCCATAAGTTTATAGGTTCTCCTATCCCTTGTGGGGTGGTAATCGTTAAGAAGTCGAATAAGGACAGAATTGCTTTGTCCGTATCCTATATAGGAAGTTCTGATACGACTATTACAGGGTCCAGAAATGGTCATAGCCCATTGTTCCTATGGTATGCGATACGAAAAATGGGGTTGGATGGATTGCGTAAACGTGTGGAAGGATCCTTAAAAATGGCTGAATACACGGAAAATAGATTGAAGGAGATAGGGGTAAAGGCCTGGAGAAATCCAAATGCTATTACGGTAGTTCTTCCTTCTCAACATGATTTTGTAAAGGAAAAATGGCAATTGGCAACTGAAGAGGGGCAAACGCATATCATTTGTATGCCGAATGTTACCAAAGCACAAATAGATGAATTTATAGCTGATATTATAGCGCATCCTGTGGAAAAGGAAACCCAGGAAGAAAATTGGTAGTATGTATACTATCTAAATATAAGAAGAGGTCTTTCCGAATAGGGGAGGCCTCTTTTTTTTGTATAAAAATTTGAATATTAGATATTTATTTCATATTATTGTGATATTAAAATGATATTATTTCAATATCATATTGAATTATCACTATATCAATTATTAATATAGCATTATTGGTTTCGCATCCATTGGAGATGACGTTTGTTTAAATAGCAGGTATCAGCTGTATTTAATGGCGTTTGACGGGAGGTAGCTAATAGCTAAAGGATTATTGAGAGGTGCGAAGCCTTTTTTAATTAGGGTATATATGACAAAGAAAAAAACGTTCGTATTAAGAATTGATCCGAGCACTTTTACTCAAATAGAAAAGTGGGCAGAGGATGAATTTAGAAGTGTGAATGGACAATTGGAATGGATGATACATAAAGGACTGAAGGATGCTAAAAGAGTTAAGAAGTCCCTAAAAAATAGAACTAGTGCAGAATAATAGCTTTCTCTAATCTGCAATAAGAATCCCCGCTGTAATATATATTACGCGGGGATTTTTTTTTGTAATACTGTCCAATTTAGCTTCGCATATTTAGTTTTACAAAAAACACAGTAAATGACTGTTCTTCGTTTACATTTAGCGCAAAGCCAAATCCAATATTTTTATTGCTACTTAGTTTAACTTTTGCTTCTACTTGAGCTGGTATACCAGGTACTGTATATTTTTTCTTTCTGGGTCCTTTCTTGATTTCTTGTCCTGAAACTAGTGCAATACCGGTAGAAATGGCCACCTTGAAGTTTCTTCCTTCAGATAACCATCCAGTTAATAAGGCGACTTCGGCATTATAATCTTCAAAATCTTCACCATTTAAGGAAAGTTCCACTTCTCGGTTGGCAATAAGTCTAAATTTATAGAAGTAATTCTTTTCTTCATGGGTCAGATCGAAAATCCCCGAAACACCTGAGATTTGATTGGCACTGTAAGTCCCGGCTCCTAATCCGAATACAAGTTTTTTAGAAGAATTAGGCATTTGGGCCTGCAGTGGATAAGAAACTAAAATAACTAGTAGTAATTGAAGCAGCTTTTTCATGGCGTCAATTGTTTACTTTAGTTCTATAAAAGTACAAAAAATCACTATAATGTCCGAATAATGCTGTGGTTTTAAGGTTTTATTGGGTTAAATTTGAGAGAGAATTTAATAGCTTCTATACCCTTAAAAATGAAAGAAACTGTAGTCCTTCCCAGTTCAGATTTTCCTCGTATTGTAATTATTGGAGCTGGTTTTGCCGGCTTAAAATTGGCGATGAAATTGGCTAATAAGCCTTTTCAGGTGGTGTTAATTGATAAAAACAATTATCACCAGTTTCAGCCCTTGTTTTATCAGGTGGCAACTTCGGGCTTAGAGCCTAGTGCTATTTCATTTCCGCTGAGAAAGGCACTTCAAAAAATTCCAAATGTAAAATTTAGAATGGCTGAATTGGAAAGCATAGATCATGAAGGTAAAGTAATACATACGGATATTGGGAGCATTACCTACGATAAGTTGGTGATGTCACTGGGTGCAACCACCAATTTCTTTGGCATGAAAGACTTTGAAAAGTATGCCATCCCTATGAAGTCGGTTTCTCAAGCGATTTACCTTAGAAATAAGATTTTAAATCGTTTTGAACAAGCGATCAATGAAAGAGATGAGGCTAAGCAGAAGGCATTGATGTCTGTGGTTATTGTTGGTGGTGGACCTACGGGGGTAGAGTTGGCAGGTGCGCTCGCTGAAATGAAGCAATTTATATTACCAAAGGATTATCCCGATCTGGATCCGGAATTTATGCAAATTCATCTGGTAGAGGCTAATCCGAATTTATTGACAGGCTTCGCTGACAAAAGTACAGAGAAAACTTCTCAATTTCTTAAAGAGCTTGGTGTCCGGGTTCATTTGGATACGAGAGTTTCGGAGTATGATGGCGAGAAAATTCAGCTAGGAAATGAACTATTGGAAGTGAATAATGTGATATGGGCAGCGGGTATTTGTATTCCTAAGATAGCAGGTGTGCCGGAATCTGTTTTTCATAGAGCTGGAAGGTGGAAAGTAAATGGATACAATGAGGTTCAAGGATTATCCAATGTATATGCGATTGGAGATATGGCCTATATGGAAACTGAAGACTATCCACATGGTCATCCTCAGGTTGCTCAGGTTGCGATTCAACAAGCCTTAAATCTTGCTATAAATTTGAGGGATGAGGATGCTCCTTTATGCCCTTTCAAATACAACGATCGTGGTTCTATGGCTACCATTGGTAGGAATTTAGCGGTAGCGAATCTACCGGGAATAAAAATACACGGCTTTATAGCATGGTGTCTATGGCTTTTTGTGCACCTTATGTCTATCTTAGGGGCAAAGAATAAGCTGTTTGTCTTTATCAACTGGATGTGGAGCTATTTTTCTTACGATCAATCTTTGAGGTTATTGATTAGGCCATTTATGAAACAAGAGGATAAAGAATAGGAGTCAGTTACATGGATTTCGAAGAGGACTCGGAGGTTGATCAGACATATTAGTACTGTGACTCAATTCCGTCATTATCCAATACCTTCTACAAGTAGAATAACAAGAGAGTGAATTCTAATTTAATTAGTGCTATAAATAGTATCTTAGGCCAGATTAAATAATTAGTAATGAAATATTTAGTTTTTTTATTATTCTTATGGTCAATATTTTTCACAAAGAATCTTTCAGCTCAAACCTATGATTGGAGTGCAATCGTTAATGCGGGAAATTTAAGTTACGCTGGGGCTTTGGCTCGTGATGTTGTTAGTGATAAATGGGGAAATGTGATTACTGTTGGTACATTTAAGGATACATTGGATTTTGATCCTGATACGTCTGTATATCAATTGCCCTTAAATTATTACGGAACAGGAGCTGCTCCAATGATTTATATTCAAAAATTAGACAGTGTCGGTAATTTTCTATGGGCAAAAACGTTAGGAACTGGATTGGCAAATTATAATAATTATTATTGTTGGGACCTAGAGGTGGATATTGCAGGTAATATTTATTTTGTTGGAAGGATTGGATATGGTTGGTGGGAAGATGTTCCAGATTCTACTCCGGTATACATAGCTCCAGATGTTACCTTTGTTCTTAAGTTAAACAAGGATGGAGAATACTTATGGCATAAGACTTTTCATCCTTACGGGGGAACAGTTTACTTCATTAGTTTGGAACTTGATGAGGATCAAAATATGTTTATGACAGGGAATTTTCAAGGTATGCTGGATTTTAATCCCAGTCCCGGTTTATATCAAATGAACGCAGGAAGTGTCGCTGATGTTTTTATTTGTAAATGGGATAGTTTAGGTGATTTTGAATGGGCTAAACAAGTTGAAAGCGAGTTTTCACTAGGATTAGATCTAACTCCTGAGGGGGATGTTATATTTTCTGGAGAATTTCGTGATTCTCTAGACGCAGATCCAGGATCTTCTGAACATTTTATTTATAATTTAGACTATGAAATAGGAAGTTTTATTTCCAAATTAGATAGTGATGGAAATTTTCAATGGGTACGTCATGTTAACAATACGAATCGCAATTTTATTTATGGTTATATTGCTAGGGACAATACCATTAGTATTGATAGTTTAGGTAATATATACAGTTCGATTGGATTTGGAACAGATGTAGGAGTTTGGTCGGATACAGTCTATTATGATCCCTTTAATTTAAATTTATTTTATCATTCGAATTATTATTCCTGGGTTATTTTGAAATATGATGAATCTGGAAATCTAATTTGGTCAAGATTATTTAGTAATTTGAATTCAAGTTCAGGGATTCCATTAGTTGATATTACTGGAATTGAAACTGATAAATATGGGAATGTATATGTTTGTGGACACGCTAGAGGAGATGTTTATTTTGGCGATGATTCACTCATTGTTGTAGAAGAGACGTATCAAACCAATTATTCTCGAAGGGCTATTTTTGCTAAACTGGTGCCTGATGGTGATTTAGCTTGGGCAGTAGGTATAGAGCAAGATACTAGTACTTATAATGGAGATTCATATATTCTAGGGCTGCACATTACAGATAATGGTAAGCTAATAGCGGCTGGATCTTTTCATTATGAAGTTGATTTGGATCCAGGACCAGATTCAGTAATAACTTCTGGTAAAGGAGCTTTAACCTACGTGTTAGATGTATGTAATCTTACTGCTTTGACCGAAAATATAGATACTGTTATTTGTAATGGAGATAGTATTTGGCTGGAAGGAGCTTATCAAAATCTAACAGGTGAATATCTGGATACTGTTATCTCTCCCTTTTACGAATGTTTCGATACCACTGTTTATGTGACCACATTGACTGTTTTGGATACAGCTCCTATTATACAAATAGATACTTTCATTTGTTATGGGGATTCTATAGTTCTGGAAAATGAAATGCAGTCCAGTACTGGATTTTATTGGGATACAATCTTTAATAACCTTGGCTGTGACAGTATTATCTATCATACCCATTTAACCATATTAGATCCATACCAACTAGTTCAAACTGACAGTACCATTTGCTTCGGAGATACTCTGTTAATAGGTCAACAATATCAAAACCAGTCTGGAGTATATTATTCAGATACCCTTCATACTACCAATGGCTGCGACAGTATAATATACAGCACAAATCTTACGGTAATACCTACACCACTTATTAATACAACCTATACAAGCCTGTGCTATGGAGATAGCCTATTGATCAATGGGAGTTGGGAATATTTGGCTGGATTGTATCATCTAGATACTATATTCAATCAAAATGAATGTGATAGCATAGTATATGATTTGGTTTTGAACTTTTCCGGTCCTTTGCAATACTCAACCTTGGACACCGTGATATGTTATGGGGAAATAGTGCAAATAGGGACACAGAGCTTTGACTCCAGTGGATATTACCTGTTGGATACCCTGCTAACTCAGTTAGGCTGTGACAGTCTTTTATTGAGTTTAAACTTAACGATAGAAGATGCTGTTTATTCCATAGATAGAGATACCACCATTTGTGAAGGTGATGATATTTTCTTAGGTGGTGGCTGGCAAAATGAGGAATATATTTATGTAGATACCATATATTCTATTACAGGTTGTGATAGTGCCATCGTGTATACAGATCTCAGTATACAAGAAGGATTTATTTTGGATTTTGGTCTGGACCTGGATCTTTGTAATGGAGAAGAATACGAATTGAATCCATCCTTACCAAATGCTACTTATCTGTGGCAAGATGGTTCTACGGATTCCATTTTTAGTATAACAGAAACAGGATATTACTGGGTTGAGATGACCATAGGGGCCTGTATTGAAAGAGATACGGTATACGCTTATTTCTATGCTCCTCCAACATTCAGTTTCTCTGATGATACCTTGCTTTGTGAGGGAGAAATATTGGAATTGAGTGCACTGACTTTGCATGCCGTTTATGAATGGCAGGATGGATCAGATGAATACTATTATGAGGTGAATTCACCTGGATTATATTGGGTAGAGGTTCACTTACCGGGCTGTGGAAGTTATAGAGATAGTATTGAAGTGGCGTATTGGGAAACGCCGAAACCTAGCCTAGGTGGGGATACCACATTATGTGAAGGAGATATATTGATATTGGACGTTTCCAGTGAATCTGGAAGTATTCTATGGCAGGATGGTTCTACGGATCCTGTATTTACGGTTACAGAAACTGGGAATTATTCAGTTACTGTAAGCAATGAGTATTGTGAAGGTACAGATATCATACATGTAAATTATTTGACCAGTCCTATTTTCAATCTTGGTTCGGATACCGTTCTATGTAATGGAGCTAGTTTGAATTTGAATTTCACAGATTCTACTGTTGATTATTTATGGCAAGATGGTAACTCAACTGGATGGTACAGTATTCAAAGCCCAGGACTGTATTGGTTAGAACAAAGTAATATTTGTGGTGTATTTAGGGATAGTATTCAGGTTATATATGATCCTTGTCACCCCAATATTTCCATGCCAAATGTATTTAGTCCTAATGACGATGGGATCAATGATGTATTTCATCCGGTTCATTTGCAAAATGTACAAGTATTTTCATTTACCGTTTATGATAGGTGGGGAATTCAAGTACATCAGCAGAAGGACGGAGAAATTAAATGGGATGGACAATACCAAAAAAGTAATTCGATTAAACAGGGAACTTATTTTTGGGTGATGAAATATTCTGGTATTGAGGATGGTGAACTGTTAACCAAAAAAGGGACTATTCAGTTGATGAAATAGTATGGGAGGTTCTGAATTTCAATAGAATCGGAACAATCTGAAACTAATAGGTAATAAACAGTAATCCCTGCGTATCACTGAAAGTGGACTCGGAGGTTACCCGGCCATTATAACCCACCTATCATATGCCAAACCAAGCCCCTCCATAAAAAGGGGCTTTTTATTTGCCCGAACCTTTCAATCTTCTCAACGATTTTTATCGCTATGTGTGAATTGTTACTGACTTAGGATTTTTCACTGCCTAATTTTGTATCAAATAATGATCACATGAAAACAATACTGATTTCAATATCCCTTGGTTTGGGCTGCTTGATGGTGGCTGCACAGGATGTTGTTCCTATTTCTAAGGCAGAAGTACTAAAGAAAGTCTCCGAACAAAATATAGCGATTAAAATTGCAGATCAGGACTATGAGATGTCCAAGGCAGATTATAAAAAATCCAATGCCTTGTTTGTGCCCAGTATATCCATTTCTCATTCAGGGATGATGACCAACAATCCATTGATGGCTTTCGGTGCTAAATTGAATCAAGCCGTATTGACACAAGAAGATTTTAATCCGGCATTATTAAACGATCCAGATCGGACGGATAATTATACCACTAAAATTGAATTTCAACAGTCAGTATTCAATATGGATGGGATATATCAGCGAAAGGCAGCTAAGTTGACCATGGATGCTACCGCTTTACAGGCTATTCGCCAAAATGAATATATAAGCTTTGAGGTCGAGAAAGCCTATATGCAATTACAATTGGCATATAGTGTAGTAGAGGTGTTGCTGAAAGCTCAAGAAGCAGCCCTAGCTAATGAGCAATTAGCAAAGAATAGTTTCAAGCAGGGCTATATCCAATATGCAGATGTTTTAGCGGTATCGGTAAGGGTGACTGAAGTGAAAAATCTAGTACAACAAGCCAATAGTCATATCCAAAATACCTCCGATTATTTAGGCTTTTTGATGAATGACTATCAGGGGAAATTATTAAAGCCCAGAGATGAATTGGCTCTGACAGATTTTTCCAATATCGAAAAAGAACTACCTGTTGGAAGAGCCGACTTAAAAGCCATGCAATTGGCGTCAAAGGCCTATAAAACCATGAATACTGCAGAGAAATCAACCTTTTTACCTCGACTGAATGTTTTTGGTAGTTATGAACTATACGATGATCAACTATTCAAAGGAGATGCGAATGGTTATATGATCGTCGGGCAATTAAGTTGGAACATATTGGATGGTACAAGAAGGAATGCCAATGTTCAGAAGAGTAGGGCTGCACTTGAAAAGGCTGAGTTGGGATATGCTGAATATGTATCCAAAAGTGAACTTGAATTAAGTAAATCAAAACGTATGCTTAAGGATGCTAAAAATAAGTTGGTATTAACACAATTGGCATTGGAACAATCAAAAGAATCCTTAATGATACGCAGGAATAGATTTAAAGAAGGTCTGGAGAAATCATCCGATTTATTGATATCAGAAACACAATATGCACAGAAGCAATTGGCGTATAAGCAAACCATATTCGAATACAATTACGCAATGGCGTATCTACAATTTTTAACCAAAGAATAAACGAAGTGATGAAAAAATACATACAACTATTTCTATTCGTATCCGTGTCGATTATTGCAGTAAGCTGCGGTGAAAAGGAAGAAACGATGGTGCAAGAATCAAAGCCGGCTATTCAGGTGAGAACGGAGAAGGCAATATTGAATGGTGCAAATGCTGTTCTGACGCTAAGTGGAACGGTACAGGCTACTCATCAAGCAAATTTAAGTACCCGAATGATGGGTTTTGTGGATGAGGTATATGTAGCGCTCGGTGAAAAGGTTCAAAAAGGGCAATTATTAATGACCATTAATAAAATGGACCTTTTGGCAAAATTGGCTCAGGTGGATGCGGGAATAAAAAAAGCCACGGTTGGCTTTGAAAGTGCAGAGCGTGATTATATGAGATTCAAGAATCTATATAATGAAAGAAGTGCTTCTCTAAAAGAATTGGAGGATATGACGGCTAGGTTTGAAATGGCTAAAGCTGGTTTGGAGTCTGCTAATCAAATGAGGGAGGAAATTAATGCTCAATTTGAATATGCGGATATAAAGGCTCCCTTTACTGGAGTCATCAGTCAGAAATATATCAGAAAGGGGGATATGGCGAACCCTGGAATGCACTTGATGACTATGGAGTCACAAAATGAATTTGAGGTAATAGCCCAAGTTCCTGAAAGTGAAATAGTCAATATACATAAAGGCACTGAGGTTACTGTATTGTTGAAATCTGTAGCTAAGACTATCAAAGGTAAGGTTACTCAAGTGAGTACTTCGGCAAGCAATACTGGTGGACAATATTTGGTGAAGGTAGCATTGAAAGAAAAGCCTGAAGCTATAAGATCAGGTATGTACGCATCGGTTCAAGTTCCTGTTAAAGAAGAAAAATTCAATTCAGAGATGGTATTGATTGAAAAGTCCGCATTGATAGAGCGAGGTCAACTTTCCGGAGTGTATACCGTGGGGCATAATAATACCGCTTTGTTGCGATGGTTGCGATTGGGTAAATCATTCGGGGAAAAGGTAGAGGTATTGTCTGGGCTTTCAGTCAACGAGATATATATCCTCAGTGCCGGAGGAAAGTTATCCAATGGTTCGAAAATTATCATTCAATAATTCGAAATGAGGACTTTGAAAAATAGAAAGATGTACATCCCAAAAAACATAAAAAGATGAAAGAAGGTTTAGCAGGGAAAATTGCGAAAAACTTTATCAGTTCCAAGTTGTCTGTATTGTTGATGATCGTGTTTATGATCATTGGTGTATATAGTTCCTTTCTGATCCCAAGGGAGGAGGAACCTCAGATTGACGTTCCCATGGCCGATATTTTTGTTGGTTATCCAGGGGCAAGCCCAAAGGAGGTGGAAAGTAGGATTATTCAGCCCTTGGAAAAGATAATTTCAGATATCAAAGGAGTAGAGTATGTGTATTCAACCTCTATGCAGGAACAAGCAATGCTTATTGTTCAATTTTACGTTGGAGAAGATATAGAACGCTCCTTTGTGAAATTGTATAACGAAATCAATAAACATGCAGATGAATTACCACAGGGAGCGACAGCACCGATGATAAAGACTAGAGCCATAGACGATGTCCCTATGTTAGGGCTGACCTTGTGGAGTGAAAATTATGATGATTTTCAATTGAAGCAAATTGCCCAGGAATTAACCCATGAAATTGAAAAGGTAAATGATGTAGCCATCACCCATAAAATCGGGGGGAGAGATCGTGAATTGCGTGTAATTCTGGATAAGGATAAATTGGCTGCAAGTGGATTGGATTTTTTATCCGTGGCAGAAATGATAAAAGCCAACAATCAACAGCTTAGTGCTGGTACGTTTATCAAAAATGATCAGGAGTTTTTGATCAATACGGGTAAGTTCCTGACAAGTGCGGAAGAGGTTGAGAATTTGATTGTTGGTATACAACAAAACCGACCTATCTATTTGAAACAAATAGCCAGCATTATAGATGGTCCTGAGTTACCAGTCAACTATGTATCCTTTGGGTATGGGGGAGCGAGCTCTGAAATAGAGAACTTCAGCTCTGAATATCCAGCAGTTACCATTTCTGTAGCAAAGCGTAAAGGGGCAGATGCAATGAAAATTTCGGATATCATTTTGGATAAAGTAGCACACTTGAAAAAGACGCTTATTCCAGATGATGTTCATGTGGAGGTCACGCGAAATTATGGTGAATCGGCTTCACAAAAAGTTTCAGAACTACTCATGCACTTGTTTGGAGCTATTATCGCAGTTACGCTTGTAGTGATGTTGGCAATGGGCTGGAGAGGTGGATTAGTCGTCTTTTTGTCTGTTCCAATCACCTTTGCCTTGACGCTTTTGAGTTATTATATGTTGGACTATACCCTGAATAGGATAACCTTATTTGCCTTGGTTTTTGTTACAGGTATAGTTGTGGATGATTCTATCATCATTGCTGAAAACATGCACCGTCACTTTAAAATGAAGAAATTGCCTTTTAAAGAGGCAGCATTATACGCCATCAACGAAGTAGGGAATCCTACCATACTGGCAACCTTTACAGTAATTGCCTCCGTATTACCCATGGCATTTGTGTCCGGATTGATGGGGCCATATATGTCTCCTATGCCAATTGGTGCATCCATTGCCATGTTACTCTCTTTGTTTGTAGCCTTAACCATTACGCCATATCTGGGGTATATTTTCCTACGTGAAAAAGAGAAAAAGGGTGCAAAAAAAGAGGAAGTGGATGAAGTTGAAAAACTTCAAGGGACATTGATCTATAGATTGTATGATACATTAGAGCGGCCACTAATTGAAAACAGGGCAAAACGATGGTTGTTTTTGGGTGTAACAGTATTGTTACTACTAGGTTCTGTATCCATGTTTTTTACCAAATCGGTTGCTGTAAAAATGTTGCCTTTTGATAATAAAAATGAATTTCAGGTGGTGATAGATATGCCAGAGGGAACTACTCTGGAGCGGACAGCAGTGGTAACGAAAGAAATCGCTCAATACCTATCTACCAGGCCAGAGGTGTTGAATTATCAAAATTATGTAGGAACATCAGCACCAATTACCTTCAACGGTTTAGTACGTCATTATGATTTACGAGGTGGTTCCAATATGGCTGATATTCAAGTGAACCTAACGAATAAAAAGGATCGTACAGCACAAAGTCATGAGATTGCCAGTGCATTTCGACCAGCTATTCAAGAAATAGCCAAAAAATACAATGCAAATGTAAAGTTGGTAGAGGTGCCTCCGGGACCACCAGTACTGTCTACCATTGTGGCAGAGGTGTATGGTCCGGATTATGAAAAGCAAATTGAAATTGCAGATGATATAAAGCAAATTCTAAGTAAAACAGAGGATGTTGTAGATATCGATTGGATGGTGGAAAGTGACCAAAAGGAATTCGAATTCATCATCGATAAAGAGAAGGCTATGTTGTATGGTGTTTCCCCTCAACAAATCGCTTATACCATGAACCTTGCCTTATCAAGCAGATCCATTACTCATTTATATGATGAAGATGCCGCGAAACAAGTTGGACTTGTTTTGGCATTGGATGAGCAAGAAAAGTCAACCATTCAGGATATAGCTCAACTTAAGATCAAGTCACAAAATGGAACCATGATTCCAGTGGGTGATTTGGTAAATATCCATGAGAGTACTAAGGCGAAAAGTATCTATCGGAAGAATCAAAAGAGAGTGGTATATGTAATGGCGGATATGGCTGGTAAATTGGAAAGTCCGGTATATGCCATTCTAGGTATGGAAGAAAAGTTAAAAGAAATTCAACTTCCAGCAGGCTATGAATTAGATGAACTATACCTGAATCAACCAGATTTTGAGGATGACTATACTGTGAAATGGGATGGTGAATGGCAAATTACATTGGAGGTATTTAGAGATTTAGGTATTGCCTTTTTAGGCGTTATTATTATCATTTATATCCTTATTGTCGCTTGGTTTGAAAACTTTAAAGCCCCTATAGTAATGATGGTTGCTATTCCTCTATCTCTGGTAGGTATTGTGCTTGGCCACTGGATAATGGGAGCCTTTTTTACGGCCACTTCTTTTATTGGAATGATAGCTTTGGCTGGAATAATGGTTCGGAATTCCGTACTACTTATTGATTTTGTCAATATTCGATTAAATGAAGGTGTTCCCCTAAAACAGGCCGTGATTGAAGCAGGCGCTGTAAGGACTACACCTATTCTTTTAACTGCAGGAACGGTAGTCATTGGTGCTTTTGTGATATTATTTGATCCAATCTTCCAAGGGTTGGCAATATCTCTAATGGGAGGGACGATCGTATCTACCGTACTTACCCTCCTGGTAGTCCCATTGGTGTATTATTTAATTGAGCGTAAAAACTATAAATAACAGAAAGATGAAAAACAGATTAATTAGAGCGATAGCAGGAACATTTGTGTTGATAAGTGTACTCCTTGCGGTAACGATAAATATCAACTGGCTGTGGTTTACGGTCTTTGTAGGAGCCAATTTATTGCAGTCTTCTATGACCAAATGGTGTTTGATGGAAGATATTTTGGTCAAGGTATTTAAAGTGAAAAACTAGCGTAGAAAGGGGGCATTCCAGTATGGATATGCCCTCTTTCTCTACGTATCATTTATGCCCCTGGGTATCACTCAGAATGGATTCGGAGGCGGATGATTTGAAGGATGAATCTCTTCCCCTGTGCCCCTGTGAGTCACTCGAAGAGGACTCGGAGGATTACGCCCCTTCAAGTCATTCGGAGGCTCAGGATAGGATGGATAATCTCTTTTCATTGTATATATTGATCCGTTGATTGATATTTTTTTTATTCTTTAGTGTTTTATTGGATATTGTTAAGGATTAAAAATTTCAGCTATGAAAAGTGCCATTAATATTCTTTTTCTAACCATTTTAGGGCTGCCGCTATATGTTTTGAATGGGCAAAGTTTACCCGAAAGATTTGAATATAAACCTGATGACCATCGCCTAATTCGAGGAAATCAGGAGAACTACGGTTTCTACAGTTTTGATTCAATTGATACCATTTTCCTTCAGTTTGATCAGTCTGATTACTGGACTCAGCTTTCCAATAATTATGAGGATAAGATTGAGCTATTGGCTAGTTTCGAATACAAGGGAATTAACTTTGATAGTGTAGGTGTACGATTCAAAGGGCAAACATCCTATTTTCAGAATAATTCAGAAAAGAAATCCTTCAACATAACATTGGATCATTATGTGGATGATCAGGACATTGAGGACTATGGTACTATCAATTTGAATAATGCTTTTGGTGACCCTAGTTATTTAAGGGAAATACTCTATTTGTATGAAAGCAAAAGGCATTTAGCTAATGCAAAGGGAAACTATAAGGTTTTGATGATTAATGGTGAATCCTGGGGTTTATATATAAATGTTCAACAATTGGATAAAAGACATGTTGAAGATTGGTTTCTGGATGAAGATGCTACACGATGGAGAGCGGAACGCACCACTAGTGGAGGTGGAGGTGGTCCTGGAGGTCCACCAAATTTCGGAGCTGGGACATCTTCCTTAAATTATTTAGGAGAGGATACGGCGGATTATTTCGATCATTATACCTTAAAAAGTTCTGATGTATCCAATCCTTGGCATGACTTGGTAAATGCGACCTATGCATTAAATGAAAGTACGGATAGTCAATTGGTGGATTCAGCCTTTAAATACATGGATGTAGATGCAGCATTATGGTTTGCAGCTCATGAAATAGTGTATTCAGATGATGATGGCTATGTGAACAAGGGAGGAATGGATTACTATGTATATTATGACATAGCTACAGAACGATTGGTTCCAATTGAATATGATGGTAACAGTTGTATGAATTTAAGTCACAACTGGTCGCCTTTTTACAGAGAGAATAATGCTGATTTTCCATTGATGAACGTATTGTTGGAAAATAATGCCTTACGACAACGATATTTAGCGCATGTTCGAACAATTCTAGCAGAAAGTTTTGATGAAGATTATATAGAAGGAAAGATTGATCATTTTAAAAGTACATTGGACAATTACGTTTTAACCGATCCTCAAACAATTTATGGTTACAGTCAATTTGAAAATGATATAGAGGAACTAAAAACATTTTTCAGCACTCGGTTGAGTACGATCAACTCTAATAGCGAAGTGCAAGAAGAAGGTCTAACTATTGATGAAGTAGTATATTTTTCTGAAGGTGTGGAATTCAATAGTCCCGAGGAGTATTTGGCTGTTCAAGTGCAAGCTACGGTCGTTGGTACCCCAGGTGTCTCATCTGTGATTTTGTATTATGGAACAGGCTTTATGGGGCATTTTCAAAAGGTAGAAATGTTTGATGATGGAAATCATCAGGATGGCATAGCTTCAGATGGAATTTATGGAGCAGATATTCCCGGACAAGAGAAAGGAGTCTATGTCCGCTACTATGTGGAAGCTGTCTCCGCTAATACTTCAGGGACACGTAGTTATTCCCCTCCCGGTGCAGAACATGATGTATATACCTATAGGGTGAAGGTTGCGAATTATGCCTCAGACCAATCTTTGGTCATAAATGAGTTGATGTCTTCCAATACAACCGTAGTATCTGATTTAGATGGAGAATATGACGATTGGATAGAAATTTATAATAAAGGATCCCAGACGGTAGACTTAAGTGGTTATTTTCTAACAGACGATCAGGATGAACTTTCGAAATGGGAATTTCCTGAAGGAACGGAATTGGCTTCGGGTGAATACCTAACAGTTTGGATGGACAAAGATACCCTACAAGCTGGTTTGCATGCCAATTTTAAGCTATCAGGAAATGGAGAAATCGTAATCTTATTGAATGAGAATCAAGAAATTATAGATGAGGTTTTATTTAATGCTCATATAACCGATGAATCCTATTCCAGAATGCCCAACGGAACTGGGGGATTTGATTGGCAAGGTCCTAGTTTTGGAACAAACAATGAAGATGGATTTGTTTCGATAGAGGAGGTAATTGTGGATCATAATTTTATACTTTTCCCGAATCCAGCATCTGATCAATTTTATATCAAATTTGTAGATAATGAAGTGCATACTATTCAGATATTCAATATTCATGGTCAGCTTGTATATGCAGGTAGGGTTTCCGGGGAAATTCTGGAGATAGAAGCCAAGGATTGGGCTAAAGGGATGTATTTGATACGAATGGATGATCAGATTGGGAAATTGATCTTGAAATAGTCCTCTGAATGACTATGAGGTTAAGTCATGTCGTTTTTCTCCTAAAGAGGACTCGCAGGTTCCATCTTTTGCCTATTACCTTTTACCTCTAGATAATCCTTTGTATCTTTGTGTGCTTTTTTCTGCTTTGAAAATTCATTTTACAGTAGAATAATTGGATTCAAAATATAGATTATGAAAAAATTCCTAATAGGATTATCAATAGTTTCTATGAGTGCTTTTGCTCAAGACGATGAAAAACAAGCATATAACTTTGAGGCAATTTCTCAGAACAAAGCCTTGGAAGTATGTAGTCAAGGTATTACAGGTACTTGTTGGTCTTTTTCTACTGCATCCTTTTTGGAATCAGAGTTAGAACGTTTAGGACATGGTAAACTCGATTTATCGGAGATGTTTATCGTAAAAAACGTGTACAAGGAAAAAGCATTGAACTATGTTAGCTACCATGGTAAAACCAATTTTGGAGAGGGAAGTTTAGCACATGATTATTTGAATGCTGCTGAAAAGTATGGGTTAATGACCTATGCGGCATTTCCTGGAAGAATAGCAGATGAACGTTATGATCACCGTGAGATGGCCTCTATTTTAGAAGCTTATGTAAAGGCAGTTGTATCGAACGGTAAATTGACCAAGCATTGGAAAGATGGATATGCAGGAGTATTAGATGCTTATCTTGGAGAAGATAATGAGGAGTCTAACTTTAATGGAAAGAAATTGTCAGCCTTGGAATTGAAAGAAAAGGTTGGATTTAGTGCTGCTGACTATATTACCCTTACCTCTTTTACCCACCATCCTTTTGGTAAAAATATCATCTTGGAACTTCCTGACAACTGGTCAAATGGTTTTCATTATAATATGGAATTGGATAAATTGGAATCTGCTACGGTAGCGGCATTAGAGGCTGGTTACACTTTAGTATGGGATGCTGATGTAAGTAATGACGGTTTTTCATCTAAGGAGGGAATAGCGATCGTTCCAGAAGAAGTAACAGATAGTATGTTTGTATATGTAGGTGCTGAGGAAGCTATAACGCCAGCGTTAAGGCAAGAAAAATTCGAAGATCAAATTACTACAGATGATCATTTGATGCATATTACTGGTTTGGCTAAGGACCAAAACGGTACAACTTATTTTCTAGTGAAAAATTCATGGGGTACGGAGCGTGGACGTGAAGGGTTTGAAGGGTATCTATTCGTTTCTTCTGAGTATTTCAGATTGAATACGATTTCTGTAACGGTACATAAATCAGCTCTTGAACAAAAATAAGTAGATGGCTAAAAAGAAAGACGATTATAAAGGTTTAATAGCCGAATTGGAAAAGTTATCCTGGCCAAGATTGTATTTGTTTAAATTTATAGTGAATGCTGACAATCAAAAAGTTGCTCAGGTTCAATCATTGGCAAGTTCAGAAACTGCCGAAATAAGTTTGAATACTTCGAAAACAGGAAAGTTTGTAAGTGTAACGATCAAGGAGGTGATGATTTCACCGGAAGAAGTTATAGCTAAGTACAAAAAAGCGACCACAATAGAAGGTCTTATAGCACTATAGTATGAATAGGAATTTTGAAAAAATTCTCCAACAGGATATTTTCAAACTGATAAGCGAGGTAGCAGAGGAGCAATCCATGCCTTGTTTTGTCATAGGTGGATTTGTAAGGGATCATATCCTGAAAAGAAAGGACCCTAAGGATATTGATATTGTCTGTAAAGGCAGTGGGATAGATTTTGCACATGCCGTTTCCAAAAAGATGAAGCCGAAACCTCATGTTTCTTATTTCAAGCGATTTGGAACTGCGATGTTGAAACATGGTGACATGGAAATTGAATTTGTAGGCGCTCGAAAAGAATCCTATCGGTCAGATTCCAGAAAACCAATCGTAGAGGATGGTACCTTAGAGGATGATCAAAAAAGGAGAGATTTTACAATAAATGCTTTGGCCATCTCTTTGAATAAAAAAGATTTTGGTGAATTGGTGGATCCATTTAATGGATTGGAAGATTTGAAAAATGGAATTATTAGAACTCCATTAGATCCTGAGATTACCTATTCTGATGATCCATTGAGAATGTTGCGTGCAATTAGATTTTCATGTCAACTAGGATTTGAGATTGAGGAAAGTTCTTTAAAGGCAATCGAAAAGACTGCTGCCAGATTGGAAATTATATCCCAGGAACGTATTATTGATGAGGTCAATAAAATGATCCTTACCCATAGGGCATCCAGTGGATTTAATTTAATGAGTGAAACAGGTTTGCTTGTTCAGTTTTTTCCTGAATTCGAAAAGCTTCGTGGAGTTGAGTTTCGGGATGGTAAAGGGCATAAGGATAATTTTTACCATACCTTAGAGGTGCTTGATAATTTATCGAGTAACAGTGAAGATCTGTGGTTGAGGTGGGCCGCTTTATTGCATGATATTGCAAAACCGCCAACCAAGCGTTTTGAAAATAAGCAAGGTTGGACTTTTCATGGACATGAGTTCTTGGGGGCTAAAATGGTTCCAGGAATATTTAAACGATTGAAGTTGCCTTTGAATGAGCATATGAAATATGTTCAAAAATTAGTGAAATTACATCTTCGTCCGATCGTATTGGCAAAAGATATCGTTACCGACTCTGCAATTAGAAGATTGTTGTTTGATGCTGGAGAGGATATTGAAGATTTACTAATGCTTTGTGAAGCAGATATTACTACTAAGAACGACTTTAAGTTTAAAAAATATAAGGATAATTATTTACTGATTAGAGAAAAGTTAAAGGAAGTAGAAGAGCGAGACAATATTAGAAATTGGGAACCACCTATTAGTGGAGAGGTGATCATGTCTACTTTCAATATGGCTCCAGGAAAAAATATTGGAATTCTAAAAACGGCTATTAGAGAAGCAATTCTCGATGGCGTAATACCAAATGAATACAATGCAGCTTTTAATTTTATGATGGAAAAGGCTGTTGAATTGGGTATTCAAAAGGCTGAATAAAATGGAAAGAGGCTATTTGCTAAGAATAATATTTGATAGTGATAGAGAGGACGTCTATAAAGATGTCCTTTTTAGATCTACTGATCTATTCAATCAGGTTCAGGATGTGCTGATCCAACGATTTGGATTGGATGTTGGAAAAACGTGTGTTTTCGCTTTGGCAAATGACGATTGGGAAACCTTTGAGCAATTTGACCCTATGAAGCATCGTTTGTGTGATGCGATTTTCAGAAAAGGTGACCGATTGGTATTTAAGTACGGTGAATATGACTCTTGGAATTTTTTGATTGAGTTATTGTCATTACACGAATTGGAGTCGGATATGATCTTGCCTATCATTGTTGAAGAATATGGTATGCTTCCAGATCAACAAGATTCTGAGGACTATGATCCGGATAATTTCCTAATTCAAAACAGTCGTACAGGATATAAGGAAAAGCCGGAGGAAAAGCCAGAGGAAGAAGACGAAGGAGAGGATGATACTTCGAATGATAAGGATATTTGGGAATTTTTCTAGTATAAATTCGTATTTTTATTAATAGAAGAATTGGCCTATGTATCCGAAAATAGTCTTATTTGATGGGCACTGTAATTTATGTAACGGTGCAGTTCAGTTTATTATCAAGCGAGATAAAAAAAATGAGTTTAAGTTTAGCTCCTTACAGTCTGAATATGGTCAAAAAGTATTGAGACAAAAGGAACTACCTAGCACCGAATTTGATTCTTTTATTTTACTGGAAAAAGGAGTGGTCTATCAAAAATCTGAAGCAGCGTTAAAGTTGCTGGACTCCTTTTCTATGCCTTGGAGAATCTTCAAGGTTTTTTACCTTATTCCAAGGGGACTTCGCGATTATATATATGATAAAGTCGCAGGGAATAGATATAAAATTTTTGGTAGGAAAGATAAGTGTATGATTCCTACTCCCGAGTTAAAAGAAAAATTTCTTTAATCTATTACAGGGCTAATGTATTTGAAAAATAAATATTGGATATTGTTTGCCTGCATTGTTATGGACCTTATGGGTATGCTGAGTTATATTATTCCCGGACTAGGTGAGGGGATAGATATTGTTTGGGCACCCTTGGCTTCTTTTATGATGATTAAATTGTTTGGAGATAAGGTCGAGGGGAAGATCGGAGCTGTTATTACCTTTGTTGAAGAGTTGTCTGTAGGATTGGATTTTGTTCCTACTTTTACGATTACCTGGATTTTTAGATACTTAGTTCGTAATACCAATTCAGATAATTAGTATTTTGGATATTGCCCTTTAGGGTAGTATATCAATAAGTTTTTCATCATTTCTTCTCTTGCCATTTCTTTCAATTTCGGAACATCGTCTAAAGTCATTCCTTTGGTTTCGATGGGCTTTGATATAAAATTGATGGCTCTACCTGGTCTTATTGCAAACCATTTATTACTTGGGTTTAACCTACCTGCATTTATAAAAGTCATTACAACTAATGGCTTTTGGGTTTCGATAGCTAATCTAAAGGCGCCACTTTTAAAAGGATACAGTAATTTCTCAGTTTGATATATGCCCCCTTCAGGAAATATAAATAAGGAATGGCCATTTTGAACGGTTCTCAATATATTTAGAAAACTATTTTTTCTGGCATCTGCACAACTTCTATCTACAGGTACGTGGGCCAGTTTACCTGCGAAATAACCAATTACCGGCCATTTGAACATTTCTGCTTTACCTAAGAATTTGGTATCCGCATTGGAAAGGATAATAGCCAGTACTATATCCAAGTAGGATCTATGGTTGGCTATAAAGATATAATTACTCTTTTTAGAGACATGCTTTCTCCCTTTGTAGAGTGGTACAACACCCATGAATAAAGAGGCCATATAGAATACTCCTTTGATGAATCTTCCCGCCAGACGTGTAGCGCCATCTGTTTGAAATAATACCAGTAGCATTACAATGGGAGAGAAACCAGCTAAGAAGCTAATTATAACTATTAGCGACCAAATGGTCCAGAGTATGTCGAATGATCTACTAATTATCTTTCTCATCCAGGAAAGGTTGAATTTGATAGGGAGAAAGTTTGGATTCCTCAATTAATTGTGCTCTGATTGCTTTTTGAATAATCATTTCAATTAATTGGTCTTCTCGAATAGTTTCGGGACTGTATATCATCTTTAAATCACTGTCGTAGAACTTGGCCATTCTTTGCCAGAAAAAGGCTGTTAGACCGCCTCTATAAGCCTTAATAAGTTCGTGTGTAGTGATTTGGGTGTTTCTATTGATTAATTTAATCAAAACTCGACCTTCGCTACGGGTAAGTTTTTTAAGTTGTTCACTAAATATTTCTTTTACCCACTTTTCCTTTTTTCGAGTATACCTACGTCGTTTACGCCTTTTATCTATTTCTTGATATTTAGAGGTGACTTCCACGAATAGTTTACTGGCTTCAAGTGCATAGGGATACACTTTCAGTACTTTACGCCTTAATCTGTAGTAATCTCTTTTTTCGACTTTTGAAAGTGGTTTAAAATCGACAAGTAGAATTTCATTTAAAAGAGAAATATAGGTGAGTTCCAAAGAGTCATCTATTACAATATGATCTTGTAAGTCGGTATACTTGGACTGTATTGAATTGGAATCAACCTGGGCTTTCAAAACAACAGGTGTTATGAAAAACAGTACAAGTAGTGAGAAGTGGATGATTCGTTGTCTCAAATTCTTTTAAATTGGATTAGGCAAAATTGGGGCCGAAGCCCCAATTGAAAATATTAATTTAAGCGATTGGCTTTCCAATTACTTCTTTTTCCTTGAGCAGGGAGTCCATTTTCAGAGGATGCTTTTGCCTTGTCTTTAAACAATTGGCTAGCCACAATAGCAGCTAATTCGGCTTCTTCTTCCTTAAACACGGTCAACTTATCAGGACTAAAGTGTTTTTCTACGAAATGGGTATCGAAATTACCAGAAACAAAACTTTCATGATTCATTACAAATTCAGCAAAAGATAAGGTAGTTGTAATACCTACGATTTCATAGTCTTGGATCGCTCTGATCATTCTTTCTATGGCCTCTGTTCTATCGGCACCAAAGGTGACCAGTTTAGAGATCATTGGATCATAATAGATGGGTATATCCATACCTTGTTCGAAACCATCGTCTACTCGAATACCAGGTCCACTAGGACGCATATAGGTACTCAACTTTCCGATGTCTGGAAGGAAATTATTCAAAGGATCCTCAGCATAAACACGAACTTCCATAGCGTGACCATTGATGCTTAAGTCAGATTGTTGGAAACTTAATTTTTCACCTCTGGCAACTTTAATTTGTTCCTTAACAAGATCTTTCCCGGTAATCATTTCGGTTACGGGATGCTCTACCTGAAGGCGGGTATTCATTTCTAGGAAATAGAAATCTTTGTTTTCATCTAAAAGGAATTCTACCGTACCAGCACCAACATAGTCACATGCTTTTGCTACAGCTACAGCACAATCTCCCATTTTTTGTCTTATCTCTTCTGTTAAAACAGCTGATGGAGCCTCTTCAATTACCTTTTGATACCTTCTTTGAATAGAACATTCTCTTTCGAACAAATGAACTACATTTCCATGTTTATCTGCTAATACTTGAATTTCAATATGTCTAGGAGAGGCTATGTATTTTTCAATAAAAACAGAGCCATCACCAAATGAAGATACCGCTTCACCTACGGCGCGTTCCATTTGCTCAATAAAGTCTTCTTTTTGGTATACCACACGCATACCTTTACCACCACCACCGGCAGCGGCCTTGATTAAGATAGGGAATCCGATTTCTTCAGCAATTACCTTGGCAGCTTCAATATCAGTAATGGCATGATCTGTACCTGGTAGCATAGGGATGTTATAGGCCTTAACTGCTTTTTTAGCGGCTAGTTTATTTCCCATAACCTCCATGGATTCTGGAGCTGGACCGATAAAACAGATGCCGGCATTTTCAACCGCTCTTGCAAATTCAGCATTTTCAGAAAGGAATCCATAACCAGGATGAATACCATCAACACCCAATTCTTTACAAACAGCTATTATTTTATCACCGAGTAGATAAGATTCTGCTGAAAGTGCAGGGCCAATACAAACAGCTTCGTCTGCATAATGTACATGTGGAGATTGTCTATCAGCTTCTGAATAGACGGCTACTGTACTAATTCCCATCTCTTTAGCGGAGCGCATTACTCTTAATGCAATTTCTCCTCTATTGGCTACAAGTATTTTCTTCATTTTATCTAATTTCCTAAGCCCGCAATATACGGAAATTAGGTGAAAGGTAAAAGGTGAAAGAGTAGGGAGTGTGCTTGTATGATTAGGGTAATTCGCCGAGAATATATTTATCGACTAGTGATTATTTTCTTCCAAAATCAGCAGGGATTTCTCCCCAGGTTTTGGTTTCCCATTTGTGAATAGGATTGGAGAATCTATTTGATTGTAGCCAATTTTCAGCTCTATGGATCAATTCAAAGATTTTAGCATTTTTGGCATTTTTCTTCAAGAGTGATTTACAAACTCTTTGGTTTACCCAAGAAATAGCTGTTCTAGAATCTGAATAAATAGGAAGGTTAGACTTATTGGCTTTCAAAAAGGCTAGTGCATGTACCAAAGCTAAGAATTCACCAATATTATTGGTTCCATCTTCAAGTGGTCCCATATGAAAGATGACTTTACCCGTTCTAAGGTGTACTCCTCTGTATTCCATAATGCCTGGATTACCTGCACATGCAGCATCTACTGCCAAAGAATTACGCTCTACAATGGCAGGAAGATCTTCTATATTTGGTGTGTCATTATTCTTTTTGGCTTTCCCCCAATGCTTTTCTGCACCCTCCTTAAAGGCTTTAGTTGCCAATTCCATGGATGGGTACGCTTTGTATTTTGCTCCGGTAAAACCTTTGGTCATTTTTAGACATTCATCCCAGGATTTGAAAATCCCTGCTTTATGACCTTTCCATACAACGTAATATTTCTGCTTTTTTGCCAAGCTAATTCTTTTTACCAAATGTATAGTTTTCTTGTAAAAATCGAATCTAATTGTCGGCTCATTTTTGATCAATGTTCTTAGTCTTTTGGTTTCCAGTTTAGAAGTAAATTACCTATAGAGTAAATCCCAATTTTATTATTGGTTTTTTGAAATTCTTTTTACAAGGCTGTACCTGTTGTATTTAAGAATTATTCATTGTTATCTTATGTTGTGTTTTAATAGTAATTTTTGTTATTCCTTAATATTTAACGTTTAGGCGTTATTATACTCTATTGTATAACGATTCATTGTTTTAATATAATTTTAAGTGTTGATAATCAATTGATTTTTAGTATGTTATAATTGTAATAATCTAATTAAAACACTATATTTACACTGTTGAAAATTGTTAGATATGATAGTCTCCAAAATCCGAAAACTAACCGTTAGGAGGGTGCTATCTTATACGTATATCTTATCACTTATTAGTTTAAATTTTTGTTTTAATCTTTTAATAATAGCTCCATTTACCAGTCAGGCTGCAAATGATAATGTAACAAGTATAACCTTATCCATTCTGGCGGATGAAATGTATGTGGGCTTAAATCCAGATATAGTAAATAAGATAGAATATAATTCCCTAACTCCAGAGCCGGAGGCGCCTGCTGCGCCATCTGAGTCTGCTTCCAGTATTGATTCCGACACCTCGGTTTCTAAACTTATTTCTGAAGGTTCTTTTATTATAGATATGGGATTCACTCCGCAGTCTATAGGAAATGGTGTAAAACCATATGGTCTTATTTATGCCTTAATTAGTGATCATCAGGTACCAGTGGAATGGGTAATCAAAAATTCAAAAACCAAAGATGGTATTGATTTTAGTCATAATAGTAAGGATTATTCAGGTGGTCCTTTTATTATTCGTGAGGAATTTCTGGATTCCTTGGTATTAATAGAAATTGCTGATTGGGAAACATCTCATAGTGTATTAATAGATACAACTGACTCGGATATTTGGGTTCCGGTAAGAGCAAGTTTAAGTGCTTTACCATTTTGGACTTTAGAGCAGTCAGGAGGTAGTGGTACCACGGGGAATACTTTTGCAGATGCTGGTATACCTGCTTCAGCTTATGAAGAAATCAGTTTGGATACTTTAAATGAATGTTCTTCTATACTGTTTACGGATCATGCTAATTCAAGCCCTGCTTGGTCAGATTATAGTAGATTGTTTTCGTGGACAAGGCCTATTTTAAATGGTGGTCGAGCCGGTTGGATTGCAGCCATTGGTAAACCGGCAGAATTAATTGAAAATATTGAATTCGTTTTAACTTCCGATTCTATAATTGATAGTGTACAATTTTTTGCCGGCGATACCTTGAAGTTGCAATTTTTGACAACAGAAGGTATGAAAGAATGGAATTCCAGTACGGATGGTCCGGTAGGAAAATATGTGCATCAATATGCTACTGATGGTGAAATGCAATTTGTAGATTCCATTGATGCGCTGGGATTGGATGGAAGTAATAAAGTTTTTATACCGGATTCTACTTCAAATTCTATATGGAGAAATACCACTAAACTTGGTGTTTATGATGAAGGAAATCTGGGTGTTACAGGTGATACTTCAGAAGAAGCTGGGATTATTGTATATGGACCAGCGAAAGGAGAGACTGGTGCCGGGGAAGTATTGTATTTAGGTAATTTTTCGAATACTGGTAATAATGCTTCCAAAAGAAATGACAGAATTATCATGGAGAGAACCTTCTTTAATTTTAGTTTCTTGGCGGCGCATTCTAAAAACCCTAAGGTTGAAACCCATAACTTGTCTGGGGCTGTAACCAATGGGGATTCAGTTTCTGTTGTGATTACAACGAATGAAGAAGATTCCGCAAATTATACATTTGCATGGACTACCAATGGTTCAGGTTCTTTTGATGATTCAACATTGCAGAATCCAACCTATTTTTTTGGATTTTATGGAGACACTACAACCGTCGTTATTACGGTAAATATGATAGATGATTGTGGTAGGATTGGTTTCCTTTCTTTTCCAATATTAGTAGTGCCAATAGCTCCAGGTGGGGTAAAGCCAAATTTGAATTTATGGCTGAAAGCAGATAAAGGTGTTACAGCTGCAAGTCCAGTAATCTTGTGGGAGGATCAAAGTGTAGAAGGTCATGATGCAATAGATGATGATATAACAGGATGTGATGACGATGACGATGATGATTGTGTAGGTGTTGGACCAGTATTGGTTGAGAATAGTATAAACTGTAACCCTTCCTTGCGTTTTGATACCTTAGCCGGTATGTATGTTCCGGGTGGTATTCTAGGAGATAGTGTGGTGGATGAAGTGAATACTTTTATAGTCGCATTTGAAAATGACACCTCTAGAGTTAAATGGTTATTCAGAGAATCTGCAACGGACAAATACAGTGCAAAAGCTACCGGACCTGAGATGGAGTTAAGTTCTCCGGCCTTGACCTCAAGTACACGATCAGCAGTTGTAGGTGATAGCTTACCATATATTGCAACTTTTAATAGAGGGGCTGATAGTTATGGTACATTAGGATCAAATAATAAAGTAATCTCTCATAATGCTAAGGTGATTGCTGAAAATACAAATACTTCAACCTTGACAGGTACGGATTCAGACTTTGATATAGGTAATTCCATCAATGCGGGAACAGGAGATGATGCTATAGGGCAAAATTTTGATGGAAATATTGCTGAGATAATTTCATATAATGGTCCATTGACAGCTGTGGAATTAAATCGAATAGAGTCATATTTAGCCTTGAAATATGGTATTACTTTAGATCAAACTACCGGTCAAGATTATCTGGCTTCAGATGCTACTACCGAAATGTGGGATAAAGATGCTACAGGTGCTAGTATCTATGACAATGATATTGCAGGGATTGGTCGTGATGAAGGATCTGATCTATCTCAAGTTAAATCCAAATCGGTAAATTATGATGGTATCGTACTGTTGTTGGCAGAAGGAGAAGGTACAAATGCCGTAGACTCTTTTATAGATATGGTAGACATGGAATTCTTCACCTTTGGTAACAATGATTCTTCAGCTGCATGGGTGACTACAAATTCACCTCCATCTTTTGATAGGTTGGAGCGTGTATGGAAAGTACAGGAAACAGGAGAAGTGGGTACCGTTAAATTAACCTTTGATGTAGAAGATCCTGATTTTGATGTGCCTAGTGTGATCATTCCTGGTAACTATCAATTTATTCATGATACAGATACTGATGGTTCTCTATCAGATGAAACCCCTATGGAGATGACGGATGAGGGAGGAGGACTATGGAGTATATCTGGTATTGATATTGATGACGGAGAAATATTCACTTTAGCCACACCAAGTGGTATTGTATGGAATGGTAATTCTTGGTCTGGAGGTGCTAGTACGCTAGTATCTGGTGGTCCTTCAGATGATCCTGCCGATGCGGTCAAACCCATGTTGATTATGGCGGGGGATACTGCTAAAATTACTGAGGATATTGATGTTGCCAGTTTAGAGGTAGATAGTAATGCGATTTTGGAGGTGACGCCTACTTATTGTATGATTATTAGCGGTTCGGTTACTGTGCATGACAGTGCAAGTGTAGTTTTAACGGCTACTTCTGATTCTACTTATGCTCAATATCATGGTGAAGCAATGGCAAATACAACCGTCGAGATGATGTTAGAGCATTATGATTGGCATCAAATTGCATCGCCGGTTGGTGGTACAACTTTGGCGGATCTTGAAGCTGAAAATTCAGCTGGTGGGGAAGGATATATAGTATATGCGGCTGATCATGTGATTCCTTGGGGAGATACTTCGCAGATCAGATGGTATGA
>MAAC01011252.1_pt1 | contig 83140 bp, 63 predicted proteins | sample 1115981 | NCBI WGS metagenome assembly MAAC01 (sample SAMN04961126, study PRJNA320927) | seawater metagenome | isolation source: sample BD02T64 sea water enriched with oil for 64 days | place: USA:Gulf of Mexico | collected 2013-07-27
GTTGGTAGTGTTCTACAAGTTGGGGATGGTATTGCCCGTCTTTACGGTTTGGGTAATGTTCAAGCTGGTGAACTTATAGAATTTGAATCAGGTCTTCAAGGTATTGTAATGAACTTGGAGGAAGACAACGTTGGGGTTGTACTTTTAGGTTCTTCAAAAGGTGTTAAAGAAGGTGATATCGCAAAACGTACAAAGAAAATCGCTTCATTGAAAGTAGGTGAAGGTCTTTGTGGTCGTGTTGTAGATACATTGGGTAATCCAATCGATGGTAAAGGACCAGTTGGTGGTGACCTTTACGATATGCCATTGGAAAGAACAGCTCCTGGTGTAATTTATCGTCAGCCTGTAAGCGAGCCAATGCAAACTGGTATCAAAGCAATTGACGCTATGATCCCTATTGGACGTGGACAACGTGAGTTGATCATTGGTGACCGTCAAACTGGTAAAACAACTGTTGCCATTGACACGATCATCAACCAAAAAGAATTTTATGATGCAGGTGAGCCTGTATTCTGTATATATGTTGCTATTGGGCAAAAAGGTTCTACAGTAGCAGGTATTGTAAACACACTAGAGAAAGCCGGAGCAATGGCTTATACTGTGATTGTTGCTTCTAATGCCTCTGATCCTGCTCCAATGCAATTTTACGCTCCATTCGCTGGTGCTGCAATCGGTGAGTTCTTCCGTGATACGGGTAGACCAGCATTGATTGTATTTGATGATTTATCAAAACAAGCGGTAGCTTACCGTGAGGTGTCTCTTCTTCTTAAGAGACCTCCAGGACGTGAAGCTTACCCTGGTGATGTATTCTTCTTGCACTCAAGATTGCTAGAGCGTGCTGCAAAAATCAATAACAACGATGATATCGCAGCTTCAATGAACGACCTTCCTGTGTCTATCAAAGGAATCGTAAAAGGTGGTGGTTCATTAACAGCACTTCCAATTATTGAAACACAAGCAGGTGATGTATCTGCTTATATCCCGACTAACGTAATTTCTATTACGGATGGTCAGATATTCCTAGAGTCTGATTTGTTTAATGCCGGTGTTCGTCCAGCGATTAACGTAGGTATCTCTGTATCTCGTGTTGGTGGTAGTGCGCAGATTAAATCAATGAAGAAAGTAGCTGGTACACTTAAGTTGGATCAAGCTCAGTTCCGTGAACTAGAAGCGTTTGCTAAGTTCGGTTCTGATTTGGATGATGCTACTTTATCTGTAATTAACAAAGGTAAGCGTAACGTTGAAATCCTTAAGCAAGGGCAAAATGCTCCAATGACGGTTGAACACCAAATTGCGATCATCTATTGTGGTACTAAGGGATTGTTGATGAACGTACCAGAGAAAAATATTGCAGAATTCCAAGCTGAATACTTAGCATTCTTGGATGCTAAGCATGCTGATGTGTTGGCACAGTTGAAAACTGGAAAATATACATCTGCTCAAACGGATGTACTGGAAGCAGTAGCGAAAGATCTTTCATCAAAATATTAATTTAAGCGGGGAATCGTTTACGAACGATTCCCAACTTAATACCAATTAGGTATTTCCTAAAATATTAGTAGTGATATGGCTAATCTAAAAGAATTAAGAACAAGAATTGCTTCGGTAAAATCAACGATGCAGATTACAAGTGCTATGAAAATGGTATCTGCTGCAAAGTTGAAAAGAGCCCAAGATGCAATTGTTCAAATGCGCCCTTATGCCAACAAATTGAAAGAATTGTTGGAGAACCTAAGTGCTTCTTTGGAAAATTCTGCAGAGGGGAAATATTCTGAGCAACGTGATGTTGAAAAGGTTCTTATTGTTGCCGTTTCTTCCAATCGTGGTTTATGTGGTGGATTTAATGCAAGTATCAATAAAAAAGTTAACCTATTGGTTAGCGAAGATTTTGCAGGGAAAGACATTACATTGTATACTATTGGTAAAAGAGTAACTGATTTCTATAGTTTAAGAGATTTCAAGATTATGAATAGTAATGCTGCTATTTTTGACCAATTGGATTTCGAGAATTCTTCTGTTATTGCGGAAGAAATTATGGAGGCATTCGTTTCGGGAAGTTTTGATCATATAGTGTTGGTGTATAACCAATTTAAGAACGCTGCCGTTCAGATTGTTCAAGTTGAGCAATTTTTGCCAGTAAAACCTATTGAAACGGATACTGCAGTTCAATTGGATTATATATTTGAACCAGGAAAAGAAGAAATTGTATTGGAGATGATTCCTAAATCATTGAAAACGCAAATTTATAAGGCATTACTAGACTCTCATGCATCTGAGCATGGAGCTAGAATGACTGCAATGCATAAGGCAACGGATAATGCAGGAGAGCTTAGAGATAGCCTTTCACTTGTATATAACCGTCAACGCCAAGCTGCAATTACCAATGAAATTTTGGAGATTGTTGCTGGAGCATCTGCTCAAGGATAAGTAAAAACATTGTTTATAATATAAAAAGCCACTCTTTTTTAAGAGTGGCTTTTTGTGTTTAATATGAATTTGTATAACTTACCTATCATCCAGATTAATACATCTTTTATGTTTAAAAAGCTTGGCTTACAATATAGAATAATCCTGTCCTTATTAACCCTACTCCTCTTCTCCTTTGTGCTAATTGGTATGATTAGTTTCTATGATTTTAGAAACCAAAATCGTCAATATCATGAAGATCGATTAGCGAGAAAGGAAAGTACGGTGGTGAAAACCATAGATTATGAAATCAGATCACGACAAGGGTATATCCAAAGCCATAATGTAGCGCAAGAATTTGGAGAGTATATATACACTCTTGCTGAAATTAATAATTTAGATATCAATTTTTACAATCTTAATGGGAGCTTAATATTAAGTTCAAATACTTTGTTGTTTCTAGGTGCTGGATTGCCAGAACAAATAGGGAAAGATCAGTTGATTGAAATAAAGAAAGGGAATCAAAAATTATCGGATGAGATTATTGTAGATGGGGTTGAGTATCTCTCCAGTTATCATCTTATAGAGTTGCCAGGAGGCTCCCCATTAATGATATTGAATATTCCATATAAGGATCTAAAACAGAAATATCAACGCGATATTCAGGCATATTTATTCAATTTGGCAAAAATTTATGTCGTACTGTTTGCCCTTGGGATTGGATTGGCCATTTTATTATCAAAATATATAACGGAGCCACTAAAGGATTTGGCTTCCAAATTGAAAGAAGTTCAGATAAATGGTCAAAATCAAAAAATAGAATGGAGAGTAAGGGATGAAATAGGGCTTCTCATTGATGAATATAACTCCTTAATTGAGGAGTTAGGGGAAAGTGCTGAAAGGCTAGCAAAGAGCGAAAGAGAATATGCATGGAGGGAGATGGCTAGACAAGTAGCGCATGAAATTAAAAATCCATTAACACCTATGAAGCTGCATGTTCAATTTATGGAAAAGACATTCGATCCTACTAGTCCTAATTGGAAAAGCAGAATGAAAGAATTTACCGAGACCTTAGTTGACCAAATTGATACACTCTCCTATATCGCTGAGGCTTTTTCAGATTTTGCAGCAATGCCGAAGTTGATGAAAGAGCATTTGGACTTAAAACAATTGGCTAAAAATACCGTTTCTTTCTATGAGAATAATGGGGTGACGTTAAAGTCCAATGTGGACGAAGTTTATGTATTTGCGGACAAGAATCAGCTGCAAAGGGTATTGAATAATCTAATTAAAAATGCCATTCAGGCAATTCCGGATGATAGAACACCTGAAATTTGTATTGATTTGACCGTTGAGGAGGAATTGTATAAAATCAAGGTGGAGGACAACGGGATTGGTATAAAATCAGATATTGCTAGTCATATATTTGAACCAAGATTCACGACAAAGAATAGCGGAATGGGATTGGGATTAGTTATGGTTAAAAACATAGTTCATGCCCATGATGGGAAAATATATTTTAATAGTGAAGTAGATAGAGGGACTGAGTTTATTGTTGAGATACCAATTTCATAAATCAAAAGAGTATCGATTATTTATTAAATTAGCAGAAAAATATCAGATGTCATACCAAAATATCATTATAAATATAACACAAGGTCTTGCAGAGTTAACGATTAATAGACCTAGCAAATTAAACGCTTTAAATAAGGAGACTATTGCAGAGTTGGGTAATGCATTTCAAAGCCTGGATAAGAATTCTGAAGTTAAGTGTATCATTATTACAGGGGCAGGAGAAAAAGCATTTGTTGCAGGAGCTGATATTTCAGAATTTGCAAACTTTAGCGTTAAACAAGGTCAAGAGCTGAGTCAAATAGGTCATGATAGCTTATTTAACTTGGTTGAGAATCTATCCACTCCAGTTATTGCTGCTGTAAATGGTTTTGCATTAGGAGGAGGATTGGAATTGGCAATGGCTTGTCATATTCGTGTATTTAGCGAGAAGGCTAGAGTTGGTTTACCTGAAACTTCTTTAGGGGTAATTCCTGGATATGGAGGAACTCAAAGATTGGCTCAGTTGATTGGACGCGGAAGAGCACTTGAGCTTATTATGACTTCAAGTATGATAAAAGCAGATAGAGCAGAAGCTATTGGATTAGCAAATTATGTAGTTAGTCCAGAAGAATTGATGAATAAGTCTAAGGAGATTGCTAGTATGATTATGAAAAATTCATCTGAGGCAATCGCGTCTGCTATAGTAGCTGTGAATGCAAATTTTGAAGATGGTGTTGATGGATTTAAGACAGAAGTGGTAGAGTTTGGAAAATGCTTCGGAACAGATCACTTTAAGGAAGGAACTACGGCCTTTTTAGAAAAGAGAAAAGCGATTTTTAGCTAAAATTTATGAGCTCAAGAAAAAAATTTCTGGGTCACACTATGATATATGGAGCAAGCACGGTTGTATCGCGCTTGCTCAACTATTTTCTAACCCCCTTTTATCTATATTTTTTAAAAGGAGCGGCGGATTATGGAGTTATGTCTTATTTCTTTTCCATTACCGCATTCGTAATGGTGCTTTTAACCTTTGGGATGGAGACGACTTTTTTCCGCTTTATCCATAAGGAAAAGGATAAGCCAGTTGCTGGGACGGCCTTTATTTTTCATCTGATTATAAGCGTGCTCTTCTTGCTAATTGGCTCAATATGGTATCCAGAGATGGCTAGTTTGTTGGATAGGTCTGATCATAATAGTTATTTGCTATTGGTGATACTTATTCTCGGTGTTGATACACTTTCTACTATTCCATTTGCTCTATTGCGCGCAGAAGAGCGCCCTATGCGATATGGACTTATTAAAACAGTAAATGTTTTAAGTAATATTACGTTTAATTTATTCTTTTTTCTAGGATGCCCATGGCTGATAAAGCATGGAATAGCAGATTCATTTATTAGCGCTATTTATGATCCGGAATGGTTGGTGGGATACGCATTTCTAGCAGGCCTTTTTTCTAGTTTAATAAGCTTAATGATGTTGTTTCCTCAGATTTTAACCATGCGGTTCGAATTTGATGTAGCGTTATGGAAAAAAATGATGTTGTTTGCTTGGCCCATTGCTATCGGTGGTTTAGCTTATGTAACCAATGAATTATCTGATAGGCTATTTTTAAGTTATCTTTTACCAAAAGAGATAGCGGATGCGCAATTGGGAATATATGCTGCAGTATATAAATTGGCAATCCTGATGAATATTATTATTCAGGGTTATCGCTTTGGAGCAGAACCATTCTTCTTTAAGATGGCTGATCAAAAAGATGCTAAAAAGCAATACGCATGGATGATGAAGGTCCTAGTTATTGTATTAAGCTTCACCTTTTTGATTATTGCTCAATTTGTTGATTTGCTTAAGAAACCCTTTCTACAAAAAGAGGAGTATTTTGCTGGGACGGAAGTGGTCCCTATTTTGTTATTGGCAATATTATTCTCCGGAATTTATTATAATTTATCCGTATGGTATAAGGTGACTGATCGAACCAAGTTTGGCGCTTATTTTTCAATAATTGGAGCGCTTGTCACCGTTGGTATTAATTGGTATTATATTCCAGTTTATGGTTATATAGCTTCAGCTTGGGCAACCCTTGCTTGTTATTTTATAATGCTTGTGATGTCCTACCTTTTTAGCAGGAAGTTTTACATTATTCCTTACGACTATAAACGAATTTTAACGTATATTTTTGGAGCAATAGGCTTATATTTGTTCAGTACGTTAGTGCAAGACCAATATTTTATGGTTAGAATAACTAGCGTATTGGTATTTATTGGCCTTACTTATTTTTTAGAAAAAGAGACTTTTCACCATTTTATTACTGCTATATGCAAAAGATCCAAATAGTAAATAAATCGAATTTCCCATTACCGGAGTACAAAACTAAAGATTCTGCAGGAGTTGATCTACATGCAAATTTAGATGTAGCAGGGTTTACACTTAAACCTTTGGAAAGAAAGTTGGTTCCTACAGGGATCTATATCGCCTTGATGGAAGGGTTCGAAGCACAAGTAAGACCACGTAGTGGAATGGCTTTAAAGAAGGGGGTTTCCGTTTTAAATGCTCCCGGAACAATAGATGCGGATTATAGAGGTGAAATAGGAGTAATCTTGGTAAACCTTTCGAATGAAGAGGTCTACATCGAGAACGGAGAAAGAGTTGCTCAGTTGGTGATTGCAAAATATACCCAAGCCGATTGGGAAGAGGTTGAGTCCTTGACAGAGACAGTTAGAGGAGTAGGAGGTTTTGGAAGTACTGGATTCTAACCAGTATCATGACAAATTTGAGGATATATTTTAAGGATTTAAAGAAAGAATACAATGAAGATAATAGTACCAATGGCAGGTCGTGGATCTAGATTAAGACCACACACATTAACAATTCCAAAGCCACTAGTGCCAATCGCAGGAAAATCGATAGTAGAACGCCTTGTTTCTGATATTGCGGATGTATGTCAAGAAAAGATTGAAGAGGTAGCTTTCATTATTGGGGATTTCGGTAATGAGGTTAAAGAAGACTTAATGGAAATTGCTAAAACGATCGGAGCAAAAGGCTTTGTCTACGAGCAAGAAGAAGCTTTAGGTACTGCACACGCTATTTTATGTGCAAAGGAAAGAATGGAAGGTAAAGTCATTGTGGCATTTGCAGATACGTTGTTTAGAGCAGACTTTACCCTAGACGAAAGCCAAGATGGAATTATTTGGGTTCAACATGTTGAAAACCCTGAAGCATATGGTGTCGTTAAGCTAAATGGGGAAGGGTATATTTCTGAATTTATCGAGAAGCCTAGTGAGTTTGTTTCTAACGAGGCTATTATTGGAATCTATTATTTTAAAGATGGAGCAGGTCTTCGTTCCGAGCTTCAATACCTTATTGATAACGACATTCGTGAGAATGGAGAATACCAAATTACCAATGCACTTGAAAATCTGAAGAACAAAGGAGCGAAGCTCATAACCGGTGCCGTTACAGAATGGTTGGATTGTGGAAATCCAAAGGCTGCTATTTATGCTAATCAGAGAATGCTTGCGATGGGAGCTGATAAGTTCAGTAAAAAACCTGCTTCTTTGGTGTTGAAAAATGCCCATGTCATTGAGCCATGTTTCTTTGGGGAAAATGTAGTGCTGGAAAATACTACAGTAGGACCACATGTGTCATTGGGGGAAAATAGTGTGGTGAAAAATTCGGTGATCAAAAATAGTTTAATCCAAAATAACACATTGATTGAAAATGCTATTTTGGAAAATTCTATGATTGGAAATCATGTTTGTTATAAAGGAAATAGTACCGCAGTGAATATTGGTGACTATTGTACATTCGAGTAATATTTTGAAATTTAAAACGCTCATATCTCTTGCTTGCCTAGTGCTTTTTCTAGTGGCATGTAAAACTAAGAAGGCTGTTCAGGAACCTGTTGGACTTTCAAAGTATAGTGAATGGACCGACTACGAAAGAAAGTCCTTTGATACTGCCTTTTTTAATGCTCAAAAAGAAAAGCAAAATGGGAATGTTGAAAAGGCAATTGATTTATTCAGTCAATGTCTAACTATTGATTCTAAAAATGCGCCCGTTATGTTTGAGCTGTCGCAATTATATGTCAATACGAATCAACTTTCTCAAGCCTTATTTTACGCTAAGAATGCAGTGGAGTTGGACGAATCCAATATCTGGTATAAATATTTGCTTGCCAATATTTATAAGGTGAATGGCGATTTCGGTAAGGAGATAGATGTGTTAAAGCAAATTCTTTCAGAAAAACCGCGCGCAGTAGAGCTTAATTTTAGTTTGGCTGAAGCGTATCTTAAGAATAAGGAATATCAAAAAGCACTTGGTCAATTGGATCTTGTAGAGAAGTCCTTAGGATTGAGCCCTGAGCTGAGTGTACAAAGGCAAAAAATCCATATTCAAAAGGGAGATCTAGAGGGAGCGGTAGCGGAAGTAAAAAGGCTTATCAAAGAATTTCCAGATGATAAGGAGACTTATCATATGTTAGGTAATCTTCTAACAGTAAATAGTGAGTTGGAAAAAGCAGTAGAAGTCTACAATGATTTACTTGCAAAAGACCCAACGGATGGTAAAGCTCATTTTTATTTATTTGAGATTTATAAAAAACTTGGAGAGGAAGAGAAGTCTAGAGCCCATCTTGAGGAGGCATTTTCAGGTAACTTTTTGAGCATAGAAGAGAAGATGAAAATTGTCTTCGGATATTATCAATTGATTGAGATTGATAGTGTCGCCCTTGATCTAACAAACGACCTAGTAAAGAAATCTCTCGAATTACATCCAAAGGAAAAAGGATTACATGCAATTGCAGGTGATATTGGCTTGAAGGAAGGAGACACCTTATTAGCGATCAACCATTATGAAAAGGCTTACGAAAATGGCTTAGATGACTTTAACGTTTTGATTCAATTGATGAATTTGAACTTCGAGTTGAGTAATTACGAGTCTGTAAAAAAGTATGCGGAAGAGGGAGTAGAAAAGTATCCTTTTCAAGCAATAAGTTATTTGTATGGCGGGACAGTGATGAGCCTTTTAGAAGATTATCAAGGAGCCATAGATTATTTGGAGAAAGGTTCAGGTTATGTATTTAATAATCCTGAATTGCAAGTTCAATTTTACAGTTCTCTAGGTGATGCTTTCCATAAACTGGAGAAGCATAAGGAATCAGATAGTTATTATGACAAGGCCCTTGTTCAAAAGCCGGACAATGCTTTGGTGTTAAATAATTATGCCTATTATTTATCTCTTAGAAATGAGGACCTTGAAAAGGCAGAGCAAATGATTCTTAAAGCGCTAGTGCTAGAGCCGGAAAGTAGTTCCTACCTAGATACTTATGGATGGATTTTGTTCCAGCAAAAGAAATACGATAGCGCAGCGGAGTGGATTAAGAAAGCCATTGATGTGGATGAAAACCCTAGTGCTGAAGTGTATGAACATTATGGAGATGCCTTGTTTAAATCTGGGAAGATAGATGAGGCCTTAAAATATTGGAAATTGGCAGTTGAGGCTCCAGGTGAAGCATCGGAATTTTTAAATAAAAAAATTAGTACGAAAAGATTCTATGAATAGAGTATTGATATGTTTGTTCTCCATTTTAATCTTGGCATCCTGTAAGGTTAGGCCAAGTGGGGATGCTGTAGATAGGATTCAGAGAGTGCCAAGAGTGAAGCAGTTTTTAACAGGCCTGGATGAGGACGAAAGTAAATTTGACTTTTTACAAGCCACCATATCAGGAAAACTTTATTTAGATAAATCCTTTCCTGTAAAAGGAACGGTCAGAATAAAGAAGGATAGTGTTATTTGGCTTAGCTTTAGGTATTTTGGGCAGGAAGTGGCAAGAGTGCAATTGGAGTCCGATAGATTTAGACTTATTAATAGGTTCCAGAGGGAGTATATGGATACCGATTATAAGGCAATCAGTCATCATCTAGGAGTAAATGTAGATTATGATTTTTTTCAAAACTTATTATTAGGAAGTCCACTTTTAGAGCCCAACTTGGATTTTCATAGTTTCAAAGATGAAAGTAACTACATCCTTTCCAATAATCGCCGAAGTGTGGAGCAGGAGAAAGTTGATTTGTTTTTTAATTATATCATCAATAAAAAATCTTTTAGACCAGTTCGTCAAGTTTATGCCATAGCAAAAGGTCAAACGAAACTGTCTGCGGATTATATAGAGTATTCGTTGAAAGATAAAATTAGTCCGAGTCTTAAGCTGAAAATTTCAGGAGAGAAATCAATGTCTGCGGTTTGGAAATTTTCAAAAGTAGTAACCGATAAGGTACTATCTTTTCCTTTTAAGGTTTCTTCAAAGTATAAGAGAGTAGAAATATAATCTAAGTAGATCAATATGGCTAAAAATATCCGACTTGACATCCTATTTAAATCCAGATTCATAGGCTGGATTTTGTTTATTTGTCTTCTTAGTTCGGGTAGTGTCGCTTACGGTCAATCCAGTAGAGACCTTGAAAAGAAAAGGGCTAATATTATATCGGAGATTGCTTCAGTAAATAAAAGATTAGCATCAAATAGTACAAATAAAAAAAATCAAGTAGAAGCTATTTCTTTATTAGATCGGAAAATTAAATTCCGTAAAAAGCTTGCTAAGAACTTTGATGAGGAATTAAAGGTTATTGGAATAGAGATCTCTAAAAGATCTAAAGAAATACGATCCTTGGAAATAGAGCTGGTAGACCTAAAGGAGGGGTACGCTCAGATGTTGGTAAGTAGTCAAAGGCAAGTGAAAACAAACAACAACTGGTTGTTCATCCTATCTTCGGATAATATTAGTCAGGCCTATAAAAGATTTTACTATTTAAAACAGTACAGTAACTATCGACAAATTCAGAGTCGAGAAATCGCAGACAAGAAATACGAGCTGGAAGAAATAAAGTTAAGCTTAGTCGTTAAGAAAAAGGCGAAGGAAGCGTTAAAGGCTGAGAAGGTACGGGAACAAAAATTACTGATATCGGAGCAGAAGGAGTTTAAAGTTCATCTTGAAAAACTCAAGGGGAAAGAAAGTCAACTTCGAAAAGAACTTTTAGCTAAAGAGAAACAAGCTCTTTTCCTGAAAAAAGCCATAAAGGATGCTATAGAAAAGGAGTTGGCCGCCAATAATAAGGAGAAGAAGGGAGTAGGGAGTGGTAAAGAGTATGTATTGACTCCTGAAGAACTAATCCGATCCAAAGAATTCCAAGGCAATAAAGGTAAGCTACCCTGGCCGGTTAAAAATGGAAGAATAATAAATCATTATGGTAAACACAGACACCCATACCTTCCTAATATAACTGTTGAGAATGATGGTGTCGAATTAGAGACTTCAAAAGGGCAAAGTGTAAGATCTGTTTTTGGGGGTAAGGTGTCAAGTGTACTAATTTTACCTACAGGGTTAAAGGTCGTGATACTGAAACATGGTGGCTACTCAAGCATTTATTCAAATCTTTCAGAAGTAAATGTCAAAATTGGAGAAGTGGTGGATATTAAAGAGAAACTTGGGAAGGTTCACGTTTCAAGTAATGGAATAGGGAAATTAGAATTTCAAATTTGGCGAGGGAGTAAAGGGGAGAATCCTGAGCAATGGTTGAGTAAATAATTAAACGGATGTTAGGGAAGTTTATTAACTTATTGTTCGAATCGATTAGGTATACCTATTCTTCATTAATTAGTAATAAATTAAGGTCGTCACTTTCTCTTATCGGTATATGTCTAGGTGTATTTTCTATAGTCGTTGTCTTATCACTAATTGACTCACTAAAGCGAGACCTATACAATCAAATTGATAAATTAGGTAAAGACGTTTTGTATATCCAAAAGATCCCCTGGGATGGCGGTGAAGGAATGAACTGGAGAAAGTATCTAAATAGACCCGCTGCCACTTTCTCAGAACTACAATATCTACAAGAAGAATGTAAAGGCGCCTCAGCCATATCCTTTTTTTCAGTCATAGAGGGAAAATTAATCAAGTATCAGGATCGATCTGTGGAAAATGTTGTCCTGATTGGGACAAGTTTTGAATATGATCAAACAAATACCGTAAATATAGATAGAGGTAGGTATTTTACGGAAGAGGAAATAGATCGAAAAAGGGGGGTTATTATATTGGGAGCGGAAGTTGCCGCTACTTTATTTGATATTATCGATCCTATTGGACAAACGGTTATTTTGTATGGGCAGCGGTTTAAGGTTATCGGCTTATTAGAAAAAACGGGGAAAAGTCTTTTTGGGGAGGACGATAACTCAGTACTCATTCCTATTACTAAGTTTAAATCTTTTGTAAATATTCGATCGGACTTTACAAATCCGACACTAGTGGTAAAGGCCAAGGAGGATGTATCATTAGATGAGTTGAGGGATGAATTGGTTGGGGTGATGCGAGGAGTACGCAGGTTAAAACCTATTTCTCATAACAATTTCGCCATTAATGACTTGGACTTATTGGATAGTTTCTTAAGACCAGTATTTATACAAATAGATATAGTAGGTATAATAATTGGATTGTTTTCATTGCTGGTTGGTGCCTTTGGGATATCCAATATTATGATTGTATCTGTAAAAGAACGGATAGGGGAAATTGGCATCCAAAAGTCTCTGGGGGCAAAAAAGGCCTTTATATTATTTCAGTTTTTATTTGAATCAATCGTACTTTGTATAATAGGAGGTTTAGCCTCCTTAATCTTGATATTTATAATATTTAATTCACTAAATGCTTGGATGGATCTTCCAATCATATTTGTCTTGGGATGGAATAATATACTTTTTGGAATGACTCTATCTATCTGTGTTGGAGTTGCTTCTGGGTTTTTCCCGGCTCGATCTGCAGCAAGACTTCATCCTGTTGATGCAATTAGGAAAGGGAATTGATTGATGGATTTGTCTATTTTGAATAGTATATCGTGTTATATGTCCTTGATATAAAGAATATTGTAGGTTAAAATTAAGATGCTGACACTATTTTACCAGATCAAATTTGGAAATAAATGAACAAAAAATGGAGATAAAATAATTGTTAGACTATTGAATAAATTTTTTGATTCCATTTGATTGATAATCATACTGCAAGAAGTTAACGTGCTCTAATTATTTTTGCACTTTATAGCCCGTTCATTTCATTCATATAAAAATATCTTTATATTTGTCATTGCGAACACTGTGTTTTGTCGTGATTTACAAGGGAAATACAGTGGTTAAAACATTAAAAACAAGAATAATAAATACTAACCAACTAACTAAACTATGAGAAATTATCGACACTCACTAAAAGGTGTGAGTGGTTTTCGATCGCTCTTATTGCTGCTTTTAATTACAGTAAGCGCAAGAGCTTCCGACACACTCCAAATTTCCTATTCACAAAGTTTTGAAAATGCCACGACGTATTGTCCTGGTGAATCTCAATGGGATGAATGGAAAACCTTAAGGGACTCTATGGATATAACTGCCATGGATTTCGTGAAAGTTGTTGTTTCCAGTGACTTGAACCCAACAGGATATACACTAGAAGGTTCTGACAATGTAAATGCTATTGTTGATGCATTGAACGCTGGATTTGACACATTAATTAATGATGGAAACTACCAATGGGTGGTTAAGTCAGAATGTTTCGATTCAGGTACGTCTTCATGTGTTGCAGCCGATACTATGGGAATGTCTCTTGAAATTTACAACATCGGTGATGCTGCAAATGGATGTGACTGTTTCTCTGCTGCATCTGTTCGTCCAGAGATTGGAAATGCGAACTGGGGTGGTGTATCTGCTTTTGTAGATGAGGACACTGTCTGTGGAGCTTCTTCTCAATCTATGTCTGTTTCATTTTCATACTTTGACATCCTAGATCCTGTAGCTGTTTGTAATGCAGATACTGTTTACTTGGATGAATTTGGTATGGCTCAGGTTGATCCTGCTATTGTAGGTGCTGGGAGTTATGATCTTCATAGTGGAGTTGCAACTATCGAATTGGATACTACGTCTTTCGATTGCGACCAAACAGGAGAACACAGTCTTACTTTGACTGTAACTGATTCAGCTGGAAACACTGACTTTTGTATTGCTACTGTAACAGTACTAGATACCATTCTTCCTACTTTAGTATGTAAGGATGCTACTATCTATCTAGACGGAACAGGTTATGCAAGCATTACTACAGATAATGTATTGTCATTGATTTCTGATAACTGTACGGCTGCTCCAGCTGTAACATTGTCAATGGATACTTTCACTGTTGCAAATCTAGGTGGTAATGCAGTAACTGTTACTGCTGATGATCCATCTGGAAACATGAACTTATGTATTGCTACTGTAACGGTAATGGATACAATTGCACCAGTTGCTGTTTGTCAACCAGAGACATTGTATGTTGATGGTTCTGGAATGGTTACTTTAATTGCAGATAGCTTAAATGGTGGTTCTACAGATAACGCTGGAGATTCTACAATTTCTTATACTGCTAGTTTAACTGAATTTGACTGTTCTCACTTAGGTGTAAATTCAGTTACTATGTACGCTACTGATTTGGGTCTTAATGTTGATTCTTGTACTACAAGTGTTGTAGTTATGGATACAATTGCTCCAGTAGCTTCTTCTCAAGATATTACAGTATATCTAGATGCAAATGGTGATTTCACTATGGTTGGTGATAGCGCTAACGATGGCACTACTGATAACTGTGATAGCATCGCTTACTCTTTCGTAAACGACTATGTAAATTGTGATTCTGCTGCAAACTCACCAATTACTGCCTGGTTGATCGCAACAGATGCTTCTGGAAATGCTGATACTGCTTCTTTAGCTGTTACAGTTTTAGATACAATCGGTCCAGACTTAGGTCTTGTAGATACATTAACAGTTGCTCTTGATTCTACAGGGGTTTATACAGTTATTGATTCTGAATACTCAAGCGTATTTGATGCTTGTGGTCTTGATTCATTATCTCCAAACTTAATAATGGTTGATTGTGATGACCTAGGATGGGATACTATCGTAGTTACTGGAGTAGATATCTATTCTAATACAACTGTTGATAGCTTCGCTCTAGAGGTTGTTGATATGATTAACCCAGCTGTATTTACAGTTGATTCTATCTGGGTATATTTAGATTCAATGGGTGTTAGCCCAATCGATACTGTAGGAATCGTTACTGGTTCATGGGACAACTGTTCAGTTGATTCTTTCATGTTCTCAATTGATTCAGTATTCTGTGATGATTTCAGTTCAACTACTTTAGTAGTTAATGCTGTTGATAACAGCGGAAACATCTCTACAGATTCAAATGTTACTGTAATGGTAATGGATACTATTGTTCCAATGGCAATGGCTTACGACACTATCACTGTTTATACAAATCTTGTCGGAGAGTATGCTTTTGATGGTATCAATGATCTTGATAGTGCAAGTTGGGATAACTGTGTTTTCACTTACTCAATAGATCCTGCAATTCTTTATTGTGATTCTATCGATGCATTTACTACCGTTATGATGGCAATTTCTGATGACGCTGGAAATACTGACACTGCTTATACAGTAGTTGTAATAGCTGATACTTTAGCTCCAGTTGTTGTTGCTAATGATAGCACAATCGCTCTTGATGCTTCAGGTATGGCTGTAGTAGATTCTACTTACATCATGGATTACCTAATCACTAGCATGGAAGATAACTGTGATCAATTTCCAACAGTAATTAATATTGTTCCTACATCATTTGATTGTGATGACTTAGGATTTAACGATGTTAGTTTCTCTTTCATGGATCTCTATGGAAACACTTCTTATGATACTGTAACAGTTGAAGTAATCGATACTTTGATACCTGTTGCAATGGCTCAAAACTCTACTATCTATCTTGACGCTAATGGTGTTGCTGTAGTAAATGTACCTGCTGTTGACAATGGTTCTTATGATAACTGTGATATTACGTTGACTACAGATAGAGATACTTTCTACTGTGATGAAGAAGGTCTTAACCTAATTAGACTTTATGTAACGGATATCGCTGGAAATGTAGATTCTGCTGATGCATTTATCTATGTTTATGATACAATTTCTCCAACATTGGATGTACAAGACATCACTGTTGAATTGGATGCTAATGGTGTAGTAACTATTACTGCTGATCAAATCGATGTGAATTCATTCGATAACTGTGATGACCAATTGAACCTTACTTTGGATGTTGCTTCATTCGATTGTTCAAATATTGGTGATAACGTCGTATTGATTACTGCATTTGACGAAAACGGTCAGTCTTCTTCTGAAACTGTTACTGTAACTGTTGAAGATAACGTAGTACCAGTTGTTGTTACTCAAAGTATTTCAATAAACCTTGATTCTGCAGGTACAGCATCTATTACTGCTGCTATGCTAGATAATGGTTCTACTGACAACTGTGCTGTTGATACTATGTATCTTGATGTATATAACTTTACATGTGCTAACGTAGGTGATAATGCAATTTACTTGACTGCTGAAGATGCTCAAGGAAATGCTCACTCTGCTGTAGCTATCGTAACAGTTGTTGATGTTGTTGCTCCAGAAGTAATGACTCAAGATATCACTGTTCAATTGGATGCTGCCGGTGAAGCTACTATCACTTCAGCTATGATTGATAACGGTTCTTCTGACGAATGTAGCTTAGAGCTTTCATTGGATGTTACTACATTCAACTGTGCTGATCTTGGAACAAACGTTGTAACTCTTACAGGTGTTGATGGAAGTGGAAACATGACTTCTGCAACTGCAACTGTAACTGTTGAAGATAACGTTGCTCCTATAGCAATCGCTCAAAACATTGTTGTTGAATTAGACGCTAACGGTCAAGCAGTAGTTACTGCTGATATGATTGATAATGGTTCTTATGACAACTGTTCACTAGTAATCACGCAGTTCTCAACTACGTATTCTTGTGCAGATCTTGGAAACCATATCGTAATTCTTGTTGTAAACGATGCTGATAACAACGCTTCTACTGCTACAGCTACTGTAACAGTTGTTGATAACGTTGCTCCAGTTGCTGTTGCTCAAACACTAACTATCCAATTGGATGCAAACGGTGATGCTTCAATCGCTGATGCTACTGATGTAGATGGTGGTTCTTCTGATAACTGTACGGATGCATTAGACCTTACATTCGCTGTTTCTCAAATGTCATTTGATGAAACTAACTTGGGTGTAAACAATGTAGACTTCACAGTAACTGATCAAGAAGGAAACGTAACTACAATCAATGCAATCGTAATCGTTGAGGATAATGTTGCTCCAGTATCTCTAAATACTACAAACGACATTATTGCTTATACTGATTCAGGTTCATGTTCTTCTGTTGTAATGTTCGACGAAGCAACATTTACTGATAATGCAGGTGATGCTGATGTAGTTGTTATCTATTCTCTTGGAAATGGTTCTGTATTTGGATTAGGTACTACTGTAGTTACTGCTACAGGTACTGATGCATCTGGAAACAGTACTTCTGAAACTTTCAACGTAACAGTTGAAGATAACGTTGCTCCATTTGTAGTATCTATCCCTACTGTATTCAGTGAGGTATTCGATACTCCAAACTGTCAAGCTAATGTTACATGGCAAGCTCCCGTAGCTGTTGATAACTGTTCTAGTGTTACATATACATCATCTCATAACTCAGGTGATATGTTCCCTGTTGGAACAACAACAGTAACAGGTACTGCTACTGATGATGCTAACAACACAACAACATTCTCATTCGAGGTAGTAGTTGTTGATCCTGTTGCTCCAGTATTCTCTGCAGCTATGCCAGATATCGTGGTTAATGCAAACGCTTCTTGTGAGGCTACTGCAAGTTGGTTCTCTCCACTTCCATTGGTTAGTGATAACTGTGGTGGTGTAGCTGTTGAAACTGACTTCAACTCAGGTGATGTATTCCCATTAGGAGAAACTGTTGTTACAGTTACTGCTACTGATGATGCTGGAAATGTTGCAACAATGTCATTCATGGTAACTGTAGTAGATCAAACTGCTCCATCTTTAATTTCACCAACGAATGATATCACTGTTGAAACAAATGACTGTGATGTTAACACTGCCGTTGACTATGATGCTCCATCATTTATGGATAACTGTTCATTTACAGTAGTTCAAACTGCCGGTCTTCCAAGTGGAAGTGTATTCCCTGTTGGACCTACAGTAAATACATTTGAAGCTACTGATGACGCTGGTAACACAACTACTAGTTCATTTACAGTAACTATTAACTATACTGAGTCTACTGCTCCAACATTGGCTGCTGTACCAGTACTATGTCTTGATGGTCCTCATTATGCACTTCCAACTGAAAATGGAGCTGTAACATATGACTTCTGGGCTGTAAACAATGGAAACATGTTCTGGCCAGGTGCTGGTGTTGGTGTTCACACATTGACATACACGTACACTGATCCAGCTACTGCTTGTGTTGCTATCGGTACTATCGACGTAACTGTTGAGGATGGCCCTTCTAATGTTGTTATCGACAGAATAGGTTCTGACTTGATCAAAGTTATGAGTGGATCTTATGATACATACCAATGGTACAGAAATGGTGACATGATGAATGGTGAAGTTTCTCCTGAATTGACAATCATCGAAGGTGGTTTATATGAAGTTGAAGTTTCTAATGCATTCGGATGTAACAGCATTTCAAATGTTGAGGAAGTTGGTACTTTATATAGTGATGAAACTCCACTAGGAGTTGAAGATCTTGAATTAGGAGAGGTTTCTATCCTACCTAATCCAAACAACGGTCAATTCTCTATTAACTTGTCTAACGAGTTTAACGGAAATCTTACGGTTGATGTATATGACATCCGTGGTGCACGTATCAGAACAATCGACTTCGAAGATGTATCTGCTTCTAAAGTAGATGTTGACTTGACTGATCTTTCTGCTGCAATGTATCAATTGGTTATCAGACACGAAGAGTATATCACAAGAGCTAAAATCGTTATTACTAAATAATTTAAATCGGGGAAGGTATTCCCTTCCCTGATTTGATATTCATTTAGTATGATTTATAAAATATTGGACATGAAAAAAACAATAGGATTACTTAGTCTCTCTGCCTTGATGCTTTCCGGTCTTCAAGCACAAGAGGAATTAAACACCTGGACGATTGGTTTACATGCCGGTCATCTATACGACCTTCCTTTCTCTGGTCTAGATTCAAAAGCACTTGGTGCAGATGATCTAGAAGGTCTTAAGGGAGACAACACAGAGTTTGATTTAGGTTATGGTCTTTATGTAGAAAAACAGTTTACGCCTATGTGGGGTGTTCAAGCTGGGTTTACTATGGGAGATATGACTGGTGCGAATGAAACAGAGTTTTATGAAGCTAGCATTACAAACCTAGATCTTGCAGTTACGTATAATTTTACGAACCTACTTTTAGATCGTGATGAGACTAAATTTAGTTTATTCGGAAAGATTGGTGGTTCTGCTATGATGTATGAATCAGAAAGATTCTTTATCTCAGATGAAGATATCAATTCTGAGGGTAACGTAAAGGTTGATGAAAATGCATTGGTATTGAACGCTGGTTTCGGTATTCGTTATAATGTTTCTAGCCGTGTAAGATTGGAGCTTACTTCAATGTACAATCACGTAACGGAAGACGGTTTAGATGGATATAAATATGACGGAGCATCTAGCGACCAGTATTTGTATACTTCATTTGGTGTAGGTATTACACTAGGGAAGAATGCTAAATCTATGCACAACACTCCTAAGTTCTCTAAAAACTACTTCTGGGCTGCCGAAAGTACTAAAGAGAACTTGAAGCCTGATTCGGCTTATATTGCTCAATCTGTAGAGGAAGCAATTGCAAATGTTAAGAAAATTAACTCGGATCAGTCTGACAAAATCAAAGAATTGGAAGCAAGATTAGCTGCTCACAACAATTTGATTGAAGATCTTAAGAAAAGAAAGAATGATGTTGCTGACATTAATATCGCTAAAACGGTATACTTCAGAACTGCATCTACAATTCTTTCTCCTGAAGATCAAATCGTACTTGCAGAAGTTGCTGCTTACTTGAATGCAAACAAAAAATTGAATGTTACCTTAACAGGTTATGCTGATAAGTATGGATCTGAAACATTCAACGGTGAGCTTAGAGCAAACAGAGCGAATGCAGTAAAAGATTACTTAGTAAATTCATTTGGTATCAAAGGAGATAGAATCTCTACTGATACTAGTATGAATATGGTTCAAGGTGATGATAGTCAACACTTGAATAGAAAAGTTGAGATCGTAGTAGCTCAATAATTTCACATAGTTTTTGGTTAAAGAAGGCTGTCCGAAAGGGCAGCCTTCTTTTTTTTTATTAGATTCTCAAGTGTTGGATACCATCAAAATTTAGTAAATTGATCGCTTAAAATAACGATTCAAAAATACACACCATGCAAACAGGATTTTTACACCTACATAGTATGTTGTCTTACCTTGTGGTTGGACTACTTGCTATTTCATTCATAGCTGCACTTGTAGGCTTACAAAAAGGAGAACATAAAACCTTTGACCATAAGTTGGGATTATTCACACTGATATTTGCACATGTTCAAATGTTAGTTGGTTTTGGTATGTATTTCATGAGTGATAAAGTGGCCGCAGGGTTGACGAAATTTAAATTTGAACATCCTACTTTAATGCTGATAAGTATTGCATTAATTACGGTGGCTTTCTCGAAAACCAAACGCATGGATGATGCAAAGAAGAAGCAAAAGCTGAAAACTATTCTTTACGGTATAGCACTAGTATTGGTAATATCTAGAATCCCTTGGTTCTAAGAAAATAATATGATTATATGGGTTTTGAATTTGAGCAACATATAAAGGAAAAAGTGGTTTTGGTTGGGGTTATCACTCAGCTACAAACGGAACAGAAGGTTACAGAATACTTGGATGAATTGGAGTTTTTGGCTCTTACTGCTGGTGCTCAAACGCTTAAGCGATTTACCCAAAAGATGGAAAAGCCAAATCCTAAAACATTCATTGGAAAAGGGAAATTGGAGGAAGTACAGTTGTTTGCTAAGGCAAACGATGTAGATACGATTATCTTTGATGATGAACTGACACCATCTCAGTTAAGAAATATTGAAGGATTGTTGGATTGTAAAATTCTGGATAGAACCAACCTTATTCTTGATATTTTTGCTCGTAGGGCACAAACATCCTATGCGGTTACACAAGTTGAATTAGCACAATATCAATATTTGCTTCCTAGGCTTACTAGAATGTGGACTCACCTCCAAAAGCAAAAAGGGGGTATTGGAATGAAAGGTCCTGGTGAGACTGAAATTGAAACTGATAGAAGGATTATTCGTGAGAAGATATCCTTGCTTAAGGAAAAGTTGAAAACCATTGATAAGCAAATGGCCACTCAACGAAAAAGTCGAGGAAGGATGGTTAGGGTTGCCTTAGTTGGTTATACCAATGTTGGAAAATCTACCATCATGAATGCGCTAAGTAAATCTGATGTACTTGCCGAAAATAAGTTATTCGCAACTCTGGATACTACGGTTAGGAAAGTAGTAGTGGATAACTTGCCATTTTTGTTATCGGATACTGTAGGGTTCATTCGTAAGTTGCCAACACAGTTGGTAGAGTCTTTTAAATCTACATTGGATGAGGTAAGAGAAGCGGATTTATTACTGCATGTTGTTGATATTTCACATGAATGTTTTGAAGATCATATAGCTTCGGTAAATAAGATTTTGGATGAAATCAAAGCCACTGATAAGCCATGTGTTATGATTTTCAATAAAGTGGATCAGTACAGCTATATTCCAAAGGAAGAAGATGACCTTACCCCAGTTACCAGAGAAAACCTTTCCTTAGATCACTGGAAGCAAACCTGGATGAGTAAGAAAAATCAAAAAAGCATTTTTATATCTGCCGTGAAAAAAGGGGATATGCAAAACCTACGAAAGGAGTTGTATGCCATTATTGCAGATATCCATAAAATACGTTACCCCCATAATCACTTTCTCTATTAGAGAAGATTATCACCATTAATACCTATCTCAATGGCCAAAACTAAAGTCAAAACAGCATTCTATTGTCAAAGTTGTGGAAATGTATTCCCTAAATGGCAAGGGCAATGTTCTAATTGTCAGGAATGGAATACCATTGTTGAGGAGGTAGTTCAAAATACAGGATCTGTCCCTCAATGGGTGAAGTCTGATAAGGAAGGATTAAAAGCTAAACCAAAGCCTATATCAGATATTGATATGGACAGCGAGCGTCGATGGATGCTTCCCGATGAAGAATTGAATAGAGTTTTGGGAGGTGGATTAGTACCAGGTGCTTTAATCCTTTTAGGAGGGGAGCCAGGTATTGGAAAGTCTACTTTGATGCTTCAACTTGCATTACAAATAAACAATTTGTCTTGCTTATACGTTTCTGGGGAAGAAAGCGAAAAGCAAATAAAAATGCGGGCTGAAAGAGTGGAAGGGATGCAAGAGAGCTGTATGATTTACACAGATATCAATACGCAAAATATCCTTAAGCATTGTCAAAGGTTGAAACCACAGATATTGGTTATTGATTCTATCCAAACACTACAAAGTCCTGTGATTGATGCCTCGCCTGGTAGTATTAGCCAAATAAGGGAGACAGCTGCAGAATTACTTCGTTATGCCAAAGAAACAGGCACAGCCATTATTTTAATTGGACACCTTACCAAAGATGGGATGATTGCTGGTCCGAAGATTTTGGAACATATGGTGGACGTGGTACTTTACTTTGAAGGAGACAATAAGCATGTATATAGGATTCTTAGAGCTCGGAAAAACAGGTTTGGGCCCACTTCTGAGTTGGGATTGTATGAAATGCGTGAGACGGGCTTAAGTGCCGTTAAAAATCCAGCAGATTTATTGTTGGGAAAAAGAAACGGTTTATTGAGCGGTACCGCCATATCGGCAACTATCGAGGGGATGCGACCTATGTTAATAGAAATTCAAGCATTGGTAAGTACTGCCGTATATGGAACACCTCAAAGAACAGCTACTGGTTTTGATAGTAAAAGATTAAATATGCTTCTGGCAGTACTGGAGAAGCGATGTGGGTTTAAATTAGGGGCGAAAGATGTCTTCTTGAATATCACAGGTGGATTGAAAGTCGGCGACCCAAGTATCGACCTTTCGGTATTAGTTGCCATTTTGTCTTCTAATGAAGATCAAGTGGTTAGTTCGAAGATAGCTTTTAGTGGTGAAATTGGATTGACTGGAGAAATAAGGCCGTCATCACGGGTAGAACAAAGGATTTCGGAAGCTGAAAAGATGGGATTTGATCAAATTTTCATTTCTTCTTTTAATAAAGTGGATACCAAAAAGTATGGAATCAAAGTTCAAATGGTCTCTAGCGTGAACGAACTATATGAAGCTCTATTTTAACAGGGCTATGTTTCTTTGTTGAATTATTAAAAATTTAACATTGGAATGAAAAAATTAACGACCTTTGTCAAAAAATAACTTAGTAATGAAAATCGCTGTAGTAGGAGCAACTGGAATGGTTGGGAGGGAGATCCTTAAAGTTCTAGAAGAAAGACAAGTAGAAATTAGTGAATTGATTCCTGTGGCCTCAGAGAGGTCAGTAGGAAATACAGTTGAATTTAATGGGAAACCTTATAAGGTTGTTTCAATAAAGGATGCTATTGCTATGCGTCCTACCATTGCCTTGTTTTCTGCTGGGGGAGAAACATCAAAGATTTGGGCGCCTGAATTTGCTAAAGCTGGTTGTGTAGTAATAGACAATTCATCGGCTTGGAGAATGGATGAAAACATTCCTTTGGTTGTGCCTGAAATTAATGCGGATGCAATAACTTCTGAAGATAGAATAATTGCAAATCCAAATTGCTCTACCATCCAAATGGTATTGGCATTGGCTCCATTGCATAATTCATACGGTGTAAATAGAATTGTTGTATCCACCTATCAGTCTATTAGTGGAACAGGTGTAAAAGCTGTTCGACAAATGGAAAATGAGCGTAATGGGGAAAGTGGAGAAATGGCTTATCCTTATGCTATAGATCAAAATTGTTTACCTCACTGTGATGTCTTCCTGGAAAATGGATACACTAAGGAGGAAATGAAATTGGTAAACGAAACAAGAAAGATTCTAAGAGACGGTAAAATTGGAATTACTGCAACAGCTGTTCGTGTACCTGTAAAAGGCGGGCATTCTGAGAGTATCAACGTTCGTTTTGATGAAGAGTATACATTAACGGAAGTACGTCAGTTATTGAGTAGTACTGAAGGTATAGTGCTTCAAGACAATACGGATACCAACACTTACCCAATGCCCTTGTATGCACATGGAAAAGATGATGTATTTGTCGGTAGGTTAAGGCGTGATGAATCTGAACCTAAAACCTTAAATATGTGGGTGGTTGCTGATAACCTTAGAAAAGGTGCTGCAACCAATGCTGTTCAGATAGCTCAATATTGGATTGCAAAATTCGCTACTGTAACGAATTAATTCGATTAATGATATCGGTGGTATTTCTTGCTATTTCTCGATTTTCCAAGTTGATAACCGAGGAATAAAAGAAATAGAATTCCGATAGTTCCAAAAAGCATTTTAAAAAATAGAATGCTGATTATAAGGAACAGTATAAAGGCTAGAATTAGTTTTAGTATAAACATAGTTGTAAGAGGTCTCCATTGGAGGCCTTTTATTTTTTAAGGGTTATTGTTTGAAGGTATTCTTTGTACTCCTCCAGTAGAAGCTGTAGGGAGCTAATGGATCCCTGTAATTCATTTCTATCTAAGTTTTCCAGCTGTAGGGTATCTCTAAATATTAATTTCTTTCCGGTGCTATCCAGTGCAAATGCCCCATGAATGATATCCCTATTCTTTTTCAATAAATTTCTGAATATGGTTAGGGCGTCAGATTCCTCTATCTCTGCAATAAATTGCTCCATGATTAATAGGGGATAGGCGCAGCATATCACGAGCTTGTTAATACCATTCTCCTCCTGATTGATAATAAATAGATTCTTTTCTGCTGATTCGTAAGAAGGGCTGTAATTAAGTGATTCTAAATACTCCTTAACCTTTAGGTAGTGTTTGTCCATTGTTTTTAGCTTGTTATACAAATATGCTAAAAATATTAGAGTTGCTAAAATAATTAGCCAATTATTTTAGGGTACTACCATTATTAGATAAGAATAGAGCAAAAAAAAAGCCCCATTTGGGGCTTCTATTAGAATTGATTACTTCTTGTGAACTTATCGATGACAAGGGTTTGGATTTTTCCTTCCAGTTCATATTCCAGAACGGCATTTTCAAAAGGTTCTAGACCCATTAATGAATTTTCAACTTCTTTGAAGTCTGTTTCATTTTTTGCCTTGCTCTCAATATAATAAGCAGTAATGATTAATGTTGAAGATAGATCTCTCTGGTCAGCCTCAACGATTTCAGATTCGACCGTCAGCTTATGAGGACCAATAATCAGTGATTTTGCTTTGAAAAAGTGAAGTCTTTCACCCTCGATATAAATTCTATACTTATAACCTCTTTTTTCAACTTTTCTTACTTCGAACCAGTTGTTATAATACGCGTTACTGTATTCATATTCAAATGGTTGTGGTTCAAATAGTTTACATGAGTTTAAACTCATAATAGATAATAAACATACTAGGCTAGTAAGTTTTAGTAAAAGTGACTTCATAAGAATTGAATTATTTGATCCTGAAAATTAAAACTTTTCGGCAATTATTTGGCAAATTTTCTCTAGAAATAACTGATCCTCTTTAGAAAAGGCATTTATTTCACTAGAATCAATGTCTATTTGACCTATCATTTGGCCATCTTTAAACATAGGTACCACAATTTCTGATTTGACATGTATACTGCAAGCAATATAATTGTCTTCTTTGGTGACATCCTCTATTAGAAAAGTTTCTTGACTAACTGCAGCTTGACCGCAAATCCCTTTACCAAAAGGAATTTTAACATGATCCGTTGACTCTCCTACGTATGGGCCAAGCTCTAGCATGTCTTTTTCTTCTGTGCTACACAAATAGAACCCTACCCAATCATAGGCCTCTAATTGATCATGAATTTGCTTACATACAAATTCCATAACCATCTTATTATTTACATACATGCCCTGTGCAAAGCGTGAGCAATCAGAAATAATTTTCTCGAATATGGAGGAATTGGAATTCATTTTATTTGAACATTTCAGTTAATCCTTCATCTATCGCTTCAATGGTTTTATCCAAATGAGCTGTAGTATGTGTATGTGGGATAAATAGCGTTTCAAATGCAGAAGGTGCAAAATAGATACCTCTTTTCAGTACTTGGTGGAAAAGTTGTTTAAATAGTGTTGCATCAGCGTCACAAGCATCATCAAAGTTCTCCATAGTACCTGAGGTAAAGTGGAAGCTAATCATAGAACCTACTCGATTGATACAAATTGGAACTTCATGTTTTGCAAAGACCTTTCTGAACCCTTTTTCTAAATAAGCTCCCTTTTCTTCTAAGTCGTCAAATATAGATGGATTGTTGTGCAATTCTCTAAGTAGGGTAAGACCAGCTGTCATAGCCATTGGATTCCCTGAAAGAGTTCCAGCTTGATATACTGGTCCTTCTGGAGCAATCATAGACATGATTTCTCTTTTACCACCAAATGCACCAACTGGCATTCCTCCACCAATAATTTTACCCATTGTAACTAGATCAGGGCTAATATTGAAGTATTTGTGAGCTCCTCCCGCAGAAAGCCTGAATCCTGTCATTACCTCATCAAAGATCAATAAGGCTCCGAATTCATCACAAAGTGTACGTAATCCTTCTAAGAATCCCTTAGCAGGGGGTATGCAACCCATATTTCCAGCAACAGGCTCAATAATAATGGCTGATATCTCAGAAGGGTTCTGTTCGAATAAAGTTCGAACACTATCTAAATCATTATACCTTGCCAAAAGTGTGTCTTTGGCAGTTCCTTCCGTTACTCCAGGAGAGTTGGGAACACCTAATGTAATAGCGCCACTTCCGGCCTTGATCAAGAACTGGTCGGCATGTCCATGGTAACAACCTTCAAACTTTATAAATTTTTCTCTTTTAGTATAGGCTCTGGCTAATCTTATTGCACTCATGCAAGCTTCGGTTCCAGAATTTACCATTCTAACCTTATCAACAGCCGGCACCATTTTACAGATAAGTTCTGCGATCTCGGTCTCAATTTCAGTTGGAGCACCAAAAGAACTACTATTTGCAGTCACTTTTTGCACAGCTTCAACTACAGGATTCCAAGCATGCCCCAAAATCATTGGACCCCAAGATCCAATATAATCGATGTATTCATTTCCATCAACATCAGTCATGATGGAACCTTTTGCTTTTTGGAAAAATACAGGTGTGCCTCCAACTGAGCTAAAAGCTCTAACTGGAGAGTTTACCCCACCAGGGATAAACAGCTGAGCACGCTGAAACATTTCTTTACTTTTATCGTACATACTATCGATTTAGTTTTTTAATTTTTTGGCAACAGCCTTCGCGAAATAGGACGCTATTAAATCTGCCCCGGCTCTTTTAAAAGCAATAAGGCTCTCCATCATGGATTCCTCAAGGTTTAACCATCCTTTTTCTGCAGCTGCGTGTATCATTGAATATTCTCCTGAAACTTGATAAACAGAAACAGGAACGTCAGATATTTCTTTAGTGCGTAATACCATATCCAGATAAGGCATTCCTGGTTTAACCATTACAATATCTGCCCCTTCTTCTACATCTAACTCTACTTCCCTCAGTCCTGCATCTCCATTGGCAGGATTCATCTGGTAGGTTTTTTTATCTCCGAAACCAGGTGCAGAATCTAGCGCATCACGGAATGGGCCATAAAAACAAGATGCATATTTCACAGCATACGACATTATTCCAACATTTGGGAATCCGTTAGTTTCAAGCGCTTCCCTAATAGTTCCTATACGTCCATCCATCATATCTGATGGTGCAACCATGTCTACTCCTGCCTCAGCATGGCTAACTGCCATTTGAGCTAATACCTCAACAGTTGGATCATTCACTATTTCATTCCCTTCTACAATTCCATCATGTCCATAGCTGGAATAGGGATCTAAAGCCACATCAGACATGATGTACATCTCTGGGATATGTGCTTTAATAGTACGAATAGCTCTTTGCATCAATCCATTTGGATTGATGGCTTCCGTTCCTTTATTGTCCTTTTTTTCATCAAGAGCTTTTGCGAAAAGCAATACAGAGCGTAAGCCAAGATCATAACATTCTTGCACTTCCTGTATTAAAAGGTCTACACTATACCTAAAGTATCCAGGCATAGAGCTAATTTCTTCTTTTTTGTTTTCTCCTTCAATTACAAATACAGGGACAATGAAATCACTTGCGCGTAAATGATTTTCACAAACTAGATCCCTGATTGCAGATGAATTACGTAATCTTCTTGTACGTTTATATGGAAAGCTCATAAGTATCAATAAATTTAAACAAAGGTAAGGTTTTGAACCCTTTCAAAAAAAAGATATTAGTCAGGTAAAACAACCTTTTTAGGAACCAAAATCCAATAAGATATTTCCAGACTTTTTTCGCTTTATTTGATTCTTTTCAAAAAGGGTTAAAAGGAATTTTGCAGCATCTATAGTGTCCTGATTAAACTGTTTAATCGAAAAGTGATATCGACCATTGTTGTCAGGTTTTAAATGTTTCTCCAGTCCTTCGTTATTCAAGTAGAAGTGTCTACCTACAGAAAAATAATGCAGAAGATTACATCTGAATTTATGGTAAAACCAGGAGTTATCATTCAACTTCTTATATTCAGTTGGGAATAAAATATCGATGGCTTCATCAAATCGCTTTTTCGATTGTGCAGGTGCAGCAAAAGGTTTTTTGTCTAGAAATGCACCCATACTTTCAATGATTTGGCAGCATATTAAGGCAGAGTAATAGTTGAATTCATCTTTTTGAAGACGTTCAAGTTCCTCGATAAAATACTTTTGAATAAAATCTTCTTCTTTTAGGGAAGCCATCTTTTTGCCTCAAAAATAAACAAAAAAAGCTCTCTTGTTGACCAAGAAAGCTTTTAATATTAAGTCCCCACTTAATATGTAAATGAAAATCTAAAAAAAGATTGACTTATTGAAATTATCGATGTGCAAAGACATCCGATTCTGTATTTACACTCCTTATTTGCGCAATAAAAAGAAAGGTAAACAGTTTTAGAGAAATATTTCAAAAAAAAAAGCATTGCACCTGTCACTTGAATTGTCGAACTTTGGGAATTATTGTTGAAATCAATGGATAAGAAGAGTTATATACCCTTTATTAATACCTACAATAGGTATCAAAGTCGAGAAGTTAAGGTAGGGGAAGTTGGAATAGGAGGAAACAATCCTATTCGTATTCAGTCTATGACAACCACTGATACGATGGATACAGAAGCTACTATAGCGGAAAGTATTGCCATGATAGAAGCTGGATGTGAATTGGTGCGAATAACTGCTCCTGGGAAAAGAGAAGCTGAAAACCTTAAAAATATTAAGGACGGATTATTGGCAAAGGGCTATGATGTACCGCTTGTTGCGGATATTCATTTTACTCCCGTAGCAGCAGAAGTTGCTGCGAGGATTGTAGAGAAAGTACGTGTAAATCCAGGGAATTATACAGACAAGAAAAAGTTTAAAGTAATAGAATATACACCTGAAAGCTATCAAGCTGAAATCGATCGAATCAAAAAACGATTTGCTCCTTTGATTACGATATGTAAGGAAGAAGGAACAGCTATGAGGATAGGAACCAACCATGGCTCTCTCTCAGATAGAATTCTAAGTAAATATGGTGATACTCCAGAAGGAATGGTGGAAAGTGCCATGGAGTTTTTGCGTATTTGTAAGGAGATGGATTACCACGATGTTATTTTGTCAATGAAGGCGAGTAATACTTTGGTAATGGTTCAAGCTTATAGACACCTTATTGTTAAAATGCAAGAGGAAGGGATGAATTATCCTTTGCATTTAGGTGTTACGGAAGCAGGTGATGGAGAGGATGGAAGAATAAAATCTGCTGTTGGAATTGGAACGATGCTATTAGATGGTATTGGAGATACGGTAAGGGTATCCTTAACTGAATCGCCAGTTCATGAAATGCCCGTTGCGAAATCAATTGTACATAAGACTGCGATGAAAGTGGAGCGTCCAAAAGTAGATGCTTTCCTAGATATTTTACCCTATGATCCTTTTCACTTTCATAGAAGGAATAGTCATAAGATTGGACGAATTGGTGGAGCACAAGTGCCAGTAGTAATTGGAGATGTTCATGATATAAAAGCAATAAGGCCAGCCTCATTTTTTCCATTCGATTTAAAATATAACGTTCCGTTGGATAAGTGGAATATTGGGGATTTTGCCAGTGATTTTCTGTATACTGGAACGAAAGTGCCAAGTTTCCAATTACCGGGATTGGTAAATTGTATTGTAGATTATTGTGACTGGTCTACAGAAGCATCTGCTTGCTATCCGATTTTTCCAAATGCTGGAACGTATAAAAACAGTGGAGTTGCTTCCGATGAATTAAATTTTGTTCGGGTCGAAGCTGCCGACTTCAAAGCAATTGAAGCGTTAAAAAGTACCAATTCAGTGGTGTGGGTACTTTCGTCTTCAAATTCAAATGAATTAATAGCCATGCGAAGATGGTTGATTGAGCTGATGAAATCAGGATCTACACAACCGGTTATTGCATATAAGAATTATTCATTTACAAATGAATTGGAGGCTCAGGTAGAATTGTCTTCTGAATTTGGTTCATTATTGGTAGATGGATTTATAGATGGTGTCTGGGTAGATGAAAAATCAGGATTGGAGAAGGAGAAACTGAATAAAATTCTTTTCGGAATTCTACAAGCTTCTCGATCAAGGATTTCAAAAACGGAGTACATATCCTGCCCATCTTGTGGAAGAACTTTATTTGACCTACAGGAAACTACGGCCAAAATTAAATCTGCAACAGCTCATTTAAAGGGCGTGAAGATTGGAATCATGGGCTGTATAGTAAATGGTCCAGGTGAAATGGCAGATGCCGATTATGGTTATGTAGGGACTGGGATTGGAAAGATCACACTTTATAAAGGACAAGAAGTTGTAAAAAGAAATATCCCTTCTAAAGAAGCAGTTGAAGATCTGATAGACCTTATTAAGGAATACGGAGACTGGATTGAACCAAAAGAATTGATGTCATAGAAATCGATAAAATAATATAGGGAATGAAAGCAAGCTTATTTATTTTGATAGCGGGATTAATGTTTGGCGCATGTCAAAACGGAACCGATAAAACTTCAAAAATGGAAAAAGATCCTATTGCAATGAATGCAACCAATCGTCCAGATCCACATAGTTTTACGCAAGATGCTCGGGTAAAACATTTGGGATTGAACCTTGAAGTTGACTTTGAAAATAAAAGAATTCAAGGGAGTGCAGAATATACGGTAGTTGCGAATGGCGCAGATAAGCTTTATCTGGATATCGATGAGGTTAAAATCGATAAGATATGGAGAGTTTTGCCTCAAGGAAAAGAGGAATTAGCCTATACCTTATCGGAAAAGGAAACCTTCTTAGGTCAAGCGTTAATTATCGATTTGCCAGAAGGGACAGAAAAAATATACGTTCAGTACCAAACTACAGAGGGAGCAAAAGCATTACAGTGGTTGGATGCACAGCAAACAGCTGGAAAGCAACATCCTTTTTTGTTTACCCAATCTCAAGCCATCTTGGCTAGAACCTGGATTCCTATCCAAGATGGGCCTGGTTTTAGGTTTAGTTATACCGCAGATGTTCAAGTTCCTGCAGGAATGATGGCGCTGATGTCGGCTTCCAATCCAACGGAAATTACAGATAATGGGAGTTATCATTTCGAGATGAAACAGGCTGTACCCGCTTATTTAATGGCAATGTCAGTAGGGAAGCTTGAGTTTAGATCTTTGGGAGACAGAACAGGAATATATGCTGAAGCAGAATTAATAGATAAGGCCGCCTATGAATTTGCGGAGACCGAAAAAATGCTGGAAGCCGCCGAAAAAATCTATGGACCCTATTCATGGGACCGTTATGATATGATCGTTTTACCTCCAAGTTTCCCATTTGGAGGAATGGAAAATCCAAGACTTACCTTCGTAACGCCAACCATCTTGGCGGGGGATAGATCATTAACAGCCTTGATTGCGCATGAATTGGCACATTCCTGGTCCGGTAATTTGGTAACCAACGCTACCTGGAACGATTTCTGGCTAAATGAAGGGTTTACTGTTTATTTTGAAAGACGAATCATGGAAGAAATTAGTGATGAGTCTTATGCCAATATGTTGGCATTATTAGGCCATCAAGATTTAGAATCTGAAGTTCATGATTTAGGTGAAGATTCTGAAGATACTCATTTGAAGTTGCACTTGGAAGGTCGAAATCCAGATGATGGAATGACCGATATTGCTTATGAAAAGGGGTACTTTTTATTAAGATTAATAGAGGAGCATGTTGGAAGAGATGCATTTGATGCATTTTTGAAGGCCTATTTTAAAGATAATTCCTTTAAAACGATGACAACCGAATCCTTCTTGACATTGTTGAAGTCAAAATTAATCTCAGATAAGGATTATGCAACACTTAGAATAGATGAGTGGGTATATGGTGCTGGTATACCGGACAACTGCCCAAAGGTTGTTTCAGACAAATTTGAAATTGTAGAGAAGGCATTAATAGGTTTTGAAAAAACTGGAGACCTTACTGGGATAGATTCAAAAAATTGGACCAGTCATGAATGGTTACATTTTATAAGGCATATTGATGCAGCTACCGACTTAACTAAAATGGCTCAGTTAGATAATCAGTTTAACTTCACCCACTCAGGAAATGCAGAAATACAGGCTGCATGGTTCGAACATACGATCGAAAAGGGATATAAAATTGCTGATTCGGCAGTTGAGGAATTTTTAATCCGTGTAGGTAGAAGAAAATTCCTAATGCCATTGTATAAATCACTGCTGAAAGCAGATCCTAGTGGTGCTAAGGCAAATGCTATTTATGCTAAGGCTAGAGGAAATTACCATGCTGTTTCCCAGGAAAGTTTAGATGAATTATTGAAGAAATAATGGATGATCTCATCTTGAATTTTAAAAGCTCAACACATTGTGTTGAGCTTTTTTTATTGAAAAGTGTTTAGTTGTTTCGAAGTTTTTTATACCACTTAATAGCTAGCATAAGGATGATGGAAATTGCCAAAATCCCAACTGTTCCATAAATCCAACCAAGACTATTTTTTAATACGACTAAGAAGACCACTGCAAATAAAATGATAGTGGAAGCTTCATTAAATATTCTAAGCTTCATGCTGTTCATTACCGGGATGTCATTTTGAAGCTTTTTGAAAATGCGGTGGCAAGCCATATGATATATTACCAGAAGTGCTATGAATCCTAATTTAAGATGCATCCAACCTTGGGTGAGGAATCCTGGAGTGATCCAAAGTAGCCAAGGTCCAAATATCAAGGTTAAAATCATAGAGGGCCAGGTGATGATATACCATAACCTCTTAGTCATTATTTTCAGTTGGTCCGTCAGAATCGTTTTCTCAGGTTCTTGTTTGTCCATCGCCTCTCTATGATAGATAAACAGGCGAACGATATAAAACAGACCGGCAAACCAGGTAACCACAAAAATAATATGTAATGCTTTAACGTATAATTGAGGCATAGTGTCAAATTTTACTAAATATAGGGATATTCTAAAAGATCAAAAATTGGAGTACCATGTTCAATAGATCATTTGGTTTCTCGGCATGTACCCAATGTCCTGCATCTTTGACCCCCATGATTTCATAATCCGGAAAGTGTTCAGAAATCAGGTCTTCATCTTCATCCTGAATATAATCGGATTTCTCTCCGTCGATGAATAAAGTAGGCTGATTAAATACCATTTCCTCAGGAAGAGGGACTCCAACATTATTAATATTCTTTGCCAGACCTTCAAGGTTGAATCTGAAGGTTAGGTCCTTCTTTGTCTTCCAATGGAGATTTTTTAGTAGAAATTGTCGAATACCTGTATTCGAAAAGTGTTTCTGGAGGATAGTGTCCGCTTCTTTTCTAGAGGAAATACTACTATTGTGTACATCCAATAGACCTTTGATAATGTCTTGGTGATGTGGAGCATAGTATTTCGGAGCAATATCTATAACGATCAGTTTATCTACCATTTCGGGATATAAACAAGCAAACAACATGGCTGTTTTACCTCCCATGGAATGTCCCATAAGGTGAATTTTGCTAATGTTGTGCTGATCCAGATATTGCTTTAAGTCTTCAGCCATCAATTCATAGCTGTGCTCATCTGCATGAAAAGAATGACCGTGATTTCGCTGGTCTAAGGTATGGACCTGATAATGTTCAGAAAATTTTCTTGCCAGACTTTGCCAATTGTCAAGCATGCCAAATAAACCATGGAGAATGATTAGCTTTTCATTCCCCTCTCCAAATACCTTTGCATTTAGTAACATTAGTTTTCTTTTAGGCAGTTGAGGTACATCTGAATAGTGTTTTGTAGCCCAAAATATAAGGCATCACAAACCAGTGCATGTCCAATGGAAACTTCTTGTAGCCCTACAAGATTTTGATGTAGATACTGTAAGTTTTCAAGGCTTAAGTCATGTCCGGCATTAAGGCCTAATCCGTGATGTTGAGCCACCATAGCAGCCTTCATATAAGGAGCAATGGCCGCTTCTTTACCTTGAGTATAATTTGAAGCATAAGCCTCTGTATACAATTCTATTCTATTGGCACCTGTTTTAGCAGCCCATTCAATTTGTTCTTCATTGCAATCCATGAACAATGAAGTTCTGATGCCTGCATTGTTAAAAGTCTCTACCACCTCTTTAAGTTGGTCGTAATTGTCTTTCGCATTCCAACCTGCATTCGATGTTAGCACTTCTGGAGAGTCTGGAACTAAGGTTACCTGTTCAGGCTTTACATCAAGTACAAGATCCATAAATTTGGGGTTGGGATAACCTTCAATGTTAAACTCAGTACGCACACTTTGACTTAATTCATATACATCTGAATATTTGATATGTCTCTCATCAGGTCTTGGGTGTACTGTGATACCTTGTGCTCCAAATTGTTCACAATCTTTTGCAACGGTTAATAAATCTGGAGTGTTTGTTCCCCTTGCATTTCTTAAGGTGGCAACCTTATTAATATTTACACTAAGTTTAGTCATAGCCTTGATTATAATCTTTGGCAAAGGTAAAAAATACTAATTGTAGGCATCTGGATTCCAGTTTAATTTTTTTTGGTACACTTTTTTCAATAGACTATATGGTAGAAAGAATAAACAAATTGCTGAATTTGCGGTTTGAAAAGATTATTTGAATGAGATATGGTCTCTGAAAATTTTAAAAGTCATGGAGTTAGATAAGAAATATATCGTAAACGATATTCAACCATTATCCCCGTCGGATACCGGATTGAAGGCTTTAGGAAGATTTGATGAGCATCGTGTCTATCACCTTCCCGTAGTTGAAAATGGTAAATATTTGGGCTTGGTTTCTGAAAAGCAAATCTTTGATTTATATGATGCTCAGAAATCGATTAAAGAGAATAATGTTCCATTTGTTCGTCCCATTTTGACAATGAAGTCCCATATTTACGATGTGCTTCATACTGCAGAGAAGTTTAAATTAAGTATAATTCCTATAGTTGATGAAGAAGATAACTATCAGGGATATATATTAACAGAGGAACTATTATGGTCTTTTGTAGAGAATACTCCTTTAATTTCCCCAGGGGGATTGTTAACCTTAGAAATGAATATTAGTGATTATTCATTGGCTGAAATTGCTAGGATTGTAGAATCCAATGATGCTAAGATTGTGCAATCCCATGTTCAAAGTCATCCGGATTCGGAGATGATTTCTGTATACCTGAAATTTAATAAGGTTGAATTGTCGGGAGTGATACAGAATCTGAATAGATATGGCTATAAAGTGTCCTATTCATATCAAGAAAGTATTTATGAAGAAGACATGAAAAGTAGGCTAGAATCATTTATTCGTTATATTAGCTGGTAAATTAGATTGGATCGATCAGTGTTGGATGGTTTAATTTAATAGATTTGATTGATAATAAATGATTTAGCAATGAATATAGCGATATTTGGACGGAGTTTTGAAGAGGACGCGAGAGATTATATCCAATTACTATTTGATGAATTGAGAAAGCTGGATGCTAAGGTTTCCATATTGGAATCCTATAGTCATTTTTTGCTCAAAAATATCAACATAAGTTTACCTTATACCACCTATTCGCATTATGATGAATTGGTGGGTAATTTTGATTATGTCTTTTGTATAGGAGGAGATGGGACCATTCTAAATGCAGTGACCTATGTTAGAGATTCCGGAATACCCATTTTAGGAATCAATACAGGTCGTCTTGGGTTTATGGCAACGATCTCTAAAACCCAAATTCAAAAAACACTTTATCAGTTAGTAAATGGAAAATATAGGTTAGAAGAACGTACCTTAATTTCGATAACGAATCATCCCGAAATATTTAAAGATCAGAATTTTGCTATCAATGAAGTCACTATCAATAGAAAGGATACAACTTCTATGATAAATGTAATGACTCTGGTAGATGGTAATTATCTGAATACCTATTGGGCGGATGGCCTTATTTTAGCTACTCCAACAGGCTCAACAGGATATTCATTAAGTTGTGGAGGCCCCATTGTAATGCCAGGGTCCCAAAATTTTGTAATTACTCCAATTGCACCGCACAACTTAAATGTAAGGCCTTTAGTAATAGGAGATCACAATGAAATTCGCATAAAGGTAGATGGAAGAACAGATCAGTTTTTGGTCGGGATGGATTCAAGGATTTTCACCTTGAAAACAGGTTCAGAGTTGATCATCAAAAAAGCGGATTTCGCTATCAATATGTTGATCCCTGACAACCACGATTTTGCTTCTACACTACGTAACAAGTTACTTTGGGGATTAGATCGTAGAAATTAACTAAATTTTACGAAACGATTGCCTATATTTGTGCCAGTTTTGGAAAATTGACGTTACTAGATAGGTAAATGATAAACCTTTAGCAAGGATAAGATCAATGAAAAACCAACAATCGAAGAAGAAAATACAATCGGCCATGCGAATGGTTTTTGTGCTCACTTTATTGTCTCTTACGAGTCTGAATAAAGCCTATGCTCAGAAACATGAATTTGGTTTAATGCTTGGTGGAGCAACCTTTATAGGTGATGTAGGTGATAATAATGAGTTGAGTAGTTTAGCTTATTTCAAACCTGCTGCTGCATTGATGTATCGATTCAATCCAAACCCTTATCTGGGTATCAGATTGTCCTATCTGGAAACAGAGGTATATGGTGAGGATGCTAAATCCGATAATCCACATTTACAAAATAGAAATCTTTCTTTTAGGTCAAGAATTTCTGAATGGAGTATTATTGGTGAGTTCAACTTTTTTAAACCTAGAAGGAAAAATAGATTATTCCATAAAACACCTTATGTATTTTTAGGAATTAGCCAGATAAAATTTAATCCGGAAGGAGAACATCTTGGGACTTGGCATGAACTTCAGCCTTTGAAAACGGAGGGAGTTGATTATGCACTTAATGAATGGGCTATTCCATTTGGAATGGGCTATAAGTTTAATCTAGGAGAAAAGTATTTATTAGGTTTTGAAGGCGGTTGGAGATATACATTTACGGATTACTTGGATGATGCGAGTACTATTTATGTAGAAAAAACTCCAGGAGAGATTACGTCGGATTATTTTAAGGATCCGGGAGGGGAGGCCATTATTGGTAACCAGAGAGCGAATGCAACAAATAATGATTATTATTTTGTTGGGGCAATAACCTTTACCTATAAGATCAAGGAAAAGATTAATAAATGCCCTAAACCACTGAGGTAGGAATGGATTACAAAGAAAATATAGATAAAAATAATATTCCAAAGCATGTTGCCGTTATAATGGACGGAAATGGGCGTTGGGCTAAAGAAAAAGGGAAGTTAAGAATATTCGGACACAAGAGTGGGGTGAAAGCGGTTCAAGAAGTTGTTGAAGCTGCAGCCACAATTGGAGTATCTTATTTAACCTTATATGCTTTTTCTACTGAGAACTGGAACAGGCCTAAATTCGAGGTGAAAGCTTTGATGGACTTACTAGTGAAATCATTGGAAAAAGAATTGAGCACATTAATGAAGAATGGCGTTCGTTTAGAAACGATCGGTGATATTGGAAGTCTTCCGAGGTCTGCAGCTGAAAGGTTGAAAGAAGTAAAGGAAAAAACGAAAGCTAACACACGCCTTACATTAATTTTAGCATTGAGTTATAGTTCAAAATGGGAGACTGCAGAAGCTTTGAAAAGTTTTGCTGCTGACGTCCAAAATGGATCTGTAACCGCAGAGAAAGTAACAGAGGAAACATTCAGATCCTATTTACAAACTGCGGATTATCCGGATCCAGAACTTATGATACGTACCAGTGGGGAAAAGCGTATCAGTAATTTCTTGATGTGGCAGTTATCTTATGCGGAATTATTATTCTTGGATAAGTATTGGCCAGACTTTAGAATGGAAGATTTTTATCAAGCCATTTACGATTATCAAAATAGAGAGAGAAGATTTGGAAAAACAAGTGAGCAGCTTAAAAAAAGTTCGGATGTTTAAGAAGATATTGACAATACTTGGAGTCGGATTATTTGTTTTACAAGCAAATGCTCAAATTCAGTTAGGGAGCACGTCAGCCGTTGAGTTGAATTACAATAACCCTAAAGAATACATTATTGGAGGTATTTCTATAGCGGGAAACAATAGGCTTGATGAAGAAGCCATTTTGGTGATTTCAGGTATCTCCGTTGGAGATACTATCAACATTCCAGGAGATGAAACGCAAAAGTTGGTTCGAAAATTTTGGGATCAAGGTTTATTCTCTGATGTGAAATTGAACATCCTGAAAATAGAAGGTAAAAAGGTATTTCTAGAAATATATCTGGATGAATTACCAAGGTTATCTATGTTTTCTTTCAAAGGATTATCTAAACATGAGGTGGAGAAGGTAAAGGATGAATTGGACTTATATCGCGGGAAGATCATCACTCAAGATTTGGTGTATAATTCAAAAATTAAGGTTCAAAGATATTTTATTGATAAAGGGTATTTACATACCGCAGTAGATATCAAATTAAGACCTGATACCTCGCTGAAAAATGGTCAAATTGCGGATATTTATATTGATAAAAACGACCGTGTAAAAATCAATGATATTAGTTTCAAAGGACTGAATCACTTTAGTGAAAAACGTTTATTGAAAGCGATGAAAGAGACTAAAGAGAAGAATTTCTTTAGAATATTTAAGTCTTCTAGATATTTAGAATCTAATTTCAAGGACGATAAAGCGGCTATTATAGAGTTGTACAATGAAAAAGGATTTAGAGATGCTAGAATCATTTCTGATACCCTGTACAGTCACAATTCCGAGAGTATAAATATTGATCTGGTAATTGAGGAAGGAAGGCAATACTTCTTTAGAAATATAAACTGGATTGGAAATTCCAAATACAGTTCTGAAAAGCTTGCAGGTATACTTGGGATTACTTCAGGAGATATCTTCGACGCTAAATTATTAGAAGAAAGATTGCAACAAAGTTTTGCTGGGGATGATGTAAAATCATTGTATATGGATGAAGGATATCTATTCTTCAATATTAATCCAGTAGAGGTATTGGTTGAAAATGATTCTATTGACTTCGAAATTAGAATTCATGAAGGGAATCCTGCTATTATCAGACATGTTACCGTAGTAGGAAATACCAAGACCAAAGATCACGTAATCTATAGAGAATTGAGAACCACTCCTGGTAGTCTGTTTAGAAAGACGGATGTTATGAGATCTCAAGAAGAGTTGATGCGATTGAGTTATTTCAATCCTCAGAAATTAGGGGTAAATCCTAAGCCAGATCCTTCAACAGGGATGGTGGATATAGAGTATACGGTAGAAGAACAATCTACGGATCAAATACAACTTCAAGGTGGTTGGGGAGCCAATTCTTTTGTGGGGACTTTAGGGCTTTCTTTGAATAACTTCTCTATTGGGAATGTTTGGAATAAGGAAAAATGGGATCCAATCCCGTCTGGTGATGGTCAAAGACTATCTATTCAAGCTACTTCAAATGGTGACTATTACCAATCCTATAATATGTCATTCACAGAACCGTGGTTAGGTGGTAATAAACCGAATTCTCTTTCTGTAACGTTATCTCATTCTGTATTCAATTCTTCAGGGAAATTGAAAAGTACCGGGCTACATGTTGGGTTAGGTAAAAGATTAGCCGTACCGGATGATTACTTTACTTTATTGCAGAATATAAGTATTCAGCGATATGACTTGTCTAAATATTCTTTGTTGCCAGATTTTAGAGATGGTCATTCGAATAATATTAATTATAGAATTGCACTAACTAGAAATTCGGTATTTAATCAGTTCTACCCAAAAAATGGTTCAACATTTACGATTTCAGGAGAATTCACCCCTCCATATTCCTTGTTTGATGGAAAGGACTATTCTGATGATAAATTAAGTAGTAGTGAAAAATATGAGTTCCTGGAATACTATAAGATGAAGTTTTCTTCAGACTGGTATACCAATCTATTCTCTGATTTCGTTATTCGTACGCACAGTGAATTTGGATTCTTGAACTATTATGATCAGGAAGTAGGACTACCTCCTTTTGAGCGTTTCCATTTAGGTGGAGATGGTCTTTCAGGATTCTCTTTAGATGGTAGGGAGATAATCGCGCTTCGTGGATATCCAAACCAATCTTTAAGTAGCGATGCGGGTGGTACTAGTTATGTGAAATACACTATGGAAGCAAGGTATCCTCTGACTTTGAACCCTTCTTCTACTATTTATGGTCTGGCTTTTGCAGAAGCAGGTAATACATGGGAAGGTTTTGAAAATTTCAATGCCTTTGAAGTTAAACGTTCATTGGGATTAGGATTTAGAATTATCATGCCAATGTTAGGTATTCTAGGTGTAGATTTTGCACATGGATTTGACCCTATACTGGATGGAACAACTAAGAGTGGATGGCAAACACACTTTATTATTGGTCAACAATTCTAATATTTGTTCTTTAAATAATTACGATTATGAAAAAGTTAGCATTTTTATTTTTACTGCTTATTGGAATGGCGGCGCAAGCTCAGAAATTCTGTTATGTAGATACTAAATATATTTTAGAGGAGATCCCGGAATATGGCGTAGCTATGGATCAGATCAATGAATTATCTATCCAGTGGCAAAAGGAGATTGAAAATGAAAAGCTTACTCTAGACGAATTGTTTAAGAGCTATCAAGCAGAGCAAGTGTTGCTTTCTGCTAAGATGAAGGAGTCCAGAGAGGAAGAGATAATTGAAAAAGAAAGATCGCTAAAGCAATTGAAGAAATACTATTTCGGACCAAAGGGAGAGTTGTTCAATAAGCAAGAAGCGTTAATTCGTCCATTGCAAGAGCAAATTCAAGCTGCAATTACCGAATATGCAGAAATTCACAATTATGCTGTTGTATTTGATAAATCAGGTGATTTGGTGATGGTCTTTTCTAATGCTAAGTACGATAAAAGTGATGCGATCCTTCAATCAATGGGATATTAATAGCATTTCTAGATAAACGATTAATTAATCCGTAAGAAATTTTGCGAAAAAAGAAGTATTTTCGCAGGGTATAAATAAAAAAGACACGATGAAAAAAGTATTGTTCATATTGACTGTTGCTGTTACTGTATTGAGTGCAACAGTTGTAAATGCACAGGATAAGATTGGATATGTGAAGTCTGGTGAATTGGTAGATGCTTTACCTGAATACCAACTTATCCAAACAGATATCAACAAAATGGCAGATGAAGCACAAGCTACTATTTCTAGCCTACAGTCTGAATACGAGTCGGAAGTTCAAAAATTCCAAGCTGAAGAAGCTTTAATGACAGATATCGTTAAGGAATCAAAATTCAAGTATCTTCAAGATATGAAGTTCAAGATTGAAGGATTCTATGAGTCTTCTCAACAACGTATTGTTCAAGAGCAACAAACAAGACTTAAGCCACTAGTAGATAAAGTAAATGCTGCTATCACTGAAGTGGCAAAAGAAAATGGATACACGTATATCATCGATTACGATGCAGCGGGTCAATCAGCGATTCTATTGTATGCTGATGAGTCAAGAAGTGTAACTTCATTGGTGAAGTCAAAATTGGGACTATAGTTCTGAGCTAAGATATTTAAGCCGCTTCTTATAGAAGCGGCTTTTTTTTGCCCTTATTTTTCGAGCCCATTCAATGCTATCATTCAAAAAAGTATATTTGTTCTTATGACAAAAAAAGGTCCAATAGGAGTATTTGATTCAGGAATAGGTGGTTTAACCGTGGCCAAAGCAATCAGGGAATTGATGCCCAATGAGGATTTGGTCTATTTCGGAGATACGGCCCATCTGCCTTATGGTGAGAAATCTGCTGAGGCTGTTCAGCAGTATTCAGGCGCCATTACTGAATTTCTTATTGGAAAGGGGTGTAAAATTATTGTCATTGCTTGCAATACTGCCTCGTCATTAGCATATCGCGAAGTATTAAGGGTTGCAAATGGTCGTGCAGATGTGATCAATGTAATCGATCCATTGGTAGATTATATTGGGGAGAAAATGTATCATAAGCTTGGGGTAATTGGTACTAGAGGAACCATTAAGTCTAAGGTATATTCTTCCAAAATACATGCTAAATTTCCAAACATAGGCGTAGAAGAATTAGCAACACCGCTATTCGCAAATATGATAGAAGAGGGTTTTATTCACAATGAAATCTCCCATTCTATTATTGAAAGTTATTTACAGGATAAAAAATTAACTGGTGTGGAGGCACTTGTTTTGGCATGTACCCACTATCCACTTATCAAAGATGAAATTTCAGAATTCTTTAACCACAAAGTAGAAATCATTGATGCTTCCATATTGGTTGCCAAAAAGGTGAAGGTAGCATTGATGGAGAAGGATCTATTGTGTAGGGTGAGTCAGGGGGATAGTAAATTTTATATGTCAGTATATACAGACTCTTTTGCTAAAAGTACCGAGTACTTTTTTGGAGATGAGTTGAATTTCGAAGAATTGGATCTTTGGATTAATCATTAATTAGGAGCAGTAATGAAGCGTATTATCAGTTATAACGTTAACGGAATTCGAGCAGCAGAGAAAAAGGGATGGTCTGATTGGGCTAAAGCCTCCAATGCTGATATCATTTGTTTACAGGAAGTGAAGGCCAACCTGGATCAGGTAAACTTGGATATTTTTACTGAATTGGGATATCATTATTATTGGTATCCAGCTCAGAAAAAAGGATACAGTGGAGTAGCAATCCTGACAAAAGAAAAACCAAAACATATTGAATACGGTTGTGGAATTCAAGCGTACGATGATGAAGGTCGAATTCTAAGAGCCGATTTCGAAGGATATTCTGTAATTTCTGTTTATATACCATCTGGAAGTAGTGGAGAGCTGCGTCAGTCCTTTAAAATGCAGTTTCTGGAGGATTTCTTTGGCTATGTAAAGGAGTTGAAGAAAGACATTCCTAATCTGGTTATTTCCGGGGATTATAATATTTGTCACAAGCCCATAGATATTCATAATCCGGTTTCAAATAAGAAGACTTCGGGCTTCCTTCCGGAGGAACGTGAGTGGTTGAGTCACTTTATAGAAAATGCTGGCTTCGAAGATTCATTTAGAACATTCAATGCCGATCCGGATTGTTATAGTTGGTGGAGTTATAGAGCTGCATCGAGAACAAGAAACAAAGGGTGGAGAATTGATTACAATATGGTTTCTTCAGAAATTAAGAATAAAATCACCAGATCAGCCATCCTAAAAGACGCTGTTCATTCGGATCACTGCCCTATTTTAGTGGAGATAGACTACTAGTTTTCATTTTTTGAAATTTTAGTTCTTCATTTTCTGACACTTGTAAAAAAGTTGAAAATATTTTTTTCTGAAGCCTTGTCAGTAGGTAGAATTGTATTACATTTGCCATCACATAACACAAGCGGGTGTGGTGGAATTGGTAGACACGCTAGATTTAGGATCTAGTGCTGCGAGGCGTGAAGGTTCGAGTCCTTTCACCCGCACACAAGAAAAAGCTTAAATAGTTCATTAAGAACTGTTTAAGCTTTTTTCGTTTTTGAGTTTCCCGAAACTTTCCCCTGAAAGTGCATGAAATTTTGTGATTGCGATAGGATTTGAATTTATGACCGTCTATTTAGAGGGAAGTGGATATTTGATTGTAAGTTATTTGTGGATTAGCTACTTCCACAGTATTTGGCCGTTTTTATCAATACTATTGGCTTCCTTAATTACACGTACCGTGGCAACTGTCAATCTATTGTGATTGAAATTTTGATTTATTGTTGAGTAATCTGTCTTAAGTATTTCCATTTCAATAATTTGTTCTGGATAAAAATGGTTTAAGATTGTTTGGGGAGAAATTGCTAGATTACTAGAAGCAAAATTATTCTCGACAGAGGGGTATAAGATTGCTCCAAAATCAAATTTTTCATCGCTGGTTTTAAGAATTTCTTCACTAAAATGTGCACTGATAACATATTCTAAGGGATTGTTGACTTTCTTTGAATATTCATGATTGAGAATGTCAAAATATCCATCTAAATGCCTATTAAAAAGAGGTGATAATTTCCTATTATGATTCTTTAACCCTTCATAGGATTTTGAAGCATCACTATTAACTCTTTGGGCTTTTGTAATTGAGGGAATTGGATAGCAAGTTATTTCTTTATTTTTATCAACTGGTTTCCATATTCCAATGGTAACAATTTCACCAACCTCAGGTTTTAATTCTAGGAAGCATGAATTTATTTTATCACAAGAATAAAACATCGTTGTGTCTCGAGAATTAGCTCTATTGAAAATTCCTTTCTTTTTTACTACATCCAATGAAGGGTAGCTTATTTCATTAACTAGTGTTTTACTATTTCCATCTTTATTTCTAACCATTCTGTATGTCTGGTCTATCTGGTAGGGATTTGCAATAAGGACCTTGTAGTTATAGGCATAACCAATATAACCTATGAATTTGGTTAGGTTATAATTGTTAAGAGAGCTAAAGTCAAATGATTTTAACTTTTTTTTAAGATTCTTATAGAAGTTTATGCAAACTATAATATCGTTAATTTCTCGACTGCTCAAGGATATATTATGAAGGAGTTTTTGGCTAATTATTTGCTCTCTAGTTGCAAGTCCAGGTGTTTGTTTTTCTCTCCAAAGTTTTGGTGATGGGAGGGATGGGAAATCCTCAAATTTTTCTTGCCAATTTAGATGGTCGGTTTTTTCTTGATTCATTTAGCAGGCTAAGATTTATTGTAGTTTATGTACATCTACTTACTTCCCATCAGTGTCACTGAGGTTTACTTATAATTAATATAATTTTAGTAGAAGAAGTAAAAAAACACTTCATTTAATCAGTTTAAATTTGTGCCTCATTTAGTGATCAGCTCCACAGTCGCATTCTTCTATGTATTTGGGTTTTAGGTAATTCATGAAGTCTTTAACTGCCTTAATGGTTTCTTCATACTTAAATTTTAATGCTCTTTTACTTAAATAATGATATTTGTTTATACCTGGGTTGTGTTTTGGATGAATGAGTTCATTCCTAAATTCTTTCAGGTTATTTATATGTTGTGCTTTTAAAGGATATTTTTTTTGGAAATTTTTATTGGTAACTTGGACAATAATCATGTTTAATTTCTCATCAAATTGAATCCATCTTTGAATTTGGTCTTTGGAATACCTCTCAGTTCTTTTATTTTTTATCTCTTTTACATAAATAAAGTCTTCTGGAATTAGCTGGTTAATGAATGCTTCTAAAGAAGAAAACATAAAAATTACAAAACCACTTGTGATACCAAATAGACCATAAATCTGATTCATTAAGTCTTCGGTTACTATTTCTTTAGGGTTTAAACTCTTTAATAGAATAGACTTCTTTTCTTTAATTATCTTAAAATTGGCTTGAGCATTGTTGAAATATATTAGTACTTGATCTGGTTCTGGAATATAGTATTGACTTCCATTTTCTGAATAAATAAAACTTTGAATGAAAATTGATTTATCAGTTACTAAAAAAGGTACTATTCCCTGGTCAATTACCTTTACCGAATTATGTTCAATTATAGTTGAAGCTAAATCCAACTCTCTCATTTCGTCTTTGGTAATTTCTTTTTGAAAAAGGAATTTCTTTTTTATATGTTTCATTAAGAAGTCTTTAACCTAGATTGCAGTTGCAATATTTACCTGTTGTAAATTAACTACGTAAGTTATCTAGAATTAATTTTATTGTCAATACCTGAATTCAGTGATTTTTTATTTTTTACTCTTCCCTCAGTGTCACTCAATGAGGACGTTGAGATGTTATCTCCTTTGTGATCGCGGAAGGATTCGAACCTATGCCGTCTGCTTAGAAGGAAGTTGAGGTATTTTCCTCTTCATTAGCATTTATTATTTTGTTTTAAAATGAATTTAAGCAGTTTTCTCGCACGATGATGGCTTAGCTCTACCGCAGAGTAGTTTTCCCTATAGGTATCAGCTTTAAGCTTAAAAACCAGCTTTAACTGCTCCTTGGTTAGTCCTACCACAGATTGATGTACATGCTCTGTATGTGTTCTGTTATTTATACCATAGCTGATCCACAGCCAAAGTTCATTTTTAGCAGCCAATTCAATCAATTTTTTGAAATTTTGATTCTCCTGCTTTATCAATTGGCGATTTTGTTTAGTTCTTTTTTTGGCGTTGAATCTGTTTTTACATTTTCCTCCACAGAATTTGGCAGTATGTTTCTTATGTGAAATATCCATTTTGCAGCAATCGCATTGCCTACTTTTTTTTGGTCTATTTAGGTCTGATTTTAATTTTTCTAACATCAAGTCGTTTTGTTCCTTTTCTATCCATTTAGATAAAGGGATAGAAACGGGACAATTTAGAGATGTAATTTCTTGACTTTTCTGGATAATTTGGGTACCATTTTCAGTTGAGAGTTTTTCGACTTTTTTTATTAGTAATGCACTTATTTCTGCATGTAATGATTTGAAGCAGTATTTTGCTATCAATTTTTTAAAGTGCTGTTTAGCTCTCTTTCGCTGGGATAGGTTAAAGTTTTGCCAATTGACAGTATTAGAATAATAGAGCCATTTTTTTTGCTCATGGGATGTCATAAGTTTGTAATTCATGGACTTTTCAATAAATATGGCTTCCTGCCACCACTGTATAATCATGAGAGCTACTGTTTTTATTTTTTCGGTAGATTTTAAGTCTTCGAGAGTCTTTATTTCAAGGTGCTTGAGGAAGTTCATCTTTTTTACGACAAGCTCAATACGCAATAGATTATTTTGTCCTGTCCTTGCTTGTCGTCCTTTGTCGTATATTTTTAAATCATATTCCTGGTGTTCGAGAGTAAGTCCTAGATAGTGCCTGTTTTGACGGAAAAGGTTAGGGCATGAGCCTTTGACTTGTTTAATGCAGTTCAGTACCTCTCGTATGGGCTTTGGTACCTCAACATTAAAGCCTATTTCTAGACCATGAATAGAGCAGGTATTTAGATTCAGATCAAATTCAGTTTGAAAACGGTTTAAACATGATCTGACATCATCCATGTTAAAATCAAAGGCGTTTGTATCAGCTTCTTTGTAGTATCGAGCTAGAGAGCCTCTTATATAGCAGGTTCTCGTGACGGGGTTGGGCTTATAAGGGTAGATGGTAAAAAAAAGGGCTTTATATTCAGCAAAAGTCCCATCGTCTAGTATTTCTCCTGTTTTCTCATCTATCCGTGATATGAAAGACAAGTCAGGATGTTCAGACCAGTATTCTGATGGGTGCTGTTTTGAAGCTATTTTAATACCGTCAATCATTGTTAAGGCAGGGCATAAGTTTGAATTTATTCTTCAAGCCAATCTTTTCTAAAGGTGATAAAGGCTTTTTGGAATAGTTTCTCTAAGAATTTAATTGGATACAAGTTTATGGAGATAGAGTGGACATCTATTTCGATTACTCGTACCCCTAAGGATTTCGACAATTCAATAGCTTTTTTTCTCATAGTACCTGTTTCTAAAAAGCTTAAACTTGGACCAGTGGTAGCTGCGTAGCCTAGTACAGTTTGATAGCCGAAATCCTCCAAATTGAATTTACCAGTCCAATTGAATTCTGTATACATTATTTGGTCATGTATAAGTTCGTAGATGTCTATTTGCTGGTGTTTTTCAAGCTCGATAATGTATTGCCTAGCATGCCTGCCTTTTGGCGATTTGTTCAGTAAAGAAACTTCTTTCGCCATAGTAGATCCTAATAGAAATTCAATAGGTGAATTTTCAGGAATTATTAAATCATCTGGATACTCTTCGTAGTCCTCGCCATATTTATAGTTGTATTCAAGGATTTTTTTAAACCAGATTGTCATAGAATCATCTGGTTGAAGGAAATTGTATAAAATACTAGCAGGGATCTGAATTTGATTATCATCTGAAATTGAAAATTTAAATAACTTTTTCATCTGTCTGATTTTTAAGGTTAATGTTTTGTAGAGCTTGTAATACCTCTTCTTGCTTATATCTTACCTTGTTGCCTATTCTGTACGATATAAGTAATTCTTTTTTAGTCCATGAGTGTAGGGTGGGCAGGGAGATAGAAAGTAACTCAGCGACATCCTTTCGGGTAAGTAGAGTGGTTTTTTGTGGAGGTTTAACCGATTGTTGAAGTTGAATTAAACGGTTTTCCAGATTGCCAAGGTAGGTGAGTAGGTCTATGGCCTGTATTCCTTGTATTTCGGTTTTAATGATAGTTTGATCTGACATAGCCTTAATTTTAAAGTTATGTAGCAAAGATCGTATGTAGTTTTCCCCGTTAACCCCGTTAAAAGGGGTTAACGGGGAAAAAATTAAATATTTATTTTCATTAGAAATTCAATAGCTTTCTCTCTAATGCTGTGGTATAAGGTACTGCCAACGAGAAAATTGTTTGCGGCCATAGGTTGCGCTCCGTAGAGATTAATTACTTGTGCAATATTTTTTTTTTGTTGTTTTTTGTTGTCATTTAAAATTAAGTAAACCTCTTGCTCATTCTGTTACCAAACAAGGTCAACTTCATTAGGTGATATAAAAAGTATAAATACGTATTAAAATAAATAGTATTCCAAGATTATAATCTCATGATAGGAAACGAAATATTTTGGATAAGTAAACTATTGAAAGAATAACATAGGTGATTTTTTTAAAATTTTGAATAGATGGTTTCTAGTGAAAAATACCATGAATTATTTTACATGTCTTTTTTTTTTTTTCAGTAGAGATTTAATGATGTTATAATTTAGGGGGATTCTAATTTGATTAATCGCTCTAAGACTCTTGTGTTTATCCATTTTTTTAACTTCTTATAGATATATGATTGATCTAGTTGAATGACTTTGGGATTAGTGAAAGACTCCTCTATATTGATACAATCAAACTATTTAAATAATCACATTTTTGAAAAGAATACTTATTACATAAAAGTAAGAATGGACGAAAATTCAATGTTAATAAATCTATTTTTTCACAATAAATTTTAGGCTTATTTTTTCGAATCCCTTTTAAATTAAGGGAGGGTGATATAATTATTAAAATAATTAGAAAATGAACAATTTTAAAAAGTTAATGCTATTTACAAAAATAGTATCAATGTTGGTTTACCTCTATGCGCCGACAATTTTAGCACAAATAGTTTCCATAAATTATAGTGGTGTTGCTCCCTCGGATATATCGCCTTATTGGGGTTATGTCGAAATTCCGGTTAATGAATCAGGAAAATTTGGTATTCCAAACCCCGAAAGAGGCTATCAAGTAAAAGCTGGAGTATTTGACGTTCACACTTCGAATAGTGGTAACAGTTTTTTTGAAAATGTCACCGGAGATACTGATAAAGATATAGAGCCATTGGATGATTATATGGACTATTTTTGTAGGGACGGTATTACCCTAGTTGAAGTGGAGCAGTATACTCATTTTACAGAAAGTGAGTTAGCCAATCAAAGTTCCATTTCTTCCAGTCAATTAACAAGTGCTAAAAATTTGTTCACTCAAGAATTGAAGCCTTTAGGCTTGAAGGCTAATTTTGTTATGAATTCAAGCTTTAAATATTTACCGGGAAGTGCGCAATATGGGACAATGAATGGTAATACTTATAATAATATTGGACAGAATTCACCTAGAACGAATGGACTTAATTATTATATGAATTCTATGTCCAACTTTTATAACGATATAAGTCCCTATGTGGCAGTAGCTAATTTAGGCTGGATGTCTGTTCCTTATGATTATAATACATATAAATTATCTGGAAAGTGGAACAGATCGGGTGCTGCAAGATGGCAGTTGTATAAAATAGCTGATGAAAATTTTTCAAATCCAATTTTACCTTTAAAAAATTATCACGGAACCGAAAGAGAAAGTAGACAGAAATTTGATTGGGCGGTAGTTAATGAAAATTCATGTGCTGGAAATTCAACAAGTGATTTCAGTAAATTGCGTAAAAATGTTATAGATAATGTTTTAAATGCTTTTCCGCATCAAAAGATATTAACAAAATCATTAACGCCTTGGACAACTTATATGTTGACTACTTATGGAATCAATAATGTAGGTTTTGGTAATGATGCGGGTGGAACACCTACAGGTAGTTCTCAGCTTCAGCATTATGATCCACGTAAATATGTACATAGACATTTTTTAGGCCCATTTGCTGAGAGCGAATACAATTCAAATACAACCCCAACTTATAATCCTAAATTTAACAGAGATAAAATAACTAACTTATTTAATAGTGGGGATTATTTAAGAGTAGGTTATTATGATGGTTGTTTTGCTGGAAGTACGTATTCTCATGCATGGAGTATAGGTGGAAGTAAAACTCAAGAGGTCGGATGGCTAGATGGTTGGCCTAATGAAGATGGAGTAGGCGGGGATTGGACTAATCAGCCCTGTTATGTAGATCCATATTTATTAAGGCAATATCGATCAAATTTATGGATGCATGGCGATATGCCTATTTATGAAACTGGTGTAGATGCTATTAATACAGGCAAGGATGTTCCTTTCGATGGTTATCAAAAATCATCATTTGCGCATAATTTTAGATATATGAATTGGTATCCAGATACTAATGGTGTATCTAATGTTAATTATGATTATGAAACAGGAGAAGGGATATTAAGTGCTAAATTACAAGATGGTCTAGAATCCGCTTTAAAATTAAGATATTTTAATTTTACATCTTTAGATATAACTCAAAATAATAAATTAGATGGTCGTTCCCCTTATGAGATGCCACGTAATTATCAACCTGACATAGCTTATGGAGAAGAATATACATCCGAAGGTATTCCAACACAATATGAAACTGCTTTAACAGGCTGGAGAAGCCCCGCAAGTGGCGAAACTATGACAAAAGTCTTAGCTCAAAATTATGGGTTACCTGTTTCTGATCGCTATTTTCATACGCTGTCGGGTGAAAGAACAATGTATGAATATATTCGTGATCATTTGGGATATAGATTGGAGTTAATAAATGCAACACTTAATGAAGCTAATGGAGGTGCAACTTTGGATTTATCATTAGTAAATAGAGGCTTTGCAGCCCCACAAAATCCTAGAGAAATTTACTTTGTAATTTTAGATCAGTCAAATGATATCGTTGATGTTATATTATCGGATAGTAATAGTGATAACGATTGGAGAGATTGGCAACCCGATGAATTTGCAAAATCTCATTCAAACCAGATAGGATCTAATTATACTGTAAATTATCCAAATAACCCAGCTCATGACTTTACGAATTCGCCTTATAATAACGATGCAGATAATATTATAGTGGGCGGGTTACCATTGGGTAAGCATGGGACTCAATGGTTTAAGTCTCCATTAAATATAAATTATAATCCGAATCTATATATTGTGACCTCAGAAACTATTGATGCACAATATTTGAACCCTAATTTTAAGTTGGGAATATGGATGCCAGATTCTCATACTGATTTACAAGATGATCCTAAATATGCTGTCAAATTTGCCAATGTAGCTAAATATATTCACTGCAATGGGGTTACTATACTAATGAGTTTAGGTGATGAAGGTGTACAAGATCCAAATTCTCAATATGATTCTGATGGTGATGGATTCAGTAATGAGCAAGAGACGGCACAGGGGAGAAATCCATATAATCCAATTGAATATATATATTCTTCGGATCTTCTAAATAATGTTGCTTGTGTGGATTGTAACCATAGAATATATACGCCCGGGACAATAGATCCAAATGCACCAAGTGACGAAGATTCTGGAGGCCCAGCATCCATAATTGTTGATCCAAATGATGAATTAGAAGACACAGAAATTCTAAACGAGGTAGAGGAAACAGAACTTTAATATAATGTACCAAAAACGAAAAATTATGAAAAAAATAAAACTAATAGTATTACTTGTGTTTTTTGGCTTGTTTACCATAATTAGAGCACAATGCCGTTTATCAGAGATAAAGGCTTTCTATTATACGCCTATAAATGGTTTGGATTCAATAAATCATGGTAAGGTTAAAATTTCTATTTTCAATGCTGGGGATATGAGCGATTGGGATGGTGAAATAGAATATGGAATAAAAGGTTTTACTCCTAACACAAATAGTGGTACAACTGATTCTATTCATTTTAATGAAGAAAATACTTCTGAAGATATTTTCATTTCTAATTTAGAACATGATGCAATATATGATCTTTACATTTGTAATGAATATATAGGAGAATTTCAAGATGCTAGGGAATTGTTAAAAATTCAAATGGATTTTGAATTTAAGAACAATAAATTATATTATATTCCTATGTATGGAAATACATTTTCTGATTCTGTTTATGGTAAAAATATTATTAATGCTGGAACATTAATTACCGAAAATGATGAGAGTTTTTTAAGCGAAAATCATATTGGTGCTTTTACAATTCATGATCTGACTGTATTGCGTGAGGAAATTCCTTTTCGCATAAGTTTTGACAGACGTAGATTTGGCACTAGTGTATATCTTACAATTATATGTCAAACGGATGGCACTATTTGGCCCTTAATTCCATTCTATTATAATAGTGTTACTGTTCCAGCTTCTTCAAATCAGTGGATGAATTACGAATTTAATGAACCGGTCGACAATTACCAGATTAATAGTAATAATTCCAATTATGATTTAACCGAAATGGGAAGGTTTTTATTTCGATTTATTCCTACTATTTCTGGAGGTTGGGGTAATTCTTATTTAGATAATATAATAATAGAACCAGATGGATTGAATGAAGAAATTTGTGCGGGTGAAGGTGCTTGGATTTACGGCAATTTGGAAACAGAAGAAGGTATTTATTTAGATACTATTTTCAATAGTATGGGTGTGCTTGATTCAGTGGTTGTAACAACTTTAGAATTTCATCCGCCGTTGTATGTAGAAGAGGTTTCTCCTGATGTTTTCATGGCAACTGGAAATTGGGACAACTATTCTTGGCGTTCATGTGTTAATGATTCAATTGTAGAATTAGGATCAAATTTCAGCCCTAGCGAAGATGGTTATTATTATGTAATTGCTTCTGATAATAATTGTGCCGATACTACAGAGTGTTTTACTTATGGAAATCCTGATATTGGGATAGATGAAAATGAAAGTTTTGTAATTAAAATTTATCCAAATCCTGTAAATGATATCGTAAATATTGATTTAGGCGATGTTTCAGCCACTCAAATTGTGTTATCTGATATACAAGGTAAAAGGCTTAAAACAATTCAAATAGAGGCAGGAAAAAGCCTTTACATGTTGAATGTAGATAAGTTCAGAGTAGGTTTATATTTCGTGGAAATATTTTTCCACGGCGAAAGAATAAAAACCGAACGATTAATTATTAAATAAGCTTAAATATCTCTTCTTTCATTTAAACGTATGATAAGGAGATTATTATTGAGTAAATAATTAGATAATATAATAACTATGAAAGGTATTACAAACTCAATTATATTAAGCGTATTGATGAGCCTTTTTGTATGGCAAAATACAAAGGGCCAAACTTCAACAATTGAATGGGTTAAGATTCTAGGAACTACGGATGATAGTTATAAACATGATAATGGTATCTGTATTAATGCCGCAGCAACTTTGAGTAAGAATGGTAGTTTGTATTCTGTAGGACATTTCAGGGATACTTTAGATTTTGATCCAAATTCTTCACAATACAATCTAGCAACCTTTGACCGTACTCAATCCATTTTTATAACTAAGCTTAGTGCAAATGGAGATCTCATTTGGGCCAAATCACTCAATTGTACAGGGCAATCCAGAGCTTTCGCAATTGAAATAGATGATTTCAATAATGTATACGTTACAGGAAAATTCCAAGATAGTTTGGATGTTAATCCAAGCTCAAATAAAGATAACTTCATCACACAGGGAAACGGTAATAACTTTATAGCCAAGTTTGATTCTAATGGTGAATTTATATGGTCAAAACAGTTCACCGGAAAAGTAGGAAAAATTTTACTACATATTGATAACTTAAATAAAATATGGTTTATAGGTAATTTTACTGATACCATAGATTTTAATATCGGAGAAACTGGATATTTAATGACTCAGGGGTCAAATGATGTATTTATATCAAAATTAGATCAAAACGGTGATTATTTATTTATGAAGCAATTTGGAGGTGAGTATTCTGATATAATATCATCCATTGCACTAGATGATTTAGGGAATATCTGTCTTTTCGGTAAATTTAAAGGGGAGGTTGATTTTGATCCAAGTGATGCAATACATAAAAAAGTAGCAGAGGGCGAGGGTATTTTCATTTCTAAGCTAGATTCAGAAGCTAATCTTATTTGGGTAAAAACATTAAATAGCAATCCTTATATATGGCTTGCTGATATTTCCGTAGATGGTTTAGGCAATATTTATACTTCTGGATCTTTTAAACTTATTATAGATCTTGATCCTAGTGATGCAGTATATAATTTATATAACTATTATCCTACATGTTATCCTGATGCATTCATTAGTAAACTGAATGCATCAGGTGATTTTGTCTGGGCAAAACAATTTAAAGGTGGCTATAATCTGGCAACTATCGAGTCAATGGATGTAGATAAAAAAGGAAATATATATACTATGGGTTCGTTTTTTAATGATATAGACTTTGATCCAAATTTTTATACTGAGCATTTGGTGAGAGGAGAATTACACGGTTCCATGTTTATATGTCGTCTAAATGCCAATGGGACTTTGTCATGGGTAAAACATATAGCTGGACTTTATTCTTATGGTCATACTCAGGGTAGTGGAGACCCTATAATTAAAGTAGATAATTTTGGAAATGTTTACGCTTCTGGTTGGCTTCTTGGATCGGGTTATTTTGGTGTAGATGAGCAACCAAGTTTTGATATGGATAGTCATCGCGGCGAACGACAGGAAATGTTTAATCTTAAAATTTCCCAAGAAGGATTGGCTGACCTTCCAGAATACACTTTATCGAAAGACTTTGTTGTTTCCCAAAATCCCTCTAATAATTATGTTGATGTCTATTTAGATCATTTTAATCGAGGGAGTATTTCAATAGTAGATTTAAACGGAAAAATACTTCATAAATTAAACCTAGAGGGTGGGCTTCATATTTATACATTTCCCTTAGAAAATTATCCTAGTGGTGTATATCTTATTGATGTTATTTTAGACGGAAAAGAAATGAAATCTAAAAAGATAATCGTACAGTAAATGAAAAAGGTAGAATTATTTTTCCGGTTTTCACTGTATATGTTATTGATATTATTGCTTTTATTCTATTAATTGACTCCGTTTTTTGGACTTAAAAGTTCAATCTAACGGGGTAATAATTTGCTAAAAAAAAAATGAAGCAATCAGAATTTGCTAAATTATTGGGTGGGTGTACAGGAATTGTTTTGTTTCTAGCTTTTATTATTTACTTACAGGTGGATTCACCTGAAAATCAAATTAAATACACAAAAGACAAGGCGTATCAAAATTCTAGACGTGTATTAAAAATAAAATACAATCTCCATCCACCGCCGATTTTCCAAATACTTAAAAAGGATGGCAATTTAAATGATACCACTTTTTTGATAATTTCATACGTAGATTCACAAAATGCTTATGGTGCTATGATTCGTGCTGACTATAAATGTTATGTTACTTATTTTCCTAGCACAAGAGAAATAGAATGTTCCGAAATAGTGATTGAGAGTAGATAATAAAAAACAACCCTACAATAAACTTTATGAAAAAAAACGTGTAAATTAATTTGTTGGATTTTCATTTTAGGTATTGGTTATACTTCATGTATGAATTCTATTGAAAATCAGGTTGCTAAAGATGTACTAATGCAATATAAAATCGCCAAAAAAAAAGTTCTGAGATTGATGCTTGTGTTGCTGCAATGCTTGTTTCGGCTGCATATTTACAAGCAAAAGACAAAGTAAATTATGCGAAATGGAAAAAAATTGAACAGCAAGAAAAAAAGAATGTATCTAATGCTTCACCCTATTAATATTTGCTGGATGAATAATATAAACTGTTTTTATCCCGTAAAAAAAACATATATAAATGGATGAAAAAAAATCAAACGATAAAGATGAAATAGCTGAGGTCTCGGAAAAAGTAGAAAATCAAAGCCCTGTGCCGGGGTGCATTTTTTTGGCTTTACTTTTTGTTATTTTGTGTGTTATTGTTAAGGCTTGTTGGCCCAGTGGTGATAAGGATGCAATTCAATCCCATCCGATAGAATCAAATAGTATTAGTAAACATATCATTTTATCTAAAATCGAAGATAAAGATTCTGAATTTTTATTGGTGACAGATTGGTGTTTAGATGTGTCAGGAGATGAGCAACTTTTTATACGAAAAGGAAAAAATAATTTAGTTCAATTATATACAAATGATAGCGGCGAAGGTAATAAAATGTCAATGAATTATGTAAATAGGAATAATAATACAGTATGTTTTGTAAAAATGGTTTTAGGTCATCCAGAATTTATTAAAATTTGCATTACTTATCTGGGAGAAAATTTTGTTGAAGTAATGATACAAAATAATTATATAGAACCTTATAATTGCATCGGTACTATAGAGTTTTATTGAATCGCCCATAACACCTATTATGTTAATTCTTACCAATCGAACCGCTTTTAAGGACTAGGGTTATAGGTTGATTGGTTGAAGTCCTCCCATATATTTTGATAAATTCGGGAGGGCTTTGTTTTGGTTAAGATTTAGTTGGATTTCGCAAATTTGGCTTACTCATATGCAGCAACATAATGCAAATTTCACACATAATACCTTGGTGGCTTTCAATTCTAGTTTTTTTATCCTTATATCGACAACGAACCAATGTAATATCCCTGATATAACCATCTCCATAATTGTATAATTATTAATTCTGTATCTTCCAATAAAGGGTGCCTTAATTCCATAATGCATGGGTTAGTCTAATAGATTCATGTCCTCAAATGTTTTACGGATTTTTGTGGCTTCATTTGTCGTTTTGAATTTTACCATTTGCTCATTTTTAATACTGAATTGGGTTGCCTTTACAATTATGTTTTCACAACAGAAAACCTTTGCTTTATAGAGGATTGTATTAAACTTCCTTTTTCCGATAATTTCTGTTTCAAGAAGAAGATCTAGGAAATATCTTAGACCTGAAAGAGTTGTCCCTCTTTTTAATTCAATGGGGGAAGACATTATTTTAATGTCTTCAGATAGTAAATTTTTCCAATGATCAGGTGTTGAAGTAAACATGTATGATGTTGATTTTGATAATTCTTGGAATATTTGTGGATTATCAACCTTTGGATTTAGGCTAAGTTTTTTTATTTTTTTTGGTGTTCTTGGTTGCGGTATTTCAGTAAAAATTTTGTGAAATATATTTTCAGCTTTTTTCATTTTTACGAGCTTGTCCTCTAGATAAATAATCCTAGAGTTTTTTGACGTAATTTCGTTTTGTTGTTCTTTGATGTTCTCTTTTGCCTCTGCCAGCTCTTCCTCTTTTAATTGATAATGAATATTGTCTTTAGCCTCGATCATACTTTTATGCCATTGCTTCAGATTGTTTTTTGCATTTTGATAAGCTCTTTGACTTGGGCTCTCAATGAATTGGACTAGAGTTTTAGAGGTTATGTTTGTGATTTCATTGTAATGTCTTAGATTTTGGGTTAAGTTTTTATGAATAACCAGAGCTGATGGTATTTTGATGGTTTTCTGTAAAAGATTTAACTCTTTTTGCAATGAAATTGGAAAAATGTTATTGAGTTTGTTTGCCTGTTCAATCCCTTCTAAAAATGAGGGGTTTATTTGAGGTAGGCGATTTAATTGTTTGGAAATTTTTAAGACAGGGTCATTCTCTAACACTCTGTCCAATCTACTTTTTTTGATTTTATCTCGCATTTTAATTTTCATAATTTGATAAGGTTATTTTACAACCGATAATACACTTGAAAAACCTTTTTGTTCCTGTTCCAACGCCCAAAATTTCTCTAATGTCTCTGCGTGTTCTTTTTTGGTAATCTTGATATATTTTAAAAATTGGCTCTCTGTTCTATGCCCAGTAATAGCCATGATAACCATGTTTGGAAGATGTCCGTAGAGGTTTGATGCAAATGAACGTCTACAAGTGTGAGAGCTTATTAATTCATATTTCGGAAAAGTCCCTTCTTCTTTCCTACGAGTAGTTGGATTCATTTTAGCTCCTTCTATAATTTCGATTATTCCTGCTTCATTGCAGACTTCTTTAACATAAAGGTTGAAGCGTTGGTTTGAGATAGAATAAGGAAGTTTACCCTGATTTTTTTCTATGATGGCTTGTATTTGCGAGTGAAGAGGGATAATTACGGGTTCACCTGTTTTGGCTGTTTCTATTTCAATAAAGCCCTTTTTAATATTGATCTCTTTCAAGCGTAAAAAATCTGAGATACGCAATCCTGTACGGAGTCCAAGGACAAACAAGTCTCTTGCGTTATCTAGTTTAATGGAGCCACTAAAATCATGGTTGTAGATTTTATTTATTTCCGCTTCTGTTAAGTAGGTGTCTTTAGTCTTATTTGAAATGGCCATAAATTCCGAGTGCTTGTATTGGGGATTTACCGAAAAGCCTTCTAATTCGATATTTTTACACCACATTTTAATATTTACCACATAGCCTCCAATTGTATTGTCATTCAGGTTTTCAGTCGTCCTACAGTAATCAAGGAAATTGCGATAAAAATTTAAATCGATTCCTTCAAATCGTAATTTCGTATTGTGAAACTCTTGAAATGCAATGATTTTATGAAGTGTGGTTCTATAATGTTGAATAGTTCGTTTAGCGATCGGCTTACCCCTATACAGTCTTTTCGGTGCTTCTTCGATGAATTTTTTTATCCACTCATCAAAGTATGATTTATGTAGTTCGTCAGAGTTAGTGCGCCCAAAGAAATTTTCTACATTATTCTTTAGCCATTTATTGCTGAGGTGTTTTTTACTGTTGAAGTCAATATTGTATTGTTCAACGATGTAATTATTGAGGTCTCTTAAGTTTTGATTTATAAAGTCCTTTTGAGTTGCTTCTGTCTTGGGTTTTACTCGCTGCTTAGTATCACTCCAGTTATCGCGTTTAATTACCAGTCCTGTTTTTGTTTCTTGATTTATCCTATTACTATCCCAAAAGCGGATATAAATACTTGCGTATTCGTTTTTTCCTTTACGTGTACGATAGCGAACTTTCATTTGATTTAAATTTTACTGTAATATAGTGATTCCCGAAATATTCCCGAAATATATTTTGTTTAGTTTTATTGTCTTTTACCTGTCTTAATTTTGTTTTGCTGTCTTAAGTTGTTGTAAAGGTGAATTTTGAAGGGAAGGGTGTAATTTTTATTTGATTTTTTAAAATAGAAAATAAAGTGGGTGTTCGTCCTTTCACCCGCACGAAAAAAAGCTGAGATTTTTATCTCAGCTTTTTTTTTGGACATAACTCCCCTACTCAAATCAAGTTAAGCGCTATTTATTCGAATAAATTATGCAGTGGCATGTGGTGTATAGAAGAAATGCTCATGGGCAATCTTACCATTTAATACCTCATATACACAGATTTCTTCCATATGTACTTTTCCAGCCTCTTTATGGGTACAGTCCAAGGACATTTTTACAGAGAAAGTATTTTCAGCCACTAAGGGCTCTGATACCGTAATGGTATTCACTTTAAAGTTTTCTACGAAGTGGGCCGTTTTCCCTCTTACTCCAGTTATTCCTTCAATGTGATTCATTGGGGTCCCCGTTGGTTCATCGCTAATAATATTTTCGGCGTACAGTTCATCTATGGCAGTATCAAATTCACAGGCTCTACATAATTCCACTAGTCTATTTGCTATCGTTCCTACATCTTTCATGATTCCTATTTTTCTCTTCAAGGTAATGATTAAAACGCTGTAAATCAATAAATAAGGAATGTAAATTTAGGTGTAAAGTACACTGTAGCTGTGCATTAGGTCCAAATATTTTTTTATCTGAGTCAGCTCCGCTTTAGCTTTGTTGGACTGCTTCATTTGGTTTGCGCGAATGCAGCTTACTTTGGCTCTAATATTTGCCCTGTAACACTTGTAGTAATTCAGCAATTGTAGCGTGGTTGAAGTGAGCGGATCGGAAAGGTAATTCAGGTAGACAGTTGTAAATTGATCACTGTATTGCTTGAAGCCTTTGCTTTCCAAGTCCATGGCTAGGAAGGCTATTTCATTGAGTATATCAATTTGGCGAAAGTGAGGGTTAAATTCTATACAGTCAAAAAGTATAGGTTCCTTATATAGAAATATGTTTCCGCAATGTAAATCACCATGTAAGTCCCTTTGATATCCATTCAATACTCTGCTTTCCAGTAGTTGGTTATGTTGATTGAGAAACGCATCACTGAATTGAATAGCAAGATGAAGTTTGTCTAGATAAGCTTGACCTAATTGTTCAGCTATAAATTGCTCTTGACTTAAAATATCGTTAAAGTCCTCTTTTGAGGCAGTGAGATTGAAGGGGGTGAGTACCTTTTTAGCATTGGTATGAAAGTGTGCAATTTTTTTGGCAAGTCCGTCAAGTTCTGCCGGGCGAATGGATCTATGTGTCAAAACGTGATCCATCCTCTTGGCCTCCTGTAGTTTTTTCATTTGAACAGCGTAATCCACTACCTCTCCGGAATTGTTCCCAAGGCTATATTGGTCGCCTAGTTCCTTTATAGGTAGGACATTTAAATATATGCTAGAGAAGCGTTGATTCAGGCTTAATTCATTTTGACAGCCTTCCTTTCTTTTTTCAATGCTCGAATAGTCCAGAAAGGGAAGTTTGAGCTGTTTTTTTATCTTAAAAGCATATTGTTTACAGAAAATCACCCAGGATATATGGGTTTCTATGCTTCGTTTGGAGAATGGAGACCCCATGAAATCTCCTGATTCGATCAGTTTATAGATGCGTCTTTTTTGCTCTTTAAATAAAATCTCCTGAGTTGCTGTTGTAAGCATCTCATTTAGGTTGTCGTTGGTAGATTTTAAAACCAGATGGTCAGCTTGAATCGGCTCAAATACAGCTTTTACCCTTTGATGAACCGCATAGTCTGCATCGCTGTATTTTCTTTTTAGCGCTAGTCTTTTACGAGTAGTAGGATCATCGGCGATGATTTCAATAAGGTAGGCTGCTTGTTTTGCTGCTTGAGCTATATGAAGGAATTTTTGTCGTAGGGATTTTTTGTAAAAAGTGGCGTCCACCAAAATGTTTGACCCCTGATGAATGGCTTTGGTAGTTTTATCCAAAAGTACATCATACACCAATTCTTTAGAACTGGATTGGTAGGAGGGTTGTTGGGTTAAAACCTTTCTCTCCCGATCACTGTTTAGGTATTTTGCATCTAGTTGTTGAGCAAAGTTGGAGGCAAAATAGCTTTTCCCGGATCCCGGTAGACCACATACGATAATAAGCATGGTTGTATCAGTAAATTGCTAATACAAAGTTAACTAATGCTTTATTCGAACAAAAGAATGAGCTATATATCTTCTTTGCTATAATGATAACCTTCCAATAACTTTATGGTGTCCTGAATATTCATGAAGCCTTTGTATCTCCATATTTGAATCCCTTCTTTAAAAAGCAATAGAGTTGGAACGCTCTTAATGGTAAGCGCTTCAGCTATTTCTTTGTTCTTCTCTGTATTGATTTTTACGATCTTAATTCTATCACCAAAATGATTGGCAACCTCCTGTAAAATTTCGTCTAGCCATTTACAGGGTTCACACCAGTCGGCGTAAAAGTCAACTAAAACAAAGGGGTGTGATTTGATGATCTCATTAAAATCCATAACTAAAACAGTATTAGGGCGATTCCGAAAATAATACAACCTGCAAAAAACAAAATTAGGGTATAAGGTAGTATCTGGTTTGCTTTCAATTTGGTTATTCCTAGCAAAGGTAGTGCCCAAAATGGTTGTAGCATATTTGTCAGCTGATCTCCATATGCAAGTGCCATAATGGCTTTTGATAGGTTACCTTGTAGCTGATCAATTGCCTGAATGATTACGGGTCCTTGTACAGCCCATTGCCCTCCACCACTAGGTACAAATATATTCACCAGCCCTGCGCTTAAGAAAGTGAAAAGCGGGAAGGTGAAATTGTTAGATATGCTTACAAATCCCTCAGATATTTGTTGGACCAAGCCACAGCCATTCATAATGCCCATGATGCCAAAATATAAAGGAAACTGGATAAGTATTCCAGATGCTCCACCAATGGCGGAATTTAAAGCTCGTATATATTCGCTAATATTCTTGTGCAAGGTAAGAGAGCTACCCAAAAGGAATAAGTTAATATGGTTTGGGTTGATGGATTTAATGAAATTTTGACTGAGGAATAGACTTTTATATAACCAGAAAGCCAATACGCCGAGCCCCAATATTTTAATAAAAATGGAGGATTGATCCAATTTTTCCGCCGCGAATTCTGCTTTCTTTTCTTTGTGTTGGTCTTGTGGTATGGTCAGCTCTAATGTTGGAACCTTAAGTTTGGTTTGTTTACTTAGAAAATACATTAAGACAGGTAACAGGCATAAGACGGCAATTGAAACCGTGATGTTCATATTGGAGAAAATCGTTTGGGAATAGTCGATGCTTTCCGGTAGAAGTGAGATTTTATCCGTTGGAAATATGCCAGTCATCATTTGACGTAGATGTCCCGATTCAGCTACTTTGACAGGGGCAGATCCAGATATCCCGCCATGCCATACCATTAGTCCTGAATAGGCACCTGCGGCAATAAGGGGGTAGTTTATGGGTATTCTTTTTTCTTGAGCATATTCACCTATTTTCCTGGCGAGGACTGCTCCAACAATGAGTCCCAGTCCCCAGTTAAACAAGCTAACCACTACGGCCACCAGTGTTACAAATCCGGCTGCCTGAGCACCATTATGGATGATGGAAAGGGATTTGCTAAGTAATTTGTCAATGGTGGAGCTGAGCGCCAATACATGTCCCAATACCAGCATCAGCATCATTTGGACCAGGAAATTCATCAAAGGAACCTTCCAAAGGCCTTTCTCCCATTGTTCAAGAATGAAAATAACACGGTTGTCTTCAGGTTTGAAATCACCTAAAATCAGGGCCAGCACTATGGTTAGGAAGGTGAGTCCCCAGGCAATTGTAAAGGGAGTTGGGAGTATTTTTCTAAATAGTATCTCAATTCGCTGGGTAATCGACATAGCTGTTCGGTTAGTTTAGATGATAAGTCAATATATCGCTTTATTTCCTTTTACGCCTTAATAGCGAAATTGCTTAACGAGTAAAAATAACGCATTAACAAGGAATGCGATAGGTTGAGCAAAGGATATTAAATGTTATACCTGCTTCCATTATTTTTGACTAAATCAATTTAATAATTGAAAGGGGAAATTTTATATTTCTTTTAATGCAATTAGTTAAGAATGGGACACGGGGGGCTGTGTCCCATTTGTTTTTTAATGCGCTTCCAGCCAATTTTTTCCCATTCCAACTTCAACAGTCAGTGGGACTTTTGTCTTATGGATTTGCTCCATCGATTCTTTAACCATGTCGCTCAGTCTTTCTATTTCTTCTTTCGGTACTTCAAAAACCAATTCATCATGTACCTGAAGAAGCATCTTACTTTTGAAATTACCTTCCTCCAACTTCTTATGAATATCAATCATCGCTAATTTGATGATGTCAGCTGCGGTACCTTGAATCGGTGCATTGATAGCGTTCCTTTCTGCATGCTGTCTTACCATTCCATTTCTAGAGTTGATATCTCTAAGCCATCTTCTTCGACCTAATAAGGTGGTTACATATCCATGCTCTCTGGCAAATGCCACTTGATTGTCCATATAGGATTTCAGTTGGCTATAATTTTCAAAATAGGTATTTATGATTTCTTTTGCCTCTGATCTGCTCAAGTCTGTTTGTTGACTTAATCCAAATGCAGAAACCCCATAGATAATTCCAAAATTGACTGTTTTCGCATTAGATCTTTGGGTGGCGTCCACTTCTTCTAAAGGGACATTGAATACCTTAGAGGCGGTTGACCTGTGGATATCCTCACCATTTAAAAAGGCTTCCACCATGTGTTTGTCTTCACTCATTTCTGCAATTAGCCTCAATTCAATTTGAGAATAATCGGCGGCGAGCAAGACCGTATCTTCACTAGGAGCGATAAAGGATTGTCTAACCAATTTCCCTCTCTCGGTTCTGATTGGGATATTTTGTAGGTTAGGATTGTTGGAGCTCAACCTTCCCGTAGCAGCTACTGCTTGGTTGTAAGAAGTGTGAATCCTGTTGGTGATAGGAGATACCATTTTTGGTAAAGCCTCCACATAAGTGGATCTTAACTTCTGAATAGAACGGAATTCAAGTACTTTTTCAATGATAGGGTGCTTATCCTTTAGTTTAGATAATACAGCCTCTGAAGTGGAGTATTGTCCCGTTTTTGTCTTTTTTGCCTTAGGATCTAGTTTCAATTGATCAAATAAGATTTCTCCTAATTGTTTTGGCGAAGCTATATTGAATTCTATTTCACTTAAGGCGTATATTTCATCTGTAATTTGTAGCACCTCTTGTTCCAGTGTCTTTTCAAGATTGTGTAGCGCTGCTGAATCCAGACAAATTCCGTTTCGTTCCATTTTCGCCAAAACTGGAACCAGGGGCATCTCCATGGTGTTGAAGATTTCTTCCAGGTTGGCTTCTTTAAGTTTTTCCTTAAAGATATTGGCTAGCTGCCAGGTAATATCGGCATCTTCACAAGCATAGTCCAGTAGTTGTTCCATTGGAATATCCTTTAAAGATTTCTGATTCTTCCCTTTAGGTCCTATTAATGATTCAATGGACACAGGTTTGTAGGATAGATATACTTCAGAAAGGTAATCCATATTGTGTCTCATATCCGGCTCCAAAAGGTAATGAGCCAACATACTATCGAATAATGGGCCACCGATATGGACATTGTATTTTGCCAGTATATTTAAATCAAATTTCAAGTTGTGCGCTATTTTCTCGATATGTGGATACCCGAAAATAGGTCTGAATCTTGTTAGCAAGGCCTTAGCTTGATCCTCATCTTCGGGAACAGGCAGGTAGAAGGCTTCATTGTCCTTACAAGAGAAGGAAATCCCAATCAGAGATGCTTCTAAGGTATCTAGGCCTGTAGTCTCTGTATCAAAACAAAAGCTTTTTTGCTTGAATAGTAGTTCTATAAGTTTGTTTATGTCTTGCTCCGATTGAACTAACTGATAGGCGTTATTTTTATCGCTGATTATTGTTGCCTGAACGGATTCGTCTATACTTGGTTCAGGAGCAAAAAGATCTAATTGCGGTTGTTGTTTAGTATTGGGTTTGGGCGCTGCATGATTACTTTGGTAATCCATCCCGATGACTTTTCTGCCAAGTGAACTGAATTCTAATTCAACGAATAACTTTTCCAGCGCTTTTTTATCAATTTGTTTGTACTTCAATTCTTTTTCGTCCAAATCAACGGGAACATCTAAGGCAATTGTCGCAAGCCATTTCGACATAAAGGCTTGCTCCTTGTTGTCGATTACCTTTTCTTTTTGTTTTCCTTTTAGCTCTTCAGCATGTTCGTAAAGTCCTTCAAGGTTTTCATATAGTCCAATTAATTTTTTAGCTGTTTTGTCTCCAACTCCAGGAATTCCCGGAATATTATCTGAGGCATCTCCCATCATAGCTAGGTAGTCAATAACCTGCATCGGGTCTTTTACTTCAAATTTTTCGCAAACTTCTGGAATACCCCAAATTTCCACACCTTTCCCCATTCTTGATGGGCGGTACATAAATACGTTTTCACGGACCAATTGTGCATAATCCTTATCCGGAGTCATCATATAGACGTCAAAATCATCTTTTGGAGCTTTTAAGGCTAGTGTACCAATGATGTCATCTGCTTCATATCCATCTAAGGCAATGGTAGTAATGTTCATTGCCTTAAGCAATTTGAATATATATGGGATTGCTCCTTGGATTCCTTCCGGCATGGCTTCTCGGTGTGCTTTGTATTCCTCAAATTTTTCATGTCTGAATGTTGGTTTTGCGGAATCAAACACCACAGCCAGGTGACTTGGCTTTTCTTTGTCCAGTACATCCAAAATGGTCAATAAAAAACCGTAAATAGCAGAGGTGTCAAAGCCTTGACTTGTTAGTCTAGGGTTCTTACTGAAGGCAAAAAATGATCTATAAATTAGTGCAAAAGCGTCAAATAGAAATAGTTTCTGTTTGTTCTCAGACATGTGTATTATTTTTTTATGGTGGGTCGGTTCTTAACCTGTTTGCGAAAGCCGAAGATAAGAAAAACGGAGGCTAGAGCGGGGATATCAAGGGTGAAATTGAGCTAAAATTTCGAATAATAATGTTCTATTTATAGTAAATAGCATTTTTCACCCCTAGTGACTATCATTTAGTTACTTACAGGCAAGGAAAACATTGTTTTCCCGTTAATTTATGTTAAATTCGCAAATATTCATATAGCACTGTATCGATTTGGGACAGATATTTGCTGTGATTGAATTATCAAACCAGAATATTGATTTTATGTTGAAGAAATTATTTATTGCTTTTTTCATATCATCCTTCGCTTTTGCCCAGGATGATTTTTATTGCACAACTCACAGTTTGTCCAATGAAGGAATGGAGGCTAACCCAGAGATTAGAAAGGCGCATGAGGAATTAGAGATAAAGACTCTTGCATATGAAAATCTCATGGCGAATTCAAAGGTGGCATCCACCGGGACTAAAATTATCCCCGTTGTAATTCACATTATTCATGACTATCAGAATGGTAGTAATATTGAAGACAGTCAAGTAATCAATGCCATTGAGATCTTGAATGAAGACTTCAATAAGGAGAATGACGATATCATAGATGTTGTATCCTCATTTAGTGGAATTACGGGTGATGTTGATTTGGAATTCCGTTTGGCTAAATTAGATCCTGAAGGAAATTGTACCAATGGAATAACAAGAACATTTTCCCCACTAACGAATACAGCTGGAGAGAATGTAAAAGAACTGATCAAATGGTCAGTAGATAAATATGTAAATGTTTGGGTAGTTGAATCTATTGCTAGTGGTGCTGGTGGGTATACTTATCTTCCTGGTACTGCACCGCCTTGGTCGAATCCTGATGCAAATGCTGGTATCCTGGTGTTGAATCGACAATTTGGAGGTATTGGTACTTCTAATGGTTCTGCTATGGCTAGACATACTTTATCCCATGAAATGGGGCACTTTTTTAATTTGAGACATACTTGGGGAGGAACTAATTCTCCTAATGTTCCGAATAACTGTAATTCAGATGATGGTGTTTCTGATACGCCGGAATGTATCGGTATTACGACTTGTAACTTGACGAATATTTCTTGTGGAACATTGGACAATGTTCAGAATTTCATGTCTTATTCAGGTTGTCCTAGAATGTTTTCGGAAGGACAGAAGAACAGAATGCGTTTGGTAGTTGAAAATGGTAACACGGGTGCTGCATCAAGAGATTTACTTTGGAAAGCTTCTAACTTACTCGCTACAGGTACCAATGATGCATATGCTGGAGGTGATTGTACACCGGTTTCAGATTTCTATATCAAGAAGAAAAGAGTATGTGTTGGTGCTGAATTGGATTTTGAAGGATTAGCATATAATGCGGAGACAATCAATTATGAATGGTCATTTAATGGTGGTTTCCCAGCAACTTCATCTGAGAAAGATCCATCAATAACGTATAGTCAAGGTGGAATCTATGATGTAAGCCTTACGGTAAGTAATGCATCTGGACAAGATGTAAAAACAATTACAAATTATATTATTGTAAAGGAAACCTTGGAATTTGATGGATCACCATTTGTAAATGAAGGGTTTGATTATAACTTCGTTGAAGGAGCGTTTGAAAATGCCTCTTCTTGGGATATTGAGTCAAGCTCTACAGGTTCAAGTTGGGAAGTCGTAACTATTCCATCCGCTACTGGAGGGAAATGTATAAGAGCTCGTTCTCATGATTTCGATAGTGATGTAGAGGATGAGAGTACGTACCTATATACTCCTGTATATGATTTTAGTGATTTCTCTGATGATGAGGGAGTGGCTACTATGTATTTCAAATTAGCCTACGCTATGAGAAATTCTGGAATAGAAGATCGATTTAGGGTGATGACAAGTACCAATTGTGGTAGAACTTGGGTGCCAAGGAAATCAAGATTTGCAGAAGATTTAGCTACTGTGACCGGAAATAAGGCACTTTCTTGGACTCCTGGAGTAGATGATTGGGAAGTTGTTGAAATAGATCTGCCAAGTTCTATTTTGGGAGATTCTGAAGTAATATTCAGATTTGGTCTAGAAGGAGCAAATGGAAATTATGTATTCATTGATCAAATTGAGATCCACAATGGAGGATTGAGCGTAGATGAGATGGAAGAGAAAACGGTATTCAAAATCGCTCCAAATCCAGCTACAGATGAGACCATGATTCATATTGAGAATATTCAATCTACCAATAGCACACTTTATCTAGTGGATGCTTTAGGGAAGCAAGTTGGAGCATATCACCTGGGAGAAACAATGGAAGCAACTGTTTTGCTTTCAGAAATCAATGCAAATCTGAAGAGTGGATTGTATTATATCCGCTTGAATAATGAGATGGGGAATATCACTAAAAAGATAGTGGTATTATAAGTCTTCGTTAACATATGTTGAAATACAAGAAACCACTGAGAGCTATTTATTTCTCGGTGGTTTTTTTGTATAATTTACTCTTTAGAATGATTCTATTATTGTTTTATAAAGTTTAACTTTGCACAAATTCTAGGATATATGGATTTGATTACTGTACATCAGGACGAAATTATCGAAGAGTTTGAGATGTTCTCAGACTGGGTAGAAAAGTATGATTATATTATTGAGCTAGGGAAGGAATTACCGGCTTTGAATGATCAATACAAAAATGACGATCATCTGATAAAAGGTTGTCAGTCCAAGGTTTGGTTGCAGGCAGAAATGGATCAGGATAAGATCAGATTTACTGCAGATAGCGATGCTATTATCACAAAGGGGATTATTGCTCTTTTGATTAGAGTATGGGACAATCAGTTGCCAGCAGATATCCTAAAAAGTGAACTTTCATTTATCCATTCTATAGATTTGAAGGAACACTTATCAATGACCAGGTCCAATGGGCTTTTGTCAATGATTAAACAAATGAAAATGTATGCCTTGGCTTTCGAAAGTCAACAAAATATGGCTAGTTTATGATGACAGAACAGGAAATGACCACTTTAGGGGAAGATGTAATAGGTGTATTGCACAGTATTTATGATCCTGAGATTCCAGTTGATATTTATGAATTGGGATTGATCTATGATGTTCAAGTATCTGAGGAAGGTGATATTTTGATTGAAATGACACTTACTTCTCCAAACTGTCCAGTAGCTGAAAGTTTACCGGTTGAGGTAGAGGAGAAAGTGAAGACTTTAGAAAAGGTGAAAGATGCTAAAGTAGAAATCGTATTCGATCCGCCATGGGATAAAGATATGATGAGTGAAGAGGCTCGTCTTGAATTAGGCTTTATGTAATATGGACGATATCGTTAATAAAGTTGATCAAAAGAACCTTTTAGTTTTTGATCTCTCCGAGTATTTCCCAAAAGAAAAAATTGTTGATTTTGATATCAGTCAGTTTTTAGTGGAAGGCCTTTTGCTGAGAGAGAAGGACTTTAGGACACACTGTAAAGAATTCGATTGGTCGGCTTTTAAGGATCAACATCTTTGCATCACTTGTTCAACGGATGCGATCTTGCCGGCCTGGGCGAATCTATTGATTACGAAATACGCTAGCTCATTTGCAAAATCGGTAACAGTGGGTAGTCAAGACAGATTTTTGTCGATGTATTATCAAAAGGTATTGGCTGATTTGGATTTAGAGACATACCGAGCTGAACGGGTCATTATTAAAGGATGTTCCAATGTTCCTGTGCCGGAACAAGCTTATGTGGAAGCTACTAAGCTACTCTCGGGAATAGTAAAGAGATTAAGTTATGGAGAGGCTTGTTCGCAAGTCCCTCTTTAAAAATAGAAGTAAAAAAAAGCCCCATCATTTGATGGGGCTTTTTTTATGGGAGATTTTTAGTTCTATTGAAAATATCCAATTTCTTCATTTTTAATGGTGATTCTTCTATATAATTATTACTAATGCCATTAGTAAAACAGTGATTAATATCATCTGAGGTTTCCGAAAATTTAATACCTTAGCGATCTACTAATAACACACATAAAGTAAAAGCAAGAAAGCTTGTTTTTAACCCATTTAAATTAGAATTATGTTGAGAAAGTGGATAAGCCTGGCACTAGTTGCTGCGTTTGCTTTACCTATGACTGTAAAGGCAGATGAAGGAATGTGGCTTCCAATGTTTTTGTCAAGATTGAATCATGTTGACATGCAAAAGGAAGGATTGAACCTTACTGCAGAAGAATTATATAGCATTAACAACTCAAGTTTAAAAGATGCTATCGTAAACTTTGGTGGTTTTTGTACAGGAGAGATGATCTCTGATCAAGGGTTGGTTTTGACTAATCACCACTGTGGATATGGAGCAATCCAGTCTCACAGTACTCCGGAAAATGACTATCTAACAGATGGTTTCTGGGCAATGAATAAAAACGAAGAATTGGCAAACGAAGATTTGTTTGTACAATACTTAGTTGAAATGAGAGATGTTACCAAACGTGTATTATCTGTTGTGAACGACGATATGTCTGAGGATGAAAGGTCAATGGCCATTGCTACTCAGATTAAAGAAATGAAGGCTAAAATGGCTGAGAAGTTTGATTACGTAATTGAAATCAAAGATTTCTTTGAAGGAAACGAATTTTATGCATTTATGTATGAAAAATATACAGATGTAAGATTGGTAGGTGCGCCTCCATCATCTGTAGGGAAATACGGTGGAGACACGGATAACTGGATGTGGCCAAGACATACTGGAGATTTTTCTATGTTTAGAGTATATAGCGCGCCAGATGGTTCGCCAGCTGATTATGCTAAAGAAAATGTACCATTGAAGCCACGTCATCACTTGCCAATTTCTTTGAAAGGTGTTAAAGATGGTGACTATGCAATGATCTGGGGTTACCCTGGAAGTACAGACAGATATTTATCTTCTTACGGTGTAGAGCAAGCAATTGAAGTATCTAACCCATCTGTTGTAGATGTTAGAGATCTTAAATTGGAGATCATGGATAAGCACATGGATGCTGATCCGGCTACTCGTATTAAGTATGCTGCTAAACACGCACAAACTGCAAACTACTGGAAATACTTCATTGGTCAGACGAAAGGTCTTAAGCGATTGAATGTATTTGGTGATAAGCAAAAATTGGAAAATGATTTCCAAAACTGGGCAGATGCAGATCCAGCGCGTAAAGCTAAATATGGTAATGCTATCCAATTATTGAAAGAAGGTTATGCTGCTACAGATAAGAATGTAAAAGGAAATACATACCTGAGAGAGGCTGGAATCAGAGGTTCTGAAACGTTATTGTTCGCTTTTAGAATGGGAAGAATGATGGGTGCATTGAACAATCCAGAAGTACCTTCTGAGAAGAAGGAAGCTATCCGTGCTCAAATTCAAGAGCAAGTAGATGCTCACTTCAAGGATTACAACATGGCACTTGACCAAGAGTTATTTGCTAAATTGATGGCTAAATACTTCAACGATATTAGTGCAGATCAACATCCTGCAATTTTTGCTGAGGTAACTAAGAAATACAATGGTGATTTCACTAAGTATGCAGAGGCTATGTACAGTTCTTCATACTTTGTAAGCAAAGATCGTTTCGAGGAGTTCTTGGGAAGAAAGGATAAAAGTGGTTTATTAGGTTTTCTAAGAAAGTCGAATGCTAAATTGCTAGAGAATGATATGGCAAATCAAGCCGCTGCTTCTATTTTCGAAGTATATTTCGCTCAAGGAAATGCAAATGCTGAAGCTGAAGCTAAAATGGCAAAAGGATACCGTTTGTTTGTAGATGGTTTAAGAAAGATGAACCCTACAAAATCATACTATCCAAATGCTAACTTTACCATGCGTTGTACATACGGTAAAGTAGGAGATTACTACCCAGCTGATGCAGTACATTATGACTACTACACGACTATGGAAGGTTTGATGCAAAAGATGGATAACAAAAATCCTGAGTTTGTAGTGCCTCAAAAATTAGTAGATCTATATGAAAATGAAGACTACGGTCAATATGTAGATGCTGATGGTAAATTACACGTATGTTTTATCTCAAATAATGATATCACTGGTGGAAATTCAGGTTCTCCTGTAATCAACGGTGATGGTGAGCTTATCGGTACTGCTTTCGATGGAAACTGGGAAGCGATGAGTGGAGATATCGCATTCGAGCACAAACTACAAAGAACTATTTCTGTTGATATCCGTTATGTATTGTTTATCATCGATAAATATGCTGGAGCAACGAACTTGATTGATGAAATGACGCTTGTGAAATAAGGTCTATTTCTTATCGAAATTATTAAAGAGGGATGCAATTTTTATTGCATCCCTCTTTTTGATTTATTTAGGAGAATAATAGCTATCTTTTCGACATACCTTTTTTAAAAGATTATAAAAGCAATGAGAATGTTAAAGAAGATTTGGACACTGGCTGCCCTTGGGCTTGCTATGAATACGCTATCAGCACAAGATGTGATGACTACAGATCTGATGTGGGATCTGAATAGAGTTGGGGGAGAAGTCCTTTCTCCTGATGGGAAATATGTTATTTATGGTGTTTCTAAGCCTAGCGTGAGTAAGGATAAATCGGAAAGAAACTTATTTCGAATTAAGCTTTCCAATGGGGAAAAAGAGCAGATATCTTTTTCTCAGGGGAGTGAGTATGCTGTTATGTTTCGCCCAGATCATGATAAGATGGGCTATATGTACAATGGGCAATGGTATGAATCTAACGCAGATGGTACGGAAGAAAAGCAGGTGAGTAATGAAAAAGGTGGTATACATTTTCTAAAATATTCTCCAGATGGAAAGCATGTATTATATGCGAAGGATGTGAAGATGGCTAAAACCAAAAATGATATGCATCCGGATTTACCAAAAGCAGAAGCACGAATCATAGATGATTTGATGTACCGCCATTGGGATAGCTGGTCCGATGATAAGAACTCACACATTTTCATGTCGCAGTATAGTGATGGTAGAATGTTTGGTTTCTCTGCGGATATCATGGAAGGAGAAAAATTTGATGTGCCAACCATGCCATTTGGAGGTGCTGAGGATGCTATTTGGAGCCCCGACAGTAAGAGTATCATTTATGTTTGTAAGAAGACTACTGGGGTAGATTATGCCGAAACTACCAATACGGATCTTTATCAGTACAGCTTGAGATCTGGAAAAACAGTGAATTTGACTGACGGGATGTTTGGTTATGACAATCAACCATCTTTTTCACCAGATGGGAAATACCTTTCCTGGACGAGTATGGCTACAGCTGGTTATGAATCGGATAAGAACAATATTTTCATCCGTGATATGAAGAGCGGTGAAATGGTCAATTTAACGGTAAACTTTAATCAAACGATAAGTAGTTTTGTTTGGGGAAAGGATAAGTCAAAAATATTCTTCGTTGCTCCATTAGAGGGTTCTTATCAATATTTCGAATTAGCTGTAGGAGATGGAGTGGAATCTCCTGCTAAGAAAAATTTCAAACGCATTTCTAAAGGAGATTTCAATTATAAAACCATTCATTTTAACGGAAATCAATTGATTGGTCTACGTCAAGATATGAATCATGCTTCTGAAGTATATTCTACCCATATTTCCAGTGGGAAATCCACTGCTATTAGCCATGAGAATGATGCGATCTACGAAAGTATTGAATTGAGTAATATAGAAAAACGATGGATTAAAACATCGGATGGAAAGGACATGCTTACCTGGGTGATTTATCCTCCAGGTTTTGATAAAAACAAAAAGTACCCAACGCTATTGTACTGTCAAGGTGGACCACAATCTATGGTTTCTCAGTTCTATTCTTATAGATGGAACTTCCAATTGATGGCAGCTAAGGGATATATTGTGGTAGCGCCAAATAGAAGAGGGTTACCTGGATTTGGTGAAGATTGGAATAAGGACATCAGTAAAGATTGGGGTGGACAACCTATGGACGACTACCTGTCTGCAATAGATGAGTTGGCCAAGGAGTCTTATGTAGATGAGAATAGATTGGGAGCTATTGGAGCTTCGTATGGGGGTTATTCTGTTTATATGTTAGCAGGGATCCATAATAAGCGATTTAAGACCTTTATTTCGCATTGTGGTCTATTCAACTTGGAGTCTTGGTACGGCACAACAGAAGAGCTGTTTTTCGCGAATTATGACATAGGTGGACCGTATTGGGGAGATAAGAAATCGGATTCTTATGAAAAATACTCACCACATAAATATGTGGACAATTGGGATACCCCAATTTTAGTTATCCATGGTGGGAATGATTTTAGAGTGCCAATTAATCAAGGGATGGAAGCATTTCAGGTGGCAAAATTAAAAGGGCTTAATAGTAGGTTCCTTTATTTTCCAAATGAAGGACACTGGATATTGCGCCCTCAAAATGGTTTGCTATGGCAAAGAGAATTCTATAAGTGGTTATCGGAAACACTATAAATACTGAAATAAAAAAAGGCTCCAATTGGAGCCTTTTTTTATTATAATAATCCGAATGAATAACCTTGTTCCTTTGCCCAAACGATGAATTTGGGTAGTACATAAAGTACCTTTTCCTTAGCCTTTTCACTGTCGTGCATGACGATAATGGAGCCGTTTTCTACATTTTCTGTTAGATTGTTTAGGCAGTCTTGTCCGCTCAGTTTTGGATCAAAATCACCACTTAAAACATCCCACATAATGATATCTTGATCCTGGAGTGCTTTTATTTGACTGGACTTTATTCTTCCATATGGCGGTCTGAAAAGATGGCTGTCAATTAGATCAGCACATTGATTAAAGTTGTCTACATATTTATCTGTGGACGTTCTCCAGCCATTTAAATGATGGAAGGTGTGATTCCCTATTTGATGTCCCTTTTGTAGGAGTAAATTATAGGTCTCAGGATATTTTTGAATCTTGTCTCCAATGAGGAAGAAGCAAGCTTTCACCTGATGTTCATCCAGTATTTCCACTACCTGATCTGTAATTTCCGGGCTTGGGCCATCGTCAAAGGTGAGGTACACTATTTTTTGGTCTCTACCCTTATGCCAAATAAGGCTTGGGAACAGCTTTCGAAATATTGCCGGTGTTTTTACAGGGTAGATCATATCAAAAAAAAGCTTGCCCTTCCGGACAAGCTTTAATTATTATTTTTTAATACTCGCAAGGACTTCAGTAAGTCTTGCTTTTTGATCAGGGTCATACGAATTGATCATTCTTCCCACAGATTGTAAGAAGTAATTCGCTCTTCTTGTTTCAGATTTCAGGCTAGCCCTTTTACGGGTTGGCATACTTTCGTAATACCTCAGTTCATCTGCATAATCCTGCAAGATTTCAAAAGCCAATGCTCTTGCTTTTTCCGTAGCACCTGCTATATAGTAGTTTTCAGCTAATGGAATAGAATATAGAGAGTGTGGAATTTTGTTAGACGGCGTTACCGCTATCAATTGATCCATCACCTCAATAGCCTGTTCATTTTCACCCTCTTCAATTAATTTAGAAGCCAATCTGCCGAAGATATTTCTGAAGTTCATGATTAGCCTAAGATTGGTCTCATCCAGCATTACATCATCCTTCTCCATACGACCCCAGGTGTATTTCATCAGGTTTTCGTTCAGCTTGTTTGAATTAACACGTCCCATTTGACCCTGTGTTTCATCTTCTCTATTTAGGATAGGTACAAATTTGTATACCAATCCATCCAATTGGAAGAACTTGTCTAAGAACATAAAGTCCTTGGCAGAGTTTCCAATAGTAATAGCAAAGTAGATAGGTCTGTCCCAGTCATTCGTTGCGATCATATCAAGAATGGCCAAGTGTCTTTTCTCTAATTGATCCATATTGATATCCCACTCCAAAGTATCTAGGATTCTGTGGTGATCTTCTGGTTCTACCAAACCACTTGCAATGACCTTTTGTTTGTCAACTGGTATGCTGATTTTCTTACTTGGGAAGTAATTGACAGACATGCCTCTCTGAAGACGTACTTTCGTGAATTCCTTATCACTCTTAAGGAAGTCATTCATTTTATCTACATCTACACGTTTGTTGATAGGTTTTGCGTGAATGGCGAAATCTCTGGTTCCTTGTTTATATAGATCGTAATCCATAGAAATAGGTACACCTTCTCCATCGTATGCATCCCTTTTCATTTGGTCGATATACCAATCCGTGTTCAAGAGACTTAGGTTTACAATACGAACATCTGTTCTTTTTTCTTCAACTTCCTGCACATACCATAATGGGAAAGTATCGTTGTCCCCCATAGTGAATAGGATAGCGTTCTCATCACAAGATTCCAAATAGTTCAAGGCAAAGTCACGCCCTGTATATCTTCCAGATCTATCGTGGTCGTCCCAGTTTTGAGAAGCCATAAGCCCTGGTACTGCAACCAAACAAACCACAGAAGTTAAAATAGCCATGGGTTGAGATTGGGTTTTCTTAGCAATGAAATCCCAAATGGCGTATACACCTAATCCTACCCATATTGCAAAAGCATAGAAGGATCCTGCATAAGCATAATCTCTTTCTCTTGGTTGAAGTGGGTGTTGGTTCAAATAAATTACAATGGCAGCTCCCGTTAGCAAGAATAGAAGCGTAACGATCCAGGCATCTTTATCATTGTTTTTATAGTGATAAAGCAATCCTATTAATCCCAAAATAAGGGGTAGGAAGAAATAGGTGTTTCTAGCCGGATTATCTTTGTATTTTCTTGGTAGGTCATCTTGAGGTCCTAAGCGAGCCTCATCCACAAATGGGATACCACTGATCCAGTTTCCGTTGGTAACATTACCATGACCTTGCATATTGTTCTGACGACCTACAAAGTTCCACATGAAATAACGGAAATACATGAAGTTAAATTGGTAGTCTATCAGGTAACGTACGTTTTCTCCAACTGAAGGTTTACGATCTTTTGGTCCATCAAATCCAGACCACTTTTTATATTCTCTAACATGTTGAGATTTGGAGCTGTGCATTCTAGGGAATAGTCCTGTAGAAGCCTTTGAATAAACACGTTTTGTTCCTTTACGGCTGTCTTTAATTACGTATTTACCTTTCTTTTCACTTTTCTCATATACCGGTTTCCCATCTTCTATACTCTGAACTTTAGAGTTAAAATAGTGACCACTTACCAGTGGAGTCTCACCATACTGCTCTCTGTTTAGGTAAGCCAATAAACTTACTGCATTTTCAGGATTGTTCTCATCAATAGGTGTATTTGCATTCGATCGAATGATCAATACAAAAAACATAGAGTACCCGATTAATAAGAAGGTAAGTGAAAGAAGGGTCGTATTATAGTTGAAATGCCCTGTTTTTTTGGTGTATTGTAATCCGTAAACGATAGCACCTATCAATAATGCAAAGAAGAAGATCGTCCCGGAGTTAAACGGCAATCCTATATCGTTTACAAATATCAATTCAATCTTACCTGCCAGGTTTACGATTTGTGGGATCAGCATATAGAATATCAATCCTAAAAGACCTATAGAAAGGGCGTTGATATACAAGAAATTCAAGACGCTGATCTTCTTTCCTTCATTGTTTTTGAAATAGTATACAAATACAATGGCAGGGATTGCCAATAAGTTAAGCATGTGAACCCCGATAGAAAGACCAATCATAAATGAAATAAAGATGATCCATCTATTATTTCCTGCCTCTCCGAAGGATTGCTCCCATTTTAGGATGGACCAGAATACAATTGCAGAGAATAAAGCAGACATCGCGTATACCTCACCTTCAACTGCAGAAAACCAGAAAGAATCCGAAAAAGTATAACATAATGCACCTACGGCACCACTACCTAGGATAGCCCATAGCTGTCCTTTGTTCATTTCTTCAATAGGTTTTTTGATCAGTTTTTTTGCCAATGCAGTAATGGTCCAGAATAGGAATAAGATGGTGAAGGAACTAGATAGTCCCGACATCAAGTTGACCATATAGGCTACGTTTTCCACATCTCCAAAGGCGAAATTCGAGAAGATATTAGCGATCAATAGGAAAAGAGGTGCTCCTGGAGGGTGCCCTACTTCCAATTTGAATGCTGTAGCGATATATTCACCACAATCCCAAAAACTTGTAGTGGGCTCAATGGTTGAAAGGTATACTACTGTGGCGATGGCAAAAACAAGCCATCCAACCAAATTATTTAATTTTTTATAAGTATTCTGCATCATGCGGAAATTATAGGTTTGTTGCGAATTTAAAAAAAATAAAAATCCGATTAAATTTTAACATATAAAAGTTGTTAAGAAACATTAATCAATTGAATTAAAAAAAAATAATTAGTGCGTTTTAGATAGTATGCTAGGGTGTTGTAAGAAATTTGTAATTTTTTCAATTAAATATTGGGTACGTTTAAATAAAATTCTATTTTTGCAACCGCATTGGCCCATGGTGTAATTGGCAACACGTCTGTTTTTGGTGCAGAAGAGTCCAGGTTCGAGCCCTGGTGGGCCAACAAGTCAATGCGCCAGGTTCGAGCCCTGGTGGGTCAACAAAAAAGTCCTATTGAGCAATCAATAGGACTTTTTTTATGCCTGAGTTTTTTTTGCACAAAAAAAGGAGGATGTATTGCTACACCCTCCTTTTTAATATGAATAGTACTGTATACTTACAAAGTTATATTCACTCTATGTACAGATTCTCCCACTACAACATCTAGGTAGTAAGTACCTGGCTCGTATCCTGTAACATCGATAGCGATTCCGCTTACATTGAAATCTTCTCCTTCAAACAATACAACACCATATTGGTTCATCAATTGGTACTCAGCGTGAGCAACTTCAGAAACAAAAGAAATTGTTAAATCATCCAAGTCATGTTGAGGATATGCACGTGCAGATGCAGTATCTACGTTTTCAGTCAAGCTAAAGAATTCAATTGGCATACAAGCTGATGTATCTACACATCCACCTTCTTGAGTAACTTCTACAGCGTAAGATCCAGATTCAGTATTTTCTAAAACAAGGATGTTTGTAGTATCTCCTTCAAGGATAGAAGAGTCTGCACAGTTCATCCATCTGTATGTTGCACCTTCTATGGTATCTGTAATGAATCCTGATTGGTAGATTGAAATAGGTGCTTCTGTTGTGTCTACACAAGTGATCCCGTTTACTAAAGTTACATTAAGCTCCATTTCTCCAGCATCTCCACAGGTTTCAGAACCTATATGTGCTCTAAGCTCACCTGAAAAGTTCGGTGTATAAGTAATTGATACTGATGGCATAATATTGACATTCCATGCTAGAACACTTGTGTCGCTTCCCTGAAAAAGAGTCATAGATACAGAATCACTATGGGCATGGTCTTCAGTGAATTCAAATTCATAAGTGCTTCCTGATTCAACCTGGACTGCTATATATCCATCCCAAATCCAAGTAGAGGCTGTTGAGCCAATTGTAGTTGGGGCAGTCAAAGAACCCCAGTTAGAACCGGTGTTTGGGCATTGTGCAATTGCTGCGCTCAATGTGAAAAGAGTGAAGCAGATAGATAGAATTTTTTTCATTGGTATTGTTTTCAGTTTAGTTTAATTTTCTAACAAAGGGCAAATATAGTATTTTTGAAAACTGCTGCAAGCATAATACTATTGTATTCGATTATTGGTTATACCCATTGTTATACCTTGATTTATGTAGGCCTAAAAAAAGGAGACCTACTATTGATAGGTCTCCTTTTAGGTTGAAAAGAAAATTTTAATTATCGACTTATACGAACTCGATGAGTATAATTTCCAGTCATTATATCCAGATAGTAATTTCCTGGTCCATAATGGTTCATAGTGATGTCAATGGCTTCTATATTGTAGCCTTCATCATCCAAAAGAACAATTCCATATTCATTCAATAGTTGATAACGCACATGTGCTTTAGATTTTGCAAATCTAATATGGAAGTTATCCAAAACATGTGGGCTGGTATAGGTTGGAGTTGTAGTGGTATCAAAATCTTGAGTCAAGCTAAAGAATTCAATATTTATACAAGCAGAGGTGTCGATACAACCCGGTCTGGTAACTTCAACAGCATAGTTACCTGCTTCTGATGTATCTCGCACTAGAATCAATCCTGTTTCCCCTTCCAAATAACTATAATCGGAACAATCCAACCATCTGTAGGTTGCATTCTCCAGACTGTCTGTTCTCAGTCCGGACTGGTAGACTTCAATATGAATATCAGTAGTATCATTCATAATAGTCAAGGTGTCTTCTTCGAAATGCGGGCAATTACCCAAGGTCGTATAACGAACAATAAATACACCAAGATCCGAAGCGGATAGATCTACCTGTCCCGTTAATGAGTCAATTGCCAGACCAGCAGGGCTTGCTGTGAACATACCATTAGTAGTCCCTAGCATATTTGGTGTAGGATCTTCAAAGGTTATACAATAAGCCCCAAATGTATATTCAAATGAAGGATTGTCTTCAGCGTAAATGGCAACATTTACAGTAGAATCAATCGGACAGATGCCATTTGGCGCTGTATACGTAATAGCGTAATTACCAGGTGTACACGCTGAAAGATCAATTTGTCCGGATAAACTATCCAATATCAATCCTTCCGGGCTGCTACTGAAAGATCCCCCCGATGTTCCTGAAATAAGCGGACTAGGGTCTGTGTCTTCAGCACAATAGGAAGTTGAACTATAACTAAAGTCAGCATATTCCAGGTCGTTTAATTGACTGATGTTAACAGATGCAGTATCTGAACATCCATTGGCATCCGTTATAGTAACTGTATGATTTCCAATGCTAAGCCCTGTAATGGATGAAGTAGTATCTCCATTAGTCCATGAATAGGTATAAGGAGAAGTTCCTCCCGTTGCAGAAGTATAGGCACTTCCATCCATATATCCGAAACAAGTAACATTACTATCAACAGAAGCACTTGCTATCAGACTTTCTGGCTGAGTAATGGTAACAGAAGAAGTATCCAAACAACCATTCGCATCTGTGATGGTTACTGAATAGGTTCCAGCAGCTACACCAGTAATAGAAGCTGTCGTCGCAGCATTAGACCAAGCATACGTATATGGTGTAGTTCCACCGGTAGCAGAAGCTGTAGCTCCACCATCAGCGAATCCGTTACATGAAATCATACTATCAGCAACCGTACTTGCTACAAGACTTACAGGTTGGGTAATGGTCACAGATGAAGTATCAGAACAACCGTTGGCATCCGAAATAGTTACCGTATAGGTTCCAGCAGCTACACCTGTAATAGAGGCTGTAGTCGCGGCATTAGACCAAGCATACGTATATGGCGTAGTTCCACCGGTAGCCGAAGCTGTTGCTCCACCGTCACTGTATCCGTTACAAGAAATCATGCTATCGGCAACTGTACTTGCTACAAGACTTACGGGTTGGGTAATGGTAACAGAAGAAGTATCTGAACAACCATTTGCATCCGTAATAGTTACCGTATAGGTTCCAGCAGCTACACCTGTAATAGAGGCTGTAGTCGCGGCATTAGACCAAGCATACGTATATGGCGTAGTTCCACCCGTAGCCGAAGCAGTAGCTCCACCATCAGCGAATCCGTTACATGAAATCATACTGTCAGCAACTGTACCAGCAATCATTTTTGCAGGTTCAGTGATGGTGACAGAAGAAGTATCCGAACATCCATTTGCATCTGTGATGGTTACCGAATATGTTCCAGCTATTACCCCTGTGATTGAAGCCGTAGTAGCTGCATTGCTCCAAGCATACGAATAGGGAGAAGTTCCTCCTGTAGCCGAAGATGTAGCTCCACCATTGTTGTTTCCATAACAAGTATTCATGCTGTCGGCAACCGCACTTGCATTCATTAGAGCAGGTTGCGTAATAGTCACCGAAGAAGTGTCTGTACAACCATTTGCATCTGTGATTGTTACGCTATAAGTTCCAGCACCTAATCCTGTTATAGAAGCTGTTGTAGAGCCAGTATTCCAAGCATAGCTGTAAGGAGTAGTTCCTCCAGTAGCTGAAGCCGAAGCTCCACCATCGCTAAGACCATTACAGGTTGCATTGCTATCTACTGCTGTTGCTGCTACAAGTATAACCGGTTCTGTAAGTGTAACTGAAGCAGTGTCCGAACAACCGTTGGCGTCGGTAATGGTAACATTATAACTTCCAACACCAAGCGCAGTTTCCAAAGCAGCTGTACCACCAGTATTCCATGCATACGTATAAGGAGCTGTACCACCTGAAGCGCTGGCTATTACCCGCCCATCTGCTTCATCATTACAGCTAATGATTTGATTCACTGTTGCGGAAGCTACAAGTATATC
>MAAC01019317.1_pt1 | contig 83075 bp, 83 predicted proteins | sample 1115981 | NCBI WGS metagenome assembly MAAC01 (sample SAMN04961126, study PRJNA320927) | seawater metagenome | isolation source: sample BD02T64 sea water enriched with oil for 64 days | place: USA:Gulf of Mexico | collected 2013-07-27
GCGACTTGGGTGTTCAGGGCCGAGAGGACGGCTTCGAATTTCTGTTTTGCATCCTCAGCGGCTGGCTTGAGCATGTGGACATGTCCGGAAACGCTGGCCATGAGAAGATTTGGTGCGGCCTCGGAAATATAGTTTTGCACGGCTTCTAGTGAGGTCTGCATTGTGGTTGTAAGCAATGCGGCTTCAGAATTGGCTATTTTAAATGCGCCCAACGTGGTTAGTGATCTATCTATGCTTGTAACGGGGGAGAAGTCGCCGCGCAGGTGCCCAGCAACATCTTGAACCTGACCGGAGGTGAGTTCCAATGAAAGCTGGTTCATTTGTGCCTTCAGCCCCGAGTTGTAGCGGTTCATTAAAAAGCTTTGCGACAGATCGCCAACAGAAAGAAAATTTGGCATTTACAGTCCAATCAACATTTGAATGAGTTCGTCCGCGGTCTGAAGTACACGGGCATTGGCGGCATATGCCTGTTCCACCAAAAGCAGCTCCTGCATCTCGCGATCCGTATCTACACCAGCCTGTAACTCGAGGGTTTTGAAGGTTTCGTACTGAACATTGCCGTAGGCGACATCGGCCTCGGCGGCCTGTCGGGCGGTACCGTAGCTCGATAACAGATCTGAAACTAAGGTAGTCATACCGCGTGCGGTTGGCGAAAACCCACCCGATACAACTGTTTGAGGGTCTTGTAGGGCTGTTGCCAGCCGTTGAAGCTGTGTCGCATTGCCAACATTTCCAGGAATGATTGCCCCTAAGCCATCACGCAAACGTCTGATTTCCCCACCGTTTTGGGGATCTGTCAGTGCGTTTATTTCAAGTCGCGCCGAGAGGCCTTCTTCATTCAGTGGATCAAAGGCGACACCTGTGTCGGTGAACAACCCTGCATCCAATGGTCCAAGAGTTGGATCCGTTGTCGGGGATTGAAAGCGCTCAACCAAATTGCGGGCAACTGCGTCGAGTTGAGATTGCGTTTCAATCGCCAACTCATCGCGGACTTCGAAATTTGCAATAAGAGAGCCGCCACGCATCGAGCTGTTTGAGGAGCTTGTATCAACCGGATTGCCATTGATTGTAAGGCCAGATAACAGCCCGCTGACTGTCATATCCGGGGTGATAATACCCGTGGGCGTGAATTCAATTTCAGCCGCTTTACCATCCACCAAGATTGTTCCACCGGTGGTAAAGAGAGCTACCGTACCGTTGTCTCGGGGCACTTGGCGGATTGGGACAATTGAGGAAATACTGTCAATAATTCGCTGCTGCTGATCTTGGAGCGCTGCGCCATCCAGACCGCGCGCTTGCGTGGCGGCAATGGAGATATTGATTTCTCGAACTTGTTGAAGGCCTTGATTAAGTCGCTTCACGTCACTGGCTATTGCTTGATCGGCTTCTCTCCGCAAGGTTTGAACTTCGTCGGAAGCGGTCTTCAGATGGGTCGTAATGCCTCTAGCTTCATTCAGAACATCCTGCAGTCGGGGTTCCGAATCTGGACGACTGGCCGCGGAAATTAGGGATGCTTCGAGGTTTGCGATACGGCCTGTCAGCGATCCGGGGGCTTCGGGCGTTCCGATTGCATGCTCAATCCGGGCATAGAATGATGCACGGGTGGTGCTATCCCCAAGGCTGGCATCCGCAAGGCGTCGATCTTGAATGATGCCATTGTCAATCAGTCGGGTCACGCCATCTATGCGGACACCCGATCCACCGCCCGCAACGGTTGCGGCAGATACATCCAATTGCCGAACGCCATACCCTTCGGTGTTTGCATTCGCGATGTTGGATGATACGATCTCTGCCCGGCGGGATGTTGCGTTCAGGCCGGACAGGGCGTTTGCGATTGAACCTGTTATGCTCATGAGAAATCCTGGTTACCTTTCTGGACCTGGATCTGTGGTTTAACGTTTGATGTTGGTGGTCTCCTGCAACATCTCGTCCACTGTCTGAATCACTTTTGCGTTCGATGAATAGGCACGTTGTGTCTGGATTAGTGCGGTAAGTTCCCCCGCGACATCAGTGGTAGAGCCTTCCCGAGCGTAGCCTGAGACGGCTCCAGTCGGGCCATCACCGGCATCCCAGAGAAAAAAGGAGCCACTGTCGGGTGACACTTGATAGGCCTGATTATTCATCGCAATGAGGTTGTTGGGGCTTGGAACGTCCACCAAGGGAACCTGATACAATCGGCGGATGAAGCCAGTATCATAAGTTGCGTTGATATACCCGCCCTCGTCAATTTCGACAGATGTTAGGTTCCCAACGGGGGACCCGTCTTTGGTAATTGACGTCGGAGCAAAGCTATCTGATAGCTGTGTAAGACCATTTGTATCGCCAAGTTGGCCGATTGTAACAGACAGCGGACCACCGTCGACCGTAAGAGAAAGTGTACCGGTTGCCCCATCATAAGCCCCGCCCGAGTTAACCGTGACGGAAGCAAGTGTGCCACCATTCGCCTGACTGTCATCAAATACGAGAGTGTAATTACCAATGCTTGCACCGGCTTGTGCGGAGTCAGTGATCTCCATGGTCCAAGTATTGGAAAGCCCGGTTGCTGGCGGGGTAAGTATTGTCGGCGTGAAGGTGATATCCAGCGTTTCAGATGTACCAAGATTGCCAAAATATTCAACGGAGGCAACTTCTGGCTGAACAGCCAAGCCAACAGCGGTGTTGGTTGCCGGTAGGTTTACGCCGAGGTTCATTTGAGTTGTCGGGTCGCCTGCCGTCTGGTTTGAGTTGATACGCACGGGTTCAAGCCCAGCCATAGTATCTCTAGGATAAGTGTCGATTGAACCATCAGCATTGGCAGGCACACCAAGCAATACCAAGCCGGATTTTGTTCGTAGAATGCCATCGGCATCGGTATGGAATGAGCCAGTCGTCGTCATCATCAAGGGTTGAGCACTGCCTGTGCTGACGGATGTACTTGTGGTTACCGGCAACATGCCACGACCCGCAATTGCGATATCCATTGCGTTGGAAGTCGAAACAATAGGGCCGCGTTCTTCTATAAGGCGTGTTGTGCTGGCACGAACCCCACCAGCAGAATAGGTGCCAGAAGAAGAACTTTGGGTGATAACAAAGGAATCGAAATCAGCCATGGCACGCTTGTAGCCATAGGTATTGGAATTCGCGATGTTGTCGGAAATGGTCGCAAGTTTTGTGGCATTGGCAAAGAGCCCGGCCACGCCTGCATTGAGCGATGAAGATATTGTCATGGTGCGCCTTTCTGCTGCATCAATCCCTATGTTTTTACTAGGAGTACAAGCCGCGCCTTAACATTCACCTAACGGTTAAAATTCGAATGAATTCACCTGCAACACCGCGCATATATTAGGATCTAGATTGATCAGAACGGAGTAAAATAAGCTCAAGCCTGTTGTTTCGTGGGGACATCGGATCAACGGCGACCAGTTTTCTGTCTGCAAAACCAGTTACCCGTTGCACGCGTGCGCCATCAAATCCGCGGGCCTCCATCACCAATCGCATGCGCGAGGCGCGGGCGGCAGATAAATCCCAGACGGGGCTGTCAGCAAGGACGATCGGGTGCGCACGGATATGGCCATTGATGGCAAGTTCATTTTCCACGAGTTGGAAGACGCGCTGCATTATTGTTGCGATTTCAATCAAGACTGCAGTTGGTTCAGAGGTTTCCCCATCAAAAAGAGGTTCATGCGGGGTATCGAAGATCTCAACGATTAGCCCTTCATCCGTTACCCGTGTGAGCATGTGCTTCAGTGCGTTTTCCGTCACTAGGCTTTCACCGCCATTGCCGGAAAGTTCCTCCAGAATGCGTTGCACGTCTTCGTTTTCTACGGCACCTTCTTCCAGCGCAGCCCCCTGTGCTTCACCAACGGTTGCGCCCGCCGCAGCATCTTCAGAAGACGGAGATGCAATGGAACCACCGGTTCCATTTTGTGCGAGAGTTTCTTCTGTGAACACAGAGTCCCCGCCCCCCATGCCATCGCCGCCACCGGACACGCGATGCACCGGAATGGTAGGGCTGAAATAATCTGCAATACCCTTCCTCTGTTTTTCTGTCGTAGCGTTCAACAGCCACATCAACATAAAAAACGCCATCATTGCCGTAACAAAGTCAGCATATGCAACTTTCCACGCACCTCCATGGTGCCCGTCACCGCCGCCTTTTTTGATTTTTTTGATAATTACTACGGGAGCCAATCCATCCGCACTCATCTCACCACCTCATATTCACCCAAGATTAGGGGTAGCAACACAAGGTGAAGTCACCCTTAACAATTAAAATTGCAGGGAAATTTTGAGGGGAAGGGAAGCTACATTTCGCAATTCAGAGGTGTATCGAGATTGCCGCATTAAACGGTTTAGTAATGCTTAGACAATGACGGCTTGGGCTTGCTGTTCTCCGACCTCGAAAACGCGCTTGTAGCGCTCGATCTCACTTTCGGGACCCATTGCTTTGTTTGGATTATCTGACAGTTTGACTGTTGGTTTTCCATTCGCTTTCACGGCCTTACATACCATTGAGAATGGTGAGAGTGCGTCATCGGGAACTAGGCCACGGAAGTCATTGGTCAGCAATGTGCCCCACCCAAAGGAAACCCGGACGCGGCCCTGAAATTGGGCGCATAGTTCCCGAATTTTATCTACATCCAAGCCGTCAGAGAAGATCACCAGCTTTTTACGTGGATCTTCCCCGCGCGATTTCCACCAGTTAATGGCGGTTTCTGCCCCGGTTGCGGGGTCTCCGGAATCGATCCGAATGCCAGTCCATTCATCTAACCATGCGGGTGCGCGATCAAGAAAGCCTTTGGTGCCATATGTATCGGGAAGTATCACGCGCAACATGCCGTCATGTTCTTGCTGCCAGTCGGAAAGCACCTGATAGGGGGCTTGGGCGAGGGCCGCGTCATCTTCTGCCAAGGCGGAATAAACCATGGGCAGTTCATGGGCGTTGGTGCCAATCGCTTCAATATCACGTTGCATCGCAATACGGCAGTTTGAGGTTCCAACGAACTTGTCACCAAGCCCTTCCATCATGGCCTGAACGCACCAGTCTTGCCAGAGATACGAATGTCGACGGCGGGTTCCAAAATCGGCAATCCGCAGGTTTTCAACGCTTCGCAGGGCCTCGACCTTTTCCCAAAGCTTAGTCATCGCCCGGGCGTAAAGCACCTGAAGTTCGAATTTTTTCATACCGTTCAGCACCGCGCGTCCGCGCAATTCCATCAACACAGCAAGGGCGGGGATTTCCCACAGCATGACTTCCGGCCAAGTGCCTTCAAACGTCAACTCGTACTGCCCGTCACGTTTTTCTAAGTGGTAAGGCGGCAGGCGCATGCCTTCAAACCATTCCATGAAATCGGGGCGAAACATTTGGCGTTTGCCATAAAATGTGTTGCCGCGCAGCCAAGTATTTTCCCCGCGGGACAGTGAAAGGGAGCGCACATGATCCAGTTGTTCACGCAATTCACCTTCATCAATCAGTTCCGCGAGGCGAATGGATTTTGAACGGTTTATCAGGCTGAAGGTCACGGTGGTATCGGGTTTATTGCGAAAAACAGACTGGCACATCAACAGCTTATAGAAATCGGTATCAATTAGGGATCGCACGATTGGATCAATTTTCCATTTGTGATTATACACTCGTGTTGCAATATCAACCATGTTGTTTTCCTGAACCTTGCCCGAAACGAAACTCTGTTGCGCGACCGTATCTCAGGAAGGAAGGTAATTGCCAGATCTAGCAGAGAATATTTCCTTTACTGTCCCAACAAGAACATCTTTTTAAACGGGCTTCGCCTGAAAACCATCGCCTCTATGCCAGAACCATCCTGATAAACGTGTCTTATCCTATTTAGACTATCGTAACACCTGCATCCTGCATGGCTTGCAAGGCGACATCCATTGATCCATCCATGTCGATCCCGCGACAGGCGCTTTGGTGCAGGGTCACATTGAAGCCAAGAGTAGCGGCATCAACAGCAGAAAAATGCACGCAGAAATCTGTGGCAAGGCCCACCAAGGTGACATGCGTGATGCCGAGCGCTTTCAGATAACCATCAAGGCCAGTAGAGGTTTTCTTGTCATTTTCAAAGAATGCAGAATAGCTGTCGATCGCTGGATTAAGACCTTTGCGGATAATCATATTGGCGGGCTCTAGGTGCAGATCGGAATGGAAGTCAGCCCCGCCACTGCCCTGAATGCAATGATCGGGCCAGAGAACCTGTGGGCCGTAGGGCATTTCGATCATATCAAAAGGGGACTTACCGGAATGTGAAGACGCGAAAGAGGAATGCCCCGCCGGGTGCCAATCTTGGGTTAGAACAACAACCGGGAATTCATCCATCATGGTGTTGATTTCAGGGATAATGACATCGCCATCTGCAACGGCCAAAGCTCCACCTGGGCAAAAATCATTCTGAACATCAATTACAATGAGCGCTTCACTTGCTGACCGCATATTTTCTCTCCCTTTTCCTGAAATTGGTAGGGCGCGGGGTAGGAGGGGTCAATCTTTATGGTGTTTCGTGCGCATATGAATGTTGATTGGCCCAAAATTCTTGCGTTTGGCGGTGGACAGACGTATTGCGCCCCTATGACAATCGTAGCCGCACTTTATCACTTCGCCCGTTTCGACAACCCGCCATCCATACAGAAGCCCTTGCAGGCGCTGTGTGATGAGGAAGGTATCAGAGGATCCCTGCTGATCGCTAAGGAGGGGGTCAATGGAACCGTCGCCGGAACGCGCGCAGGTTTGGACCGTTTGCTTGACCATCTGCGGGCACTGCCCGGTTGCGCCGACCTGATCCATAAGGAAAGCCCGGCCTCAGAAATGCCGTTCAATCGGATGAAGGTGAAGCTTAAGAAAGAGATCGTCACAATGGGGAAACCCGATGTTGACCCGACCGCTTCTGTTGGCAATTACGTTGACCCCGAAGATTGGAACGATCTTATCAATCAAGACGATGTGGTTCTGATTGATACACGCAATGATTATGAAGTCGCGATTGGCACCTTTAAAGGTGCGATTGACCCGCTGACCAAATCCTTTCGCGAATTTCCTGCTTGGTGGGAAGAAAATGCCGAGCGTTTCCATAACAAACGTATAGCGATGTTCTGCACCGGCGGTATTCGTTGTGAAAAATCAACCAACTATCTGTTGGGGCAGGGGATAGAAGATGTTTACCACCTGAAGGGTGGGATCTTGAAGTACCTCGAGGAAGTACCGCAGGAAGATAGCACGTGGGAAGGTGAATGTTTCATCTTTGACCAACGTGTTTCCATCGGTCACGGCCTTGTCGAGGGGCCACATCACCTGTGTCACGCCTGCCGTCGTCCGATCTTGCCCGAGGATCTTAAGCGCTCAGAATATGAGGAAGGCGTTAGCTGCCATCTTTGTGTTGATGAAACGTCTGAGGATCGCAAAAACCGGTTCCGTGAACGCCAAAAACAGATCGCCCTGTCAAAGGCGCGTGGCGAAGTTCACGTCGGTCCCCGCGACTGATTTAAGTATCGGTGGCTTTGCGCAAATGTTCCAGTAAAGCCTCGCGCGCGTCCAATATATGGGCGCGGGTTAGACGTGCGGCTTCATCAGAATCACCAGCGTGACACGCCGCAAGAATTTCGCGGTGTTCACTGTTCGCGCGTTCCATACCATCGGTGAGCGTTAATTGCGCGCGCAGATAGCGGTCTATTTTATCAAGGGTGCTGTCGATAATCGACAGGTGGTAGGTCAGGCTGGATGCCGCATAAAGCGTGCGGTGGAATTCTCGGTTCAGATCGCCCCAGGTCATTGGTTCTGACGAGGCAATAAAGGCGTCACAACAGTCTTCCGCGGCTTTCAGAACCGCTGGCGTCATTTTCGGAACAGCATTGGAAATAACATGGGCTTCTAGGAAGGCGCGGAATTCGAAGATTTCGCTGACATCTTCCGGGGAAATGCTGGCAACGACCGCACCCTTATAGCGTTGCGATTGCACCAGCCCTTGTTCTTGCAGGCGGGAAATGGCTTCGCGCACTGGGATGCGGCTGGTGTTGAACAGGCGTGCTATTTCGTCTTGGCGTAATGGCTCGCCGTCTTTCAACTCGCCTGTGATTATTGCTTTGCGCAGGGCATCAAAAACGATGGTCGAGGCAGAAGCCGTTTGGGCGATATCAATATTTTGCAGCTTCACAGAACCAGGCCTCTTTTTCCCGCAGTATACCTGTTGTGACATGCGGGAACAGCCCTAGAAAATAAATATTGCATATTGGATCCAATATGCAATATGTCAAATGCATGCCCGTTGCGGGCGCCAAACACATTTGCGGAGAACACCATGCGCAGCAGCAAAACCATTCATGTTGTTTCATGCCATGCCGAGGGCGAAGTCGGTGATGTGATCGTTGGCGGTGTTGCCCCGCCCCCGGGTGACACGATTTGGAAACAACGTGAATTTATCGCCAATGACGGCACCCTGCGCAATTTTATGTTGCATGAACCACGTGGCGGGGTGTTTCGCCATGTGAACCTGCTTGTGCCGCCAAAAAACCCCGAGGCCATCGCCGCCTGGATCATCATGGAACCGGAAGATACGCCACCGATGTCGGGCTCAAATTCGATCTGTGTGTCGACGGTGCTGCTTGATAGCGGCATCGTGCCGATGCAAGAACCCGTGACCGAAATGGTGCTTGAGGCACCCGGTGGCTTGGTGCGCGTGAAAGCCGAATGTAAAGACGGGAAGGCAGAACGGATTTACGTGCAAAACGTACCTTCTTTTGCGGATAAACTGGATGCGATGATTGAGGTTCCAGGTCTTGGTTCTTTACGCGTTGATACGGCTTTTGGCGGTGATAGTTTCGTGATCGCCGATGCCAAAGACTTGGGTTTTTCGCTGAGTGCCGATGAGGCCGCTGATTTGGCGCGTACCGGCGCGAAAATCACTGACGCTGCCAATGAACAACTGGGTTTTGATCACCCGGTGAACAGCTGGAACCATATCTCATTCTGCCAAATTACGGGTGATCTGACACGCGATGGTAATGTCTTGACGGGCAAAAATACCGTGGCGATTAAGCCGGGAAAACTGGATCGTTCGCCTTGTGGTACAGGGGCTTCTGCCCGAATGGCGGTGCTGCTCGCTAAGGGGCAGATGAAGCTGACAGATCATTACCACGCTCGTTCTGTGATCGACAGCGAGTTCCGCTGTCGCATCGTTTCTCAAATGGACTTGAATGGTCGTCCAGCGATCACGCCTGAGATCTCTGGACGTGCTTGGATTACCGGCACGCATCAACATATGCTTGACCCGTCTGATCCCTGGCCCGGTGGTTACAAATTGTCGGATACTTGGGGCGCTTCCTAAAATAACTCCTGTCTGGGTTTGATCCAGCGCAAAGAAGCATTGGCGCGGAAGCCATAAACCGCGCCAATGGAACGCATATCTGATCTTCGCCGTCTCGGCCTTTTTGACGCCCGTGTACCACGTTACACGAGCTATCCCACCGCACCTGTTTTCTCGACCGATTTGGGGGCTGATTTCCAAGCGGAATGCCTCGCATCGCTTGACCCGGCTGAACCGGTTTCCGTCTATGTGCACGTGCCGTTTTGTGAACGCCTTTGCTGGTTTTGCGCCTGTCGCACCCAAGGTACACAGACGATGAAACCGGTTGCTGGTTACATTGAAACCCTGAAAGCCGAGCTGGAATTGATTCGGGCACGCTTGCCTGAGGGCGTCAAAATGGGGCGCTTGCATTGGGGCGGCGGCACGCCGACGATCTTGCTGCCAGAGATGATCCATCAGCTTGCCCAAGCCGTGAAATCTGTATTTCCGCCTGCGGATGAATTTGAGTTTTCCGTTGAAATAGACCCTACTTTGGTCGACGCTGACAAGATCGAAGCGCTGCGTCTTGAGGGGATGAACCGTGCCTCTATTGGTATCCAAGATTTCGCGGAAGAAGTGCAAGCCGCCATTGGCCGCGATCAGCCTTGGGAGGTTACGAAGCACTGTGTTGATATGCTGCGCGCTGCCGGGATACATTCCTTGAACGCAGATCTGGTTTACGGCCTACCCTTTCAATCTGAAGCCTATATGCGTGACACGGTTGAGAAGGTTCTGGCGCTTGATCCTGATCGTCTGGCGCTGTTCGGCTATGCCCATGTGCCGCATATGGCGAAACGCCAAAAGTTGATCAAGGAAGAGACCCTGCCGGGCGATCTGGAGCGCTACACCCTGTCGCAAATCGCGGCTGAAATGTTTCGTGAGGCAGAGTATCAAGCGATTGGGATTGACCACTTCGCCAAGACCAATGATGAGCTGTCTGTCGCGCTGAAAGATGGCCGCATGCGGCGTAACTTCCAAGGCTATACGGCAGATCATTGTGACACGTTGATTGGTGTTGGTGCGTCGTCTATTTCGTCATTTAAACAAGGCTGGTTGCAAAATGCCCCCGCCACTGCTGCTTGGGCTGGCAGGGTTGAAGCTGGTGTTTTGACTGGCTCGCGCGGACATCGCTTTGCGGGGGAAGATCTACTGCGTAAGGTGATAATCGACGGATTAATGTGTAACTTTGAAGTCGATCTGAGTGCGCTGGGCGAAGCGTTTGAAGGGGCTGAGATATTGGGGCCCTTACATGATGCGGTGATCGCAGAATTTACGCCATATGTTGCTCAAGAAGGTGATCTTCTGCGTATCACGCCAGAAGGTCGTCCCCTGACCCGGATCATCGCTAGTCGGTATGACGCCTACACACGGGATGCTAGAACATATTCAAAGGCCTCGTAAATTGTGGAGACGGAGTGGGGGGCGGCCCCCACGCCCCGGAGTATTTCCGACAAGGTAAAGACGTTAACCGCGCAGGCAGGGTAGGACGTCGCCTGGTTCAGGGGTGGCTTCCCAAACTGCGCGCGCGATGGCACGGGACAGGCACATAGCAGCTGCGTGGCCAAGGTCCGCCAGTTCGGGTGTTGCGTGTTTGCCGGTTGAGGCCGCAAAAATCAAATCGCCGTCCATCGGGGAATGCGCGGGTACAATCGCGCGCCCCAGACCATCCTGCGCCATGACCGCCATCCGTTTGCATTGGGCCTTGTATAGGATCGCATCAGTGGCAACGATGGCGATTGTTGTATTCGCCATCGGGGTGGTATCTGCGCCAGCGGCTCGTTCCATCATCTTTTCAATTTTGAGGCTGCGATGGGGGTGGCAACCCTGTGCTTTTGGATCGGGGCCTAGGCCTCCGAACTCATCGTCGATCTCAAACGGGGCAGCGTGGAATAACCCGTTGGGGGTCACGACATTTCCAATTGGGTTGGCGACGATAAGTGCGCCGACAGTGGTGCCGCAGGGCATGACAAGTGAAGCCGAGCCAAGCCCACCTTTCAGATTGCCAGTGACAGCGCCCTTGCCCGCGCCATGGCTGCCGAGCTTAAAGTCGGGCTGTGCGTTGGTTAGGGCGTCAAACCCAAGGGCACGATAAGGGTTTTCCTGCCAGGATTTGTCGCCACCGTTGAGCAGATCAAAAATAATTGCGCCGGGCACAATGGGGATCAAAGCAGGGCCAAGCTGAAAGCCGCGGCCGATCGCGCGCAACCCATCACTGACGCCTGATGGGGCATCAAGGCCAAAGGCTGATCCGCCTGAAAGTACAAGTGCATCAATGGTTTCCACCGTGCGCTGCGGATCAAGCAGTTCGGTTTCGCGGGTGCCGGGGGCGCCGCCCATGATGTCGACCGAGGCGACAAAGGGTTCATCGCCCACCAACACCGTGGTACCGGATTTCAACGCAGTATCATCAGCGTTGCCAACCCTTAGACCGGCAACATCGGTGATCAAATTGCGGGGGCCAGGTTTCATGGGGTTAGATGCAACGGCCACCGTCGACCTCCATCGCAACACCAGTGATCATGCTCGCTTCGTCTGAGCACAGGAAGGCGGCGGCATTGCCCATGTCCTCAGGTGTAGAAAATCGCCCGATGGGGATGGATGCGACGAATTTTTCACGCATCTCTGGCGTGTCTTCGCCCATGAAGGATTTCAGCAGAGGGGTTTCACCAGCAACCGGGTTGATCGCATTGACGCGCACGCCAGCAGGGGCCAGCTCAATTGCCATTGCTTTTGTCGCGGTGATCATCCAGCCCTTGGAGGCATTGTACCAGGACAGGCGTGGACGTGGGCTGACCCCGGCTGTCGAGGCGACATTCAGAACAGCACCAGAACCCCGTGCTTTCATCAAGGGAATGATGTGCTTGGCTGCGAGGTAGACGGACTTTGTGTTTACATTTAGGACGCGATCGAAGTCTTCTTCAGATATGTCCTCCATCGCGGCAGGCAGGTGGGTGACGCCAGCATTGTTGACGAGGATATCAATACGGCCCATTTCTTTCAGTGCGGTTGCGGTTAATGCAGCAATGTCCGCGTCCTTCGAGACGTCGCATTGCGCCGCGAATGCTCCGATGCGGCTTGCAATTTCGTTCGCCGCGGCGCCATCAATATCAGCGATCAATACTGTTGCGCCTTCTGCCAAGAATTTCTCGGCAATGCCCAAACCAAAGCCAGATGCGCCGCCTGTTACAATCGCTGTTTTACCTTTAAGTTTCATACTTCTATTCCTTATCCGTGTTTCGCAGCGACTGTTTTCAGGGTTGAGAACCCGTAGAGTGCTTCAAAGCCCTTTTCCCGTCCGTGGCCAGATTTTCCAACACCACCAAAGGGCAGCTCCACGCCGCCTCCTGCACCGTAATTATTGATAAACACCTGTCCCGAACGTAGTGATTTGGCGAGACGCATTTGGCGCGCCCCAGAATCTGACCAGATAGAGGCAACAAGGCCAAAATCGGTGCCATTGGCAATCGCCACGGCTTCGTCTTCGCTGTCAAACGGGATGACAACTTGAACCGGGCCAAAGATTTCATCTTGGGCCAAGCTGTGGTTGGCATCCACTGGGGCGAATAGGGTTGGCGCAACATAGTGGCCGGTTGAAGGTGCATCGGAAACGATCTGACCCTCGCCGATTTTCTCAAGGTTTTGGCCGACCTTGAGGAAGGATGAGACGATCTCTTTTTGGCGTGCGGAGATCAAGGGGCCGACGTTGTGATCTGATAATGCCGGGCCAACCTTTAAGGCACCATAGGATGCCGCCATTTTCGCACAGACTTCATCAAAACGCGAACGTTCCACAAGAATGCGGGAGGATGCTGAACAGGTCTGGCCTGCGTTCTGAATGCCCGCGTTCACGAGGAAGGGGAGGGCGTCATTAATATTGGCATCTGCAAAGACCAGTTGTGGGGATTTTCCGCCAAGTTCCAACGTGACGGGCACAACATTTTCGCCAGCGGCCTGCTGGATCAACTTGCCGACGCCAACGGAACCGGTAAAGGAAATGTGGTGTACACCCGGGTGGGATGACAGGGCGGCACCCGCTTCTTCACCAAGGCCAGGAACCACATTCAAAGCACCGGCAGGCAGGCCAGCTTCACGTGCAATATCGGCAAAGGCGAGGGCGGTGAGGCAGGCCTCTTCCGCGGGCTTTAACACACAGGCGTTGCCCATGGTCAAAGCTGCACCAACGGATCGCCCAATGATCTGCATCGGGTAGTTCCAAGGCACGATATGACCGGTGACACCATGGGGTTCGCGCAGGGTATAAACCGTGTAGCCATCTAGGTAAGGGATTGTTTCGCCGTGAACTTTATCGGCGGCACCGCCGTAGAATTCCATATACCGGCCCAAGGCAATCGCATCTGCGCGCGCTTGTGTCAGGGGTTTGCCAACGTCTTGGGCCTCGATCCGGGCAAGTTCGTCAACGCGGGTCAGAACCGACTGCCCGATACGTGTTAAAATACGCCCACGTTCGACGGCGGTCATGCGCCCCCAATCGCCTGACAGGGCGGTTTCCGCAGCGGAAACGGCAGCATCAACATCGGCGGATGTGCCGCGCGCGATGGCACCTGTAATCTGCCCCGTCGAGGGGTCTTCAACGGGCAGAGTTTGACCGCCAGTCGGTGCAATCCAAGCACCGTTAATGAAGCATTTTTCAGTATCAAACCAGAGATCTTGATCGAGACTCATGCGGTTTCCTTTATGTCATCGGGCAGGCGCGGAGCCGCCTTGAGTAGAGCTTTGGTATAGGAATGAGAGGGGGTTTCGAACACGGCTTCGGTTGGCCCCTGTTCGACAATTTCGCCGGATTTCATGACCAGAACGCGGTCGGTGATGGTACGTACGACCGACAGGTCGTGAGAAATAAATAGATAGGTCAGCCCATGTTTCTCAGACAGTTCCGCGAGCAGATCCAGGACCTGCGCACGTACGGAAACATCAAGTGCAGAGACGGCTTCGTCCAATATAATTAGTTCTGGCCGGATGATCAGGGCACGCGCTATGGCGATGCGCTGGCGCTGCCCGCCGGAGAACTCATGGATGTATTTGTATTTGTCGGCGGGCTTCATGCCAACGCTGGTGAGAGCGTGATCAATCGCGGTATCAAGCTCCAATCCGGTGGGGGGATTGTCGACCAGGTGAAAAGGTTCTGCCACAAGGCGCGCAACACGGTGGCGAGGGTTGAACGAGCCGTAAGGATCTTGGAAAACCACCTGCATTTTACGCCGTGCCGCACGGTTGACGTGACCGTCGGTGAACAGGGGGTTGCCATCCAGCAAGATCTCTCCGCCTTGAATGGCCTCTAGGCCCAATATCGCCCGAGTTAGGGTCGATTTTCCGCAACCGCTTTCACCAACAAGGCCCAGGCTTTCACCGCGTTTGATCTCGAAGCTGACATCATTCACTGCGCGAAACTTCCCGGCTGGGGTGAAGATTTTCGTGCGGGGAAGATCGTAGTCGCGGACTAGGTTCTTTACTTGGAGAAGAGGTGCATCCTGTGTCGTTTGGGTGCGATCAGGTTGGTGTGAGGAGGCGGCGAAAAGCGCCTTTGTATAGGGATGTGTCATGTCACGATACAGCGTCGCGGCGGGGCCCTGTTCAACGACTTCGCCCTGCTTCATGATGACGATATGATCGGCAAGGTCTGATACAACGGCGAGGTCATGTGTGATCATCATCAGGCCCATGTTGTCTTCAATCACGAGACGCTTCAACAGGTCAAGAATCTCGGCCTGTGTGGTAACATCTAGGGCTGTTGTGGGTTCATCAGCGATCAACAACTTTGGTCGCAAAGCGATGGCCATTGCGATAACGACACGCTGGCGCTGGCCGCCGGACATCTCATGGGGATAGCGGCTGAGCGGAAAGAGGTCGCCGGGCAATTCACACCGATCAAGGGCTTCACGGGAACGGGCTAGGGCGGCGCGTTTTGACGTTTTGGGTTCGTGGATACGTATGGTTTCCGCCACTTGATCGCCAATGTTTTTCACCGGGTTCAGGGCGGTCATGGGTTCTTGAAAAATCATGCCAACATTATTGCCACGAATGGCGCAAAGATCCGCCTCAGATGTTGTCAGAATATCGGCGCCAGCAAGGATGATCTGACCCGAGCAGGTCGCCCCATCAGGTAGCAATTGCATCACGGAAAATGCGGTCATGGATTTGCCGGAACCACTTTCGCCAATGACGCCAAGGATCTGCCCTGGCGCGACAGACATAGACACATCACGCAGGATTTCGACCGCGCCGATCTTCATGGACAGGTTGTTGATTTGCAGTAAGCTCATGTGCGGGATTTCCTGACTTTGGGGTCAAAGAGGTCACGCAATCCATCGCCCATCAGATTGAGGCCTAGTACGGTCAAAATGATAGCGAGACCGGGGAAAAGAGCAAGATAAGCGTAGGAATAGACTAGGGTTTGGCTATCGGCGAGCATCCGACCCCAGCTGGGTGTTGGGGGCTGCACACCAAGGCCAACAAAGGACAGGCCTGCTTCAGCGAGGATCCCAAGAGAGAACTGAATTGTGCCCTGAACAATCAGCAGATTCATGACATTGGGTAAGATATGTTCAATCGAAATCCGAGATGAGGATTTGCCAGCAACGCGGGCAGAAAGGATATAATCGCGCTCCCATAAAGACAGCGCGCCGCCTCGAGTGATGCGCGCGAAAACCGGGATGTTGAAGATGCCAATAGCGATGATGGCATTGATCGCCGACGCGCCAAAGATCGCGGTGATAAGGATGGCGATCACAAGGGATGGGAAGGCAAAAACTAGGTCATTGCCGCGCATGATGATCTCGTCCCACCAACTGCCTTTTTTGGCGGCTGCGGCAAGGCCCAAGGGTACACCAATTACCATGCCAATGGTGACAGCAACTAGGGCGACGGCAATAGAAACACGGGCGCCGACCATGATCATTGACAGCACGTCACGCCCGTATTGATCCGTGCCCAGAAGGTTGGGCCAAGCAGGCGTGTGCAGCCGGTTTGAGATATCCACGCCGTCGATTTCATAGGGGGTCCATGCGAAACTGATAAGGGCTGCGAAGACGAAAACTAAGGTTAAGCACAGGCCAAGGACAAAGCTACGGGAGCGCAGGAAGAGAGAGATATTCATCGGGATCTCCGCAATCTGGGATCGGCGAGGCCATAGGCCAGATCAACGGTGAAATTCACCAGGATCACCGCGAAAACCAAAAGCATAACAACGCTTTCCACGACGATCAGGTCACGTTGGGTGATGGCTTGGAAGATCAATTGGCCAAGGCCAGGTAGGAAAAAGACCTTTTCAATAATGATGCCTCCGGCCAGTAGGAATGCGAACTGTAGGCCAATGATCGTCAGCACCGGGATTAGGGCATTGCGTAATGCATGCCGCCAAAGGGTTTGACGACGGGTCAGGCCTTTGGCGCGGGCGGTGCGGATGAAATCTTCAGATAAAGTGTCTAACAAGGCCGAACGCATGACGCGGGCAAGGATCGACGCTTGCGGGAGGGCCAGCGCAATGGCGGGCAGGGTGAGCGCTTTCATCGCGGGGAAAAACCCAGCATCCCAGCCTGGAAAACCACCGGCGGAAAACCAACGTAGATTGATCGCGAACACAACAACCATCAACATGGCGAACCAGAAGTTGGGGATGGCGACGCCCAGTTGCGTAACCCCCATAACGGATACATCGGCGACGGAACCGCGGCGTGTGGCGGCGATGATACCTGCGGGGAAAGCGATGAGCGTTGACAATGTTAGCGCGTAAATCGCCAGCGGCAGGGAAATCATCATGCGTTCTGCGATCATGTCGGCGATGGGGGTGCGGTAAGTGTAAGAGGTTCCAAAGTCGCCCTGAATCATGCCCGTGACCCAAGTGAAATATCGTTCCCACAGCGATACATTCAAACCAAGCTGTTCGCGCAGGGCCATGATCGTTTCTTCCTGGGCGTTGATCCCGAGCATGAAAGAGGCCGGGTCGCCGGGTACAATTTCTACCGCTGCAAAGATCACGAAACTGGCCACAACCAGACTGATCAATAGGGCCTGAAGCCGTTTAAGGGTGTATCTCAGCATTGAAAAATCCGGCAAAAAAAGCCCCCGGCAATTGAAGCCGCCGGGGGAGGTCAGGGTAGGTTAGTCAGCCCAGCTTACGCCGGTCAGATCGGTTGCCTGGGTTGGGGCATTGGCCCAAAGACCCTCGATTTTGGCGTTGGCAACTGACAGGGACGCGAGTTGGAACAAATAGCCATTCACATAATCATGAGAGATGGTTTTTTGTGCCGTTGCGAGCATTTCGCTGCGTTTTGCCGGGTCGGTTTCGGCGGTGAGTTCATCCATCAGGGCTTGAAATTCCGGGTTGTCATATTGGAAGTAATATTCCGGACGCGCATAGATGCCGATGTCGAAAGGTTCGGTGTGACTGATGATGGTTAGGCCGAAATCTTTGCCACGGAAAACTTCCTCAAGCCATTGGGCCCATTCGAGATTTGTGATCTCTGTCTCGATCCCTACTTCACGCAATTGTGCTGCGATGATCTCGCCACCGCGTCGCGCATAGGAGGGTGGCGGCAGTTTCAGCGTGGTCGTGAAACCGTCAGAAAAGCCTGCTTCAGCCAGCAAAGCGCGGGCTTTGTCTGGGTCGTATTCGGACCCACCAGTCAGATCAACGTAATCAGGGTTGTGTGGCGCAAAATGTGTGCCAATTGGGGTGCCGAAGCCGAACATTGCGCCATCAATGATCGCTTGACGGTCAATCGCGTGGGCTAGGGCTTCGCGAACCTTCACGTTATCAAAAGGTGGCATTTTGTTATTGGTGGAGAGGATGGTTTCCCCCTCGGTCGAGCCAACGAGAACTTGGAACCGTGGATCTGCTTCAAAGAGCGCCAGATTTTCAGGGGCGGGGAAGCCGGTAAACGCGTCGACATCTTCGGCCATCACAGCATTGAACGCCGCAGAAGGTTCGGAGATGAACTTAAATGTTGCACTCTCAAGCGCCGGTGCGTCGCCCCAATAATCGGCATTGCGGTTGATGGTGATCGCATCACCCTGCACCCAATTTGCAAAAGTGAATGCGCCGGTGCCGACGGGTTTGGTTGTGATGTTCTCAACGCTTTCCGGTGCAACGATTACGGCATCACCCCAAGCAAGGTTGAACAGGAAGTTACCATTTGGTGCGGATAGGGTGATTTTGACGGTGTGGGCGTCAATGGCCTCAACTGATGCAATACCTTCAAACAGGGCTTTTTGTGCGTTTACGCTGTCTTCCGCACGGGCGCGATCAAGGCTGAAAACCACGTCGGTTGCTTCAAAGTCAGTACCATCGTGGAACTTTACACCCTCAACGAGGTGAAATGTCCAAGTCAGGCCATCTTCCGAAATATCCCATGAACTGGCGAGGCCGGCATTCACAGAACCATCGGCACCGAAACGGGTAAGCCCTTCAAAAATGTTGGAATAAACCACTTGGTCAATCGCGCCAGCGGCGGCGCTTGTGGGGTCAAGATGAGGTGGTCCCAGCTGCATTCCGATGGTGATGTCGGTTTGAGCCGCATTGGCACCGCCTGCGATAAGCGCGGCAAGTGAAACCGCGGTGGTGAATTTACAAAGTGACATGGTCTTCTCCCTTGTTGTGTCGCGCCTGTACCCCCGCGCGAAGTGTTGCAAGCCTTGAATTGTGGCTGCTAATTATGTGCGTACTGTTCATCTGATTGTGCTTGGTTTCAAGGGCTACGCGCCCTCTCGGGATATTCCCCGGCGTCGCAATGCAACTATACCGTAGAAATACGGTATCAAAGTTGTTATGTAGTTGCTGCAACGCAGCGACAGACAGGAGCCTGCCATGAGTGCCACTGCCCGTAAGACCGCCCAACTGCCCGATGATATTCGTGCACGTAAGGGGCATGCCCCCCTGGTCAGCCTGACCGCATACACCACGCCGATGGCGCAGATGATGGATGCACATTGTGACTTTGTGTTGGTCGGTGACAGCGTTGGGATGGTGCTGCACGGGCTGCCGTCGACCCTTGGTGTCACGATGGAAATGATGATTCTGCACGGCAAGGCTGTGGCGCGTGGACTGCAAAGCGCGATGATGGTGATCGACATGCCTTTCGGCAGTTATGAGGAAAACCCCGCACAGGCCTTTCGCAATGCTGCCCGCCTGATGGCCGAGACAGGCGCGGGGGCCGTGAAGCTGGAAGGTGGGATACATATGGCTGAAACCATTGGGTTTCTGGTGGCGCGCGGCATTCCGGTTATGGCGCATATCGGGCTGACGCCGCAGTCGGTCAACACGCTGGGTGGCTATAAGGTGCAGGGGCGTGACGATGCCGGAACTGCGTTGATGGCGGATGCGAAGGCCGTAGCGGATGCTGGTGCTTTTGCGATTGTTCTGGAGAAAATTCCGGCGAATTTGGCTGATCAGATCACTGCTGACATTGCCATTCCGACGATTGGGATTGGTGCATCGGCTGGCTGTGATGGGCAGATCTTGGTTGTTGATGACATGCTGGGCCTGTTCACAGCGTTTAAGGCGAAATTCGTGAAACGATATGCCGACCTTGGTGACTTGGGCGAAGCGGCGATTGCCAGTTATGCGCGCGAAGTGCGTGCGCGTGAATTTCCGGCAAGTGAACATATCTTCGCCGACGCCGCGTCGCAAAAGGCTTGAAGTAGATGACATCATACCTCCCCCCGAAGATTATTCGTAGTTTGACCGAATTGCGTGGGCTGACACGTGCTTGGAAAATGGCAGGTGAAAGCATTGGCCTCGTGCCGACCATGGGTGCGTTGCATGACGGGCACCTCTCGCTGGCCCACGCGGCGCGCAAAGCCTGTGATCGGGTGATCGTGACGATTTTTGTGAACCCGAAACAGTTCAACAACCCTGAAGATCTCGCGAACTACCCCCGTACGGAGGTAGAAGACGCCAGAAAACTTACCCCGGTTGGTGTTGATGTTGTGTACGTGCCGGATGGCAATACGGTTTACCCCGATGGGTTCGCAACGAATGTCTCTGTCGGCGGAATTACAGATGTGATGGAGGGGACGCATCGGCCCGGGCATTTTGATGGCGTCGCGACAGTGGTCGCCAAACTGTTTTTGCAAACTGGTGCAGACCACGCGTTTTTTGGGGAAAAGGACTTTCAACAATTGATGATCGTGACCCGCATGGCGCGGGACCTGGATATTGATATCGAGGTCATTGGTTGTCCGACCATTCGCGAAGAAAGCGGCCTTGCGATGTCGTCGCGCAATCTCTTGCTGTCGGATCGCAGCATGATGAAAGCCGCGACCTTGCAGGAGGTGATGACTGACACGGTTGATGAAATGATCGGTGGTGCAGATTTCACTTCGCTTCAGATGGGCGCGATTACCCGTTTGAAGGCTGCGGGTTTTTCTGAGATCGAGTATTTCGAGATGCGCGCGCGTGATGATTTCACCTTGCTTGAAACGCCCACCCGCCCGGCGCGCCTGTTCGCGGCGGCCTGGCTTGCGGGGGTGCGGCTGATCGATAATATCGAGGTGCCGGTCAAGGGGTGAATGAGTGTGCATGGGTCAACCAGCGTCTGGACGAGGTAGCAATTCGGCAAGTGATTGCGCCATAACGCGGGCGGATTCGATCATGTCATCGACACCGATATATTCGTCGGGCTTATGGGCCATCTCAAGGATCCCAGGCCCATATGCGATGCAGTTTTTCAGCTTGCCGATACGGTCGATATGCTTCTGATCATAGGTGCCGGGAGAGACAACGTATTCTGCATCTTTACCCATCACATCCGCAATTGCGCGGGATACAGTGGCAACCACGGGGGCTGATTTTTCGGTCATTGTCGGCAGAACGCGGTGCATTTCGCGGATGTCATAACTGAAGTTTTCACGCTCTCTCGCGACCTTATCCAATACATCTGTAATTTCACGTTGAACGTCATTGATGTCTTCCTCGATCAAGAAACGACGATCGACGACCATCTTGCAACTGTCAGGGACACAAGGGCTGGGAAGGCCGGTAAAATCAGGATCTTGTTCGGCCTGACCACCGTGAATTGAGTTGATATTCATCGTTGATTGCCGCGCGCCAATCGGCACAACGGGCATGTCCGTGCGCTTTTGGGCGAGGGCAGGAAATAAGCTTTCCTCCATCTCATTCACCACAGCCCCCATGTGACGCACGGCGCAGTCTCCAAGGAAGGGCATGGAGCCATGGGCGATTTCCCCATGGGTTTCGATTTCCGCCCACCAAACGCCGCGATGACCTAGACAGATACGATCTTTTTGAAGGGGTTCGGGAATGATGACGTGCTGCACACGTTGCGGGCTGAAGAAACCTTTTTCGGCTAGATAGGCCACGCCGCCAAAACCACCACTTTCTTCATCGGCGGTGCCGGAAATCTCGATCGCGCCGGCGAAATCGGGGAAAAGGGAGATGAAAGCCTCCGCCGCTATGATCGATGCCGCAAGTCCGCCTTTCATATCGCAGGCGCCACGGCCGTAGATTTTTCCATCATGTAATTCGGCGCCAAAGGGATCGAAGGACCAACCTTTGCCAACATCAACCACGTCGGTGTGGCTGTTGAAATGCACACATTCGCCAGGGTATTTGCCCTCATAGCGCGCGATCATGTTCCAACGTGGATATTTGTCGCTGTCGCCAGGCGTGCCGTGGGCGCGGATCATTTCCACCTCAAACCCCTGACGTTTCAGGCGGTTTTCGAGATACTCGCAGATCAGAAGGTAATTCTCACCCGGAGGGTTCAGCGTCGGGATGCGGATCAATTCTTGGGTCAACGTGATCAGATCGTCACGACGGGATTCAATTTCCGTTGAGAGGCGGGCAGCGATATCTGGGGAAATTGTAGCAGTCAAAGTCGTGATCCTGTGATGATCTGTAAGGACTTGCAGGCTGGCGCAGAAATGATACGGTATCAATACCGTATAAACACGGCGCAAGAAAAGAAAGTATGATGGATAGTACAATAGACCTAAATTCTCTGGCGTTTGATCTCGCACCAATTGGTATTGTTTTGACGGAACATCGTGTGATCTGTGCGGCAAACGAGATGTTCGCTGATCTGACCGGGCACAATAAAGATGCGCTGGAGGGGATGTCGTTTCGCACGCTTTACGACAGCCCACGTGAATATGAGGATTTTCGCGACATTGGCTTGGAAGCCTTGCAACGTGGTGAAACCTACACGGATGAGCGTTTGTTGGCGAAGCAAGGCGGGGTTGCGACGTGGTGTCGTTTTCGCGCACGTACACTGACCCCGTCCGAACCGTTGGCGCGTGTTGTGATGACCTATGCGGCGATTTCCGACGTTTCATCTGGAGTGCGCTTGACCCCGAGAGAGCGAGAAGTGGTGCTGTTCTTGAGTCAGGGCAAGACCAGCAAAGAGATCGCAATAGCCTTGGGTTTGTCGCCGCGAACAATTGAAGACGTGCGGGCGCGGCTATTGAAGAAACTACAAGTGCGCAACGTGACGGAGCTTTTGTCGAAGCTTTCGCGCGGCGATTTTTAAGGAAATCAAGATGAAATTTGGGAGTGTTCCGATCTTTGAAGCCGAAGGTGCGACGTTGGCGCATAGCCTGAATATTGCAGGGCTGCGGCTGAAGAAGGGATCTGTGCTACGCGGAGAAGAAATTGAAGCGCTGAAACATGTGGGTGTAACTGAGGTATCTGTTGCGCGCGCGCAGTCCGGAGATATTGGTGAGGAGCAGGCTGCCACAAGGGTCGCAAATGCGATCGTAGGGGGCGGGCTTTCTTGCGCTGATCCGGTGCATGGGCGGGTCAACTTGGTGGCCGGTGCCAACGGTGTGTTGCATGTGGATGTGGGCGGGATCGTGGCGCTGAACATGATTGACGAAGCCGTTACCCTAGCGAGTTTGCCGCAATACAGTCACGTGCGCGCGGGAGCGCTTGTGGCCACGGCAAAGATGATCCCATATTTTATTTCCGGTGAAACGGTTGAACAGATTGAACGAATTAATGCGCCTTTGATGTCACTTGCTCCGTTTCGGACGCTGCGTTGGGGGTTGGTGCTGACACAGGTTGAGGGGATGAAAGACAGTCTACTGACAAAGGCAGAACAGGCAACGCGCAACCGGGTAGAACGGCTTGGCGGAACGTTGGTCGTGGTTGAAACATGCGAACATAACGAAAATGTTCTATCTGATGCGCTGGACAAACTGCACAGAGATCACGCACCGGATGTCGTTCTGATCCTTACCGGGTCCGCGACCTCAGATCGTGCGGATGTGGCGCCTGCAGCGTTGATCCGTTCCGGGGGAAAGGTCACGCGTTTTGGCATGCCGGTTGATCCCGGAAACTTGTTGTTTCTGGGGGAATTGAACGGGCGTCCGGTGATCGGTCTGCCCGGCTGCGCACGATCATTGGCGCTGAATGGAGCCGACTGGGTGTTGGAACGCGTCGCCGCGGGGCTAGAGCTGCGCGACGCAGATTTTGCGGCTATGGGCGTTGGCGGGTTGCTGAAAGATATCGCGGAACGGGGTGAGCCACGGCGCAGGGCTGTGAAAGATACGCAGGCATGAGCGGCGGCATCCATATACTAATATTGGCGGCAGGGGCGTCACGGCGGATGCGGGGTGACGACAAACTTTTGCGCCAAATAGAAGGCGAACCCTTGTTGCAACGCACCGCTCGCCAAGCCGTTGAGAGTAAGGCGCAGGCAGTGCATGTGGTGGTGCCTGCCGGGCATCATGAACGTGAGGGTGTTTTGGCTGGCAGCGGGGTATCTATTGTCCCTTGCAGGGATTGGCGTGAGGGCATGGGCGCTTCGCTTCGCGCTGGGATTGCCATGATACCGGAAGAGGCTTCAGCAGTGATCGTCTCTCTTGCGGATATGCCGGATATCACCGCCGCTCATTATAATGCATTGATTGAAGCCTTTGCTGCCACCGCATCTGACGTCAGGTCATTTCAGATCCTACGGGCGGTAACCGCCTCGGGTCGGGTGGGGCATCCTGTACTGTTTGGAAAGGCTTGGTTGAAAGAGCTAGTCCAAGTGTCGGGTGATCATGGTGCGCGGGGTATTTTACAAAGAGAAAAACGTGATATCGTTCTGGTGCCTACGGAGGGAGAGGGCGCTGTGACCGATCTTGATACTCCAGAGGCATGGGCCAGTTGGGTGCAAGTAAACCTGCTCGGATGATGCCATAAGCTCGGGTTTGCGTGGCGAAGGTGTCACATTTTGAGACACGCTGATGGCAAAGAACCTTGTTCCTGACCGCTGCCCGGCCTACATGGAAGGGATGAAACGTTGGATCCCATTTCTGAAATCTGAAAAAACCGTTGCCGTTGTGCGCCTGTCGGGCATGATTGCGGCCGGCGGACGGGGCCTGTCTGATGAAAAGACGGGTCTGATGTTGGAGCGCGCTTTTACCAAGGGTAAACCATCTGCGGTGGCGCTTTTGATTAACTCTCCGGGTGGATCGCCCGTGCAGTCATCCTTGATAGCGGCGCGCATTCGCCGCCTATCTGATGAAAAAGGCATTCCGGTTTTTGCATTTGTGGAAGATGTCGCGGCCTCTGGTGGCTATTGGTTGGCGACGGCCGCGGATGAAATTTATGTCGATCAAAGCTCGGTGCTTGGGTCAATTGGTGTAATTTCTGCAGGCTTTGGGTTGGAAAATTTCATTGAACGGCATGGGGTCAATCGCCGGGTTTACACAGCAGGGAAATCGAAATCCATGCTGGATCCGTTTAAGGCCGAGAAGCCCGAAGATGTGGAGCGCCTGAAAGATATTTTGGAGCAGATTCACGAAGTTTTCATCGACCACGTGAAAACCCGCAGGGCGGGTAAACTGAATGAAGAACAAGATCTGTTTAACGGTGAAGTTCGCATCGGTGCTATGGCCGTTGAAGCGGGTCTTGCGGATGGTATTGGCCATCTGAGCACCGTTATGAAAGAACGCTTTGGCGAGAAATGTCGTTTCCGCAACTATGGCGTGAAACGCGGGATTTTGAGCCGGTTCGGCGCAGGTACTGCGGATGGAATGATTGGTGCAATTGAAGAGCGTGTTGAATTCACGCGATATGGGCTCTGAAATATGATTGTAAAAGTTGTCGCACTTTTTTTAGCCGGAATGATGGTGCTCGCTATGTTTGGCAGGTTTCGATTTCCGGGACAGACGGCAATAGAAAAACAAAAATGTTCGCGTTGCGGGCGTTTTCGTATCGGGCGCGGCCCGTGTGCGTGTAAGAAAACAAAGGGCTGACGACTGATGGATTGGATCTATGCGGGGCTTGGCCTGATTATTCTGCTTCTGGCGGGTGATGTGCTTGTAAAAGGTGCTGTAAACCTGTCGCTGCGTTTGGGTATTCCTGCAATGATTGTCAGTTTGACGATCGTTGCTTTTGGCACCTCGGCCCCGGAACTTTTGATTGCGATCAAGGCGATTGCAGATCAGGCGCCTGGCATCGCGATGGGTAACGTTGTAGGATCGAACACGGCCAACATCTTGTTGGTTCTGGGTGTCCCGGCGGTAATGACCGGGTTGCATTCCAGCGAATGCAACATCCGTAAGACCTATGTCTATATGATCCTAGCGACGCTGATTTTCATCGGTGTCTGTTTTACCGGTCCGCTGACATGGGTGCATGGCTTCGGACTCTTGGCAATATTGACCTTTGTGCTGTTTGATCAAGCGCGCGAAGCTCACCGTCATCGCAAAGCGGGTGATCATTGTGCCCCCTGTGGGCCAGGAGACGACCCCGAGGAGGTCGAAGGCGCTGATGCGGATATGCCGGGCTGGCAGATTGGCCTGTTCCTCGTGTTGGGCCTGATTGGCTTGCCGTTGGGGGCAGACCTGTTGGTGGACGGTGCTGTGAACATTGCCCGCACGTTTGGGATCAGTGAAACTGTGATCGGCCTAACGTTGGTTGCTGTTGGTACGTCTTTGCCCGAGCTGGCGACAACTGTGATGGCCGCATTGCGTCGCCAAGCTGATGTGGCGCTGGGCAATGTGATTGGTTCCAACATGTTCAACCTTCTGGCGATCATCGGCGTGGCATCTGTGATCGGCGATATCCCAGTGGACGAACAGTTCCTGCGATTTGATCTCTGGGTAATGCTGGCGGCGTCCCTAATGCTTGCGCCATTTGTCTTTCTACGTTGGAATATTACGCGTAGCTGGGGCGTTGTTCTCTGTGCACTTTATGCGACTTACATCGGTATCATTCTGACCTAAATGGGCGGTTTTCGGTGTGTCAAATGGGCGTGACGTAACAGTGAATACGGTTAAACAATGTCTCTGCTGCGACAACTTGTGCACCGAGTTTTTGACCCGTTACAAAAGTGTAACGAAATTGTTAACGTTATCAGTGGGTTGTAAGCTGATGTTAAAATTATCTTTAAAATCAATGATTTGGAAATGTGCCTAAAAAATAGGCAGATTGATAAAAGCCGTTATTTTGTTCACGGTGACACTACTGCAGGAAAGTTACCCCCGTAGTTATCCACAGAAACGGTTGATATGTTTTTTCTTGTCACGGCTACGATAAGATTGCAGCCAGTAGAGAATCACGAAGAGTCCAATGACAGAAGCAAAAACACCAAATCCCCCCCCGGCTGAGGCCAATCCCGAGGTCATAGGTCACGCCTGTGTCCAAGGATATCTGAAGACGTTGGATAATTCGCCTGGGGTCTACCGGATGTTAGATGCAGACGGGCGCATTTTGTACGTGGGCAAGGCGCGCAATCTTAAAAAGCGTGTATCAAACTATGCAAATCCCAACGGCCATACGCTGCGTATTCAACGCATGATTTCACAAACCAGCAGCATGTTGTTTTTGACGACGCGCACAGAAACCGAAGCTCTGTTGCTGGAACAGAACCTGATCAAACAGCTGAAGCCACATTTCAATGTGTTGCTGCGTGATGACAAAAGCTTTCCGATGATCATGTTGACGGGACATCATGAATTCCCGCAAATCAAGAAGCATCGAGGGTCGCGTAAGGCGAAAGGCGACTACTTCGGGCCTTTTGCATCAGGCCAAGCCGTGACACGAACGCTGAACCAATTGCAGCGGGTGTTTATGTTGCGCGACTGCTCAGATTCGATGTTCAACAGTCGTACGCGGCCGTGCCTGCAATATCAGATCAAACGCTGTACCGGCCCCTGCACCGGAAAAATTTCCGCAAGTGATTATGCCGCCCTTGTGTCAGATGCGCGTGATTTTTTGCGTGGGCGTACCAGCGGTATTCAGGCGAGCCTTGCGAAAGATATGCAGGCTGCCAGTGACGCGTTGGAATTTGAGCGCGCCGCCGCGCTGCGTGACAGGATCAACGCCCTGACGCAAGTGCAACAGGCCCAAGGCATCAACCCGCAGAACGTGGCAGAGGCTGATATTATTGCCCTGCATATGGAAGGTGGCCAAGCCTGTGTGCAGGTGTTTTTCATCCGCGCCAATCAGAACTGGGGCAATAAGGATTTCTACCCTCGAACCGGCCAGGGTGGTGAAGGCAATGAGGGCGCTGATCCGGGCGAAGTACTGCAAGCTTTTGTGGCGCAGTTTTATGACAACCGCGAACCGCCGCGCATGGTGGTGCTGTCAAACGCGGTGGATGATCCTGATCTACTGACAGAGGCGCTGGCCCAAAAAGTTGGGCGAAAAGTTGAATTGATCGTGCCGCAACGGGGCGAGAAAGCGGATCTGGTTGATAATGCAATGCGCAATGCCCGTGAAAGCCTCGCGCGTAAAATGGCGGAAACTGCGACACAAGCGAAATTGTTGCGTGGTTTGGCTGAGGCCCTAGAATTGAAGGCGGTGCCAAGTCGGATCGAGGTTTACGATAACTCTCATATCCAAGGTGCCTTTGCTGTGGGCGCGATGATCGTGGCCGGGCCTGAAGGCTATATCAAAAGCCAATATCGCAAGTTCAATATTAAAGGTGAAGACTTGGCCCCTGGCGATGACTTCGGCATGATGAAGGAAGTCTTGGGGCGCCGTTTTAAGCGTCTGCAAAAGGAAGACCCAAATCGCGAGACAGAGGCATGGCCGGATCTGTTGCTGATTGATGGCGGGGCGGGGCAGGTCTCTGCTGTGCGCGAGATCATGCGCGAATACGGCGTTGAAGATATTGCTATGGTTGGCGTTGCCAAAGGGCTTGATCGCGACCACGGCAAAGAGGAATTTCATCGCACCGGCAAGCGCCCTTTTGCCCTACAACGCAATGACCCTGTTCTGTATTTTATTCAACGCATGCGCGATGAGGTTCACCGATTTGCCATTGGCACCCACCGGGCGAAACGATCCAAAGCCATTGGGGCGACACCTTTGGATGAGGTGCCGGGCGTAGGTGCCTCGCGCAAACGTGCGTTGCTTGAGCATTTCGGCTCAGCCAAAGCAGTTAGCAGGGCTGGGCTTGAAGATTTGAAGGCGGTTGGCGGCATTTCTGGTACATTGGCGGAAACGATTTACGGCTATTTCCATGAAAAAGGCTGACCTGCGCTGCAACCTTGTTATGCTGCGACAGAATGCGTGGGTGTATGCGTATAATTGTTGTCTTTCCCCCAGTCAGTGAAGTGAGTACAAAGAGCCTATGACATGGACAATTCCGAATATTCTGACTGTAATGCGTCTCTTCGCCGCCCCGGGCGTTGCGGTGATGTTTCTGTACTTTAACCGCCCCTGGGCCGATTGGTTTGCGCTGCTGTTGTTTTCCGCCGCTGCAATCACCGATTTCATTGACGGTTATCTAGCTCGCGCTTGGGCGCAGGAAACCAAATTTGGCGCAATGCTTGACCCGATTGCCGACAAAGCGATGGTTGTGATTGCGCTTGTGGTGATCACGGGCTTCTCTGGCATGAACCCTTGGATCCTGTTGCCCGCCACGCTCATCATTTTCCGCGAGGTTTTTGTGTCTGGTTTGCGTGAATTTCTAGGTGCAAAGGCGGGGCTTCTGAAGGTCACAAAGCTGGCGAAATGGAAGACCACGGTGCAGATGGTGGCGATTGCGGTGCTGTTTGCGAGTGGTATGTTTGAGCACTACTTGGTGTCATATGTCGCCGGGATGGATGCCGCGATTATAGATCAGATTTTCGCGGGCGAGATTGAGGATGAGTTCCACATCGTGCGTAGTTACTACGGTGAATATCTGACTTGGCATGGTGGTGTAGCGCTGCTTTGGGGTGCTGCGATTTTGACGCTGATTACGGGCTGGGATTACTTTGCGAAGGCCCGCCCATTTCTGAAGGAAGAAGCTGATGACGCTTGAAGTCCTCTATTTCGCATGGCTACGCGAACGCGTGGGGGAACCGCGCGAACGCATTGAAACCAATGCAGAAACTGCCGCGGATCTGGTGAAAGAACTGATCGCGAAAGATGAACGGTACGCACTGGCTTTTGCCGATACGTCATCACTGCGCGTGGCGATTGATCAGGAATTGACAGATTTCGACGCCCCTTTAGCAGGTGCGCGCGAAGTGGCGTTTTTCCCGCCCATGACAGGTGGCTGAGATGGATATTCGCGTACAGGAAGCGCCCTTTAATTTTGGTGCAGAGGCCCAAGCCTTTTCTGAGGCCCAAGACGGTGCAGGCGCGATTGTAACCTTCACAGGGCTTGTGCGCGACTTACCTGGCGCGCCGCTTGACGTGATGGAGATCGAACACTACCCCGGCATGACCGAAAAAGCGCTGGCAAAGATTGCCCAAGATGCGGATGCACGCTGGGAATTGACCGGCAGCTTGATCATTCACCGCTACGGCCCCCTGCGCCCCGGTGATCAGATCATGATGGTTGCGACGGCCTCCAAGCATCGGAAGGATGCGTTTGAGGCAGCGGAATTTCTGATGGATTTCCTGAAATCCCGCGCGCCATTCTGGAAGCGTGAAGTGACGGCGGAAAACAAGGCTTGGGTCGACAGTAAGGCTGAGGATGAAGACGCTTTGAGCCGCTGGGATCAGAACCAGTAAGGCAGGAAGATTATCATCAGAAAGCACGAGAGTTTTCGTGTGGTGATTGCTCCGCTTATGTCAGGCTAAGTTCTGGCGTTCAATCCAGCTGCGCAGTTCTTCCGCTTCTTGGCGGGCGGCACGCAGACCGTCCATGGCAGCCGTAAGTTCAGCTTCCGTCTGGTTTAGCTGACTGGTGACTTCGGCCTCGCGCTGATGGGCCCAAGTGATCGCTTGATCGCGGGATTCTTCGGCATCGTGCAGGGATTGTGCCATGTGATCCAATTCGCCCAAATCTTGCTGAGAGACACGGATGAAGTTGTTCACCAGCCAATGTGTGAACCAACCCAATAGGAAGGTCACAAAGAGGATTACCGCGATGATAATGATCAGTTCGGTTCTGTTATTCATTGCTTGCCTCGGTTTCGTCTGGTGTTTCTGTCTGCTCTTGGATCTGATCGACATCTACTAGGTCTTCGATCAGCACGAACTCAATACGACGGTTGGCTTCGCGGCCTTCCTCGGTTTCATTGCTTGCGATGGGATTGTCTTCACCATAGCCTTTTGCCGAGAGACCTGCCGTCAGAATACGTCGTGCCATCAAGGCGTTCAGAACCGCATCAGCGCGGGATTGACTGAGTTGCAGGTTCATTGTTTCGCGGCCTTGGCTGTCGGTATAGCCAGCGATTTCCATCTTAACGTGGGTACAGTTGTTCAGGATCTCAGCGATCTGCCTAAGTGTGTCACTGTTACCCGGCGCGATATTGGCGGAACCAGGCGAAAAGGCGAGCTTGGTTTCGGCAAGGATCGTGTTGATCCCTGAGACGCATTCCTCCGGTGTCGGCAGGTCAGCTTCGGGATCTAGGGCTTCGATATAGTTAACGTCGATTGTAAAATCTTCGGAGGTGCCAAGCTTTTCTGACAAGACACGCGCGATATCCGCGTTGGCACTGGGGTTGCCAGTTTTCCCACGCACGGTCACGTGGCTTTCTTCAATCACAACAGAGCCACTTTCGAGAAAAGCTAGGGCTTCGATGCTGGAAAGAACACGCAAAGGCCAACCTGTTGGTAATTCGGCATCAAGATGCGTGGCAGCGTATATCTGTTCCTCGCCAAAGCGTGCGGCAGCATAGCTTTCCACAGCCGTTTTTGTGCGCTCATCCGTCATGCGCCCGCGTAGTTGGACGAGGCCTTCAGGGCTGAGAGTCACCGTAAATTCGGGGGGCTGACGTTCTGTTTGGGTGGCAACAACTGGGAAGACGCTGTGCAGCGTGAATACTTCAGGCAGCTCTTCTTCCAGTTCTGCGGTGACACGTTCGAAAGTATCAGCAACGCTGCCTTCCGCGGCAATGAAGGTGATGTCGGCGTCAGAAAAGGTAACAGACCCATCACCGATCTCGGCAAGAGATTTTAGCGCAAGGCTGACAGCTTCGCCCCATTTGGGGGAGGGGTTGCCCAAGGCAATGGCGCAGTTAGCTAGACCCTCATGACCGGCTTCTTCCGCGGCAAGCAGAATTTGGATTCGACTGTCATCCGTATCGGTAAAACAGGCATCAAATCGACCTTCACCGTCTTCGCGTATAAAGCGCAGAGTGAAAGGCGAGACAACTTCGCGCGGTGCTGAAATGTCCAGCTGCACTTCCAGATCCACGGGAATAGCGCGCGAGAGTTCCTGTTTCAGGCGGGTGCGATCATCGGCGCTGGCGCTGTTGGCTTCAATAATCACATGGCCAGGGTGCACAGAAATCTTGCTGTGTGGCAGGGCCGTCAAGGCGTTGATGGCATAGGCCATGGCAAGATCCCAACCCGTCGGTGGATCGTAATCAGCCGTCTCCATCATATCGGAAACACGTGTGTCAGACGTCAAATCTGCGATGGTGTCCGCGATTTGTGCCCTGTCTGTGGCATTGGGGATAAGGCCAATAAGCGAGATACGATCCTCATTGCGCAGGATTTCCACAGAGAATTCCGGTGGAACAAAGGCCGCGCTGGCCTCGACCTGCATGTCATCGCGAATACGATAGGAATCCACAACTTCGCCCGCGATTGTGAGGGCGTGAAAACGGGCAGATTCGCGCGGGGCAATACCGGTAAGGCGCAGGTGCAGGCCTTCAGCTTCGACGTGGGCCCAATCTTCCCCCTTCAATAGGAGGGCAGTACGTACACCTTCCTCAGAATGGCGCTCAATCTGATCCACAGACACGTTTGCAATCAACAGCGAAAGCGCTGCAGCGCCAGTGAAAATGGAAAAAATTGCTACGATGGATTTAAGCTGCATCCGGTCTCTCTCCTGCTTGATCTCTGCTTACGCTTGGCGGGCCTTGGGTTCAATCAAAGCATGGCAGAAACGGCAAAAAACAGCGCAGGAATCAGCCCGGTGTTTCGGTTTTCACGGAAAAGGCGAAGGCAGGCCTCTGGGTCGTCAATCTTAAGACGGCGAATTTGGGTCATTAAGTGCATACCGAAGGCCCAAGGCCCGCCAATAGCCACGACCAGTGCCAAAATGTTGTTCTGCGAAAGCTGTGCAGCAATCACTGCAAAGGTCATCACCCCAACCGACAATATCAGAAATCGGCGCAGCCAGCTGGCGGTGTTCGTGCCAAACAACCGCGCGGTGGATTTGACGCCGATCATCGCGTCATCCTCCTTGTCTTGGTGGGCATAGATCGTATCGTAAAACAGCGTCCAGATGATGCCCGCGATATAGAGCAATACCGCTGGGGCTTCTAACGTACCGCGGTGCGCTGTCCAAGCGACCAGAACGCCCCAATTAAAGGCAAGCCCAAGGAACAATTGCGGCCACCAAGTGAAGCGTTTGGCAAAGGGATAAATCGCCACCAAAACAAGGGATGAGATCGCCAAAATGATGGTGTTCAAGTTGAATGTGATCAGTACCAGCCCACCAATCAGCATCTGAAGCCCCATCCAGATCAAAGCCTGTTTCACGCTAACTTGTCCTGATGGAATTGGCCGGGATTTTGTACGTTCGACCTGACCATCAAAGTTGCGATCTGTGATGTCGTTCCACGTACAACCGGCACCGCGCATGAAAAATGCACCGATGCCACAGCCAACCACAATCCACAGATCAAACAGCATGAACCCATCGGCAGAAGCTGCCAGCGTCAAGCCCCACCAACAGGGCAGCAACAACAACCACGTTCCAATCGGACGATCCGCCCGCGACAGGCGCAAATAGGGACGCGTCCAAGCCGGCGCAAGCGTATCTACCCAGTTGCCGGTATAGGCATCCGCAACTTGCCCATTATTGTCATGGACTTCAGTTTCTCTGCGCGCGCCCTCTGGCATTCCGTCGTTCTCGGACATATGTTCCGCCTTATGACAGGTTCAAAAATCAGACTTTATGTAGACCATGATCTTGCCCCGGGGCAATCCATTGCCCTAACGCGAGATCAATCTAACTATCTTTTTGCCGTTATGCGGCTGGAAGCGGGCACCCAGGTTGGATTAATCAACAGTCGCGACGGTGAATATCTCGCGGATGCGGTCGTGGCGAATAAGAAAAACGGCATCCTTGTGTGCCAAGACCAAGTGAAACCTTTGCTGTTACCACCGGATCTTTGGTTGATGTTCGCGCCGGTAAAGAAAGAACGCACCTCTTTTATCGTGGAAAAAGCCACGGAAATGGGTGCACGAAAAATCGTGCCGGTGATGACAGATTACACTCATTTTGATCGTATCCGCTGGGATAAGATGCAGTTGCAGGCGATTGAGGCGGCAGAACAATGCGGCGGGACATATGTGCCCGAGGTTGTCGAGATGGAGAAACTATCCGATGTTCTGGCCAATTGGCCCGCAGATCGTCAAATCTTGTTCTGCGATGAAACTCAGGTCGATCAGCCGACTGCTTTGACGGATCTTCCCGGCGGCACCGATGCAGCCTGGGCGATTCTGATTGGCCCCGAAGGTGGTTTCTCTGAAGCTGAACGCGACAGTTTACGTGCCCATCCCAATGCACACGCGATTTCCCTTGGCCCGCGTATCCTGCGTGCTGAAACTGCAGCTGTTGCTGCGCTGACCCTTTGGCAAGCGCAACTTGGGGATTGGTCGTGAGCTTCATTCGGCCCGAAGCACAAGTTTTTCTTGGACGCTGGGGCGGGTTGATGGTTTGGGGCGGTTTGGCGCTGTTTAACCTTTGGTTGGCGCTGACCAGTACCGGCCTTTATGTGATTATCGGTGGGATTGCCGGGCTTTTCGCTGCTTGGATGGCTTGGGACGCTTTACGTAACTTGCGTATTCAGCGCCGAAGTGGTGGCTCTGGCGTGGTGGAAATTGTTGAGCGTCGGATTACTTGGTTTGCGGCCAGTGATGGAGTCGCGTTTTCCTTAGATGATGTCATAGCGATTGATATTGAAACCTATGACCAGGGGATTGATGACATTTTCTGGGCCTTCTCTCTGTCTGATGGTGAACGCCACTTGATCCCGGGTGCGGCAGAAGGCGCGCAGGCATTTATTGATGCTTTATCCTTGTTTCCCGGGGCAAATTACGAAAACGTGATCAAAGCTTCGACCTCTACCGATTGTGCTCGCTTTTCAATTTGGCAAAAACGCGATTGAACACTGGTAATTTCGCAGCTACCGATTAAGTCGCAAGATACACGCCAAAACCTACGCGTCCGCAGGAAAAGGAAATGCCCATGTCTATCCCCCAGTCCGGCGGAGGCCCGATCGAACATCGTGACCAGCTTGCTGAGTACCTGTCTTCCGGGTGTAAACCCAAGGAAGATTGGCGTATCGGCACCGAGCACGAGAAATTCGGCTATTGCAAAGACAGCCTAGAGGCCCTGCCATTTGAAGGCAAACGTTCCATCGTTGCGGTGTTGGAAGGTCTGCGCGATCGCCACGCCTGGAGCGAAGTTCGCGAATCCGGCCACCTGATTGGTCTTGAAAAAGACGGCGCAAACGTATCGCTGGAACCAGGTGGGGCGTTGGAGTTGTCTGGCGCACCTCTGGAAACCATCCACGAGACCTGCGACGAGGTGAACGTTCACCTGCGTGAAGTCAAAGATATTGCTGATGAAATTGGCGTTGGTTTCATTGGTCTTGGTGCGGCCCCGATCTGGAAACATGACGACGTGCCCCTGATGCCCAAGGGCCGCTACAAACTGATGGATGCTTACATGGGAGAAGTCGGCACCATGGGTCGTTCCATGATGCGCCGTACTTGCACTGTTCAGGTTAACCTCGATTTCGGATCAGAGGCGGATATGGTTCAGAAATTGCGTGTGGCTTTGGCGTTGCAGCCAGTTGCGACCGCACTTTTTGCAAATTCACCGTTTTTCGAGGGCAAGCCAAACGGCCATAAATCTTGGCGTTCGCGCATCTGGCGTGACCTTGATCCGGCCCGCACAGGCATGTTGCCTTGGGTATTTGAAGACGGCATGGGTTTTGAGAAATGGGTCGATTATGCCCTTGATGTGCCTATGTATTTTGTCTACCGCGATGGCAAATATATTGATGCGCTGGGCATGTCTTTCCGTGACTTCATGGTTGGGAAATTGCCTGCACTGCCGGGTGAAATCGCGACCCTATCTGATTGGGCCGATCACCTGACCACCGCCTTCCCCGAAGCCCGCGTCAAAAAATACATGGAAATGCGTGGCGCTGATGGCGGTCCGTGGCGTCGTCTTTGTGCATTGCCCGCGTTTTGGGTTGGCATGATGTACGACCAATCTGCGTTGGATGCGGCTTGGGATCTGGTTAAGGGCTGGTCGGTAGAGCAACGCGAAGCTTTGCGTGTGGCGGCGTCTGTTGATGGCCTGCAAGCGAAGGTTGATGGTATCAACATGCATGAACTGGCGCGCGAAGTCGTGATGATCTCTGAGGCGGGTCTCAAAGCTCGCGCCCGTTCCGGTGCTGGTGGCATGGTTCCCGATGAAACCCACTTCCTGAACGCATTGAAAGACAGCTTGGAAAGCGGCAAAACTCCAGCTGATGAGTTGCTGGAACAATACCACGGCGAATGGGCTGGTGACCTGACGAAAATCTATGCAGCGCATAGCTACTGATTTATTTGCGTACTTGATACAAAACGGCGGCACTTGATGCCGCCGTTTCAGTTTTAGGGGGCTGAGCGTTTATTGCGCCAGAAGTTCTTCTGGGGAAGCGTCTACGATGGCCTCCCAGTTGGTGTCGGCATTAACAATGAATCCGGGGATGTCGCCTGACCAACGTTCTTGAATCGCGGGTGATAGGTTCAGGTACAATGTGTCATCTACGATTTTCCACAGTGTTGGGTCGCCGTCGAATTTAAAGCCCATAGCAGTGCCGAACGCGCAGTAGCCGCCGTAGGCTGGGGCGTATGCCACCGGATCTGCTTCAAAGGTGGCTTTATGCGCTTCTGTGGCAAAACGGTAGGTCGCACCGTTGTATTCCGCGCTGATGTCCCAGTCGCCTTTTACTGGCGCGCCATCGGTGAAATATGCAACGGGGTCATAGCCTTGCAAAGCTAGGCCCGTAGGTGTGGCGTTCACGTCATTGCCAGCGGCAAAGGCTGAGGTTGCGACCGCGACGGAGAGGGCAATACCGCCCAAAGCTGTTTTGATGATGTTCATAATGTACCTTTCTGTTGTCAGACCCCGGAGGGTGTATCTGGATCACTGAATGAAGGCGGTCTGGGTAAGCCCATGCTTCATGAAAGGTATTTCGGGACTGATCGGTTCACGTTCAAAGCAAGAAAATGTGTATGTGCATTAAGCGAGAGAGACTGTGCGCTAACCGCAGAAAGATTAGATGCTCGCGTGAGCAAAGCAACGGTACGCAACAAAAAAAGGCGGCGCAACTGCACCGCCTCTTCAACCGTTTGGATCTCGAATTTATTCGAAAACGGAGGCATTTGTCCCAAGAGGATCTTCGCCAAATCTGTTCGAACCATGTGTGCCCTTGGTGCATTCCCAGACGAGCAGAAGGATTATGCCCAGGACTGGAATAAGAGCAATCCAGAACCACCAGCCAGATTTGTTAACATCGTGCAAGCGACGTACCATTACAGAAATGCCCGGTAAGAAGGTTGCAAGGCTAAAGATGGCGTAGAGAGCGCCGATGTCAGGCGCCTTCAGAATAGATGCATCAATTAGGGACAGAACAAATGACGCTAGGACAACGAACAGAGTCCACCACCAAAACTCTGACCGTGTCGCGCGGCCAGAGAATGTAACATATTTCGAAAAGCAGGTTCTGATAGATTCAGTAAATGTCATACGGATTTCCTTGTGTTAAATTTCGAATGAAAAATCGGGGTGTAATGCCAAAATTATCTTGGGTTGCGCGTATTATTTAGCACCAATTTTGGGTTCTGTGCCGGCACGCAGGCGGCGAACATTGGGCCAGTGTTTGGCGTAAATTAGCGCCGTTAGGATCAACCCTAGCAAAAGCAGGGTGACATCTGCACGCAAGATCATCCACATCGGTGCCATGGCCACGGATGCAAGGGCTGCAAGGGATGAAAACCTTAACCCTGCTGCAATGACCAGCCAAGTGCCACAGCACAGGGCGCCGACCCAGAAATTCAGCGCGAGCATCAAACCTAGGAAGGTTGCAACACCCTTGCCACCTTTGAATTTTAGCCAGATCGGGAAGAGATGGCCAAGAAAGGCGCAAATGCCTGCCAGCTGCGCGGCGTCTTCTGCAAATAAAGCCCGCGCAATCAGAACTGCAACCGCACCCTTGCCCGCATCAAACAGCAAAGTCAAAGCGGCGGCCTTTTTATTGCCTGTGCGCAAGACGTTGGTTGCACCGATATTGCCCGATCCGATGTCGCGTAGGTTCCCAAGATTCATCAGTTTGGCAACGATCATGCCAAAGGGAACGGAACCCAAAAGATAGGCGGCGACTGCGACGAACCAAAGGCTATGGGACGAGGTTACAAACTCTGGCATCTGAAATTAGTCCTTTTGAAATACCGGTCGTCCAGCGACCATTGTCATCACCACTTTGCCCTGCATTCGTGCGCCATCAAAGGGGGTATTTTTACTTTTTGAATGGAGCTTGAAACGATCCATAATAAATGGCGCGTCAGGATCAAACAGTACAAGATCCGCAGGCGCCCCGGCAGTTAAGCGCCCAGATGCAAGGCCCAAGCGTTTCGCCGGTGCAAGCGCCATCGCGCGCCACAGTTGCGGCAAGGTCAGATCACCCGCGTGATACAGGCGCATCGCGGCAGGCAGCAAGGTTTCAAGACCCACGGCACCAGATGCTGCTTCCTCATAGGGCAGACGTTTGCTTTCTTCATCTTGTGGGGTGTGGAAGGACGACAGGGTATCAATCAGGCCAGATGCCACGGCGGCAATCATTTCTTGGCGATCATCTTCAGATCGCAGCGGTGGTTTTAATTTAAAGAAGGTGCGGTAATCACCCACATCAAATTCGTTTAATGTTAGATGATGGATCGAAGTCCCGGCGGTTACGTCAAGGCCTGCCTCTTTGGCACGCTCTAATGCGGGGAGGGCGGCGGCCGTTGATAGGCAGTCGGCATGATAGCGCACGCCAGACATTTCGACCAAGGCCAGATCTCGTTCCAACCCCATGCGTTCGGCCATTGGAGTAACCCCAGGTAAGCCGCGTAGTGAAGCGAACTTACCGCTGGTCACAGCAGCCCCTTTGCTGAGGTCAGGTTCCTGCGGATGCGCCATGACCAAGGCCCCCAGTGAACGTGCATAAGTCATCGCGCGGGAAAAGACTTTTGGATCACGCACAACATGATCGCAATCGGTAAAGCCAACCGCGCCGGCATCCGTCATGAAACCCATTTCCACCATTTCACGCCCCTCGCGCCCTTTGGTCAGTGCAGACATGGGCAGCACATTTACGGGGGTGACTTCAGAGGCACGGCGGCTGGCAAAACTAAGCGCCTCGGGCGTGTCCATCGCAGGGGTGGTATCCGGGCGGGTGACAATCGTGGTCACGCCTCCGGCGGCGGCGGCTAAACCGGCGGTGCGAAAGCTTTCTTTATGACGCTCGCCCGGTTCACCGATTTTCACGCCAATATCAATGATCCCCGGCGCAAGGCATTTACCGTGACAGTCGATGTGTTCATCGGCCTCTTGCAGGTCGGCATCATTGCCTATTTCCAAGATCACGCCATCTTCGATCAGCAGCGCACCTAGGGTTTCAGTCCCAACCTCAGGATCAATCAGGCGGGCGTTTGTAAGCAGTGTTTTCATTCCGGTGCCCCTTGTTGTGATCTGGCCTGTTCAATCTGTGTGATGATGTCTTTTGGGTTGGACTGAAACCGGATCAAATGTTTCATGCCGGAACGAGAGATAACTTGCACGGAACTGATCAACACCTTCATTTCAAGAATTTCGCTAAGGTCTATAATACGTTCTTGAGGGCCCATTAGGCGTTGGTTTGTCAGATCCCAGCGGGATTTCAAATCATCCGAAGCTAGGTAAAATCCCCGGACGGCGATCGCAAACAACCCGCCAACAGCACCTGTCCAGATATGGTCGTTCCCGGTGATCCAGAGCGCCGCCATGCCCAATATCATTGCAAACCCTGCCAGCCAGAAATGATCGCGGATATAAACTGGTTTGTTGCTGGTGAAGCTGGAGATGACCTTCTCGCCCTCATTCAGAGCGACAGTCGGGGTCAGAGTGCGATACATTGAATTCATTCTAGGTCTTTCACTTTGTCACGCGCATCCAAGATTTGGTCGCGCAATTTTCTGGGGCCCCAGACGTAATCGATTTTGTGGCGTGACCCATCCTTGCAGTACATACGCAGGCCCCAAGCCATCCAGATTTTGATGCTGCCGACGTCGTATAGGTCAATGACAGTGTCAATTTCGGGTGATCCGAAGTGTATACGGAAGGGGGTCAGATACCAACGCCTTCTGAGGGCTTTGAACCAATAAAAAGGCTCCTCTAATAGCCAGGCTTCAATCGCCATAAATGTGATCAAAGATGCAAAGGTCTTGAAGGTGACATCAAAGAGGGTTTCGCCAAAGTAACCTTTTGCAATCAATAAGATCACAATCGTTAGCCAGATGATATACCGCAGAAGATATACACCGGCGGTCGGGCGAATTGTAAGGATCACCGGCTCATCCTCGGGCAGATCAGGCGTATACGGCTTTGTCATCCCCGGATCCCGTTTTTAGATTGCGCGCCAGCAGATCCATTGCGGCCATACGCACTGCAACGCCCATTTCGACCTGTTCTTGGATCGCCGAACGATTGATGTCGTCGGCAATCGTCCCGTCAATTTCCACGCCGCGGTTCATTGGGCCAGGGTGCATAACAATCGCGTCGTCTTTGGCATAAGAAAGCTTTTCCGCATCTAGGCCATAGCGGTGATAATATTCACGTTCCGAGGGGATAAAGCCGCCATCCATACGTTCACGTTGCAGGCGCAGCATCATCACCACATCCACATCTTTCAACCCTTCGCGCATGTCGTCATAGACCTCAACACCAAGCTCTTTGATTTCGGAGGGCATCAGGGTTGGTGGGCCAACAAGACGCACGCGGTTCTCCATTTTTCCCAACAACAGAATGTTGGAACGCGCGACGCGAGAATGGGCAATATCACCACAGATCGCAACAGAAAGTCGGTGCAAACGCCCTTTTTTACGTCGGATTGTCAGCGCATCCAGCAAGGCCTGTGTTGGGTGTTCATGTTTGCCGTCACCTGCATTCAAAACGGCGCAATTCACCTTAGACGCCAGCAGGTTAACCGCACCAGAATGCGGGTGACGCACCACCAAAATATCCGGGTGCATGGCGTTCAACGTCAATGCTGTATCAATCAGGGTCTCGCCCTTTTTGATTGATGAGGCCTGCATTGCCATGTTCATGACATCCGCCCCAAGGCGTTTGCCGGCAATCTCAAAACTCGCCTGTGTTCGGGTCGAGTTTTCAAAGAACATATTGATCTGGGTCAGCCCGGCCAAAGCATCAGAATGCTTCATTTGACGGCGATTTAGATCGACGTATTGATCGGCCAGATCAAGAATGGTGGTGATTTCATCCGGGGCGAGATTTTCGATCCCCAGCAGGTGTTTTGCGCGGATGGTCATGCGGTCTCCATCGTGATTTTCCCGCTTATAAGGGCGTGACGGGCTTTTGGGCAAGGGGGCAGGCGTACCCTGTTGTATAACAGTTGCAGATATGGGGCGAAATGGCCGGTTTCCTTCCGCACGGGGCTGGCGTAACTTTGGCCTATGAAGCTCGAATCTATGGATCATTGGCAATTGCGCGCGGCCCTTGAATGGCAGGTCGAACTGGGGGCGAATGAAACGCTCTTGGATGCGCCGGTTAATCGCTATGAGACCCCTGCAAAACCCGCCGCTGCAACGATCACTCAAGCGCAGCAACCTGCCCCTGTTGCGGTTGAAGAAGTCGCCCCCGATCCGGTGGCTGAGGCCCGCAATGCCGCTGAAAGTGCGCAGGATCTGACGTCTCTGGAAGCCGCACTCGCACAGTTCGACCATTGCGAGCTGAAACGTGGCGCGCGCAAATTTGTCTTCAGCGATGGCAAGCCAACGGCGCGCCTGATGGTGATTGGCGATGCGCCCGGTCGGGATGAGGACCGTTTGGGTAAACCCTTTGCGGGACAGGTCGGGCAGCTGTTTGATAAAATGTTGGCCGCGATTGGTCTGGACCGCTCGGCCGTCGATGCAGAACACGCCGTTTATATCACAAATGTTCTACCCTGGCGCCCACCACAAAGCCGCGATCCGCAGCCGGAAGAAATCGACATGATGCGCCCCTTTGTGCAGCGCCATATCGAACTGGTCAAACCTGATGTGATCATCGTAATGGGCAATATTGCGTGTGCCGCGTTGCTGGGCAAATCGGGCATCACCCGTCTGCGTGGCACATGGGCTGAAACGGCATCGATCCCCGTGATGCCCATGTGTCACCCGACCCAACTTCTGCGCACCCCCGAAGCGAAACGCGACGCTTGGCACGACTTGCTGGAAATCCAAGAAAAACTTAGAAAACTGAACCGAGGCCCCCATGTCTGAGCGCAAACTCATTCCCGTTCGTATCGCTGTTTTGACAGTATCTGACAGCCGTTCTCTGGCGGAGGATCGCTCCGGTGATACGCTGGTTAAACGGCTTGAAAAAGCCGGACATATTCTTGCTGCGCGTGACATCATCCCTGATGAACGCGCTGATATTTCAGCACAATTGCGTGCTTGGTGCGATGACCCAGAGATCGACGTTGTGATTTCCACTGGTGGCACAGGTCTAACAGGGCGCGATGTTTCGGTGGAAGCCCACCGCGATATCTATGAGAAAGAGATCGAGGCTTTCGCAACCGTTTTCACCATGGTGTCGGTGCAAAAAATTGGCACTTCTGCCGTGCAAAGTCGTGCGACGGGTGGTGTTTGTAATGGAACATATCTTTTTGCGCTGCCCGGCAGTCCTGGGGCTTGCAAGGATGCTTGGGATGAAATCCTTGAAGCTCAGCTGGATTATCGCCACATGCCTTGTAATTTTGTTGAAATTTTTCCACGCCTTACGGAAAGTGAGCGACGGAAATAACGCCGGTGACCGTATAATCCGGGAACATGTTTGAAATTCCCTTGTTTTACAAGGAATAGCCACGCCGGAAGGATCGCAATGCGGTTTCTCACACGTAGCCTGATCGGGCTTTTTCTGCTGTCCCTTACCGTGGGATTTCTGGCCTTCGCGGGGCTTATGATTACCTCTGCCATGCAGTCAGGTGATGACGATACCCGCCATGGTGCAGGCAGCCGAGAACGTGTTTTTTCAGTCAATGTGATCACCGTGTATGCGCAAAATTTGCGGCCAGAGCTGACGGTATTTGGCGAAGTCCGGGCGCGCAGAAGTCTTGATTTACGCGCAGCGATTTCTGGGCGAGTGATTGAAATTGCTGATAACTTTGTTGATGGCGGTGCGGTGGAGGCCGGCCAACTCCTGATGCGCATTGACCCAGCCGAAGCACGATCCGCGCTGGATCGCGCCGTCAATAATCTGGCAGAGGCGCAGGCGAATTTGCGCGATGCTGAACGTTCGTTGATCTTGGCAGGCGAAGATCTGGTGGCTTCTGAAGCGCAACGTGATTTGCGCCAAACTGCCTTGGCCCGTCAACAAGATCTGCGCACGCGGGGTGTTGGTACAGAAGCCAGCGTTGAGGCCGCTGAATTGGCCGCATCACAATCTGATCAGGCCGTCGTGGCGCGGCGTCAGTCTTTGGCGCAAGCCGAGGCCGGCGTTGATCAGGCAACCACCGGCCTTGCGCGTCAAAATCTTGCAGTTTCTGATGCGGAACGTCACCTCCAAGATACAAAGATATATGCTGAATTTGACGGTACTTTGGGGGAAGTCAGCATCGTGAAAGGCGGACTTGTCTCCACCAATGAACGCATCGCAATCCTGACAGACCCGTCCCAGCTGGAGGTTTCCTTTCGGGTTTCAACTGCTCAATATACCCGACTTTTGAACGAGACAGGACAATTGCGCGAAGCCCCAGTCAATGTGGCCTTGGATGTGCTCGGCATCGATTTGATCAACACTGGTGTCGTAACCCGCGAAAGCGGCACTGTCGGCACCGGGCAAACCGGGCGTTTGCTGTTTGCCCGGCTTGAAACCTCTGCTGGTTTTCGACCGGGTGATTTTGTCACCGTAAGTGTTGAAGAACACCTGTTGAAAAACGTCGTGCGCCTGCCGTCTTCTGCTTGGGATACCGCGGGAAATGTGCTTGCGATTGATGCGGAGGATCGTCTTGAAATCCTTCCAACAGACCTATTGCGGCGTCAGGGCAATGACGTGATCCTGTCGGCTGCGGGCCTTGAAGGTCGTGAAGTCGTTGCTGAACGATCGCCTCTGTTTGGGGCGGGAATTCGGGTGAAACCCGTGCGCAGCGGTGGCGCGGATGTCGCGGAAACGGAAGACCTGATAGAACTGACCGATGATCGTCGTGCCGCCTTAATCGCCTTTGTTGAGGCGAATAAGCGAATGCCGGATGAGGCACGAACACGGGTTTTAAATCAATTGTCAGAACCCCGCGTTCCCCTGCGTGTTGTTGAACGCATTGAATCCCGGATGGGGGGCTGACCATGCCCATCTCTGGCAACAAAACCTACGGGATTTTATCTTATTTCACCCGGCATAGGACCGCTGCAAACCTGTTGCTGGTGATGATGATTGCCTTGGGCCTTTCGGCTTTGCCTCGCATGCGCGCGCAATTCTTCCCTGACGTGATCGTTGACAAAATCTCGGTTTCCGTCGCTTGGGAAGGGGCCGGAGCGGAAGATGTTGATGGTGCGATTGTCCAGGTTCTAGAGCCCACACTTTTGACTGTGAACGGGGTGATATCCTCTGATGCGACTTCTCGTGAAGGGGCGGCCAGTATTTGGCTGGAATTTGAACCTGGTCAAGATATGGCGCGTGCCGCAGATGAGGTACAGCTTGCAGTGGATGCCGTTTCAACCCTGCCTGAGGACGCTGAAGATGTGAACGTGCGGCGCGCCAGTTGGAGCGACCGTGTCACCGATATCGTCATCGCGGGCCCTGTGGAAGTCGCCCAACTTGGCCGTTTTGCCGATGAACTTGCCACACGCCTGTTTGCTGCTGGGGTCACGCGCACGACCATTCGCGGCGTGGCGGCTGCGGAAACAGTGGTTGAGCTGCCCATGGCGTCGATCATTCGTTATGACATCTCTATGGCGCAGATCGCGCAAGCCATCGCAGGCGAGGTGAATTCCGATCCAGCGGGCGATGTCACCGGTACGAATACCCGCGTGCGCACCGGCACAGCCGCCCGCCAAGTGGAAGATATTGAAGCCATCGTGTTGCGGGTGAACGATGATGGGTCACGCCTGAAAATTGGCGATGTTGCCCAAGTGAAGCGTGAAGGTGTTGATCGTGATCGCGCCTATTTCACGGGTGTAAATCCCGCCATTTCGCTGCGCGTTGATCGATCTGCTCAGGGTGATGCAATCGACATCCAGCGTGATGTGGAAGGGGTCGTGGCTGAGCTGCGCGAAGTGCTGCCCAATACCGTTTCCGTTGACCTGATCCGCACCCGTGCGGAAGCGATATCCGGTCGTCTTAATATCCTGATGGACAACGGTTTAATGGGGCTTGGCCTCGTGCTTTTGCTGCTGTTTCTCTTCCTAAATGCGCGTATCGCTTTCTGGGTCGCCGCCGGTATTCCCGTTGCTATGCTGACAACGATTGCGCTGATGTATGCCTTTGGGCTGACGATCAATATGATCTCGCTTTTCGCGCTAATTATTACGCTGGGCATCGTTGTGGATGACGCAATCGTCGTCGGTGAACACGCTGATTTCCGCGCCCGTCGCCTGCAAGAACACCCGGTTGTGGCTGCCGAACAGGCCGCAATTCGCATGTCAGCACCAGTGTTTTCCGCCACGATTACCACGATCATCGCTTTCTTCGGGCTTGTGGCCGTGGGTGGGCGTTTTGGCAATTTGATATCGGATATTCCCTTCACTGTGGTTGCCGTTTTGATCGCGTCACTGGTGGAATGCTTCCTGATCCTGCCCAATCACATGGCCCATGCCCTTACGCACACGGCAAAGGAACATTGGTATGATTGGCCCAATCGTCAGGTGAACAAAGGCTTCCGTTGGCTGCGTGAAAACGCATTCCGCCCTATGATGTATTTGGTGGTGAAAGCGCGCTATCCTGTGTTGGCTGGGGTGGTGTTGCTGCTGGCCAGTCAGGCGGCGGTGTTCTTACGTGGTGATGTCCAATGGCGATTTTTTAACGCACCTGAACGGTCTTCGGTTACGGGCAATTTCGCCATGGCGCCAGGATCAACCCGCGCTGACAGCCTAGAAATGATGCGCGAATTGCAGCGTGCTGCTGATGCCGTCGCGACACGGTATGAGGTCGAATACGGGGTTTGGCCCATGGATTACGCTTTGGCGGAAGTCGGTGGAAACAGCGGACGCGGCCTGTCGGGGGTCGGCACAAAAACACCTGATCAACTTGGGGCGATTGCGATTGAATTGATTGATGCTGACCTTCGACCTTGGTCGGCGTTTAAATTCGTTTCTGACCTCCAGGAGGAGGTCCGCAATCACCCACGCGCAGAAATTGTCAGCTTCCGGCGCTCGCATTCTGGGCCGGGCGGCGATTCCTTGCATGTGGAATTCTTTGGGGCGGAACCGGAAGGCCTAAAGGCCGCATCAGAAGCCTTGAAAACCGCTTTGCTGCAATTTCCAGAGGTCTCTGCGGTTGAAGATTCATTGGCTTATGACAAGGAAGAACTGATCCTTGAACTTACCCCACAAGGCCAAGCGTTGGGGTTCACGATTGACGGAATGGGCCGTGTGCTGCGTAGCCGCCTTGGCGGGATTGAGGCCGCGACCTATCCCGATGGCCCCCGTTCCGCCACCATCCGCGTTGAGCTGCCCACGGGCGAGCTGACCGCGGATTTCTTAGAACGTTCCCTGATGCGCACGGACAGCGGCCAATATGTGCCCCTTGCCGATATCGTGACTGTGGACAGCCGTAAGGGCTTCTCGACTGTGCGGCGTGAAAATGGCATTCGTTTGATTTCAGTTACCGGTGATATTTCGGAAGATGATCCAGCGCGTGCCGCCCTTATCAATGACACTCTGCGCGATGAAATCCTGCCCGCTATTGAAGGCGACCATCAGGTTGCGTTCCGCATTGCTGGCTTGGCCGAACAGGAACGCGACTTCCTTTCCGATGCGCTTCTGGGGTTTTCTCTGTGCATGATCGGAATTTACCTGACGCTGGCTTGGATTTTTTCTAGCTGGATGCGCCCTGTGGTGGTCTTGGCGATTGTGCCATTTGGGTTGGTTGGCACGATCTTTGGCCATGTGATGCACGAAGTGCCACTGTCGATGTTCTCGGTTGTTGGGCTGATTGGGATGACGGGTATCATCATCAACGATTCCATTGTTCTCGTCACTACGGTTGAGGAATATTCGGCCACCCGTGATCGCGTTTCTGCGATTGTGGAAGCCACCTGCGACCGTCTGCGCGCTGTGCTTCTAACCACGCTAACAACCGTTTTGGGCCTTGCGCCATTATTGTTTGAAGGTTCCGTGCAAGCGCAATTCTTGAAACCCACGGTAATTACACTTGTCTATGGTTTGGGCTTTGGCATGGTGCTGGTTCTGCTGGTGGTGCCTGCACTTTTGACGGTGCAACTTGATCTGAAGCGTCAATTTACAGCCCTGCGTCGCGGGATCTGGAAGCGTGGCACGGCCCTTCAACCCTTATTGCTGATGTGTGGGGTAGCATTGGCAACCGTCTTTGGACTGACCTTTGGCTCGGTTGCATTTACGGGGGCTCTACCAAGCTTCCTGCCCGCGCCCGTGACATCACCGGCTGCGGCGGCGTTTGTATTGTTTACGTTGGGGGCAACGGCAATTATTGCAGGCGCTTGGCTGATCTCAATACTCAGATATCAGGCACGACAGCCCTGAATATCCACCGCTCGATCATGGCCGATAACCGTGATGCGCACGTCGGATCGGTTCAAGGCAAATGGTGTCGCGGAAGGTGGCACCATATCAACCTGAGCCTGCAGTTTACCACCTTCGCGGCGGGTCTGTGCAGAGCTGATCCAGATCTGCTGATCAGGTAATTCAAAGATTACAATATCAGCTTCACCAACGCGCCCACTAGGCAGTGAGGCCGTGAGTGAAATACCATCCGCAATAGGTTCCGCTGCACAACGCACCCCGTTGATACCGGCCGCTTGGGCAGATTGTGGGCGCTGGGTCAGGGCTTTGCGAATATGGGCTTGTGCCTGCGCAGGGCCGTTGTTTCCGTTTAGGGTGCCTTCGAAATTCAAGGTCACGGGAATACAGACGACTTCGCAAACGCCAAGTTGCATTTGCACGTCAAGTTCAATGGGTTGCGTGGGGTCAATGGGGGTGATTTCTACCGGTAAAATCAACTCATCTTTATAACCAATGGTGCGTACACCCGCATTGTTGTAAATGCCTGGGCGCGGCCAATGAAATTGCACCGACGCGATGTTTTTGGATTGTGACCAGTCAAAACGTGGCGGAATGCCTGTCTCTCCCGGGGCGCGCCAATAGGTCTTCCAACCCTCATTCAGCGCAATATGAAAGGCCGCCATCCTTGTGCCTTCTCGGGTGTGCCAGCCATCTAACAATGCCGAACCCTGCACGCTTTCAAATTCCTGCGCCGCGATAGGCGCCGGAATAAGAAAGTTTATCGCCAAGGCCGAAACCGCAGAGAGCGCAAGTAAGGAGATTTTTTTCATAGCGCCATCATAGCTGTCATCGCGGTAAAGAGAACTCACATTTCAGCGAGGACCGCGTGTACAGGCGGCTTTGTGCTTTTCTGACAATCCCCCTTGCACCTGAGCACGGCCAAAGTCATATCTTAAGTATGACACATTCAGAGCCAAATGACATTTCGGAAGAAACAACCGCTGATCTCCGTGGCAAGCTTTTGATCGCGATGCCAAGTATGGGTGATACACGTTTCGAGAAATCGGTAATCTATCTTTGCGCCCATAGCGAAGATGGCTCTATGGGGTTGATCATCAACAAGCCCTCGGGGGAAGTGAGATTTCCCAAGCTGTTGGAGCAGTTGAAAATCTCACATATTTCCCGAGACAGCGAACCCTCTGTTTATTTTGGTGGCCCCGTGGAAATGGGGCGTGGCTTTGTGCTGCACTCGACAGAATACCATGCCCATGACGGCATGATCGCTGTGGATGATAATTTTGCGATGTCCGCTACCCTTGATGTTTTGCGCGATATTGCGGTGGGTAAAGGCCCTGTACAGTCTATTCTGGCGTTGGGGTATTCTGGCTGGGGCAGTGGCCAGCTTGAGAGCGAAATCTTCGCCAATGGTTGGCTGACCTGCGATGCAACGCTGGATCTGGTCTTTGAAACGGCGCCCGAAGATCAGTGGTCAGCCGCGCTGCAAAGTCTTGGCGTTGATCCCATGGCGCTATCGACCAATGCCGGGCACGCTTGATGACGCAATACCCTGATCTTCTGGTTTTACGTCATGGCCAAACCGAATGGAACTTGGCCGGTCGTTTTCAGGGGCGGCGCAATTCGGATTTAACAGCATTGGGGCGGGCGCAGGCGGCAGAGCAAAACAGCATTCTCACATCTCACCGCCTGCGTTACCCCGATCAGATTTCTAGTCCCCAAGGCCGTGCTGTGGAAACTGCGCAGATTGCTCTGGGCTCGTCGGGTTTTCAGCAAGACATACGTTTGTCAGAAATTGCCTTTGGCAATTGGGAAGGTATGACGCGCAGTGAAATAAAAACGCAGATCAACTGTTCCTACGATTTACATCTTTGGTACTTTCAAAGCCCTGGTGGCGAAAGCTTTGCGGAGATATCTGCGCGGGTACGTGCGTTTATGGACGATCTGCGCGGCCCATCGATTGTGGTGACCCATGGAGTGACATCAGCGGTTTTACGCGGTCTATGGCTTGGTCTGAGCGAGGCGGAACTGGCAGTCTTGCCCAAAGAACAGGGGTGCATTTATCAACTGGCAGACGGCAAAGAAACCACTCTACGCAGCCAAATATACGCGGATTAGTCGCGTGGTGCGGCAGCCCGTTTTAACCGATCATTGATCGCCCGCCCCAAGCCATGATCGGGCACGGGCGACACGGCAATTGCTTTGCGAGAGGCATCCAGTCGGCGTAGCATTGCAAATAAATTCGCAGCGGCTTCTGACAGATCACCGGAAGGTGAAAGATTTTCAACCGCGCCTTCAACCTTGCCAAACCCCAACAACACTTCATGCGCCAAAGCGTGATCCGCGTTCAAACGCACCGTGGCCAAGGGTGCATAATGCGAGGTCAACTGCCCCGGCGCAATTGGTTGGTCGCCCGCCTGCATGGCAAAGTCGGGGCGAAGCAATTTACGGGCAAGGCAGTGCTCAATATTCTCAATTGGCAAACCACCGGGGCGCAACAGCACCGGCGCATCACCAATAAACCCGACAATCGTGCTTTCAACGCCAACTGGGCAGGGGCCGTCATCAATCACCGCATCAATGCGCCCGCCCAATCCATCCATCACGTGATCGGCACAGGTCGGGCTGATCCGACCAGATGGGTTCGCAGAAGGCGCAGCAATTGGGCCGCCAAATTCCGCAATCAACCGTCGTGCGGTGGTGTGGTCTGGCATTCGCATACCAACTGTACCAAGGCCCGAGGTCGTCAGATCCGCCAATGCGCTGTCGGATCGCAAAGGCAAAACAATTGTCAGCGGCCCTGGCCAGAAAGCCATCGCTAGGCGCAAAGCTTCATCCGAAAAATGTGCATAGGCCCGCGCCATTTCCAAGTCAGACACATGGGCGATCAGCGGGTTAAAAGACGGCCGATCTTTCGCCGCAAAAATCCCCGCAACCGCAGCATCAGAACAGGCGTCACCACCAAGGCCGTAAACCGTTTCCGTGGGGAAGGACACAAGCCCACCTGCGTGCAGAATTTCTGCGCCTCGGCGGATCCCAGCATTATCCGGGCCAAGGCGTTGGGTTGTGAGATCATAGCGTGGCTGGGTCATCGGCTTTACCGTAGGGTTACTGTATTGGGTGACGTTGCGTTTCAGTTGCAGGGGCATAGCAGAGGGATAACTCTGGGACAACATCCCGGCATGATTGTGTATACCGGGGCCACAGCCTTGCGCCAACTGATTAAGGAACCTGCCATGCCTTTCCGCGCCCCAACTGAAGAATTTCGTTTTATCTGTGAATATATCGTGCCCTACGCCGATGTCACGGCGACCGATATGTTTGCCCATGCTGATGGCGATGTCACCGATGCTATTCTGACTGAAGCGGCAAAAATTAGCGACGAAGTTCTGGCACCCTTGCAGCGGGGTGGTGATCTTGAACCGGCGGTTCTGGAAAACGGCGTCGTGCGTACGAGCCCTGGTTTTGGCGATGGTTTTAAGGCTTTGGCAGAAGGCGGCTGGGTTTCCATGTCTGGCTCAGAAGAATTTGGCGGCATGGCTCTGCCCGTGACATTATCCACGGCTGTCAATGATATGATGTCTGGCGCTTGCCTTGCCCTTCAATTGAATCCCTTGATGAGCCAAGGTCAGATCGAAGCCCTAGAACACCACGCCTCTGATGAGATGAAAGCGCTCTATCTGCCGAAACTTGCTTCCGGCACATGGTGCGGCACCATGAACCTGACCGAACCGCAGGCCGGTTCTGACGTTGGTGCGCTGGCATCTAAGGCAACAGACAATGGCGATGGCAGCTATGCCGTGACAGGCCAAAAGGTCTTTATTTCATGGGCCGACAATGATTTCTCAGAAAATATCTGCCACTTGGTTCTCGCTCGTCTGCCCGATGGCGCACCGGGCACCAAAGGCATCAGCTTGTTCCTTGTGCCAAAATTCATCCCTGATGAAAACGGCAACCCCGGAAAACGTAACAGCCTGAACCCGGTTTCGCTTGAACACAAACTTGGCCTGCATGGATCCCCCACCGCTGTCATGGCGTTTGAGGGTGCAACAGGGTGGATCCTTGGCGAAAAACATGGTGGTATGAAGGCGATGTTCACCATGATGAATAACGCTCGTTTAGGTGTTGGCACCCAGGGTGTTGGCGTTGCGGAGGCGGCCTATCAGCAGGCGCTGGAATATGCGCTGGATCGTAAACAGGGCAAAACTCCTGTCGAAGGCGGCACCGGCACTATCGTAGATCATGCCGACGTGCGCCGCATGCTCAGCCGGATGAAAGCCGAGATATTTGCGGCGCGTTCGATTGAAATGTCTTGTGCAGTGGCGCTTGATTTGGCGAAGGCCACTGGCGATGCCTTGCAAGTTTCCCGTGCAGCTTTCCTGACGCCGATCACCAAAGCTTTCGGCACTGACACCGGCAGCAATGTTGCAAACCTTGGCCTACAAGTGCATGGCGGCATGGGCTTTATCGAGGAAACCGGTGCTGCCCAATTTGTGCGCGACGTCCGTGTGACCCAAATATATGAGGGAACCAATGGCATCCAAGCGATGGATTTTGTCGCCCGTAAAATGATGGATGGCGGTGAAATGGCCTTCCGCATTCTGGAAGAGGTTGAGCAATGTGCTGAAGAGGCGCGTGCCATATTTCCCAAGATGGCGGAAGCTGTCTGGTCTGCGGCTGAAAGCCTACGTGAAGCCACGGAATGGCTGGTCGCACAGAAAGATTTGAACGACCGCTTCGCCGGTGCTGTGCCTTTCCTTTTTGCCTTCGCACGTGTGCTTGGTGGTAGTGCCCATTTGCGTGCCGCAATGGCGACGGGCCCAGATCATGCCCGCACCCGCCTTGCACGTTTCTATATCACGCGTATGTTGCCGGAATATGAATCCGCCTTGGTCGAGGCCCGCGCCGGTGCTGCTGACCTTTATGCCCTTACCGTGGAAGACCTCTCTGCATGATACAACCGCTTCGCTACCCGCATGAAACACCCCCCTCTGCGGGTGAAGCTATAGAAGTTGCACCAGGCGTTCTTTGGATGCGCTTGCCGCTGCCAATGAAACTTGACCACGTCAATGTTTATGCGCTGGATGAGGGCGACAGTTGGACTGTAATAGACACTGGTTTTGATAGTAAAAAAGCCCGTGGAGAGTGGGATATTTTGCTTGCGGGGCCGCTGAAAGGCAAACCCGTCAGCCGTGTCATCGTTACCCATCATCACCCTGACCACGTTGGCCTCGCGGGTTGGCTGATGGAACGTTTTGGCGCTGAACTTTGGATGACCCGCACCGCCTGGCTGACCTCCAGGATGTTGACGTTGGATGCGCAAGATCGCCCAACTCAGGAAACTGTGGATTTCTGGAAAAGCTGCGGCATGGATGCAGAGACTCTTGATCAACGTCTTAATGAACGCCCTTTCAATTTTGCCGATGTTTGTTCACCGCTGCCCCTTGGGTATCGCCGTATTCGTGCGGGCGAGGTCATCCGTATCGGTGGCCGAAACTGGGATGTTCACATTGGCAACGGTCATGCACCAAGTCATGCAACCTTCTGGTCTCGTGATGATAATTTGGTGATTGCGGGGGATCAAATCATTGCGTCGATCTCGCCCAACGTCGGCCTTTACGCAACCGAACCATTGGCTGATCCGCTGGGTGAATGGCTCGAAAGTTGTGATCGCCTGCGCACGCTGGCCCGTGAAGATCACTTCGTTTTGGCGGGCCACAAATTGCCTTTCACTGGCCTGCCGACACGCATGCGGCAACTGGTAGAAAACCACCATGGCGGCCTTGATCGGTTGCGTGATTATCTAAAAACCCCACGCACTGCGCATGAATGTTTTCCGCCGTTGTTTAAGCGTGCCATCGGCCCCGGCGAATACGGCCTCGCATTGGTAGAGGCCATGGCTCATACATCACATCTGTGGCATCTTGGCGAAGCGTCTTGCGAAACCCGTTCAGATGGGGCCTATGTTTTTCAAACCAGTTAACAGGTGGGAAATGTGATGTCAGAGAAACCCAAAGATACCGAAGTAGAGCCAATTATGACGGCAGCTGAAGTGGCTGAAAACGAAGTTCTGCCAAGGCTTTACACTTCTCGCTGCAATCCGGATGGTAGTGTCTCTTCTGGTGAAGAATCCCTGCCTGCCCAAATCGCCCAAGCCTCTGTTACGCAAAAAAGCCCAGCGAAATGGGCCTATGAACGTATCATTCTTTACATCCAAAATTTCGAAAAACAGCTCGATAATGAACAAGAGGCCGCCATGGGGTTTGCCGGTGGTGATGCTGGCGTGATGCGTATTGAGGGGCTCGGGTATTTCGACCCTGATATTATCACCTACCACGGCACAGATCAGGCTGGTGCTAAGACACAATTGATACAGCATGTCAGTCAGTTGAATGTCATGCTGCGTGCCCTCCCTAAAGAGGTCAGCCACGAAACGCCAACTCGCATTGGTTTTCGCCTGGCCGCAGAGCTTGAACGCGACAATAACACCGATACGAACTCCACAGATAAGGATAGCTGATTTCCAGGTGGTGACAGCGCCCAAGAAATCGTCTAAACCGTCTGAAACGCTATTCAATAGGACGAACACAATGGCTAAACACGAACACGGCTCAATGGATACATCAGCTCAGGAACAGGCTTACTCAGGCTTCATCAAGGCAAGCACCCGCGTTGGCATGTTCTCCATTTTCGTGCTGATCTTTATGGCTGTTTTCAACGGCTGATAGTTTGATCTGGGGCTTTACCCAGGTCTGTGAAGGGGTTTTTCGGTGCGTAAGTTTTCTTGGCTTCTTCTGCCTATTCTTCTGATGGGCTGTGGTTTCACGGCTGAATCCAAATGGGCACCTGATGAGGAAGTTTCTAGGTCAGTTTATCGTCACGAAGGACCAAAAACTCTTTCCCTTTATACAGTTATCAATCTGCGTTCCGGCTCCGGTGCGCATTCAGGCCTTTTGGTTAATGCCTCGCAACGTGTGATGTTTGACCCCGCAGGCACGTGGTGGAATCCCCGTATTCCCGAACGTAATGATGTGCATTATGGCATCAACCCCCGCGCGTTGAATTACTATGAAGATTACCACACGCGTAAAACCTACTACACGGTTGTTCAGACCGTTGAAGTCAGCCCCGAGGTCGCCGAACTGGCCTTGCGTCTGGTGCAGGAAAACGGCGCTGTGCCCAAGGCAATGTGTTCAAATTCCATCTCATCGATTCTTTTGCGTCTGCCTGGTTTTGAAGGCATGCGCACCTCTTGGTTTCCCAACGCCACCATGCGCGGCTTTGCGAATCTGCCCGGCGTGACAACCCAAGAGCTTTATGACGATGATGCCGATGACAATACCTCCCTGCTGGCGGGGCAGACGGGGTAGGTAGCTTCGTCGTTGCTTGCCTAACCATCGTCCGGATGGTCTGATCCTGGATTATGCCCCAACGAAAATTTCAGAGGGTTGTGGCCAGCTCTGGACGGTTGGCATATCAGGTGGGCAGAGCATCCATAGAGCGCGCCCTACTAACAATGTCGGTTTTCTGTTATTCTGCCCTTTCATATTAAGGGGAGATGAATCATGTCTGACAACGAAAATATTAGTGCTCTCGATGCAAATGTTGCTGCGGCCATCAATTCCGGTGATGCCGCCGCTGCCGCCGATTGTTACGCTGGTGATGCAGTACTTTTGCCGCCAGGGGCACCGCGGATGGACGGAAAAGATGCCGCCAAGGCCTTCTGGCAGGGCGCAATTGATGCGGGCCTCGGTGGGGTGACGATCACTGCTGATACGATCGATATTCTGGGTGACACTGGCATCACTGTCGGCTCGCTTACTGGTGAGATGGGCGGGCAAGCACTTGCCGGAAAATATATCGTGATATCTCGAAAGGCTGGTGACGGTTGGAAGATTCAGCGCGATATCTGGAACTTCGACGCCTGAGCTGTCGATCATGCCGTAGCATGCCATTTGGTCCGCTCCGCCGACATTGCGTTAGGTTGAAACTTAGGGGGTAAAACGACTTTGTCGACTAACCCAGTAACCACAACAATACAAACAATGTGCCGATGCCTGCCGCTGCGGACCAGATGAAGCTTTTGCTGAAATAGCCAACAACAAATGCCATACAGGCCGCAGCCAATCGCGCAGGGTCTGTTTGGCCACCGGTTGCTTCTGGCCATAAAACCAGGGGTGCTACAAGGCCGGGCAACACTGCGACGGGTGTGTAGCGCAGATGACGCAGCACCCATTCGGGCAACTCACGATCACCAATGATCCCGATGAACGAAAAGCGCACAATATAGGTGCCAAGCCCCACCAGCAGGATTGTCAGCCAAATTTCACCCGTTGTCATATCCATGATGTTAGCTCCACTTTCCACGGGCCATCAGCCAGGTCTCAACACGTGCACCGGTCATCATCGCCAGAATTGCCGCGATCAAAAGCCCCAAGTTATAGGGCAAGAACGCAAAGATCAGCGCTGCCAAGACAGACACAAACGCCGCCGATATATGGGCCGGGGTGCGCAGGGCAGGGCCGATCATTGACAGGAATGTAATGGGGAGTGCGAAGTCCAATGCGAATTCTGGGGGGATCTGTGCACCAACCATCGCACCGACTAATGTGCCCGAAATCCAGGCCGGTACAATCGCGCAACTGACCCCGCTAAAATATGCGATCTTCTGTTGGTTGGTCATTTCTGGGCGCTTCTCATATTCTAACACGCTGACCGCATAGTTCTGATCAAACAGGAAGAAACTGGCCAGTGCGCGCTGCCACAAAGGTGCTTTGCCCAGATGCGGGGCCAGGGCCGCAGAATACATGGCCATGCGCAGATTTACCGCCAATGCCGTCGCCAGAATCACAAGGATCGGTGCGTTGTCCACCATTTGTTGCAAGGCCGCGAATTGTGCCGCACCCGCAATGACGATCGTGGTGAAACCCATGGTTTCCAGCACCGATAATCCGGCCTCTGTCGCGACAACGCCAAACAGCAGCGAAAACGGGCCGGCCACCAGAATAAACGGCAGGCCAGTGCGCAATCCGCGCAATAAATGTGATTTAGAACTGGTGGAGGTCACGCGCTGCTCCTAATCTTAGCTCAGACTCCGATGCCTGAATTCTGCGAAAGATGCAAATGACAACCCGTGATAGTACCCATAAATATCTGATCGCACCTGATCCTTCTGCAAGCGGGCTGACCTGTGCCGTCACCGGGCAGGATCAATATGGCAATGCCGTGGAAATCGACGTGGTCGAGGAACGCCCCCTGACGATTTACCTCAATGGTCAGGAAATCGTCACTGCCATGACAATTGGTGATTACCCCGATTATTTGGCGATTGGCTTCCTCGCCAATCAGGGCATGCTTGCTGCTGATGAAACCGTCACCGCGGCCGATTTTGACGAGGAACTTGAAACCATCGTTATTCGCACTGACCGCGTGACAAATTACGAGGAAAAGCTCGCCAAGAAAACCCGCACATCTGGCTGCGCGGTTGGCACTGTTTTTGGTGATATGATGGAGGGGCTTGAGGGGTTGGAACTGCCCGCGACCCAGGTCCGTACCAGTTGGCTTTATGCTCTTGCGGCCACGATCAACACCACGCCCTCGCTGTATTTATCCGCCGGTGCGATCCACGGCACAGTTCTGTGTCAGGGGGACCAACCGCTGGTCTATATGGAAGACGTGGGCCGACATAATGCCGTTGATAAAATCGCTGGATGGATGCGGGCAACGGGCACAGATGGTGGTGATAAAATCATGTATACCACCGGACGCTTGACCTCTGAGATGGTGATCAAATGCGCTTCCATGGGCATCCCGACTTTGGTGTCGCGCTCCGGTTTCACAGCCTCTGGCGTTACCATCGCACGTGATCTTGGTCTGACGATCATAGGCCGCATGCGCGGACGTCGTTTTACCTGCCTGTCGGGTGAGGAACGGCTGGTGCGAGACGCTGATCCAGATCGCGTTTCTGACGAAGATAAGAAGAGCCGTCGCAAGGGAGCAGGGGCATGAAGGGCATTTTTAAACCAAATTCGTCCTTTCGTACAAAACATGAGGTATTCGCATGAAGTCCCCTCTTGGTGTTATCCTCGCCGGTGGTCAGGCGACGCGTATGGGCGGCAGTGATGACAACCTCGTCGATAAAGGCCTGTTACAGCTTGGCAGCCAAACGATCCTTTCTCATGTGGTGGATCGGTTTGAGCCGCAGGTCGGTGCCTTGATCCTCAATGCCAACGGTGATGCGGCCCGGTTCAGCGCCATGAACCTTCCCGTTGTCAACGATGCCCCGGGTGATCTTGCGGGCCCTCTCGCGGGGATACTTGCTGGGCTTGATTACGCTGCGGACCACGGCTTTGACCACATTGTCACCGCTGCTGCCGACACGCCGTTCCTTCCGCCTGACCTCGTGCCGCAATTGCAATTACAAGCCGAGATCACCGGCGCCCCCGTCGTTCTTTCCGCAACCCCGTGTCCTGAACGCAAACAGCAACGCCAACCCACCTTCGGCCTTTGGTCCGTGACGCTGCGCGATGATCTGCGTTCCGCCTTAAATGACGGGTTGCGTAAAATCGTCGCCTTTACGCAGCCCCGTGGAAATGCTTATGCAGTATTTGCGCTCACAGGCGGTGTTAACCCGTTTTTCAACGTGAATACCCCGGAAGACCTGGTGCAGGCGCATGACATACTGAAGGGTTAGATGATGAAGATCTTTGGCGTCACCGGCTGGAAAAACGCAGGTAAAACCGGGTTGATGGAACGGCTTGTGGCCGAGTTCACTGCGCGTGGTTTAAGGGTCTCAACCATCAAGCACGCCCATCACACCACTGATGTCGATCAACCCGGTCGCGACAGCTACCGTCACCGTCAGGCTGGCGCGTCTGAGGTTGTGTTGTCGTCCAAACACCGTTGGGCTTTGATGGGAGAATTGCGTGGCGCAGATGAACCGTCCTTGCCCGAACTTCTCGCGCGTCTCTCCCCTTGTGATTTGGTGCTGATTGAAGGGTTCAAGCGCGAACCTCACCCAAAAATTGAATGTATCCGTGCGGAAAATAACCATCCTTTGATCGCCGTGGATGACACCACCATTCAGGCCCTCGCCAGTGACGCTGCGCTGGGTGATGCGACCCTGCCCGTAATCGACCTCAATGACACCAAAGCATTGGCGGATTTCATCTCCAATCACCTGTCACTGCCCGGCATTACACCCAGCGAAACAAACGCCCCCGCGCCTTTGAAGAATGATTGCTTCGCCTTGCCACCCGGAGTGACTTGGACACCGGTGGAAGATGCGCTGCAACACCTGCGCGAAAACCTGACGCCAATCTGCGAAAGTGAAACCCTGCCGCTTTGGGATGGGGTCACGCGCATCCTTACCCATGCAGTCACCGCCAACCGTGCCAGCCCGCCTGCGGATAATTCTGCGGTGGATGGATATGGTTTTGCCGCCAGCAGTCTGGCTGACAAGGGCGTCACGACTCTGCCGCTTGTCGATGGTCGCGCCGCCGCCGGTGGCCCTTACACAATCCCAGTGCCCCATGGTCATGCGATTCGTATCCTCACCGGTGCCTTAACCCCGCCCGGCATTGATACTGTGATTATGGAAGAAGATGTTCAAATCACTGATACGTCCATCAGCTTCCAAGGACAGATCAAGCCCGGCGCAAATGTCCGTCTTAAAGGCGAAGATATTGCCGAAAACGCAGCTGCTTTGCCCGGTGGGCGGCGTCTTGATGCCCCGGCAATCGCGCTTCTGACCTCGCTGGGCGTTTCGGAAGTCATCGTGCGCAAACCTTTGCGTGTTGGGGTTCTGTCGACCGGTGATGAACTTGCCCGCCCCGGCGAAACCATCGACCCCGCCCGGACTTATGACGCTAACCGTCCCATGTTGCTGGAATTGATCCGCGCTTGGGGTCACACCCCGGTTGATCTTGGTCATGCCCCCGATGATCGCGATGCCCTACGTGAAATCCTAGATCGCTGCGCGACACAATCTGATGTGATCCTGACGTCTGGTGGGGCATCCCAAGGCGATGAAGACCATATGTCTGCCCTGCTGCGCGATAGTGGTGCCATGCAGCTTTGGCGCATCGCGATGAAGCCCGGTCGTCCCCTCGCGCTGGGTCTTTGGAACAACACCCCGGTCTTTGGTCTACCAGGAAATCCTGTTGCGGCCTTCGTTACTGCGTTAATGTTTGCCCATCCTGCCTGTGCGCAGCTCGCCGGAGGGCTTTGGAAAACACCGCAAGCCTATGATCTCCCCGCGGCTTTCACTAAGAAAAAGAAGCCCGGCCGCCGAGAATTCCAACGTGCACGGCTTACCGAAAATGGCCAAGTCGAACTTTTCGCTAATGAGGGGTCGGGCCGTATTTCAGGCCTCACATGGGCCGATGGCATCGTGGAAATCGCAGATGAAACAACTAAGATCACGCCCGGTGATCCCGTGCGGTTTATCCCTTGGGGTAGCTTCGGTCTTTAAACTTGGGGTGATTTTCGTGAAGGGCGGTGGAGATGTTTGCTTAGTCAAACATTCCCGCAACACGCCCCAGCAGCATAAATGCCCGCGCTGTTCGTGTATCTGAAAAGGCCAAGATGTCATCATCGCTGGCGTTTTTTGCGAATTCTACAAAGCTCTCATCAAACTGGCGGATAAAGTGATGCACCGCGTCACGAAATACCGGATCTTGACGCATACGACCGGCAGAAAGCGTCAGCGAAGATCTATCCCGCACCCCGCCCAAACGGGCAATGCTTTCACCGCGTGCGCCGCTGGCAAAATGCCGCCAGTATTCCGCTGGAACCTTCTCCTGGCGTAGGTCATCCATGTAGATGCCTTCCTGACTTAACAGGGTAAGAATGTCTTGGCTTGCCTGCACAAGGCGCGCGCTGCGTCGATCCTGCAGGGCATGGCGCAGGGCGGCAAAGCCTTCGTGATCATCAATGTTTTCGGGGAAATTCAACGCGCGAATGAAGTCTGAAACCGAAATCGGCACTTTTAGCGCTTCCGCCGGAGTGCCCAATTCTAGCGCCGTCTGACCGTGATGGTTCGCCGGGGGTTGTGGGGCTGGGGCCAGTGCGACTGCAGGCAAAGCGCCACTGCCTGCCAGATGCGAGGCGGTGAAGCGTGCTAAGGCGGTTTCGGTCTCTTTCTGGGCTGCTGCAATTTGATCTAACTTTTGCTCAACAGTGGGTTTTGTGCCGGTTCCAGTGCTTTGGATCTGGGCAACATATGTTTGCCGCATACCATCAATCGCGGCCTGTAATCGGGTGGATTCAGATCGCATTATCCGGGCAGAACGGGCCGCAACTGCGCCAATCCAGATGACCGCAATAGGCAGGAAAATCGCCAGAAGGGTCATGATTAGTGTCAGGCTGCCAGTCGATCCATCAGTGCTATCTGTGTCGGCAAATACGTAAAAGACCACCACCAGTCCAAGCCAAAGCGCCGTCAATGCAACCGCGATCAGTTCTGTCGCTGAAACACCATTCTGCCCTGGCTTGTTGTACACACCAAGATTGACGGCCGCAGATCTTTGCCGACTGTTTGGCTTTACCCGTGCCCTTGGTTTCTTGGCGGGTGCAGCGGGTTTACGGATTGGGGTTTCGGCCGAAGCGGTTGCCCCCTCTGCGATAACCGGACGCGTTGCCGGTGCAGAGGTCTCTTCAGAGGGGGCTTTGTCTTCAGGCATAAAGGTATTTCCGAGCGGTGAAAGACGTTACTTATTACTAAAAGGCGTTACTTAAAAAGAATAGTGAGAACTTCATAGCTGCGTTGACCACCAGGGGTGCGCACTTCTACGCTGTCGCCTTCATCTTTGCCAATCAGGGCGCGCGCCAAGGGGGATTTGATATTCAGCATGCCGTTTTCAATATCGGCTTCTGGTTCGCCCACGATCTGATAAGTCTTTTCTTCATCAGTATCTTCGTCAACAATCGTAATGGTAGCACCAAATTTGATCGCGCCAGATAAAGTTGTCGGATCAATAACTTCTGCCAAAGACAAGATGGCTTCGATCTCTTTGATGCGACCTTCAATGAAGCTCTGCTTTTCGCGCGCAGAATGATATTCCGCGTTTTCAGATAGATCACCATGTTCGCGTGCTTCGGCAATGGCCTTGATCACAGAGGGGCGCTCAACAGATTTGAGGTTCTTCAGCTCATGCTCAAGTGCGGTATGCCCACCGCGGGTCATCGGTATTTTTTCCATGGTCGACCTGTAATTATTCTGGTTTGAGGTTAGTATCGGCTTTTCCGAGGGTAAAAAGCAACAGCTTGTGTTTAACCAAGGGAGGGGGCGAAAAGTCAATAGAGGACGCGCGGGCTTTGCAATATCATCCCGATTTTAAAGATTTCAATTGGAATGAGGATCTTCGTGGAAAATTTTCTTAAGGCCAGTCTCCTATATTTTTTCCTTGCGGTACTTGTTGTGCTGGTTTTTCGAGATGACCCGAGATTGATCCTTTCTTCTGCGGCCTCTTCACGCGCGGCAAATTCGACGTTCTTTGTTCAGATGGGGGGGGGCATTCTGCTTTTTGGCTTGGTGTCAGGCTTTTTCCTGTATCCTGGGCAATCGCGGATCATTTTGAACAATGTATTGTTCGCGGTGGTAGGGAACTTTTTTTTCCATTCGGGTTTCACGCTGATGAAAACTTCGATGCCCTATATCGTTCCTTTTTGGGCGGATACTTGGCTGGTTGATTTAGATCAGTGGCTGCACTTAGGCGTTGACCCATGGGAAATCGTGCATGCTTGGGGCGCGTATCTGCCAATTCGTAAAACATTGCCAGTTTACTTTGAAGTCTGGGGGGTTGTGGCAGTTTTTGGACCGGTTTTGATCGCTGCCTTTGATCCTAATCTTGTTAGGATGAAGCGATACCTTCTGCTTTACGGCGCTGCTTGGGTCGTTGTCGGAAATATTCTAGCCTTGGGTGGGATGTCTGCCGGGCCGGTCTACTATGATCGTGTGTATGGCACTGAACGTTTTTTCGATCTCGCTGTTGCGTTGCAAAACTCACCTTTTAATGGACATCTTTTGAAGGTGATACAGGAAAACCTTTGGCAAGTTTATGCAGAAAACGGGCAGGCATTCGGATCGGGGATATCGGCCTTTCCAAGCGTGCACGTCTCCAGTGCGATGGTTGGGGGGCTTTACCTTATTGAACGTTCTCGCTGGCTTGCTTTACCTGCTGTGGGGTTTGTGGCTGCTGTGCTCCTTCTCTCCGTTTACACAGGATATCACTACGCACTTGATGGGTATGTCTCAATTTTGGTGATTGCTGGCCTCTGGTATTGGTTAAAACGCCGTGAAATTGCCGCTTCTGCCGCCTGAAGGCCATTTTACGGCGCGTTTGAATTGACGACAGGTCTGCAAAGGCGCTAGGGCTTTTCGGGAAACAATATTGCGCAGCCGTAAGCGACGTGGAGATGGGTTACATGGCCGAGATTGAACGTGAATCGATGGAATTTGATGTAGTGATCGTGGGCGCTGGCCCAGCTGGTCTTTCTGCCGCGATCCGTCTGAAACAACTGGATGCTGACTTGAACGTCGTCGTTCTGGAAAAAGGGTCCGAAGTTGGCGCCCATATTCTTTCTGGCGCCGTGCTTGATCCTTGCGCGCTCAATGAATTGATGCCCGACTGGAAAGAAAAAGGCGCGCCGCTGAACACTCCAGTGAAGGAAGACAACTTCCTGATGCTCGGCGAAGCTGGTCAGGTTCGTATCCCGAACTTCCCAATGCCACCGCTGATGAACAATCACGGAAATTACATCGTTTCCATGGGCAACGTTTGCCGCTGGATGGCCGAACAAGCCGAAGAAATGGGTGTCGAAATCTTCCCAGGCATGGCCTGTTCTGAACTTGTGTTTGGTGACAATGGTGAAGTCAAAGGCGTGGTTGCCGGTGTGTTTGGTCTCGAAGCTGACGGCTCCTACGGGCCTGGCACTGAACCGGGCATGGAACTTTACGGCAAATATGTATTCCTCTCTGAGGGCGTGCGCGGTTCCCTGTCCAAGGAAGTCATCGCGAAATACGACCTTGCGAAAGACGCCGATGTTCAGAAATACGGCCTCGGCATGAAAGAGATCTGGGAAATTGACCCGGCCAAACACCGTGAGGGCACCGTGACCCACACGATGGGTTGGCCTTTGGGCAAAAATGCTGGCGGTGGTTCCTTCATCTATCACCTTGAGAATAACCAAGTATATGTCGGTTTCGTGGTTCACCTGAACTATAAGAACCCACATCTCTTCCCCTATATGGAATTCCAACGCTTTAAGCATCACCCCGCCATTGCGGGCCTGCTTGAAGGTGGCAAACGCGTGGCTTACGGCGCACGTGCGATCACTGAGGGCGGCTGGCAGTCTCTGCCAAAAACCTGTTTCCCGGGTGGCGCGCTTCTTGGTTGTTCCGCAGGCATGGTTAACGTTCCGCGCATTAAGGGCAATCACAACGCGATGTATTCCGGCATGCACGCTGCCGAAGCAGCCTATGCTGCGATCAAAGATGGTCGTTCCGGTGACGAGTTGACCGCATATGATGATCAGGTTCGCAACGGTCCAATTGCCGCTGACCTGAAACCTGTGCGCAACGTCAAAGCGATCTGGTCAAAGATGGGCCTGATGGCCTCTCTGATGCTTGGTGGCTTCGACATGTGGGTTGCCAATATCACTGGTTGGAATCCGCTGGGCACTTGGAAGCACGGCAAAAACGACGCCCAAGCGACCGAAGCTGCCGACAAGCACGCTCCGATCGATTATCCAAAACCCGATGGCAAACTCAGCTTTGACCGCCTGACCAATGTTAGCTTCTCCATGACCAACCATGAAGAAAGCCAACCTGCGCATCTGAAACTTACAGATGCCAGCATCCCGATGTCGGTGAACATGCCTAAGTTCGCAGAACCTGCACAACGTTACTGCCCTGCGGGCGTTTACGAAGTTGTTGACGATGCATTCGTTATTAACTTCCAGAACTGTGTGCATTGTAAAACTTGCGATATCAAAGACCCATCTGAGAACATCACTTGGACCACGCCGCAAGGCGGTGATGGCCCGAACTACCCGAACATGTAAATTGGGGTTTCAGACTAAATTCACGGGCTGCCATTTGGCGGCCCGCTTTGTTTTGGGGATTGATACAGCGCTGTTTTCGCGGCAAGGAACTGGCAGACATCTGCATGAAGGAACAGAAAATGATTGAACGTATTGAAACTGGGGTGCGCTCCTCCAAGATCGTGAAACACAATGGCGTTGCCTATATCACTGGCCAAGTTGGCGAAGGCGCGACCATTCAGGAACAAACCGAAGAATGCCTGCGTCGCGTTGATGCGCTTCTGATCCAAGCTGGCTCATCACGCGAGAAAATGCTGCGCGTTACAATCTGGCTGGCTGACATGTCAGATTTCGCCGGTCTGAACGAGGTTTGGAATGCTTGGGTTCCCGAAGGCCACTCCCCGGCACGTGCTTGCGGCGAAGCCAAGCTGGCCCGTGCTGAGCTGAAAGTCGAGTTCATCGTTGATGCGGCTTACGACTAAAACGACATTCAGACTTGTGACGCGGGCTGCCTTCTGGCGGCCCGTTTTGCTTTGTGCTTGTTGTTAAACAAGAACTAAGTAAACAGCCCCTTTCGCGGAAGGTCGCTGTATATGCACGGTTTATGCATATAATGTGCATAGGTTGTGCATGGCATAATCTGGGGAATTATATACGGAATCGTGATCAGATTTTTACGCGGCTGGGCGCCGATGACGGGCAAGTTTTATGGCCCACCATTGCCTTTCCGCCTCACAGCACATAGCTTTCCATAAGCGATCTGAAAAAGGCGGAGTTTCCATGTTCAGAACCCTCAGCGCGGCCCTGCTTGCAACCGTGATGATCCTGCCCACAGGGGCGCAGTCCGAAGGGCTTGCGGGCGCATATCTTGCTGCGCGTCAGGCTAGTTTTTATTCGGATTATCAGCAGGCTGCTGACTGGTATGCGCGCGCGATTGTCCGGGATCCTAGCAACCCAGTTCTGCTTGAAAACACGCTAACAGCTTTGATCGGGCTTGGTGATTTTGACACGGCGATAACCACTGCCACAGCCATGCGCGACGCTGGATTCGACACTCAGCAAACTAGCATCGTTACTGTTTCTGACCTTGGTGCGATTCAAGAATATGAAGCCCTAATTGAAATCTATGAGCGGTCGGTAAACATAGGCCCACTCGTGGATGGGTTGGTGGTTGCTTGGGCCCAAGTTGGAGCCGGTCAAATGACCGTTGCACTTGAGGGGTTTGACGCCGTCGCTGCGGAAACTTCCACACGTGCTTTTGGGTTGTATCACAAAGCCTTAGCACTTGCTTTGGTCGGGGATTATGAAAGCGCAGATGCCATTCTTTCTGGTAAAGCTGCGGGTGCATTGCCAGCAACAATCAATGGCATTTTGACCCATGCTGAGGTTCTCAGTCAGCTTGAACGTAACGCTGATGCTCTTGAGCTTTTAGACAGTGTATTTGGCCGATCATCCGATCCAATTCTCACTCAGATGAGACAGCGACTTGAAGCCGAAGAAACCCTTCCGATTTCCGTTGTTACCAATGCCACTGAAGGCCTATCAGAGGTCTTCTTTTCGGTTGCGGGCGTGTTGGAAAACGAAGCTTCAGCCGGGTATGCGCTGCTGTTTTCGCGCAGTGCCCAACACTTGAACCCTGATAATGTTGCCGCGATGCTTTTGTCCGCTGCGTTGCTGGAAGAGCTTGAACAATATGATCTGGCCAACGCGGCTTATGACCGTGTGCCACGCAGCCATCCTTCTTTCCATGAAGCCGAAATTGGCCGGGCAGATACGCTGCGTAAGGCTGGCAATGAAGAAGCCGCGATTGAGGCGCTGAAACAGCTTTCCGAAACTCGTTTTGATCTTCCCGTCGTGCATACGGCGCTTGGCGATGCGCTGCGCGCGATGGAACGTTTTGATGAAGCCGCTACCGCCTATGACAACGCCATCGCCCTGTTCGGTGAACCCCAGCCTAGCCATTGGGGCGCTTATTATACGCGGGGCATCACTTTTGATCGCTTAGATCGCTGGGAAGAGGCCGAAGCTGATTTTCGCTTCGCTCTTGAGCTGGCTCCTGGCCAACCCTATGTGCTGAATTACCTTGGATACTCTCTCGTTGAAAAACGCCAAAATTTATCCGAAGCGCTTGAAATGATTGAACAAGCTGTCGCAGCACGACCGAATGATGGATACGTCACGGATTCTCTGGGTTGGGTTTTTTACCGTCTTGGCCGCTATGAGGAAGCCGTCGTTCATATGGAACGCGCGGCAGAGCTTGAACCCGTTGACCCCGTCGTCTCCGATCATTTTGGCGATGTTCTTTGGGCCGTTGGTCGCGAACGCGAAGCAGAATTCCAATGGAGACGCGCCTTATCCTTTGTTGACCCAACAGAGGTCGATGGCGAAGCAGATCCAGATCGTATCCGCCGCAAAATCGAGGTCGGTCTTGATGTTGTATTAGAAGAAGAAGGCGCTGCCGCCTTAATTGTTGCGGGTGAAAACGGCAGTGACGGGTAAATCTGATCCGGGGTTCGCACCTGCCAAGGTTAATCTGACGTTACACATCACCGGGCAGCGGCCGGATGGGTATCATTTGCTCGATAGTATCGTGGTGTTTGCAGATGTTGGTGACCGTCTAAGTGTAGAGGCAGCAAAACAATCTTCGCTTGTGGTAACAGGCCCGGAAGCGGAGGGAGTGCCTTCTGACAGTCGCAACCTGGTTTTGAAAGCTGCCGCGCTGTGTGAGGCCACGCCACACGCCTTTAGGTTAGAGAAAAACCTGCCAACCGCGGCAGGTATTGGTGGGGGATCGGCTGATGCCGCTGCCGCTGTACGTTTGCTAAATGCTGCAGCGTTCCCGAACAAATTCTTGTCGCTTGGCGCGGATATTCCTATGTGCGTTGCCATGTGCGCTGCACGAATCCGTGGCATAGGGGAAGAGATTACGCCCTTGTCAGATTTCCCAGATATGCCTGCGGTTCTGCTGAACCCTCGCGTTGCAGTTCCAACGCCGCCTGTGTTCAAGGCTCTGACAAGTAAGGTAAACCCTCAGATGCAGGCCATGCCTGAGAGTTTTGATATGCCTATTGAAGATCTTGCCACTTGGTTGTCTGCGCAGCGAAACGATTTGGAGGCACCAGCAATCAGCTTGTTCCCTGACATCGCGGTTGCATTGTCTGCCTTAATGGGCGCTAAGGATTGCCTCTTGGCGCGTATGTCAGGTTCGGGCGCTACCTGTTTTGCTTTGTTTCCTAACATGGACGCCGCCTGTGAAGCTGCGTCCGCATTGCAGGCGCAGCATCCAGAGTGGTGGGTGAAATCCTGCACTTTGGGATCGCGGAACCCGTAGGTTCGGAACTTAGCGCAGGCGCGCGACCACGTAATCCGCGATATCAGCCAACATCTGGCGCAGCTCATGGTCTGGCAAAACCGTTAAGGCTTCTTTGGCTTTTTGTGCCCAAGAAATCGCCTCTAGACGGGTATCCTCCATCGCGTCATGACGCTTCAGCAGAACCAAAGCTTGTTCAAGATCGCCCTCGCGCTGATCCCCTTTTTCAATGGTGCGCTTCCAAAAGTTACGTTCTGTGTCGTCGGCTTTCGCAACGGCCTTGATCACTGGCAGCGTCAGTTTGCGTTCACGGAAATCATCGCCGATGTTTTTTCCGGTGGCGTCAGAGCCCCAATAGTCCAGCAGATCATCTACAATCTGGAAGCTGATGCCAAGTGCGTCGCCATAGTCATACAAGGCCTGTGTGATGGCGTCATCGGCACCGGCAATCACGCCCCCTACTTCAGTAGCTGCGGAAAACAATGCAGCCGTTTTTCCGCGCACAACTTGCAGATAAATACCTTCGGATGTGGCCAGATCCTGTGCGGCAGTCAGCTGCAGTACTTCACCTTCCGCAATGGTGGCCGAGGCATTCGCAAGAATATCAAGCACCCGTAAAGACCCGGTTTCAACCATCAGCTGGAAGCTGCGAGAAAACAGGTAATCACCGACCAGAACACTTGATTTATTATCCCAAAGCAGGTTGGCCGTGGGGCGGCCACGCCGTTGGCCGCTTTCGTCGACAACATCGTCATGCAGCAAAGTTGCGGTGTGAATAAATTCAACGGTTGCTGCCAGTTTCACGTGATGTGGTCCGTCATATCCACAAAGTCGTGCCGCCGCGAGTGTGAGCATTGGGCGCAGGCGTTTGCCGCCGGCTTCCACCAAATGTGCGGTCACTTCGGGGATACGTGGTGCATGTTTTGAGGCCATGCGTTCGCGGATCAACACATTCACGGCGTCCATATCGTCTGAAAGATATTGGGCTAGGCGGTCATGAGGTTTTACGGAGGCGTCCATGGGCGTTCAATACTCTGTTATTTACGGCCTAAAGCTCGACAATTGCGTGCTGGTGGCGTTATGTCTCCAGTATGAAAGAACTCTTGCGTACCACGGACCCGACTATCATCGCATTCGCCCAAGCGCTCCTTCAGGGAGAGGGTATAGACTGCTTTGAAATGGACGTAAATATCAGCATCCTAGAAGGATCAATTGGCATTTTGCCGCGCCGTTTGATGGTACGCCGCGCCGACCACTTCCAAGCGGCGGCAATTCTGAAAGACAATGATGTTGAATTTGGATCTGGAACAGCTTTTTCCTGAAGGATTAACCGATGATGGTTTCCTGTCCGAGCGTTTGCAGATCCTGCAACCGCGCAAAGGGTATCGCGCTGGGGCTGATCCCGTGCTGTTGGCCGCAGCTTGCCCCGCAAAGCCTGGTGATAGCGTGTTGGAAGCCGGGTGTGGGGCAGGGGTGGCCTCGCTTTGTCTGGGCGCACGTGTTGACGACCTACAGCTGACCGGGATTGAACTGCAGGAGAAATACGCAACCCTCGCGCGGGAAAATGCCGTCAGAAATGATCAAGGGCTAGAAGTTTTTACATCGGATATCCAAACGATTCCGGCAGAGGTCAAAGCCCGCAGCTTTGATCAGGTGATCATGAACCCGCCATTTTTTGAGCGAAATAAAGGGTCTTCCGCCCCGGATTCAGGCAAGGAAATTGCATTGGCAGGCAACACCCCAACTGAGGTTTGGATTGACCTTGCCGCACGTCGCTTAAAACCAAAAGGTTATCTGACCTTGATTCAAGATATCCGACGCCTTCCCGATGTGCTTTCTGCCAGCTTATCGCGCTTGGGTAGCATCGAGGTTCTACCGATTGCGGCGCGTCCGGGGCGCAAGACGCATCTTTTCCTGATGCGCGCCCGAAAAGAGGGGCGGGCGGATTTTATATTGCATTCTCCGATGGTTACTCACGAAGGTGATCGGCATTTGAAGGATGGGGAAAGCTATACAGATCAAATTCGTTCCATTTTGCGCGACGGGAGCGCACTTAAATTCCCCTAATCTTAGGGTTTTGGTAATGAAATTGGGTGAACCATCGGCGGAGAATGGACTTTGGACGGACATTTTCTGCGTTGCGACGTGACACGAATCAAATTCTATGCTCGACTAATTATCATAACTTGGTAACGGAGGATCGCCATGAGTAAGAGTTCACATATCCAGGAACTCCACCGTAAACACCAATCCCTTTCTGAAAAAGTCGACAAGGAGCAGCGACATCCTAGTGCCGATCCGACAGAGATCGCGGCTATGAAGAAAGAAAAATTGCGCCTCAAAGAAGAAATATCACGCCTTGCGGAGGCCTGATTTCAAGTAAAACTGCTGCGTTGGCACAGCGGTTTGCACCCCGCCAACGTAGCATCAATCACCAAAGAGAAGACGCAAATGAAAAGGGCAGCCATTTGGCCGCCCATTTTTTTGGTGTGTTCGCTATTTACACGAAAAACTGCGCACCATTGGCCGAAATTGTGGACCCATTGATGAATTCCGCATCATCAGAAACGAGGAAGGTCACGCAACGGGCAATTTCTTCCGGAGTACCCAGGCGTCCCGCAGGAATCTGACTGATGATCGAATCGCGTACTTTTTCAGGTACGGCCATAACCATTTCAGTGCCGATATAACCTGGGCAAATTGCGTTGGCGGTGATGCCAAACCGTGCACCTTCCTGTGCCAGAGATTTGGTGATGCCAAGATCACCCGCCTTGGATGCGGCATAGTTCACTTGGGCGAACTGGCCTTTTTGACCGTTGATGGAAGAAATCGTTACGATTCGCCCGAATTTGCGTTCGCGCATGCCCGGCCAGATCGGGTGGGTCATGTTGAAAACACCTGAGAGGTTGGTATCAATCACCTGCTGCCATTGTTCGCGCGTCATTTTGTGGAAAGGCGCATCGCGGGTGATGCCTGCATTGTTGATCAATACATCAACCGGCCCCAGTTCTGATTCGACGGCCTGAATGCCCTCGGCGCAGGCGTCATAATCTGCCACAGACCATTTCCAAGTCTTGATGCCAGTTTCTTCAGTGAACTTCGCGGCCGCTTCGTCATTGCCTGCGTAATTCGCGGCGACAGTATAACCTGCGTCTTTCAAAGCTATGGAAATTGCGGCGCCGATGCCTCGTGTGCCTCCGGTAACCAATGCGGTTCGTGCCATGTCTGCTCTCCTTAAAAAATCCACTAAGCAACTCTGTAAAACATTTTCGCACGTATGCGCAACATTATTTCAAGATAAATTGCCGCATTGCAGAAAAAAGACGCCTACAGAGCTTCTGTAGGCGTCATAATGCAGCAATACAACTTTAACGTGACAGTTAACGTTCGACGCAGAGAGCAACCCCCATGCCACCACCAATACAAAGTGTGGCGAGGCCTTTTTTCGCGTCCCGACGCTGCATTTCAAACAATAGCGTATTCAGAACGCGGCAACCAGATGCACCAATCGGGTGGCCAATGGCGATGGCGCCGCCGTTCACGTTGACGATTTCAGGATCCCAGCCCATTTCTTTGTTCACAGCGCAGGCTTGAGCTGCGAAAGCCTCATTGGCTTCTACCAGGTCCAGATCCGATGCCGACCACCCCGCCTTGGCGAGGGCTTTGGCTGACGCATGTACCGGGCCCATGCCCATGATGGATGGATCAAGACCCGCAGTCGCATAGGACGCAATGCGCGCCATTGGTGTCAGGCCGCGCTTTTCGGCGTTTTCTGCGCTCATCAATAGAACTGCTGCTGCGCCATCGTTGAGGCCAGAGGCATTTGCTGCGGTAACCGAACCACCGTCGCGTACAAAGGCAGGACGCAGTTTCTGCATGGTTTCCATGGTTGCGCCGTGACGTATGTATTCATCGGCATCGATGGTGGTCTCGCCTTTGCGGCTTTTAATTACGAAGGGAACAATCTCATCAACAAACTTGCCAGCTTTTTGTGCTGCTTCTGCTTTGTTTTGCGAGGCGACAGCAAATGCATCCTGCATCTCGCGCGAAATTTCCCATTGATTTGCAACATTTTCCGCAGTTTGCCCCATGTGATAGCCGTTAAAGGCGTCCCAAAGACCATCGCGGATCATGCTGTCGATATATTTCACGTCGCCCATTTTGTGGCCTGCACGCAGATGCGCCACATGCGGGGAAAGGGACATGTTTTCTTGACCACCAGCAGCGACAATGTCGGCATCGCCAAGCATGATGTGCTGTGCGCCCAATGCAACGGTGCGCAGGCCAGAACCACAAACTTGGTTGATGCCCCAAGCAGAGCTTTCTTTTGGAAGGCCCGCGTTAATATGGGCCTGGCGTGCAGGGTTTTGTCCCTGGCCAGCTTGCAGAACTTGACCCAGAATGGTCTCGGACACGTCGCTTTTGTCAATACCAGCCCGTTCAACAACCGCTTCAAGAACGGCAGATCCAAGATCATGCGCCGGTGTTTTTGAAAAAGCGCCACTAAAACTGCCCACAGCGGTACGCGCGGCGGAAACAATAACTACATTGGTCATCTTTGACTCCCTTGTTGCATGCGCCGCAGAGTTTCGCGGTTTTGGAAACGATCGACTTGGCGCTATCGCGAAAGGTTAGGGGGAAAAAAAACAAAGAGCAATGCAGTTGCAGAGAAAACTCTGCGATGCAGCAATTGGTGCTCTTGTCTGGATTGAGGCGATCAGGCGCGGGATTGCTTCAGTTTTGCTTCCTGTTCGGCTGGGCTAGCCATCGTTGGGCTGCCAAAATAATATCCTTGCAGACAGTCAACACCGATATCCTGAAGGACGGCAATATCGTCTTGGCTTTCAACGCATTCCGCGACGGTGAACATCTCAAAATGCTGGGCGATGGAAACCAATGCACGGGTCAGAACCTGATTGTCTGCGCTATGCGCGATGCCGGTGATGAATTGCCCGTCAATCTTAATGACATCAAAGAAAAAATCTTTGAAAAAGCGGAACGCCGTATACCCGGCACCGAAATCATCAAGGGCAAATGCGATCCCTTGATTTTGAAGATCTGCCATAAAACTGGTTACGAGTTCGGGCATCTGCATTGCCGATGATTCTGTAATTTCCAAGATTAGCCGCTCACCAATCGTATCATTCACGGCAAGTCCGGCATTCAGGGCTTTGATCCATGGAGCGTACCCAATTGACCGCGCTGACATATTGATGGATAGGCGTAGAGTTGGATCATCTGCGAGGGCACGCAAACCTAGCTCAATTGAGCGACAATCAATAAGGCGACCAAGTTCATTGTCTTCAATTTGGCTGATGAAATCTTTCGCCGGAATAATGCGACCTGATTCATCCATTACGCGTATGAGGCCTTCATAAAAGGCAATCTGCCCAAGTTGACCAGAGCGTACAATGGGTTGGTAAGCAAGCGCTACATTTCGGGTGGCCAGCGATTTATGTACAAGCTGCAGTATGTTGCGATCGCGATGTTCAAGCATACGAGACAGCGGCCCGCCATCCCTGCCATCATCGCCGGTATCAAATTTCAACTCATCGCTTAACATCGCAAGTTCCGGTCTATTTCGTCAGCTACAGATCCAAACTGTTTGAAAACTCTTAAGGTCTTATGAATAATCGCACTTGTTGTGAATTTGATGTAAATGAAGCGGGTTGCAGAAACGCATGGGGAACAAGGGCAAATGACTGATCGCTGTGGTTGGGTTGGAATTGAATCAATTTATCTCGCCTATCATGATGAAGAATGGGGCGTGCCTGAATATGATTCACGGGCCTTGTGGGAAAAACTGATTCTGGATGGATTTCAGGCCGGGCTGAGTTGGCTAACGATTTTGAAGAAACGCGATAACTTCCGCGAGGCTTTCAAAGGCTTCGATCCTGAAGTTATTGCAACCTGGGGTGAAGCCGAGGTGGCAGAACTGCTGCAAAACCCCGGAATTATTCGCCACCGGGGAAAAATCCAAGCGACAATTACCAATGCACAGGCCTATCTGCGGATCCAGGAAATACAGCCGTTCGCGGATTTTCTTTGGGGATACTTTGACCATCGGGTGGAGCAAAACCGCTGGGAAAGCCAAGCGAATGTGCCAACGCAGGATGCGCGATCTTTGCAAATCTCAAAAGACCTGAAAAAGGCTGGATTCAAATTCTGCGGTCCGACGATTGTGTATGCGTTTATGGAAGCCTCGGGCTTTATGAATAACCACTTGATCACCTGCCACCGCCATAAGGAAGTGGCAGGCATGGCCCGTAAATAGGCTTACAAATAGCGCGCTCCCTGACGATCCAGCTCTTTACGCACCACGGTCAGGTCAACATCGGGAAGGGCCTTGCCGGATTTCACCGAAACGGCTGCTGCGATACCAGCAGCCTGACCAGCAACGGCACAGCACGCCATGTTGCGGGTGGCGGCGTGACTGGTGGTGTCGCCACCGTTGATGCGGCCAGAAACCAGCAGGTTTTCGACCTTCTTGGGCAGTAGGTTGCGGTAAGGGATTTGGAAGTATCGCCCGGTCGTGGGCAAGATCAGAATGCCGTAACCATCTATGAATTCTGGGAAGATCCCAACGCTGTCATCAAAGCGCCCTTGTTCGCGCACGTCTAGCCCCGTCATACTGTAAACCGTATCCACCTTACGTGAATCGCGGATACCAATTGTCATGCCGAAATTGCGCAGGCGGATGCCTTCGCACCCCGGAGTGTAACTGCGCAAAGCCTCAATCGCCAGCATGGATTGGCGACGTCCCTCGATCTCATATGTGGTCATGCTATCGGGGTCGGTGCCGTCGCAATTCGCCATATGAATCAAGTTCATATAGGTAAGCTCACCGGTGTCATGACATGCGCCCCAAGTGCCAGCAATGGTATTCAGGTTCGGCGGAATTAACCCATCTTTGATCGCTTGGGCGAAGGGCTTATGCAGGAAAGGCGAGAACATCTTGTCCTCTTTGCCAGTGGTTTCGATGTTCCATTCACCGCCGCCGCCCCAGTCCTTATAGGTCTGCGGATCAGCCTTAACGCCATCCATGAATTTCTGCTTATCCACGCCCGCCACATGGAACATAACAGAGGCCGCCATCATTTCCTCAACCGGTGTTTTAAACACTGGGGCACCGGCACGTTCCGCAACATCGGCGTCGCCTGTGGCGTCAATCACACGTTTGGCCAATATTGCCTCGCGTCCGGCTTTGGATTCGGTGATCGCGCCGACAATTTTGTTGCCCTCCATAATCGGGGCGACAAATTGACGATGTAGCATTGGGCGGATGTTCGGTTCATTCAGAACCATCTGATCTGCAACCAGTTTGAAGCCCTCAGAATCAATCTCATACGACAAGGATTGGCTTTCCGGCGAGGCTGCGCCCATCTCTTTGGCCCGTTCTTCAAACTCGCGCGCGATGCCATCAGATTCGACGGTTTCCTCGTGGCGGTACCAATGCATGCCCTCAACACCGACAACCGTCAGATTTCCGCCAAAGCATCCAAACCGTTCCACCAGTGTTACCTCAACCCCAGCGCGTGCGGCGGCAAGGGCAGCAGGCAGACCACCAGGGCCCGAGCCGATCACTAGCACATCGGTTTCATGGATTACGTCGATTTCGCGTGCGGGTTCAGTAATTTTACGTGTCATGGCATGCCTTCATATGTGTTAGCGCTACCTACGGTTTTTGCAGAATCAAAGGCAATCAAGATTGCGACACTTGTGTCAGTTTGCGACTGTTACCGGACGTAATCGTCAAGCCGCGCGTGCCTGTCTTGCTCACTCTAGGGGGAACTGGGGGCTATGTTGCTGTCGGCTTACTCCGCCAGCCCGTTATCTTCAGCTCCGCTTAGGGCCGACAGGATGGCAACCGCGCTGTCGCTGTCCCACTCCGCATCACCAATCAGGCGGGCGATTTCGCGCCCCTGTGGATCTAAGACAATTGTTAGAGGCAGGCTGAGCGCGCCAAAGTCAGCGGCAAGCAGGCGGTCAGGATCAAGCAAAATAGGCAAGTTTGAGATTTCAGCCTGTTCCCAGAACCGGTCAATTGCGGGTTGTGGGTTATGTGATGTTGCCACCGGCACAACTGCAAAAGCATCCCCGCCAAGACGCGCTTGCAAGCGATCCAACGACGGCATTTCAACCCGGCAGGGGGTGCACCAAGTGGCCCAAAAGTTCAGCAATACATATTTACCTTCATAATCTGCCAGCGAATGTTCACCCCCTTGTGGATCGGTGAACATAGCTGCGGATTCCCGCTGTGGTTCTGAATGTAGGATCAGTTTACGCAGACTTCCCTCGCGCATGTCCCGAAGTTCTTCAATCGACGGCGGCGTATGTGTCACATCCTGGGCAATGGCTGACGTTGCAGTGACGGCAAGCGCGGTGTAGACGACGAGGGACTTTAGGAAATTCATGTGTGCTCCGGGCGAATGGCCAGATGAGTGCGGCAGTTGAGAGGCAAGACAATGGCAGATAAATCAAACACCATGTGGGGCGGTCGGTTTGCCGCTGGTCCTGATGCGATTATGGAAGCCATCAATGCCTCTATTGGTTTTGATAAGCGGATGGCCCGTCAAGATATCGAGGGCTCCCGCGCCCATGCCGCCATGTTGGCCGCCACAGGTATCATTACAGATAGCGACGCGAAAGCGATCCGTGAAGGCCTTCTCACGGTCTTGTCAGAAATTGAGGGCGGAACGTTCGAATTTTCCACAGCCCTTGAAGATATTCACATGAATGTCGAAAGTCGCCTGAAAGATTTGATTGGTGAACCCGCAGGCCGTCTACACACCGCCCGTTCGCGTAATGACCAAGTTGCGACTGATTTCAAACTTTGGGTGCGCGATCAAATGGATGCGGCGATTGAGGGCATTGAGGCCCTGATGCGCGCCTTCCTCACCCAAGCCGAAGCAGGCGCTGGTTGGGTCATGCCCGGTTTCACCCATTTGCAGACCGCGCAACCAGTGACTTGGGGCCACCATATGATGGCCTATGTTGAGATGCTCGGCCGTGATCTGTCCCGCTTTAAAGACGCCCGCGCGCGTATGAACGAAAGCCCGCTTGGTTCTGCCGCCCTTGCTGGCACCTCCTTCCCAATTGATCGTCATATGACCGCAGAAGCGCTGGGCTTTGACCGTCCGACTGCGAACTCTCTGGACGCCACCGCAGACCGTGACTTCGCGCTGGAATTTTTGTCAGCAAGCACCATCTGCGCCATGCACCTGTCGCGCTTCGCCGAAGAACTGGTGATCTGGTCCTCTGCGCAATTCCGTTTTGTCGTGCTGTCTGATCGTTTCTCCACCGGCTCCTCCATCATGCCGCAAAAGAAAAACCCGGATGCCGCTGAACTGATCCGCGCCAAAATCGGCCGTATCTTGGGTGCAACCGTGTCGTTGTTCACGGTGATGAAGGGCCTGCCCCTGACTTATTCCAAGGACATGCAGGAAGACAAAGAACAGGTGTTTGACGCCTCTGACAGCCTGATGCTGGCCTTGGCCGCGATGGAGGGCATGGTCTCGGACCTGACCGCCAATACCCCCGTGCTTGAGGCCGCTGCCGGTTCTGGCTTTTCAACGGCAACTGACCTTGCCGATTGGCTGGTGCGTGAACTCAATATGCCATTCCGCGATGCCCACCATGTCACAGGCACTCTTGTAGCGCTGGCTGAAAGCAAAGACTGCGACCTGCCTGATCTGACGCTGGAAGACATGCAAAATGTTGCCGAGGGCATCACCGCAGGCGTGTTTGACGTGCTTGGTGTGCATAATTCAGTAAACTCACGCCAGTCCTATGGCGGCACCGCACCCGATCAAGTGCGCGCCCGTATTGCGGACTGGAAAGAGAGATTGAAGTGAAACGTATTTTAAGCGCACTCGCACTCGTCGCAGGCCTAACCGCTTGCGGCGCTGACGCCCCCCCCATCCGTCCTACCGCTGGTATTGGCGTGTCGGTCGGTACGGGTGGCGTCAGCGTTGGTGGTTCTGTCGGAGCCAATGTTGGCGGTGTAAATGTGAGTGTTGGGGGATAGGCAAAAGACTGCGTTGGGCCCAAAGGAAACACACGTTGAAAATGCATTGTCAATCCTTGAGGTAAGTGCCAAGTTGTTGCTAATAGAAATTTTTGACGCCTAAAATGTTATAAAAGCTAACTTCATTGGTTAGGAGATTGAAATGAAATATGGTTTGATACTTATTGCCGGTCTGGGTTTGGCGGGTTGCTCAATTCCAATTAAACAAGCAAGTGTTACTCAATTTTCGGACGGGACTATGCTGCGTATGACCGGTGAAATTCAAGGGCGACCCGTTGGCAACAGTAGCTTTGCCCTTAGTGAAGTTGGTGGTGGCATGTCTTGTTCGGGGGTTACAACCCGCGGCGGTGCAGGCACGATGACCTGTTCGGATGGTTCAACAGCGAACTTTCAAGTTCCACGTGAGAAGTATGGCACTTTCAATGGATCGTACGTTCATAGTCAGCCAGACGGCAGCATCACTGCCAGTGGTTGGGGTAAAGAGGCTGATCTAGTTTTACTTCAGAACTTACTGAATGCATCTGCTCAGTAAGTTGGTGGTCTGCCTATGACAGGGCCAATTCATTATTGGCGACTGTGTTGGATTTAATGTCTATATGACGAAAGCTCATGCACCACTCGCCCAAGAGCAAACTATCGAAAGTCGACTTTGACACTAGATTGCTCGACGGAAGTTGTGTCCGCATAGGGGATGTAGACCGCTACTTAAGATTATCTCAGGGTTCCTTTTTCATCCTTCCTAGGCTAACAGCGTTTCAGGCCAATACGGGAGCGCGCAATGGACTATTTTCTCTATAAAGACGGTGAACTTTTTGCCGAGGATGTCTCTGTGCGCGATATCGCGCGTCAGGTTGGCACGCCCTGTTATATCTATTCCGCCCGCACCTTAGCGCGCCATTACCGTCTGTTTGACGAGGCGCTTGAGGGCATGGATCATCTGGTTTGTTACGCCGTTAAAGCCTGTTCGAACCTCGCCGTTCTGAAGCTATTGGGTGATTTGGGTGCTGGTATGGATGTGGTTTCCGGCGGGGAATATGCCCGTGCCAAGGCCGCAGGCGTGCCCGGCGATCGTATTGTTTTCTCTGGCATTGGTAAAACCCGTGACGAGATGGAGATGGTCCTGAAAGGCGGCATCCGTCAGTTCAATCTCGAATCTGAACCCGAAATGCGTCTGCTGAACAAAGTTGCGTTGGAACTGGGTGTTGTCGCCCCCGTCACCGTACGTGTGAACCCTGATGTTGATGCCAAAACCCATGCTAAGATCGCCACCGGTAAATCTGAAAATAAATTTGGCATTCCGATCAGTCGCGCGCGTGAGGTTTACGCTGAAATTGCCCAGCTCCCCGGTTTGAAAGTCATCGGGATTGATGTGCATATTGGTTCGCAATTGACTGATCTCGCCCCCTATCAGGCTGCCTATCAGAAAGTCGCGGAATTGACCGAAGATCTGCGCAGTCAGGGCCATGAGATCACCCGTCTTGATCTCGGCGGCGGCCTTGGCATTCCCTATGAGCAGAACAATGATCGCCCCCCGTTGCCTGTTGAATATGGCGCGATGGTGAAAGAAACGCTTGGCCACCTGAACTGCGAGATCGAGATCGAACCTGGTCGCCTCATCGCAGGTAATGCCGGTATTTTGGTGTCAGAAACCATCTATGTGAAGGAAGGCGAAGACCGCAAGTTCCTGATCTTGGACGCCGCGATGAACGACCTCGTGCGCCCCGCCATGTATGAAGCCCACCATGATATTATCCCTGTCATCGAACCCAACCCAGGTGTGGAACCCGATCGCTACGACATCGTTGGGCCGGTCTGCGAAAGTGGGGATACATTCGCCAAAGCGCGTGACATGGCGACGTTGAAATCCGGCGATCTGGTCGCCTTCCGATCTGCCGGGGCTTATGGCGCTGTGATGGCGTCCGAATATAATTCGCGCCCCTTGATCCCGGAAGTTTTAGTGCAAGGCGATCAATTTGCAGTTATCCGCGCACGTCCCACCTATGAAGAGATGCTCAATCGCGATACCATCCCTGAGTGGCTGTAACACCGGCGGCTGACATGATGCGCCGGATCTCCAGAAAGGGCCCGGCGTGAGGCGTAACGAAAGCAACAACCGAGGGGAACCTGCGGGATTGAAACGGCAGGTTTTTCTTGCGCGGGTTGGTCTTGTTGCTGAGAGTGCCTGTCAGGCTTTCTGGCCGCTTTGGGTGGTGTTAGCGTTTGTTTTTGCAGCAATAATTTCCGGTGTTGTTTATGAGGTTTCCGATCAACCTTTGCGCATAGGGCTGGGTTTGTCTGCGCTTGCAGCGGTTGTTACTGTCGTCTTGGGTATCCGGGCTTTTCACTTTCCGACCTATGAAGATGCACGTGCTAGGCTTGATAAAACCCTTGATGGACAACCGCTTGCGACTCTGTCCGATCGGCAGGAATTGGGGGCTTCAGATGCTGCATCGCGCGCGATTTGGCAGGCGCATTTGGCGCGTATGCAAATACAAGCGGCAAAAGCCCGCGCACCATTTCCTGACCTGAAACTCTCCAACCGTGATCCATATGCCCTGCGTTACACCGCCCTTTTGGCGTTGTTGGTGGCGGGGCTTTTCGGCTCAATTTCTCAAGTGGCGAACATTCCTGCGCTTGTTGCGGGCAACCAGTCCCAACAAGGGGCAAATGGCGTGCAATGGGAAGGTTGGATTGTGCCCCCGACCTACACGGGTCTGCCGGTTTTATACCTGAATGATCTGATCGGGCGCGAGATCATGACACCGATTGGTAGCCGCGTCAGCTTAAGGTTCTATGGCGAGCCCGGAGCGCTGAGCCTGAACCAGACGGTTGCGTATATCCCGGAGGGTATAGAAAGCGAGGGCAGCGTAACACCGCCGAATATGTCGCCTGAGTTTGAACTAGAACGCAGTGGATTGCTTGAGATCACTGGCACGCAGGATGCTCGTTGGATAATTGCTGTCTTGCCCGATCTTGCCCCCGATGTGCAATTGTCAGGAGGGCTGGAGATAGAGGCCTCTGGCTTGATGTCGCAGGGTTTTGTGGTGCAGGACGATTATGGTGTTGTCTCTGGCATCGTTGAATTCACCCTTGATGAAACGCTTTTATCCCACCGTTTTGGCCTAGCAACAGAACGTGACCCACGTGATCCCTTGATCCTTGATTTACCCATTACAATTGCTGGAGATCGTGCTGATTTCACCGAAACCTTGATCGAGAACCTCTCGGAACATCCTTGGTCTGGGCTGCCGGTTCAGATGGTGCTGACGGTGGCAGACGCCCAAGACCAGACGGGCAGCAGTGCCCCTGAATATCTGCCCCTTCCTGGTCGACGATTTTTTGACCCGTTGGCGCGCGCAGTGATTGAGATGCGTCGCGACATCCTTTGGGCGCGCGCAAATGCCCCCCGCGCTGCCCAGCTGATCCGTGCCTTCACACATCGTCCGGAGGGGCTGTTTCAAGACACATCTGCCTATCTGATGTTGCGCACGGTTTTACGACGTCTAGAGGCGGAGGCCCTTACGTCAGAGACCCAAGAGGAATTGGCGTCGGCCCTTTGGGATATCGCGCTTTTGCTTGAGGATGGATCGCTCTCAGATGCGCTGGAACGTATGCGCCGCGCGCAGGAGCGGTTAACGCAGGCCATGCGTGATGGGGCGTCGGATCAGGAAATCGCGCAGCTGATGGATGAGTTGCGGCAAGCAACAGAAGATTACATGCGTCAACTGGCACAAAACCCGGAAAACACTACGGATCAACCCCAATCCGGTGAAACCCAGCAGATCACTCAAGCCGACATTCAAGAAATGATGGACCGCATCCAAGAGCTAATGGAACAGGGCCGAATGGCCGAAGCGCAAGAACTTCTGAGCGAACTCAGCCAGATGATGGAAAACATGCGTATGACCCAAGGCGGCGATGGCGACATGCAAAGCCCGGGCGAGCAAGCGATGGACGATCTGGGCGAAAGCATTGAAGAACAGCAGGGTCTGTCAGATCAGGCTTTCCGTGACCTACAGGAACAGTTCAACCCGAATGCGCAAGCAGGTCAAAGCAGTCAAAATGAAGGCCGCAGCGGGTCGCAGGGACGTGGTCAGCAACATAGTGATCAGTCAGGTGCGCCGAGCGGAGGCCGCACTGATGGCGGTCAGGGACAAGGACAAAGCCGCCGCGATCAGGGTGAAGCTGGGGAAGGTTCAGGCGAGGATGAAGGTCAAAAACAGGGCGCCGGGCAGGGTGGAGGTCAACAGGAAAGCCTTGCGGACCGTCAACAGGCCTTGCGCGAAGAATTGGATCGTCAGCGTGGCAACCTGCCAGGGGCTGGATCTGAGGAAGGTGATGCCGCGCGGCAGGCGCTTGATCAGGCGGGGAATGCGATGGATCGTGCGGAAGAAAAGCTGCGCGAAGGTGATCTGGCTGGTGCGCTTGAAGATCAGGCCGATGCGATGGAACAAATGCGTGAAGGGATGCGTCAGCTCGGCGAGGCCATCGCACAGAGCCAGGGGCAGCAGGGCGACGAAAGCGACACACAGGGCAATTCTCGGATGTCACGGCAAGACCCGTTGGGACGTAACTCCAATCCGAATTCCGGGGCGGCTGGCACGGGCCAAAATTTGCTTCAGGGTGAAGATATGTACCGTCGCGCCCGCGATCTGTTGGATGAATTACGAAGCCGTTCCTCAGATCAGTCGCGCCCTGCTGAGGAACGTGAGTATTTGGAACGGTTGCTCGACCGGTTCTGAAAAGACGCCGGACACTTAGGGCCGCGGCGCTTGAATTATCAAGAAGATGCGGTGTTGGCGATACCACTGAGACTGTCAGCGGCTTTGCTCATCAGGGCATCGACCCAGATCCTCAGCCCATCAACCCAAGCAATATATGTGGTCAGATAAGGTTCACCAGCGGGCCAGAATTCAATAATATCCGCGGCGGACGTATAGACCACTGTGGCGACAACCATCAGCAAAATCATCAATAGGAAACCCGTACGAAAACCGCTTTTTCGTGGTGCGATTACGGTCTCGTCCATAACGCCGCCGTCTTCAG
>MAAC01017461.1_pt1 | contig 82791 bp, 78 predicted proteins | sample 1115981 | NCBI WGS metagenome assembly MAAC01 (sample SAMN04961126, study PRJNA320927) | seawater metagenome | isolation source: sample BD02T64 sea water enriched with oil for 64 days | place: USA:Gulf of Mexico | collected 2013-07-27
TTCTATAAAGCGGCGCAAATTTACGACACTATCGCTTATAATTTACAAACTACTGTTAAAGAAGGCTCTGTTAACCCATCAAAGATAAAAACACACTGTAAATCGAGTATTTTAAAATTGATGCTAAAAAAACGTGTCGTTAATCGATTGTTTTAATGAAAAAATTAACCATGGTGAATTATAGCGATAACGATATCTTATAGTTTTCGATTATTTTTTAACAAAAAATAACAATTAGTGCAGCTCTATGTGTCTAATTACGAGATTGTTTAGGCTATAGAGCCTTTAGAAAATGAATATTATCTATTATTCTTGGCAATCCATCTTCTATAAGCGGCAGCATTACGATTGTGTTGTGCGAGTGTTTTGGCAAACTTGTGATAACCGAAGTTCTCCACATCTGCTACAAAATATAGATAATCGTGTTTTTCAGGATTTAAAACAGCATTAACGGCAGTAAGATCTGGAGTGACTATAGGACCTGGAGGCAAGCTTGAAAATCGATACGTATTATATGGATTATCTATTTCAAGATGTTTGTACAAGACTTGTTTTATTTGCTGGTCAAAATCGTTTTCTGATTTTTTCTTTGCATAAATAACAGTAGGATCTGCATCGAGTTTGATACCTCTGGATAGCCTGTTTAAATAGACACCAGCAACGCGAGGCATTTCATCTACTTTTGCCGTTTCTTTTTGAACTATGGAAGCAAGTGTATAAACTTCTGTAGGTGTAAGATCTTGTTTGGCCGCTTTTGCTCGTCGTTCTTTATTCCAAAACTGTTGATGATAAGCAAACATTTTGTCACGGAAACCTGCTGCTGTAGTATTCCAGTAGGTTTCATAAGAATTAGGTAAATAAATACTTAATGCAGTATTAGCATCAAGGCCATTTTCATTTAAGAACTCAGGATCTCTCATAGCGTTCAATAAAGCGAGGCTGTCTGGTTCTATTTGACTTGCAATCCTTCCTGCTAGATTTTCTAGTCGTTCTTGATTATTAAAAGTGACTTTAATAGGCATGTTCTGACTGCGCACTGTATTAATAACATCGTTGTTACTAGAACCTTTTTTAATAAGGTATCTACCTGCCTTTACATTCTCATGATACTTTTTCTTTACTGCGGTGGTATGTAAGTCATCTCTATTTTCTACCGCGTCAGCAATTATTAAAAATGCTTCGTTATAATCTGCGTCAGATGGTATGAAAACTTCATACGTGTCAGTTTCAAAATTTGTATTAGGTGCAAAGAGAACTGCCCAAACATTGTAAGCAAACACACCCATAATGACCAGTCCCAATAATACGATTCCTAAGATGACTTTTTTGTAATTACTTTTCATTAATCAGTTGGTAAAGATGTTCATTTTTATAAGCTGTTTCTGTAGCAATCCAGTCTTTTTTTATTCCGCTTTCGCGAAAGCGTAACTTCTCAAACAATCTACGACTAGAAGTATTATCTTCACTTATACTGGCATAGAGCTGGTGTAATCGCAAGTGTTTAAATGAGTATTCTATTATTAATTCTAAGGCTGCTGTTGCGAGACCTCTTGCTCTATCAGACTCTTGAGAGATAACAATTCCTACTCCAGCACGCTTGTGAAATGGATCAAAATCGTATAGGTCTACAACACCTTTAATTTCTTTTTTAAGATTGCAAATCGCGAGTCGCAGTTGTTTCACCTCATAAATATCACGATGAGCGTTTTCTAAATACTCCCTTATGGTGAACTTTGAGTACGGAGTTATAGTATGACCAAATTCCCATAAAGCCGGATTATTTTCTAGCTCATAGATATATTCTAGATCTTCTGGATCTACGGCTCGTAAATGACATATTTCATTAGTTAACATCATACAGCCACTTCTCCTTTAAAAACTTGCGTGGCAGCACCAGTAAGCCAGATGTCCTTGTAACCATCTGGTGTAGGCTGATATTTTACTTTAAGATCGCCTCCTGGAGTTCTCAATTGCACTTGATGATCATCAGTTTGTTGCGTGTGATGCATGGCTAGCGCTACTGCAGTAACGCCTGTGCCACAGCTTAGTGTTTCATCTTCTACTCCACGCTCATAGGTGCGCACCTTAAAAAGGTTACCACCTTGAGGTTCTACAAAATTGATGTTTGCTCCTTCCTTACCGTAAAGAATGTTGCGCAGGTGCCTTCCTTGAGAAACCACATCGGTATGTTCTACATTATCTGTAAGCTGTACATGATGCGGTGAACCTGTATTTGTGAATACATGCCCATCAAACACTTGTAGTGACTTCACATTACTCATTTGCAAGCTTACTTCTCCATTTGCATATAAATGTGCATGATGTATTCCATCTATAGCTTCAAAGGAAGCTTTATCCTTCACAATTCCTAAATGTTGAGCAAAACTTACCAGACAACGACCACCATTTCCACACATCGTACTTTCATTACCATCTGCATTATAATAGACCATAGTAAAATCAAGCTTTTCATGATTTTCTAATAGCATTAAGCCGTCAGCACCTATTCCAAATTTTCGATCGCACAGCTTTTCAATTTTCTGCGTACTGTTTTTGTCAAAAATGTGCTGTCTATTATCGATGATTATAAAATCATTACCGGTGCCTTGATATTTGAAGAAGGGAATTGTTTTCATTAGGACAAAAATACAGTAAGTCATTGTATTCTCTAAGTGTTAAACAGCGTTAAAGCTGTTTTTAAAATATAATTATGGCATTATTTTTATGTTATTAAGAAATAAAAACAAAACGCACATGAAATCATTTATCAAAACATTAGGAATTGCCATCCTAGGTGGCGCAGTTGTTTTAGGATCTTATAAATTCTTTATTGAGGAAAAACCTCAGCAACTCTCATATAAAAATACAGCATTAATTGAAGACGCTACTCCTGTACAAAAAGTCAATTATACAGAGAATACAACTATCGCTGGAGTAGATTTTACACAAGCAGCAGAAAAAACGGTGCACGCTGTAGTCCACGTAAAAAATAAAACGGTTACTAGAGTACGACCATCATTCTTTGATTTAAGTAGAGGTCGCGTTCCTTATAGAGAAGCGATAGGAAGTGGTAGTGGAGTTATTATAACTGAAGATGGTTATATCGTGACAAACAATCATGTTATAGAAGATGCTCGAGAACTAGAAGTTACTTTGAATAACAATAAAACCTATAAAGCAGAGCTTATAGGCACTGAGCCTAACAGCGATATAGCTCTATTAAAAATTGAAGCAGATGAGTCTTTACCATATATAGTTTTTGGAGATTCTGACCAGACAAAAATTGGGGAATGGGTTCTTGCAGTAGGAAATCCTTTTAATTTAACAAGTACCGTAACTGCTGGAATTGTGAGTGCAAAAGGTCGTGATCTAGATACAAGAGATGCAGTTGCACAGAGTTTTATACAAACTGATGCGGCAGTTAATCCTGGTAACTCTGGTGGTGCACTTGTGAACACAAATGGAGAATTAGTAGGAATCAATACCGCTATAGCTTCAAAAACTGGATCTTATGTAGGTTACTCTTTTGCAGTTCCATCTAACAATGCTCGTAAGATTATTAACGATATTATGGAATATGGCTACGTTCAAAAAGGAATGTTAGGTATTAAAGGAGGTAACTTAAACGGTAATATTGCTGATGAATTAGGAATAGATGAAAGTGAAGGAATAGTAGTTGCTGAAGTCGTAGAAGACAGCGGTGCGGCAAACGCAGGTCTAAAAGAAGGTGACGTTATCACAATGATTGATAATATTAAAATCAAGAAATTTGCAGATCTTACTGGTTATGTAACTAGTAAAAATCCAGGAGATAAAGTTGTCGCTACAGTAATAAGCGATGGTACTATTAAAGACGTAACCATTGAGCTTACTAAAAACAATACTGTTTCTATTCCTACCATAGACATGGACTTACGCAACCTAACTAAAAAGGATCTAAAAACTTACGGAGTTAAAAAGGGTGTAAAAATCGTGCGCACCATAGGAGAACTCGCTAGATATGACATGTCAGATTACATCATTACTAAAATTAACGATACCACAGTAAGTAACATTGACGATGTACAATCTATATTAAGAAATGTAGATCCTAATGAGACCTTACTAATTCAAATGATGAATAGTAATGGTGAAATAGAACGTTTTAGGTATACCGTAGATTAGATTACTAGATTAAAATTAAATCCCCAAATTATCTAATTTGGGGATTTTTTTATTTTAATTGACTAGTTCATATTCTGGATACGTCTCTTCTATATATTCCTGAGCTTTTTTAGGAATCTCCACGAGCATTACATAGATCATAATGCACAATAGCACAAAAAGAAAGCTTAAAGTCACCAATATATAAGGATGTAATTCTGTGAAATTAGTTCTATTGGGAATTAAAATATTAAATAAGTAAATAGGTAAAAAACCCAGTCCGAAACCAGAGCCGTGCTGGAGAATAATTTCTTCAAACAACCATTTTTTCTCACCAGATTTCTGTTTTGCTTTACGGTTTCTGTAATTTTTTACTGTTAGCAATATGAAGTAAGAAACAAACAATACAACCATTCCCATAGAGTAGTATTCATTACTTAAATCTACATTACTTAGAAAGTAATAAGTAAGTGCTGTCAAAAATCCTAGCAATAGAATTTTAGGTAATTTGAAGAAACCTACCATATGACTCCATATAATTCTGGTATATTTTTTACCTAAAGATTTTTGTCTTTCTTCTACTACTTCCATAAATCCGAATACGCCAAATTTTTTAAACTCCATTTGAAGTGCGTCTTCAAAACTTCTAGATGGATATTCTTTCCATTGTTGTTCTATACCATTAGCGAGATGATCTACCAGTTCAGACTGTAAATCATACCATTCTACATAGTGCTTTCTAGTAAATTCATACAACTTCTCGATTTGATTGCTATTGATCTTCATAACTAGTAAGCTATTTTAGGATTCATGATTGCCTGCATGTTCTCGATGTATTCATTTAACTCTGCCAGCAGATAAACCGTTTCTTTTTGACCTTGTGGCGTGAGAGAATAATACTTTCTTATGCGGTTATCCACTTTTTTAGCATCTACCTTTAAATGACCAGCTGCTTGCAATTTGTGCAGTGAAGGATATAAAGCGCCTTCCTTAATATCTATTTTGCCTTCGGTAATTTCTTTAACTTTCTGAGTGATTTCATACCCATACATTTTGCCTTCTTTCTCCAGAAGCCGCATGATGATTGTCGTGAGACTTCCTCTATATAACTGGTTATGTGACATACCTAAGATTCTTAGGTGTAAATATACATAAGGTTCTTATGTAAACAATATCAAGATTGTTAAAAATATAGTGTGCGATAAATTTTATAGCATTAAAATTGTTTTAGTTCCGCTTTCGCGAAAGCGGAAACAGAGCCGTTACCTTTATTATAAAAAGGAAATAATAAAAAATTGATAAATAGTTCTACTATAACGTTATAGTATTCTTACTTTTGCAAAAAATTAAACACAATTAAACCCACATTTATGAGTAACCAAATAGATACTTATGAAAAAGAGCTCGCTTTCCAAACGGACAGGCGACGTGCTGCTGTTGCATTTATCAAAGCCGTAAGCGATTTATGGTATGATCGTTCTATTGAATTGGTTCTTTTTAGAAATCAATTAATTAATAGAAATGTTAGTGAAATTATCAATTTGCACGAGTACGCTGGAAAATTTGTACAGAAGCCTATTTCGGTTTTTGATAGTGTGGAGATTGCACAAGCGTTATTATCCTTAGACTTACCGCCAGCAAAACTAGACATAGGTAAACTTACTTATGAATACCATCTTGAAGAGAATGAAATGCAAGATGCTATGAGTTTTGTGATGAAAAAGCTAGGCGACGCTCAAAAATCTGAGCAAATAGTACCTAAAGATGTGGTTCTTTACGGTTTTGGTAGAATAGGTAGACTTCTTGCACGCGAGTTAATGACTAAAGCTGGAAAAGGAAGCCAATTAAGACTGCGCGCAGTGGTTACACGTGGAGCAATTACAGAAGCTGTTCTAGAAAAAAGAGCTTCTCTTCTTGCGCAAGATAGTGTTCATGGAGACTTTTCAGGTACGGTAAGTTATGATCTAGAACAAGAAGCATTAATCGTAAATGGTACTACCGTAAAAATGATTAGTGCCAATGCTCCAGAAGATATAGACTACACTGCTTATGGAATTAATGATGCTCTTATTATAGATAATACTGGAGCCTTCAGAGATGATGTAGCTTTAAGTCGTCATTTAAAGGCAAAAGGTGCTCATAAAGTACTGCTTACAGCACCTGGAAAAGGAATACCTAATATCGTCCATGGTGTGAATCATCTAGAAAATAGCCCTGACGAAATTGACATTTTCTCTGCTGCTAGTTGTACGACTAATGCGATAACTCCTGTACTTAAGGCTATTGAAGATAGTTTTGGGGTAGTTAAAGGACACTTAGAAACTATTCATGCTTATACTAATGATCAAAACTTAGTAGATAACATGCATAGCAAATACCGCCGTGGTAGAGCTGCTGCATTAAACATGGTTATAACTGAAACTGGTGCAGGTAAAGCGGTGAGCAAAGCCTTACCATCTTTTGAAGGTAAGTTAACCTCTAATGCTATACGCGTTCCAGTTCCTAATGGATCGCTGGCAATTTTAAACTTAGAATTAGAAAACACTACTTCTGTAGATGCGCTCAATGCTACATTGAAGAAATATGCTCTTGAAGGTGATCTAGTTGAGCAAATTAAGTACTCTATTGATAACGAGTTAGTATCTAGTGATATTATAGGCTCAAATGCACCATCTATTTATGACTCTAACGCTACAATAGTAGGACCTGACGGTAAAAATGTTGTGGTATATGTATGGTACGATAATGAGTATGGATACAGTCATCAAGTTATACGCCTAGCTAAATATATTGCTAAGGTGAGAAGGTTTACCTATTATTAATTCTAGCTTGCTTTCATTAAGCTAAAACGTAAAAGCCATTCCTAACGGAATGGCTTTTTTAATTTATTACTGTATAATAATTATAAATTTGTACTTGCGGTACTCATCGTGTCTACGGCTTTGCTAATTAACGTATCTCCTTTAAGAATTTCAAAGGTTTCTTTATTTGCAGTATCATCGTGTAACACTCTAGTTAGGGTTTGAGCAACATCTGCTCTCGAGATTTCACCTTGCTGATTCAATTTATGTGATAATGCAATATGATTAGTCGCCTCATCATTTGTTAATGAGCCTGGACGTACAATGGTATAATTCAAAGTACTGTTTTTTAAATACTTGTCTGCATTATGTTTTGCTTTTAAATATTCTTGCAAATCCTCAGCCTGTTCTGGCTGGTCTGCTCCCATAGAACTAAGCATTACAAATTTTTTAATATTGTGTTTTTGAGAGGCGTCAATAAGTCGTTTGGCTCCTTCTTGATCTATTTCTACAACTTTTTTTCCTCCTGAACCTGCGGCAAAGACCACTTTATCCACGTTTTCACAAGTATTTGAAACATCTTGGGACAAATCTCCCATAATCCATTTCACATTTTGAGCTTCAAATTGAGCCTTTTGCTCTTCCTTGCGTATCATCGCAATAGGTTCAAAATATTGTGACTCATTTAATAAATTTACTATTTGTTTTCCTGTGGTACCTGTTGCACCTGCTACTAATACTTTTTCCATACATACAAGATACACCGATAGATTAGCACATTATTAGTCTGAATACGGTTTTAACAGATAATTTGATGCAAATTAACGTTACATTCCAGCAATCTTTTACCTTAATTAACAATTAGCTTATATTTGATAGGATTAAGGCAATTGCCCTATAAGGTAAAATACCTCAAAGGTTTACATTTAAACATTCTTAATATATACATATGAAAATCTTCTTTACTACAATAGTATTACTATTCTTATCCTTCAATATAAGCGCTCAAGAATGGGAAGTTTATAAAAATGAATCGCTACAGATAAGAGCAAACTTTCCTGATACTCCAGAAAAAACTGTACAAAAAGTTGATACGGCAGTAGGAACCTTAGATATGCATATGGTCATGTATGCTCCAGAAAGTGGAGATGACAATGCCGTATATAGCATTATAAGATCAGATTATCCAGAAGAACAGTTTAAAGATGCCGACGATGAATATAATTCTAATGTTCTTGATGGAGCTGTGAACGGTGCCGTTAGTAATGTTCAAGGAACTTTAATATTTGATAAAAAAGTAAATTTCAATGGTTTTCCTTCAAGAAATATAAAGATTGAAATGTCAGGTGGCTACATTTATATCAATGCAATATTAGTGTATAACTCCATGTACATCACGCAAGTAATTTGCTTACAAGAAAATGACAATAACCCTAGTATCAAAAGGTTTCAGGATTCATTTGACATCATTGAAGTTAATAACTAATACTACTAAATTTGTATCAAGGACGCTCTATAAATAAAATTTCAAGATTGATCGCTGTAAAACTCCTTTGTTGAATGTGTATATTGCCATAAAAAATAATGTCCCATCTTAAACCATTAACATCGTTGCGCTTCTTATTTGCGTTGATGGTTTTTGTATCCCATTTAGATTTTCTAAAAACAAGTTCAAATGAGTTTTTGAGGAATCTTTATAATGATGTTCTTATTCATGGATATATAGGTGTTAGTTTCTTTTTCATACTTAGTGGTTTTATACTAACGCATGTTTATAGAAATAAAATTAATTCCAATAGGTTAGAGAATAAAAAATATTTTATCGCTAGAATAGCTAGAGTCTACCCTTTACATTTTGCCACTTTTATTGTTGCTATACCGTTGATGTTTTGGGGGCAAGATTTTAATGAAAAAGGATTGTTACTAGGCCTTTCTAACCTGACACTGACGCAAGCTTACCTACCTATTAAAGAGCTTTACTTTTCATTCAATGGCCCATCATGGAGCATATCTTGTGAGATGTTTTTCTACTTATCTTTTCCTTTTTTATTGCAACTTTTTAATAAAAGGAAATATCTTAAGTACGCTATATCCATTTTAGTAGTGCTATCGATACTAGTACTTCCACAATTCATCGATAAAGAGTTGCACCACGGTTTGTTCTATATTAATCCATTGTTCAGATTAGTAGATTTCATTTTAGGAATAATACTTTATGACGTATACGTGATACTTTCTAAAAAAACATTCACCCTTGACTTTAGCTCTCTAGAATTTATTGCTATCGGACTGTTTGTATTATTTTTCAGCTTTCGCGAAAGCGTTACAGAAACCTACCTCTATAGTTCTTATTACTGGATACCTATGTTAGGAATAATTTTGATCTTTGCTTTTCAAAACGGTTTTTTATCAAGAATATTAAGTCATCGATTTGCGATCTGGTTAGGTGAAATCAGTTTCGGATTTTACATGGTGCACCACTTAGTATTGAGGTATTTTACATTAGGAAACGGTAGATTTGAACTGTTAACAAACGATGTTGTGATCATTTTTACCCTATTAACAATCAGTATTCTAGGAGCTGTTTTAAGCCACAACTATTTTGAAATACCACTTAATAGATGGATACGTAAGAGGTGGATTATGAGTTAAACACTGCTTCCTTTACTGGCGGCGCAGCTTAGGTTTTAAAACTTTGGACGCTTGTGTGTATCCTCCATTATCTCCATCTAAAAAATGTATGTGATAATCATCAATCGCTGTTACAAAACAGGAGAGAATACTACTATTACTGCTATAAAAGCCGTAAACAATAGAACCTTGAGCCTCTAAGCTATTGAGATACTCCAGCAATTCTTCTCGCTGTTTCTTTTTTCCACTGATTACTGTATTGATCGCTCCATCAATTAAAAGCGTTTCTGTAAGTTGTATTAAATCGTTGAGATAATCTCTACCTGTAGAGGTATATTTAGTAAACCAGCTGCCCATAACACTGCGCCACCAGCTGGCAGCTAATTTTTTATTTGTGAGATGGCTAAATTTCATTTTGACCTCATTTTTCAAACGACTCAATTTATGAACCATTTTTAAACGCTTTGCCGTTACAGGATGTCTAATACTGTCATCACCATAAATGTCATCAATCCTTTCAAGAACGTTACTATAAACACTGGACTGCTCCTCAACTATAGTAGACTGAATAATCAATGTTAATATTTCATTTTCATTCTTAGGAGGCTTGATTTTATCCCACTTGCACTCCATACCTTCCAGATTTAAGTTATAAGGAAGATCTTTAGCCGGTATCTTTTGATTAGCACTCTTAATCTCAGCTTCTGCCATTTGTAATGCATTACCTAGTATAACTGGCATTATATGGAGATCATTACGTTTGTATTTAAGAATTTGTAAGCTAGCGCCTTGTTCGATCATCGCGCCCACTTTACGATGGCCTACACGTAAATAAAAATCAAAGGATATAGAACATCTTTCTTGATGCAACTGTAATGCAAATAAACATTCTTCTAGAATCTCGTCAGGAACAATTATAGTCGCACCATCACCACCGAAGAAAAAGGGAATCTCTATTCCTCCTTCACGAGAAATGTTTAGACAAGCTACTATGCTACCGGTAGCTGCTAGATTAACGACTTGCTGTTTACCTTCACTCACCGCCTTTGTAGAATTCTCTACATCAGTAACAACGATATTCCAGGAATGTGGCACCTTAGAAAAGACCTGCTCATCAGCAATAAGCTCGTGTAACTTACCGTAGTGTAAATGTAAGTCTTGATAAAAAGTACTTTCAGTGCTTTGCATCTTCAAACTTACATATTTCCCTCAATTGGGCTCACAACAATTTGCCAAAATCACTTAACCATTTCTTATCATAGATTGCCTTTAATTTTTGGTACTTTTGCAAAAAATCCCCTGAATATGAAAAAATTATGGCTTTTTATTTGTGTTGCTCTCGCTTTCGCGAAAGCGGAATCACAAGTAGTCATCAACGAGTTAGATGCAGACACACCTGGGACTAACGATAAGCAATTTGTAGAATTAAAATCTGACACGCCTTTCTATTCACTAGATGGATTTGTGATGGTATTTTTTAATGGTTCTACGAGTGTAAATAGTGGAATGGGACGTTCTTATTACGTTGTAGATCTCGATGGACTTACTACTGATGCAAATGGATTAGTAGTATTAGGAAGCTCACTAGTTTCTCCTGTACCAGATCGCTACCTAGCCGAAAGTAATATACAATTAGGAGCAGATGCCGTTGCTATTTATAGAGGTGATGATACCGACTGGCCAGATAGAACATTTGCAAATCAAATGGATCTTGTAGACGCACTTATTTATGATACTGATGATGCAGATAATGCAGCTCTAATGAATCTCCTAGGGATCAATGTACAATACAACGAGAATGAGAACGGTAACAAAACCACAGAATCGGTGCAACGAAAAGCAGATGGTACTTTTGAAACCAAAGCTCCTACTCCACATTCATTGAACGATGCGACTGTTCCTACTTACAATGGACTGAGCTTTACAGCGAGTGAAACAGAGTTAACAGAGCCAGATACATTTGACATCACGTTCACACTAACTCAAGCTCCTACTGCAGATTTTACTTTGGGCTTCTCTTTAAATAACTTCGGTTTTAATACAGCAGATTATACTGGCCTTAATTCTTTTACTATTCCAGCTGGACAGACCAGCACTACGCTTTCGTTTACCATTATAGATGACACCATAGATGAAGGAGATGAAACACTAGAAATAGATCTAGATAATAACCTACCAGTAGGTTATAAACGTTTAAAGGATAATGAAGATATTTTTGTCATAGACAACGACTTTCAGGTGGCAAATTACGGTACACCACTTGCTCCTACTTATGGAAATGTAGCTAGTACAGCTCCTGCAAATTATTATAACTCACTCAATAATCTGGCATCTCCACAATTAGAACAAGCTATCACAGATCTTATTTCAGAAGAGTTTGCTGTGCGTATTCATACCTATGATGACGTAACAGATATTTTAAAGCAAGCAGATGTGTCTCCATTAAATTCTAATAATGTCTGGTTGATGTATACAGAACAAGAAAGAAGAGTTATCGATTTTCAAACAGGAAGCACAAACACTGGTAAATGGAATAGAGAACATATCTGGTCGCGATCTCGAGGAGCTTTCTTCTCTATAGAATACGATGAGACTAGAGATGGTATGGCGGTATGGACTGAGACTAATGCAGACAGTTTACGTCACGGTAACAGCGACGCACATCATTTAAGAGCCACAGATGGTCCAGAAAATAGTTCTCGTGGTAATCAAGACTACCCAGAATATAATGGCCCGACCGGCTCACAAGGCAGCTGGCATGGTGATGTAGCACGCGCATTATTTTATATGGATCATAGATTTAATAATCTATCTTTAGCTAATGGTAATCCATCAAACTCTACCGTAGGACTAATGGGAGATCTTGCTACTCTAATGCAATGGCATAGAAACGATCCGCCAGATGATTTTGAAATGAATCGCAACAATGTCATTTATGGATGGCAAATTAATAGAAATCCATTTATCGATAATCCAGAATTGGCTGAATATATTTATGGTAATCTAGTAGGTCAAAATTTCACACTATCAGAGAGCAGTGAAGAACTTTCTCAAATCGTTTTAAGTCCCAACCCATCAAAAAATGTACTGAAAATTCAAAATATCAGTAACCCAATAGATGTTGTTATATATGATGCTTTTGGAAGAGTTACGCTTTCGCGAAAGCTAACACAAGACACTACCCTAAATCATGATCTAGCATCTGGGATGTACTTAGTCCAATTAAAGGATGGAGATCGAACAGTTGTGGAGAAACTAATTGTAGAATAAGGTTCTTCAAAGATTATGGATAAGAAAAATCCCATCTCGATAATACCGAGATGGGATTTTTCTTTTTATACTAGATTCCTAAATTATTAGTCCCATTTAGAACCAAAAAACTTAGAACGACTTCCTTTTTTACCTGAAGATTTACTAGATGATCCAGAGTCTTCTCTCTTAGGTCTAGAAGCACGGTCCTTAAAACTTCTACCGCTACCAGAATCATCATTAGATCTAGAGCTGCGACCTTTAAAACCACCACCAGAGCTGGAGTCGTCATCTCTTCGTCTTCCTTTGAATCCGCCAGATCTTGGTCCAGAATCTCTACGTCCTTTATAACCGCCGCCGCTTCTTCCACGACCACCATCACGTCCACCGCGACCGTTTCTTGATTCTCTTACTTCTCCTTTATGCTCATTTGCTCTTAGTTCACGACCATTACGCTCAGCACTGTTAAGCTTTTCCATTTGAGGCGCCACTTCTTCTTTAACATCCATAAAAGAATGAGCTCCATCTAAAACGATACGTCCTATATCTTTACCATCAATTCCTGTAACATCACAAACAAAGCCTAGTAGAGCACCTTTATTCATATCATCTTTACGGCCTAAATTAATGAAGTAAGTCTTCATACCTTCTTCACGACCTCTAGATCTAGGTTTTCTCTCACGATACTCTCCACTATCCTCACGTCCTTTAGAACGGTCGTTAAGATCTGTGATAGAGTTACGTTTATAAATGGAATTATATTCTTTAGTTAAGAATTTACCTATAAGTTCCTCTTTTGACACATCCTCAAGACTAGCTTTAACTTCATTAAAAAGCTCATCTGAGATTTTAGGGTTGATCTCCTGAGATTTTAAATTCTCTGTCCATCTAGAAATACGTTTTTGCGTAATAGCTTCTAATGCCGGTATCTCTCCACGCTCAAAAGTTATAGAGAGTTTTTTCTCCATAAACTTTAATTTACGCATGTCACCTTTTGTAATCAATGCAATAGATTCACCTTTTTTTCCAGCTCGAGCAGTACGACCAGAACGGTGTGCATAAAACTCAGGATCATCTGGTAAAGCAAAATGAATTACGTGAGTAATATCATCTACATCTATACCTCTTGCAGCAACATCTGTCGCGATTAAAAGCTTTAAATTTTTATTTCTAAAACGTTTCATGGCAGCGTCACGCTGTGCTTGAGACATATCTCCATGAAGTGCTTCAGTAGAATAACCATTGTTGTTCAACTCATCTGCGACGTTTTGTGTATCTCTTTTAGTACGACAAAACACCACACCAAACATATCCTGATCAAAATCAAGCATTCTTCTTAATGCCTCTGTTTTATCACGAGCCTTAAGCTGCACGTATTGATGAGTAATATTTGTATTAACAATGTCTTCTCTATTGATACGTACTTCCTCTGGATTTACCATGTAGGTATCTACAATCTTCTTGATCTCTTTTGCCATTGTGGCAGAGAACAACCAGATATTGCGACCTACATCTGTTTTAGAAAGTATAAAATCAATGTCTTCACGGAAACCCATGTTCAACATCTCATCTGCCTCATCAAGAATCAGAAATTTTAATGCATCTAGTTTTACTTCACGACGCTTCATAAGATCCATAAGACGTCCTGGTGTAGCAACAATAACTTGTGCACCACGTCTTATATCTTTGATTTGACCCATGATGTTAGCACCTCCAAAAACAGGAACCACATTAAGTTTCCCCATTTTTTGAGACATGGCATCTATCTGACGACATATTTGTTGTGCTAGTTCACGCGTAGGGGCTAGAATTAATGCCTGCGTGTCTTTTGAGCTAGTGTCCATTAGTTCTAATAATGGTATCCCAAAAGCTGCGGTTTTCCCTGTACCAGTCTGCGCCAGACCTATAAAATCTCCATCGTGCTTCAGCAAGATAGGAATTGCTTGCTGTTGAATCTCTGTTGGATTCTCAAATCCCATTTCAGCAAGGCCGTCAAGTAACGGCTGAGTAAGCCCTAAGGCTTCAAAATTTTTCAAATAACTGTGTTTAATTATTTTGCAAAAGTACGTATAATAAATGGATTATAATAAACACTTATAAATCTGATAATTTTAATGCAACCTAAAGGTAACAACTTGTATTTAAGACACTTTAAATTATTTTATAAACTGGACAAATTCTTCAATAGGTTTTCTTTCTGGCAACTCACTTTCTAAACTTTTATCCATAGTACCTAAATAGAAAAAACCTAAAAATTCTTCCCGCTCACCTACATTTATTTTATCAAACTTTGACATATCTGCAAAGGATTTAGGTGAACTCCAATAGCAGCCGTAGCCTAAATTATGAACGGTTAACCACATATTTTGCACACTCATACTTACTGCTGCAGTTTCTTCCCACTCTGGTATAGACTCTTTCTCATCCCTATGCTTAAAAATGAGAATCATAACACTAGTATTTGCCAGTTTTTCTTTAAGCTTATTTAATTTAAAAGAGATAGGTTTTCCTGTATTGTGCACAAACTGCTCGCACATAAAGTTACCTAAATCAGTAATTGCCTGCCCCTGCAAGACTTTATACCGCCATGGCTCCGTTTTTCTGTGATTAGGTGCCCATCGAGCGCTATCTAAAATGTTACGCAAATCCTGATCGGGAATTTCTCCACCTGTATACTGAGCAGGAAAAATACTGCGTCGTGACTGGATCAAATGTTCTAATGATTTATTCATGATTTAAAGATAGTAGTTGTAATGCTTTCGCGAAAGCGGATTAACAAATAGCTTTTTACCCAATTTAAAGCAAAGAAGTACATGGTTATTAAACTAATTATCAAGTTGCAAATAAGTCATGGAATTAAAGTGTCCAGTTATTAAGTTTTAAAAATCGGTTTTTTTGTGCTAGTTTAGACGTCATATTAACCAATTAAAACTTAGAATAATGGCAACAAACACAATTGACTTAGAAAAAGCTCAAATCTGGGCAAATGCGTGGAGAAGTCTAGAAGACAAATCTCCTTATGTAGATGGACTTAAAGGCTGGTGGGTACCTGGCGATGATTTATCTCAAGTACTAGCTGAAGGTGCTGTAAACAGTCGTATGTACATAGGTATGGATGATGATGAGTTAAAATTAATGATCGTTGCTGTGGATGGAGAAGGCAACGACATGATCGATGCTGAGAAAGGATGGTATATTTATGATTTTTCACAAGCAATTCCTCCTAAGTTTGATCCTTCAAGTCCATTGAATTAAACAATGGAAGATGTAACGTCTTTAATAAAATATAGTTACCTTATAATATTGATGCTGAACTTCTTCGGATTTTCGGCATCAATTTTTTTTGGTAAATCAACTTTTAAGCCATTATTAATATATTTATCAGTTGGGCTAATTTGTGAATTATTTACTGAATTAATCATGCGAGATTTGATCACCATCAATGGTGAAGTCACTAATGCTCCATTCGGTCATCTTTATGTATGGACACAATTTATCTCTTTAAGTTATTTCTTTTATCAAGAACAAACTAATTCGAAACTAAGAATTATTGTAATTTCAGTTTTTACGATCTTTTTCATTTTAGCGTGTTGTCCTTACCTTTTTCTTGATTCAAATTTAATGACTCACGATCCTTATGTATCGTTAATAACCATGCCATGTGTATTAATATTTAGTCTTATATACTTTATTCAGTTGCTGGATTTGAGAGCAGGTTATCCTTATATTAATATCGGTATATTTCTAGTTACAGGAAGTTCTTTAATTAACATCAGCACAGGTGTATTTTATCAAGGAGTTAATATTGATATTATTCATTTAAGAAATTCAATTAATTTGTTGCCCTTGATAATCATGCAACTGCTATTTATGTATGAAGCTTACTTGTTTTTTTCTAAAAGAAAACAGCAACTAACTGCTTAATTGAATAATACTACAAAGCACATTTATCATTACGCTACGTTGAATAGCTGCCTTTTGCAAGGGTAATTATTTAGATCCTACTTGGATTATATGAAGCACATGAGAAAATCATTACTTAGACATTAACTGATCAAACAATTTATTCATGTTCAACGTACTGCAAATGATTTTTTCTAACTTCTCTAATACATTTATTACATATATTGCCTCTATTAAATCTACATCTTCTATTTTATACTAATGTCATTTATACTTCAAATCTCAAATACTACCATCAACTATGTTGCGATAGGCATTATGATTTTCATCATACTATTTTCTGTCGGGATGGTTATATTTTTTATGCTTTCGCGCAAGCGTATAACCTTATCAGACTTAGAAGTACGTGATACAAAAATTAAAGCACAACAAGATGTTTTAACAGCTACGCTAGAAACTCAAGAAAAAGAACGTAGGCGTATTGCAAGGGACTTGCATGATGAAATTAGTTCTAAACTTAATGTAATCTCACTAAATACGGATATGCTCATAAACGAGTCTCTTGATGATGATGATAAAGCTTTATTATTAAATCGTATTAAAAATGCGACAGAACGCACATCTGATAACGCACGAAGAATTGCTCACGATTTATTACCGCCTGTTTTAGAAAAATTTGGTTTATGTCAGGCCTTAACTGAGCTTGTAAGTAGTATAAATAATGACCAACTTAAAGTGAATTTTAGGTGTGTATGGGATGAGACTCATATGAGTCTAGAAAATCAATTACATACCTACCGTGTTGTTCAAGAATTATTTAATAATTCGATAAAATACAGCAAAGCAAGCGAGATAGATTTATGGTTAGATAGTGAGCCTAGCAAAAAAATGATCTATAGAGATAATGGAATAGGCTTTCAAGAAACTACTTCTGTAGGGTTAGGAACTAGTAATATTAATAGTCGCATCTCCATCTTAGAAGGCAAAATGAATCTCAAAACAGCCAATAATCAAGGCGTTTTATATACCTTTGAGTTCTAATCAACTCTCAAACTTGAATTATGATCAATATTGCTCTCGCCGATGATGAATCTTTGTTTCTAGAAACATTGAGCTTCATGCTGGATAGAAGTCCAGAATTCAACGTCTTATTTACAGCCACTAATGGTCAAGAAATGCTTGATCAACTAGCTGACTGTGCATTCATGCCCGACGTAATTGTAACCGATTTAAAAATGCCTGTTTTAAACGGCGTAGAGGCTACAAAAAAAATACGTGCCAAATATCCTGAACTTAAAATCATTGCTTTATCGAGCTATGATACAGATGTTTTTATTTCTAACATGCTAGGTATAGGTGCCGCTTCTTACTTAGTTAAAAATGCAAAAGCTGAAGAAGTTTACACCACAATCAGACAAGTCTATGAGAAAGGCTTCTATTATAATGATAAACTTCTCAGAATTTTACATGAGAATTCTCAAAATCAAAACTTTAAAAAAAGTGCGTTAGATCGCAAAATGATAAGTGAACGAGAAAAAGAGGTGTTACAATTAATATGTCAGCAATTTACGACTAGAGAAATTGCAGATGAACTTATTTTATCTACTAGAACTGTAGATAGGCATCGAGACAGCTTGCTTGCAAAAACAGACTCTCGTAACGTAGCGGGACTGGTAGCATTTGCTATTCAAAATAGCATAGTAGAGCTAAAAAAATAATGCGACACTCAAAAATTGGGTATTTATACCCATAAAATTTTCTTTCTAAGAGATTACTTTTACCATGTAAATGAAAGTGAGTTAGGTTGAGATTCAGGGGACAACCTAATTTTACTGAAACTGACAGCTCCATAGTAGGGAATGGACGTCAAAATAATGGGGCTACGGCCCCATTTATTTTTTATTCATGATTTAAATCCCAAATGTTATAATTCATTTAACACCATGAATACATCCATAAGGTCCATTATAACGTTGTTCATGGGATAATTAAAGCACTTTATCTATATAAATAATACTAGATGAAAATAGCATCTTTGATCTGATTATAAAATCCTGAAATTTAATTATATTTATTATACTGATTTAAAGGGTATAAAGGAAATGTGGGGACTTCCTATTACATCTTGAGTCAGAATTCAACCTTTGAATTATTTAAATGGAGCTTAGGCTCCATTTATTTTACAAACAATTTTGAAAGTCTCTACAGTCGGTTAACACTTCACAGTATAATCGTGAGATTTAATCATAATATATACTTTCTATTTTTTCTTTACATTTAAAATCTAATTCCATCATATGCTCACAAAAGTTTACGGAAGCGCCGTTTTTGGCGTTGAAGCTACTACCATAACTGTTGAAGTTAATGCAGATAAAGGTATAGGATATCATCTCGTAGGGCTTCCAGATAAAGCTATAAGCGAGAGTTCCTATCGCATCACAGCAGCACTTAAAAATGTAGGATATAAAATGCCTGGTAAAAAGCTTATTCTTAATCTATCGCCAGCAGATTTGAGAAAGGAAGGTAGCGCTTATGATTTACCACTTGCTTTGGGTATCCTCAACGCTTCAAATCAAATTCAGACCGATGATTTTAAAGATTACATCATCATGGGAGAATTATCTCTAGACGGTCAGTTACAACCCATAAAAGGAGCTTTACCCATTGCAATTAAAGCTAGAGAAGAAGGTTTTAAAGGTTTTATTTTACCTAAACAAAACGCCAGAGAAGCAGCCATAGTAGATAATTTAAAGGTTTATGGAGTTGATAACATACTAGAAGTAATTGAATTTTTTAATGAAGGTAAAGAGATAGAACCTACCGTCGTAGATACACGAGATGAATTTTTTCAAGCATTGGAACATCCAGAATTTGACTTTGCCGATGTAAAAGGACAAGAATCCATAAAACGATGTATGGAAATCGCCGCTGCTGGTGGACATAACATTATTTTAATAGGTCCTCCAGGAGCAGGGAAAACGATGCTGGCTAAAAGACTGCCTTCTATCCTACCTCCTATGACATTGCATGAAGCATTAGAAACTACTAAAATTCACAGCGTCGCTGGTAGGACGCAAGAAAAAGCTGGATTAATGGCTCAAAGACCCTTTAGAAGCCCGCATCATACTATAAGCGATGTAGCTCTTGTAGGTGGTGGCGCTTATCCACAACCTGGAGAAATATCTTTAAGTCACAATGGAGTCCTGTTTCTAGATGAGTTACCAGAGTTTAAAAGAACTGTGCTGGAGGTTATGCGACAGCCTCTAGAAGATCGTGAGGTAACTATATCTAGAGCAAAATTTACAGTGACTTATCCTTCTAGCTTCATGCTAGTAGCCAGTATGAATCCAAGTCCTGGAGGATATTTTAATGATCCCAACGCACCTGTTCAAAGCAGTCCTGCAGAAATGCAACGGTACCTTGGAAAAATTTCAGGACCACTACTCGACCGTATTGATATACATATAGAAGTCACGCCTGTACCGTTTGAGAAATTAACCGAAGAACGACTTGCTGAAAAATCTACTGAAATAAGAAAACGCGTCACTGCCGCAAGAGATATTCAAACGTTACGCTTTCGCGAAAGCGAGAAAACACATTACAACGCACAAATGAGCGTGAAGGATATTAGAAAATATTGTGTTCTTGATGAAGCAAGTAAAGAAATGCTCAAAAACGCCATGGAACGGTTGAATTTAAGTGCTAGAGCATATGACCGTATTCTTAAAGTCGCAAGAACCATCGCAGATTTAGAAAATACAGAACAAATTAATGGCACGCACATCGCAGAAGCTATTCAATACAGAAGTCTAGACAGAGATGGATGGCTGGGATAAATGAAAATCTTTACTGAACATAAATATTTAACAAATAGTAAATCAATTATCGATAAACCGTGACAGATCACGTTTAATATGTGGTTTTTAATGGTTAAATTGTTTACTTTAGAAGACAATATGTAAATTTAGAAGATCCAAAAAAGTTTTTTGAAATGACGATTTCTACATTACCTCTTACAGATTTAAGAGAATCATTTGATAACGACGCAGCTATTTTAGGTTCCATACTAGATATGTTTCTAGTAGAGGTGCCTCAAGACTGTTTATTACTTCAACAGAATATTAAAAATGGTGATTATCATGCAGCAGGCTTACAAGCACATAAAGTTAAATCTAGTTACCGTACGCTAGGTATTAACGATATGGCTAGCATACTTCAAAAAATAGAAGACAATGCTAAAAACAATGAGAACATAGATTTAATTCCTGAATTACTATCTCAGTTTAATGATAAATATGAAGAGGTAAACAATCAGGTTGCTTATACTAAAGAACAGCTTTAAGACTCTATAAAATCTTTGTATTCTATAAAGAAAGACTCTAGTCTATCCATGTTTTCATAGAAAAATTGATAAATAGTAGGCCAGTCGGTTTGTTTTTGAATTTTTACGCCATCTAGATAAACATATATTCTAGAAATAACTTTACCAGATTCAAGAACGTAGTTTTCTTCAAAAATCAAATCGGTATGAACTTCTTCTAGCATGATGCTCTTAAGACTCAAGAACTTTTCATAATAATACGCTCTGAAAACTTCATCTTCATGTGTTAGATCTATTGAAACCATAGCGCGCTTATCTTCAAATGAAAATTTAAGAATGACGTCTTTGAGTTTTGTATTATACAGCAGCCACTTGCGGTCATATCTTTTACCGAACATGATCCAGAATTGCTGTCTAATTTTCTTTGCCTCTTCTCTACTATACATGAGACAAAATTAAGTTTTGTTTACATGATTATTGAGATTTTGCACCTATAAATAAAAGGTAAAGTTTACATTCCTTTACTTAGAAACCATTGCTTCTATTTACCTTTGTGATATGTATAAAAATGATACCATTGTTGCACTCGCTACACCAGCTGGCTCTGGTGCCATTGCGGTGGTACGACTTTCTGGACCTGAGGCTCACGTGATTGCAAGTAATATTTTTGTTCCCGCTTTCGCGAAAGCGGACTCACAACCATCTCAAGAAACCTATTTAAAATTAGGAGCAAATACCGTCACTTTAGGACACATCAAAGACAACGACCGCGTTATAGATGAGGTTTTACTTACCAAATTTGTTGCACCACGATCTTACACTGGAGAAGATGTAGTAGAAATTTCCTGTCACGGCTCCATCTTTATACAGCAAGAACTAATTGCTTTATGCTTAAAAAAAGGAGCTCGTATGGCGCAAGCTGGTGAGTTTACCTTACAAGCGTTTCTTAATGCAAAAATGGACCTGTCACAAGCCGAAGCCGTTGCCGATTTAATCGCGAGTGAGAGCGAGACAGCTCACCAGATTGCGATACAACAAATGCGTGGAGGCTTTTCTAACGAGCTCAAAGAACTGCGATCACAATTGCTCAACTTTGCTAGTTTGATAGAATTAGAATTGGATTTTAGCGAGGAAGATGTCGCTTTTGCAAATCGTGACGATTTGAAAAAATTACTTAACGAAAGTCAGCAAACGTTAAGGAAATTAATTGATTCTTTCGCATTAGGAAATGTACTCAAGACTGGGATTCCTATTGCTATTGTGGGCGAGCCTAATGTAGGTAAGTCTACCTTGCTCAACGCTTTACTCAATGAAGAAAAAGCAATAGTAAGCGACATTGCAGGAACGACACGTGACTCCATTGAGGATGAGATCAATATAGAAGGTGTACGATTTAGACTTATTGATACGGCAGGAATAAGAGAAACAACAGATACTATTGAAGGCATGGGTATACAACGTTCTTATGCCAAAGCCGAGCAATCTAAATTAGTTTTATACTTACTGGACGCCACTCAACTCAACACTTCGCCACGTATCATACATTGTTTAATGCGCATTCAAATTATGCGAGAAAAGTTTCCAGATAAGCCGCTTGTTGTGGTACTCAATAAAATTGATCAAATCACAGGCCTAGAACATGCCGAAATTACCAAGCAAATCAATAAAAAATCGCCAGAAACAATTCTTATATCCTTGAGTGCAAAATCGCACGCAGGAGTTGAGGAACTTAAAACAGCTTTAGTCCAAAGTTTTAATAGTGGTGCGTTATCTCAAGATGATTCTATCGTAAGTAATGCCAGACATTATGATGCTTTACAAAGTGCTTACAGTTCTTTGATAGAGGTGCAAACCGGTATAGAAAACGAGGTTTCCAGTGAATTTCTTGCCATAGACATACGCGCCACGGCAGAGTCTTTAGGAATCATCACTGGTGAGATTACAAACGACGAGTTGCTAGGAAATATATTTAGCCAGTTTTGTATCGGGAAGTAGACTAAATTTAATTATTATTTCTACTTGACCTATTTGTAAATATTAATTAGTGTTATGAAAGCAGTTAATCAGGCATGTCGCCTACAAAATGCTTCAAGTAATATCTGTAATAAAACTTACTTTTAAAAGAAGTAGATCCAGAAGAACGCATTTTTTGAACCTTTTTAATCATTTGAAAAGTATATAAAACCAGACTAATGAAACAAATAGCAAAAAGGGTTATTAAAAAAAAATGCATTTTTACTTATATGATTTTTTAGGGGAAGCGAGTGTACACGCAAATTGCTGTATAAACTAGCCTAACAAATAAACAACATGAATAAGTAACTAAAGTTAATTCAATAAAAAAAAATGAATTTTCCCGATGAAACACACGTTTTTAGGACTAAAAGAACATGGATTCTGAATTATATTATTGTAAGAAGCTTATTACAAATCTAAAATTGAGCGATAAGCGTCTCTAGCAATTTTTACTGTTATGCCTAACTAACTTCGTTTACCATTATTATCATATGTAATTATTTATTTCATAAATAAAATATTGCGTAAACCAACTCGTTTTTGGGGTTGAAATATTACCCTAAAATTAATAGTCCTTAATCTTTGCTCCTTTATTATCGAAAACTCCTTTAACCAGATTTCCTGATTTTTTATACTTCATTAAACCTAGTCCATTAATATTATCATCTACAAAGATTCCTTTAAAAATGGATCCATCTACATAAGTATACATTCCATAACCTGTTCGTTTACCTTCCTTTTCATAGGAACCTGTATAAACGCTACCGTTATCCCATGCATAGATTCCAATATAAGACCTCTTTCCTGAACTAAAAAATCCCCAGTACTTATCTCCATTGCTATAGGAGTATAGTCCAAATCCATCAGTACAATTCCCTAAACAATTTCCAGTCTTTTTACCATTTTTGTAATCGTCATACAAAGATTTAATCAGTTTACCATTTTCAAATATGCCTGCGCTTGTGATTTGATTGTCTTTGTTCATAGTAAATCCGTAGCCGTGTTGTTTACCATCGTTCCATCTACCTATGTATCGATTTCCATTAGTCCATTTATAGACCCCTGTTCCTGACCTTCTATTTTTTACATATTCCCCATGGTAATAGGAATCGCTAGGATAAGTAATGTAAGCAACTCCTGTCATTGCGCCCTGAACAAAGGTGGCATCTGTAGTTATATCATTTATTAAGACTCTACCCCAACCTTCTTTACAATCACCTTGAACACAATTGTATTCTTTATTTGTAGTGGTAGTTGTAGTGGTATTACCGCCATCTGCATCAACTCCAGAACTATTATTATCTAATTCACCGTTATATGGACGGCCAAATTTTACTTCGTAATTATTTGCCATCCTAAAACCAGTTAAAACATATAATGGGACGTTATCAATAAAGATCACTGGATCTCCATTACCCAAATATTCAAACCGTGCCTTTTTGTAATCAATATGCTCACCCTTAACTACTACAAAAAAATTATCCTTTTCTAATTCTCTTGTATAAACTATAGAGGCTTCATCTTCAGACAGTAATCTCATCCTTTTTACCGCATTAGACTGATTTTTATAATTATCAATAATGTATGTAAAACCTACATTCTTATCCTTTCTATAATCAATCATGTGAGGACCTAGAAAAGCAAACTCGCGACTTTTCACCTTGTTTTCACCATGAACATAGTTAATAAATTTACCGTCATGAGCATAACTCAAGTACTTCTCATTAGTAGAAAGAACATCGTTAACTTTTATGCGAGTAAAAACATTATGATTTTCTTCAATTACATTTTTTACTGAGTAATAAATCACATTGAGCGGATCATATATAATCTGTTCATTAGGTTGTATGCCCTTAGAAACAACAAAATCTTTAGCTCGTACTCCATCAATGAAAGCCGCTTTAAGTTTTTTACCTTTTCCTCCTGCTTGATAATATCCGTATTCTAGGTTATGATTTTTACCTTTATCACTATAGTAACGGTGATAGGTTGTAAAATGTTTAGCATCTGGATCTCCAGCCGTGTAGAAATCTATTTTGTTTCCTTTTTCATCAAATTCGTAAGCATATTCGTAAGTACCAGAAGAGAGAATTTCTTTAACTATAAAACCATTTTTATAGACATACTCGCCTTTAAAACCTGGTGACCCATCTGCATTAGTATATTGTACGGTTACGGTAAGTAAATCGTTTTGAATATTATAGGAGAAGTCTCTTTTTTGATAAAAAACCCCTTTTTTATTCATGGTCGTACTTATGATACGATCTCGGTTATCATAAGTATGCGTTTTATCCTCGCCGTAGGTATTCTTTTCAAATATTAATAGGTTGTTTTCATTAAACTTATAGGTGTTTGTACTTCCGTTTTTATATTGAAACTTGATAATATTTCCTTGAGAATCATACTCAAATACATCTCCGTAATTGTTACCCTTTATACGGTCGTTTTCATAATAGTAATGGGTTCCATAATTATAGTACAGCTTTCCATCAGGAAGAAATAGTTTACCGTCCGATGCAAAAACATCTCCGTTTAAATTAAAATGGTTTTTGTGGGCTTTATGACCTATAGGATTACGAGGTGCATTAATAAAATCTACTTTTTGTGCACTTGCAAGGGATGCTATTAATAAAAGTATTGAAAAAATCTGCACGTACTTACTCGAAATTATTTTCATTATAGAGATTTTAAAGTTGTAGGCAAATTGTAGATTTTATAGAAAGTCATCAATAAGGCAAATGCCCTAAAACTTGCTACAATAGGTAGTATACATGTTTTTACAATAGCATAAAAAAGTAAGTTAGATACAAGCGGCACTAGATATAGCAGGCACTTTTATTTGAAAAACAAAAACGGCAACCTTTCTTTAAAGATTACCGTTTTCTATATACTTTTTGAGAAATAGACCTTGAAGTTTTCCGCTTTCGCGAAAGCGAGATCATTACCTCATCAATGTAATAATTCATTACTAGATATTCTTATTGCTTGTTCAGTACCTAAGAATCCAGGATCGCCATGTTTCTCCGACCAGAATCCATCTAATACATCTTTAGTGATGCATTTATAAACCACAACACCTTTATATGTCTGCTGGTCTTCATTTGAATAATTAAAATTAATTACTAAAATCTGATCTTTATAAAATCCTGTACCATGCTGGACTTGATCTTTTCCTATTTGCCATTGAGCAATGATGCGGTGGTGTTTATCTAGATCTAGTTGCAACTTACCTTCATAGGGTTGTTGTAAGGCTTCTTGATTTGTGCCTTTGATATGATACGTTCCTACGAGGTCTTTTACAGTCATTTATTAGGATTACTAGAAATCAAAATAAATCAATTACATACGATTGAAGACTAGATTATCTCCATCAAAATCTTTAGGTCGTTCATTTCCTTCAAAGCTCATAGCTAGGTGCAATTCATCTTTACCTAGAATTTCAATAATGCCTAACATACGTCCTATTTCTTCATCACCTGATGTGGTTGAGATAACAAAATCCATCGCGATAGGGTACTGACTTCTATCAACTTCATAAGTCATTTGTACCGTCATACCTCGCATTTCAAAAGATTTGCCTCCTAATACCTGATCGTTTAATTGAAAAGTGGCAAAGCCATCTTCAGTTAAAGTTAAAAAACCTGTTTCTCCTTTATCTTCTCCTTTCCATTTACCTACTATTCTTTCTTGAGATGTTGTAAAAGAGTTTAAAAAAAGGAATGCGACCATTACAAACCCTAATTGCTGTAAATATTTCATAACTAAATGTTTAATGTTGAGACAATAATACCAAAATTAATCGAGACATATATGATCAATTTTTCTTCTAAGTTTAAAAAATCAATTTATCAAGCCGGAACTATTTCTGAAATCAGGAGTAAGGATCTCAGTATAATTAGTATGGTACTTTTACAATGGATATGATAAGTAGATTAACTATACCTTTGCTTTTTCACAATCGCATCATGGCAAAGAAAGGCAAAGAGAAAAATACTAAAAATAAGAGCAAACATTCTAAATTAATGGATCGCGTTAAGAAAAAGAAACGCACCGAAAAAGAACTGCGCGCCCAGCGATTAAAGGCTATAGTTAAAGCTGCAAAGGAAAACAACTCCTAGCCTATTTGCTCCTGATAAACCCAATGATCGTTTTCTTTGCAAAATCTCGATAATTCGTGTATTACCTGTACTTTACCTTTTTGCAAATAAAAGGCTTTAAACTCTACTGTTCCAGTAGTGTCGTTTTCTAAGCCGTCAGTTATATTCAATACGTTCAATTTAATCCAGTTTACAGACTTGGTCCATTTTTCAAGATCTTTGGCTTGTTGTTTATTAGGTCTTAGAGAACTTAAATGACTTCTTTGTAAGTATGCTATATCACTGCGCACAAAAGCACTGTAACGAGATCGCATCATTTGCTCTGCTGTTGTTGCTTTGGTAATGTCATTATGTATGATAGCGCAACAATCTTGGTAGTCTTTCTTAGGGTTACAGGGGCAGTTTTTCATTTTATAAAAATAACATACTTCCTCATGACTTCATATGAAAAACAAGGACATCTATTAATTTACTTTAATTACCAGTGTCTTGTACCGCTTTCTCCTTTAAAAGGTCCAGTCAAATCAGGTGTGATCCAGCCAGCATAAAATTCTCGTGGTTGCGGTTGTACTCTTATTCCATCCACAAAGCACTCCAGATGTTGTGGATAGAAAGCCAAGTAATCTTTTAGCTCAGCAAATTCTTCCAATGGATTTGCATAAGACCAGGCGACAGGTTTATTCTTATTCTCCTTGATTGCCCAATAATCGGCTTTTCCTTTCCACTCGCAAAAAGAACTTTTTCCCTGTAATTCTATCAGCATATCTAAATTCACATCCTCACGTGGAATATAATAAGTAGGCGGACTTGCTGTCTCCAAAACGGCTAGCGCATTTTGAGTATCTACAATGGTGTCATCATGATAACGTACAAGGACAGGTTTAGTCACCTTTTCAATCACTGGTGGACGCGGGAAATCCCAAACAGACCGCTGATCTTCCTCTGGTTCAATAGCAAATGGTGGTCTTTTACTACCTCTATTGCTCCAGCCATCACGAGCTTTTTGTAACCAGTCTTTGTTTGTACTCATAGTAGAAGAATTTTAAATTATATGATATTCTCAAAAGTCGTGTGAAATACTAATCGATACATTTGTATTGTCAAGTATTCTTATCTTATGTCGAGCACTTCTCGATATCCTATCCAGAGCAATCGAGAACTCACACCTATAAACATAAAGACTCACGACTATCCATTACCTTTGTCCCATGCACAAACTTCACATCGATAACAGCTTTACAAACGCATTACCAGAAGATCCGATCAAAGAGAATTTCACACGCCAAGTAACTGGTGCAGCTTATTCTCAGGCGACTCCTTTAAAGTTTGAAAAGGCCAGCTTGATTCATGTTTCAGAATTTGCTAAAGAACTCAGTTTTGATCAGGAAGAAATCGAGTCTGCTGAGTTTTTGCAGCTGTTTACCGGACAAGCTTTGTATCCTAAAACGCAACCGTATGCGATGGCTTATGCTGGGCATCAATTTGGTAATTGGGCTGGACAATTAGGTGATGGACGTGCGATCAATTTATTTGAGATTCTGCAAAATGACAAGCACTGGGCATTCCAATTAAAAGGTGCTGGTCCTACGCCCTATTCCCGTCGTGGCGATGGTCTTGCGGTACTACGATCTAGTATTAGAGAGCATCTGTGCAGCGAGGCGATGCATCATTTAGGCATTCCTACAACTAGATCGCTATCGTTATCATTGAGTGGTGAAGAAGTTTTGAGAGATGTTTTATATGACGGCCATCCAGAATACGAAAAAGGTGCCATAGTCTGTCGTGTAGCACCTAGTTTTATACGGTTTGGTAATTTTGAGCTAGCGGCCGCTCAAGGCAAAAACGAGTTGCTTAAAAAGCTCACTGATTATACCATTTCTACGTTTTATAAAAACATTACAACAAGTGGAAAAGAAGCCTATATTCAATTTTTCCAAGAAGTTACAGATCGTACCCTAGAAATGATCATGCACTGGCAACGAGTAGGTTTTGTTCATGGCGTGATGAATACGGATAATATGTCCATTCTAGGACTCACCATTGATTATGGACCTTACGGCTGGCTAGAACCATACGACCATGGATGGACACCTAATACCACTGATCGCCAACATAAAAGATACCGCTATAGCGCGCAACCAGAAATAGGATTGTGGAACTTACTCCAATTAGCAAATGCGTTGTTTCCGCTGATTGAAGATGCAGCGCCCTTGCAAGAAATTCTGGACAGCTATAAAACTAATTATCAAGTCCAGTATTTGGAGACGATGATGAATAAACTAGGCATCTATCATACGCACAAAGACGATCGTGATTTGATTCAGCAATTAGAAGAAACTTTGCACCTACATGAAACTGACATGACAATATTTTATCGCGAATTGAGTAAAATTGACTCCAAAACTGCTTTAAACGATGCTTTTGAAGTGGTTTCGATCGCTTTTTATCATATTGACCAAATAACCGATAAACATAGAAAGAAGTGGCTGGACTGGTTAACGAGCTATATAAATAGACTGGTTTATGATGTTGAGAAAAATGATGGTGATCATTCCGCTTTCGCGAAAGCGAGAACTCAAAAAATGAATGCCACAAATCCTAAATATGTTCTTAGAAATTACATCGCTCAACTAGTCATTGATCAAGCAGATAAAGGAGATTATTTATTATTAAATGATATTTACACAATGCTGAAAAAACCATACGACGAGCAACCAGAGTTTGAGAGATGGTACGCCTTACGACCAGAATGGGCAAGATCTAAGGTAGGATGCAGTATGTTGAGTTGTAGTAGTTAAATGTGAGGTAAATGGAGTAACTTGTATTTTAATATGTGCTTTTAATTCAGTTAATTAAATAGTTCTTATAAGGATATACTTACTTCTGTAACATAGGTTACCTAGGAGATGCAAAAGCCTGATTAAATTTGAGTAAATTTTCCATAGAATGCTTAATAGAACATATTTATATAGTTTGTTGTTTTTAAAATGTCCTCAATGCAGGCAAGGTGAGTTTCTAGATGGCAATCCTTACAACTTTAAGAAAATGAATCACGTTAAAGATAATTGTCCTAAGTGTGGTTTAAAATATTCTATTGAACCTAGTTTTTATACTGGGTCTATGTATGTTTCTTATGCCGTAGGTATAGCTTTTGCAGTAGCTGTTTATGTGATATTATTAATTCTAGGTCTAGCAGATGATCCATTAACCATTTTTATAAGTATAGTTGTGGTGCTAGCCTTAACTTTCCCTTACATAGGCGCTGTATCAAAATCTATCTGGGCACATTTATTTTTTAAATTTGATAAAACTATTGCTCAACAAGTAAAAAATAAAGCAAAATGATACAAGAGCTCAATCGCAGTTATGGTAACGTTTTTGAAGGAGCATTAATCAATGAAATCCTTCAAGTAGGTACCTATAAGGAAGTTCCTGCAGGTTTTACACTCATGGAAATAGGTTCTTATGTTAAAGGGATGCCATTACTTATATCTGGTGCTATAAAAGTTTTAAGAGATGATAAAAATGGTGATGAGCTGTTGCTTTATTATCTCGAGAAAGGTGAGACATGCTCCATGACGATGACTTGTTGCATGGGACAAACTAAAAGTGAAATACGAGCCATTGCAGAGACCGATACTAAGCTTATTATGATACCTATTCAAAAAATGGAATTATGGACTTCAAAATACAAGTCCTGGAGAAATTTTGTTTTTGAGAGCTATCACATTAGACTTAATGAAATGATTCATACCATAGATAGTATCGCATTTAATAATCTAGACGAGCGATTGCTGGACTATCTAAGAGAGAAAACTAGAATCAATAAAACTAATACTATCCATAACACGCATCAAGATATTGCCTATGAATTACATAGTTCTCGTGTAGTAATTTCTAGATTACTCAAGAAATTAGAAAACAAAGGTTATATAGAATTACATAGAAATTCCATAGAGATTTTAAATTTAGACTAGCTGTGTAACTTAGGTTACTTCTAAACTAGTAATACCAGCCTACCTTCGTTTTAAACATTATAGCTTTAAAATGGAATTATTAGAAATATTAGGTTACTTCAGCGCATTGATTATAGGAATCTCTTTGGGACTAATAGGCGGAGGCGGCTCTATTCTTGCCGTTCCGGTATTAGCTTATCTATTTTCTGTAAATGAAAAAGTAGCGACAGCATATTCTTTATTTATAGTAGGTGCAAGTGCATTAGTCGGTGGACTTAAGCAACATTTAAAAGGTTATGTAGACTGGCGTACTGCTGTAGTATTTGGTATTCCAGCGATAGTAGGTGTAAGCCTTGTAAGACGTTTTGTTGTTCCAGCATTGCCAGACATATTATTTACTGTAGATGATTTTGAATTTACACGTAGAATGGGAATGTTTGGTCTGTTTGCTATTCTTATGATTCCAGCTGCCTTTTCTATGCTCAAAACTCGTAAGGACAATAAACAAAAAGGCGATGGAAAAGTTAAATATAATTATCCCTTAATTATAGGAGAAGGACTATTAGTAGGTGGAATTACGGGAATGATAGGTGCTGGTGGTGGTTTTTTAATAATTCCAGCTTTAGTAATTCTTGCTAATGTAGAAATGAAAGTCGCTGTAGGAACATCCCTAATTATTATAGCTTTCAAGTCGCTCTTAGGTTTCTTTTTAGGAGACGCGTTAACCATGGAAATAGACTGGTTGTTTTTAACTATTTTTACTTCAATATCTTTTGCAGGTATATTTATAGGAAGTTATTTAAGTAACTTTATAGATGGTAAAAAACTTAAAAAAGGTTTTGGTTATTTCATATTTGTAATGGCCATTTTTATATTCTATATGGAGTTCTTTGTCTCCTAAAATTGTCATTAAAGAAAAAGACCTTCCTTGAATGGAGGTCTTTTTTTTTGATAAAAATTTTAAAAAACTGATAAAAATCATCGTCTATGAATAATTTACTTTAATGTAACTTAAGTGACGTATAAAACATTGAGCCTTAACTACTTTTAGATTATTAATTTTAAAATCTATACCCATGAAAGTAGAACAAATTTATACAGGATGTATTGCTCATGCAGCATATTACATAGAGAATAATGGTGAAGCAGCTGTTTTTGATCCATTGAGAGAAGTGCAACCTTATTTAGATCGTGCGACTCAGGATAATGCAAGAATCAAATATGTTTTTGAAACCCATTTTCATGCCGATTTTGTTAGTGGTCATTTGGACCTACAAAAAAAAGCTGGTGCAGAAATTGTATTCGGTCCAGGTGCAAAACCAGCCTATGAAGCCACTACTGCAGAAGATGGTCAAATCTTTAACGTAGGTAATTACAAAATCAAAGTAATTCACACGCCAGGACATACTATGGAAAGTACGACCTATCTGCTAATTGATGAAAATGGAAAAGAACATGGCATCATCACTGGCGATACATTATTTATAGGAGATGTAGGCCGTCCAGATCTTGCACAACACGTGGTTTCTGAACTTACTGAAGAAAAACTGGCTGGTCATTTATACGATTCACTTCGCAATAAAATCATGCCTCTTAGTGACGATTTGATAGTTTACCCTAATCATGGTGCAGGCTCCGCTTGTGGTAAAATGATGAGCAAGGAAACCACAGATACTTTAGGTAACCAAAAAAAATCTAATTATGCACTACAAGAAATGAGTAAGGAAGAGTTTATAAAGACTTTGCTTACAGGTCTTACAGCGCCTCCAGGATATTTTCCTCAAAATGTTCTTATGAATATAAAAGGCTATGAAAGCCTAGATACAGTAATGGACAGAGCAGCTCAACCTTTAACTCCTGATGCATTTGAATTGCTTTCAAATGAAAGTGGTGCATTAATGCTAGATACTAGAGATGCCAGTGAATTTGCATTAGGTTTTATACCTAATAGTATAAACATAGGTCTAGATGGTAATTTTGCACAATGGGTCGGTGAGATGATTCCTGATGTAAAACAAGAAATATTACTTATAACAGAGCCCGGTAAGGAAGAAGAAACCATAACAAGACTATCGCGTGTAGGATATGATTACACGATAGGCTATTTACAAAATGGATTTGATAGCTGGAGAAAAAGCGGGAAAGAAGTAGATACGTTAAATCGCATGACCGCACAGGAGTTTGCACAAGAATACACACAAGATAAACCTTTAATCTTTGATGTACGTAAAGCAAGTGAGTACAATTCTGAACATGTAATTGATGCTGTAAATGTGCCACTCAACGAGATCAATCAGCATCTTGCACAATTCCCTAAAGACCAGCCGTTCATAATTCACTGTGCTGGTGGCTATAGAAGTATGATTGCAGCAGCCATATTAAAACAACGTGGTTGGGATAATTTTAAAGATGTCGTAGGCGGCTTTAAAGATATTAAAGAAGCAAACGTACCTGTTTCAGACTACGTTTGTCCTACCACATTACTTTAAGTTTATATAAACAATGGCATAAATGACTGCGGTACTACTGCGGTCATTTTTGTTAAAAAAAGTACTATGTAACCTAAGTTACTTCCTTTACTATTCTATATAAATACTTTTACTCTGTATTAATTAAGTGTTATATAGTTCGCTTTCGCGAAAGCGGACACATCAAATCAAAATTTATGAAAGTTGAACAAATTTATACAGGATGTTTAGCACAAGGCGCTTACTATATAGAAAGTAACGGCGAGGTTGCGATCATTGATCCTTTGCGTGAGGTGCAACCTTACATCAATAAAGCCGAAGAAGAAAATGCAAAAATTAAATTCATCTTTGAAACTCACTTTCATGCCGATTTTGTGAGCGGTCACGTGACACTCGCCAAAAAAACTGGAGCTCCTATAATTTATGGACCTAATGCAAACCCATCATTTGATGCAATCATTGCCACTGATGGTCAAGAATTTCAACTAGGAAATCTGACTATAATTGCACTCCATACTCCTGGACACACCATGGAAAGTACTACCTATCTTTTAAGGGATGAGAATGGAAAGGATCATGCTATATTTAGTGGCGACACTTTATTTCTAGGTGATGTGGGACGACCAGATCTAGCTCAAAAAATGGGTGTATTAACTGAAAAAGATTTGGCTGGTTATCTATACGACAGTTTACGTAATAAGATTATGCCACTGGCAGACGATGTTACGGTTTATCCAGCGCACGGTGCAGGTTCTGCTTGTGGTAAAAACATGATGAAGGAAACAGTTGACACACTAGGCAATCAAAAACAAATGAATTATGCTCTGCGTGCTGATATGACTAAGGATGAATTTATCGCTGAAGTCATAGACGGATTATTACCACCACCGCAATATTTTCCAGCCAATGTGAAGCTTAACAAAGAAGGTTATGATGATATTCAAGAGGTTTTGAATCGAGGTACTCAAGCACTATCGCCAGAAGCTTTTGAAGCAGCTGCAAATGAAACAGGTGCTATCGTACTAGATGTAAGACATCAGGATGACTTTGCCGCTGGACACATACCACGATCAATATTTATAGGTTTAGATGGCAGTTTTGCACCTTGGGTAGGAGCCCTAATTGCCGATGTTAAACAACCTATTTTATTAGTGACTGAGCCTGAACGAGAAGAAGAAGCCGTTACAAGATTGTCTCGTGTAGGATTTGACAATACACTAGGTTATTTAAAAGGTGGATTTGCCGCATGGAAAAAAGCTTCTAAAGAATATGATGCTGTTAACTCCATAACGGCACAAGAGTTTAAGAACGAAATGATTACTAATGCATTGCCAGTTTTTGATGTGAGAAAACAAAGTGAATTCTTATCAGAGCATGTGCTTGATGCAAATAATACACCATTAGATTTTATAAACGACCACCTAGCAGAATTTCCAGAAAAGCCATTTTATTTACATTGTGCTGGTGGCTATAGAAGTATGATTGCTAGCTCCATATTAAAAAGTCGTGGAATTCATAATCTTGTTGACATAAAAGGAGGTTTTAAAGCTATTCAAGAAGCTGGAGTTCCTGTTTCAGAATTTGTTTGCCCTTCCACATTATAAATTGCTTCATATAAATTTATAATTCGTTAAAGGTTGCTCTATGCAACCTTTAATAGTTTATAAGTCTTTGTAACCTAAGTTACTAACTATTTATATATTCTCTATTAATTTTGAATAAACAATGAAACAAATAATTCTACTTATGTCATTTCTTTCTTCATTCTTCGGTAGTAACGCTACTCAAACAGATACTATCACTATTCTAGATAAAGTTGCTTTTAAGAAAGCGATTGCTAACAATGTTCAACTAGTTGATGTACGTACACCTAAAGAATATCAATCCGGTTACATTAAAAATGCTAAGAATATTGACTATTTTAATAAAGATGCATTTACAGCTGCATTTGAAAAACTAGACAAGGAAGAACCAGTTTACATTTACTGTAGATCTGGTAATAGAAGCCAGAAAGCGGCTCAACGATTAGATAGTTTAGGTTTTAAAAAAATATATGATTTAGAAGGTGGCTATATGAACTGGAATTAATCTTATAAGTCTTGTAAAGTATCATTTTAAGTTTTAAATGACACAACTGTATCCATCAAATACCTATAATTTTTTACAAAAAAGTGAGGCCTAAAAGCCTCACTTTTTTTTGATTAAATCCATCTTGTATGTAACCTAAGTTACTGCTTTACATGATTATTGAAATTAACTTGCTTAAGTAAATAACGTATATATGAGAACTTCTATAATAGTACAAAACTTAAAATGTGGCGGCTGTGCTACAACGATTAAAAACAAGCTCACTGAGCTCAATAATGTCTCTGACATTAATGTAAATACTACTGATTCTACGGTCTCGTTTATTGCTCAAAATCCAGAAGATGCTGTAGCAGTAAAAAATAAATTAAGAAACATAGGCTATCCTTCTATTGAAGAAGATAATGGAGTATTATCAAAAGCAAAATCTTATGTAAGCTGTGCAACAGGTAAATTATCTAGTAATGAATAAGGTACTATTTCTCATTGCTGCCATAATCATGCTATCTGGCTGCAATAATTCAGAAAGGACAGAATATACCACTACTCAAGAAGTAAAAGTGAATTCTAAAAAACACATTTCAGTTACACATCCTGGTAAAAAACTTATGGAGAATAAATGCTACGTATGTCACAATCCTAAGTCAGATCTTAAAGGACGCATCGCACCACCTATGGTTGCCGTAAAGTCTCACTATATGGAAAATGGTATTTCAAAGAAAGATTTTGCTGATGCCATCTGGGGTTTTGTAAAGAAACCTAATCCGTACAAATCAAAAATGAAAGGTGCAATTAATCGTTTTGGATTAATGCCATATCAAGAATTTAAGGAAAGTGATATACGTGACATAGCAAACTATATGTACGAGTATAAAATTGATGAGCCCGAATGGTTTAAAAAACACATAGAAGAAGAAAGCAAAGGGAAAATGCAGTATCATAATGAAGGCAAACAAACAAGCACTACCACTGTTGGATCTGATAAGTACGCTTTCGCGAAAGCGGAAATAAAAACCAAAAGTGAAATAGGGATGCAATATGCTCTCAATACTAAAAAAGAACTAGGTAAAAACCTTATGGGAACCATTCAAAAAAAAGGTACTCTTGAGGCAGTAAAATTTTGCAATAAAAGAGCCTATCCTATAACAGATAGTATGGCAGTCGCCCAAAATGCTTCAATAAAGAGAGTATCTGATAAACCACGCAATCCAGAAAATCAAGCAAATGCAAAAGAACTGGAAATTATAGCCCAGTTCAAAAAAGCAATTGCAAATAAAGAAGATTATCAACCAGTAACCGAGGTAGAAAATAGTGAGGTAAAATTTTACGCACCTATCACTACAAACTCAATGTGTTTACAATGTCACGGTACTCCTAAAAAAGATATAGAACCGCAAGTATTTAAGGCGCTTGCAAATTTATATCCAGAGGATAAAGCATTAGGCTATGATGTCAATGAAGTACGTGGTATTTGGAGCATTACGTACTAGCGATAATGAAACGATTAACCATTGCTCTTCTAATGATCGCATCTACATTATATGTGAATGCGCAAGAGGTAAACCAGTATTACAGCAGTTGGAATACAACAGATATCGGTGTAAAAATTAATGATAAATGGTCTGTAAACTCTGAATTTAATATCAGGCGTACTGATTTTTTAAAAAAATGGGAGCAGTTTATCATTAGGCCCTTTATTCATTACAGATTAAGTAAAGAATTAGATATTGCTTTAGGGTTTAGCTACATAGACAATAATAGCTTCTCAAAATTTAGAGCACCTATTGATTTTAAGGAGCATAACATATTTCAACAACTTTCTATAAACCAGTCATTTTCCAAATTTTCTATTCAACATAGATTGCGATTTGAGGAACGCTTTCAACAAAAGATTGTAGAGATAGAGCCTAACTTTTACAATATAGACGGAACAATCTATAGACATCGATTGAGGTATAAATTTCAAGTGACTGTTCCAATAAAGACGTTTGCCTCAAATAGTAAGTTGAATTTAGTACTTTATGATGAGTTGCATCTTGATTTTGAAGACAGTTACAGACCTGAAGCAGTTGACCAAAATAGAATGAACGTAAGTCTAAGCTTTCAAATAAACAATCATATAAAAATACGTTCTGGATATCATGATATCTATTTGATTAGAAAGAATAATAATTTCAATAATCGTATTTGGGAAACGAAAATTATTTACAAGATTTAAGATGAATAAAATTAAGATGGCACTACTCCTGCTTGTAGTTGTAATATTTCAGACTAACGCTCAAGAGCACACAGAACATATCAAAAAACACGATGACGGACGTGGTTATAGGATAGCTGGCATCATAGGTCACACACTTATCAATACAGAAGGTGTTGATAACGTTTTTGTACCGTCTTGGGGACTGGATGTAGAATTCTGGTACAATCATAAATGGGGAATAGGCTTACATAATGATGTAGAAATAGAGACTTTTATCACACTTGATGAAAATGGAATGGAGATTGAACGAGTGAATCCGCTTGTTTTTACTATCGACGCGTTGTATCAGTTTGGTGGAGGATTTGTTCTCACCTTGGGACCTGGTATAGAGTTAGAAAAAGACGAATCTTTCTATCTTATGAGATTAGGAATAGAATATGAGAAAGATATTACTCCATCCATTTACTTGTTACCTAACTTTTTTTTGGACCAGCGGTTTGATGGTTATAATACCTGGAATATAGGCTTAGGAGTTGGTCTAAAATTGTAATTGATAGATTAAAAACTAGAAGTATGAAAACACTTGGTCTTATTGGTGGAACCTCCTGGCACTCTACTATCGAATATTATAAGTTAATTAATGAACTTACTGGAAAAATAATTGGGACTCAAGGGAATCCGCCACTCATTATACATAGTATTAATATAGAGTTGATGCGAGAGCAAAACATAGAAAAAATCAATGCAAAGTATTTAAATGTTGCTCAAAGTTTAGAACAGGCTGGCGCCGAAGCTATTATTATATGTGCAAATACCCCACATATGACCTATAATTATGTGCAACCAAAAATCAATATTCCCATATTACATATTGCAGATGCCACAGGAAAGCAAGCAAAAAATCTAGGCTTAAAGAAACTTGGCCTTCTTGGAAACAAACCCACAATGACCGGCAAATTTATACCAGATGTTTTAAAATGTAATTACGAGATCGAAACTATTATACCAGAGGTACACTGCTTAAGTCAAGCTCATCATTATGTCTCTATAGAACTTACACAAGGTCTTTTTACAGATAAGGCAAAACAATTTTTTCTTACTCAAATAGATTTGCTCGTAAAACGCGGTGCAGAAGGAATAATTTTAGGCTGTACAGAACTACCATTATTAATAAACCAAGAAGAAGTGAGTACTCCATTATTAGCTACTACAGACTTACACGCTCAAATGGCTGTAGATTTCATTCTTTCATAAATAACACTATCGCTTTCGCATTACTAAAGTAGTCATGGCACGTACATCTTGTACATTTGTAGTCTTTACAGGGTCAATAAGCTCGATAGGATAATTTTCTATCAACTTATTTATGAGGCTTCTAGTTATGTAGAAAGTTCCTTCTCTGTTAGTCTTACTTTCCTTTAAATATGGTGCATTGCCGTCTAATCCTATATCTGAGGCAACTCTAATAAACAATGTACCATCACTTTTTAATACACGCAATAATTCTTTAAACATTGTATTGAAGTGAATCTCGCTTTGCGCGAAATGTAAAACTGCACTACATATTATGTGATCAAAGACCACGTCTTCATATGGAAGGTCTTCTATAGAGCTTACATTAAAATGAGCTGTAGCTTTGGGGTAGTTTTCTTTTGCCACCTTTAGACGTTCTAAGTCAGTATCAACTCCATAAATGTCAAAGTCATTCCTGTAAAACCACTTAAGATTTCTACCTTCAGCACAACCAGCATCAAGTATTTTTTGACCGGCTATATAGCGCTCCTTCATTATTTGATCAATGATATAAATATCGGTTTTGCCTATAAGTTGATCTAGTGTAATCATTGTAGTTTAATTATTTGAATAATGAATATAAGTATAACAATATAAAAATCAACCTTATGTAACGAGTGTTACACTATTGCAAATTTCAAGCAGCTATTTTTATGAAGTTAATAAATCAAGTAAATCTATATGGCTTCACATTATCAAATACTCATTATAGGCGGTGGAACTGCTGGAATAATGACTGCAGCACAACTTCTAAAGAAAAAAACAATAACAAGTATTGGGATTATAGAACCAGCAAATACTCATTACTATCAACCAGCGTGGACACTAGTAGGAGCTGGAGCTTATGATTACAAAAAGACTGGAAAACCTATGAAAGAAGTAATGCCTACGGGCGCTACTTGGATCAAAGATTATGCAACGTCTTTTAACCCAGAAAATAACTCTGTAGCTACCAGAGGTTCTGGTGATCTAAAATACGATTACCTTGTTGTTGCACCAGGTTTGGTTATGGAGCCATCATTAATAGAAGGTTTACCAGAGGCTCTTGATAAAGGTGTGGTATGTAGTAATTACACAGATCCAAAACACACATGGGACGTGATTAAAAATTTTAAAGGTGGTAATGCATTGTTTACCCAACCTGCAACACCCATTAAATGTGGTGGCGCACCACAAAAAATTGCCTATCTCGCAGCAGATTATTTTAGAAAACAAAGAATACTAAATAAGACCAATGTCATTTTTGCAACTCCAGGAAGTGTCATTTTTGGTGTGAAGCCTATACGTGAGACATTAATGAAAGTAATAGGTCGTTATGGAATCAACTTTAAACCTTTCTACGCTCCTTTTAAGATCGATGCCGAAAATCAAATCGCATATTTCAAACATGTTGCGCCAGATGAGAATAAATGTGTTCTAAATGAGGATAATGAAATAGGTGAGGAATCTATTGAAGATAACATCATCAAAATGCCATTTGATATGCTACACCTTGCTCCACCACAAGCTGCACCTAAATTTGTACGTGACTCTAGCCTTGTAAATGATGCAGGATGGTTAGACGTAGATCATCATTCTTTACAACATAAAACGTATTCAAATATTTTCGGATTAGGAGATGTCGCGGGCTTACCAACCGCTAAAACCGGCGCTGCCATTAGAAAACAAGTCCCTGTAGTGGTTGACAATATTAGCAAGTTAATAAATAGCAATAAAATAGGAACTAAATCTTACAACGGTTATTCCTCTTGCCCACTAGTTACCGGATATGGTAAAATGACGCTGGCAGAGTTTGATTATGATGGAAACTTTACACCAGATCCTAAGTTAAAGCAGATGCTAGTTTTTGATAGTTCAAAAGAACACTGGCGTTTATGGATGCTTAAGAAATTCGGCTTACCATATTTATACTGGAACAAGATGATGAAAGGTCAAGACGTTTAATTTTTAATTTTAATGATGTTAAAGGGTAAAGTTTCATCGCTTTACCTTTTTTCATTCTTAGACTTTTGTATTTTAATTATCACAACCATCTTTTAAGTTAGAAAAGAAATTCTATCGTTTAAAAAAAAGTAATCCTATTATTTTTAATCTTTTTTAGTTTTGCCTTTTTAAGTAAATACTTTGTCTAGACTTTTTGTAATTCTGTTTTTAACTTGCTCCTCTATTCTTCATGCGCAAGATGTCGTGTATGATCATTTGTATAATAATGATCAATTGCCGACTGCAGTTTATTATGATATTGTAGAAGACCACAATTATAATATATGGTTAGCGAGTGGTAATGGATTGGTTAAATATGATGGTGATCAATTCATTACTTATACTAATGAAAAGCAACGAGCAATTACGGTATTTAATCTTACACTTGATCAAGATGGAATCTTATGGTGTAATAATCTCTATGGTCAGATATTTTATGTAAAAAATGATCAATTACAATTGTTCTACGACGCTCGTGACCTTACTGGTGGCCAGTTGGCGCCTTTTCAAGTTAAAGAGGCATCAGTACAACTATTCACACGCAGTAATGGAATATTTAGTATTAATAGAGAAAATAAAGTAGTTGAGAAAATATCATCTAAGCTTACATTGAGTGCCACCACAGGTTTTGATGCAACCCAATTACTTTCGCTCAATCCACCTCAAGATGACTTCAGTATTGATCTGATTGACAACGATGCAATAACATCCATCACAACCATAAATTTAAGCAATGTAATTGCTCCCATGATTACTAGGTTTCAAGAAGAATTATTGGTTCACTACATGCTTAATAATGAAAATAAGATTATTCTCATAGACGCACAGAATAGAAAAACGCCTTTAAAGGTTCCTCAAGAATTGAGGACTAATCGTATCTATAATATAAAGGTAATCAATGATCAATTATGGTTTTGTACTAACGATGGAGTCTGGCGATATACTATAAATAAGAACACCTTAAATAATCCATTACATTTATTGAAATCACAATCTATTTCCAGTATTGTAAAAGATTTTAATGACAACTTATGGGCTACATCTTTAGATAATGGATTGTTCATAGTATCCGACATTAACAAGCGACGTTTTACCTTAGAAAATCCAAAGGAAAAAGTGACGGCTAGTTATCCATTAGGTTCTAATAAAATGGTAGTCGCTACTAGTTTAGGTGGTATATATCTGTATGAGAATCCTTTAAGTTTTTCTAAGAAGTATCAATTAAAAGACTCCAATTTTATCGAGTATTTATACTATGATACTCAATATAAAAAACTAATCATAAGCGGTATAGGAAACGATTCATATACATTAGACCTAGATAGTGGACAGCTTGTTGAACATGATTTATTATACAACAGTGCAAAAAGTATAACACGGCTTAATGACACTCTTTTATTCTACGGTAATTTTAAAGAAGCACTTTTTTATAAAAATCCAGACGATAAATCTCAGTTTTACACGATAAGACAGCAACGCGTTAAAGAGGCGCTCGTTATCGATAATAATCGCATTATTATTTCCTTTATTGACGGCACCTATATGTATGATGCCAGGCATGACTCACTTGTAGAATTAACTCATAAAAACGCTTCCATTTATTCTAATTCATTAACAATGAAACAGGATGAATTATGGATAGCGACTAAATCAGGTACTTTTTTAATTAGTGAGAAAGATGATTTAGGGTCTCGCTTTCGCGAAAGCGTAATTACAAAATCACCCAACAATGAAAGCGCTATTTATAACAATATACAAGCAGATGGTTCTTATCTATGGATGTTATCTAACGGTAACCTGACACGATATGATCCTGAGCATGATAAATTGAAAATGATATCTAATGGCAATTCATTTAGTGAGGTTGTAAATGATTATATCATCACTGATAAAGATGTCATCACCTTTTCTTCAAAATCGATTTATCGCATCCCTAAAAACATTTTAGAAAAAAGAAATCATACCGCACCTATTACCATTACTGGTGTTAAGTTACAAGAAATGAGCTTACCTATAGACTCATTATATAGACTTAACTATGATGAGAATGAGATTCAAATCAATTTTAATTCTACAGGATATGGCGCAGGTGAGATGAAGTATGAATATATACTCAATAAAGATGAAGACACATGGCGCAAGGTACCTAGTACTTTAAAGCAATTAGATTTTGCAAGCTTATCGCCAGGAGAGTACCGCTTTAAACTTAGAGGTAAACATTCTTCATCATTAGAGTATCAATATGCCACACCTATCACAATTATCATAGAGCCACCTTACTGGTTATCTTACTGGTTTATCATCCTTATGATAGCTATTGTCATCTTGATGGTGTATTTTCTAATGAAATATCAACAAAGAAAGAGAAATAAAAGACGTAGACTTGAGGTACAGCAGTTACTAAACGAAAAAAAATTAGCGAGTTTAAAGTTAGAAAACATCCGCTCACAGATGAATCCTCATTTTGTGTTTAATTCACTTAATTCTATTCAAGATTTTATTGTTTCTAATGAACGTGAACTAGCCAGCGGCTATCTAGTAAAGTTTAGTAGATTGATACGCATGTATCTAGATTATAGTCAGCAGGATGAGATCTCTTTAACTCAAGAAATCAATGCGTTAAAACTATATTTAGAATTAGAGAAGATGCGTTTTGATGATGAATTAAATTATACCATCAGTATAGATCCTGCAATAAATGCTGACCAGTTTAAGGTTCCTTCTCTGTTTATACAACCTTATGTAGAAAATGCTTTAAAACATGGTCTTTTACATAAAAAAGAAAAACGTCAACTAGCAATTTCAGGCATATTATCATCTTCTAAAGAATATGTAAAAATTATTATTGAAGATAACGGGATAGGTCGTTTAAAATCTAGCGAACTCAATAAAACACGATCTAGCGATCATCAATCCTTTGCAACTTCTGTTAACGATAAGCGTGTACAACTTTATAAAGAGCAGCTCAATAAACAGATAAGCATCGATATTGAAGACTTATACGATCAGAATAAAACGCCAGCTGGCACTAGAGTAACCATTGCATTGCCTTTAATTTAAACGATATGAGAGTACTAATAATTGATGACGAGAAACGAGCAAGACATTTACTTCATACTTTACTAGAGGAACATTTAAATGAGGTAGAAGTTGTAGGCGAGGCAACAGACTTACAAGAAGGATTACAATTAATTGAATCCACAACCCCAGATTTGATATTTCTTGATATAGAAATGCCTGGAGAGTCTGGTCTAGAAATTATTAAATATATTAAACCAGACCAGCATCAATTTCAAATCATATTTGTAACTGCTTACAATCAGTATGCAGTGGAAGCATTTAAGACTAATGCGATTGATTACTTGCTTAAACCTATTGATATAGAAGAGTTAAAAACCGCTTTCGCGAAAGCGAGAAAACAACATCACTCACAACAGGTCACACAGCAACTAGAGCAATTGCGACGCTCTGTAAAGCATTTATCTCTTGATAAAATAGTCATGGAAGTGCCTCGCGGCTACATGTTTGCTTCACATAATGATATCATTTATTTTGAGGCAGACGGCATGTACACTAAAGTAATAACAACCGATGGTAAAACAAATCTTATTTGTAAACCGCTGAAACATTTTGTCGAGCAACTAGCTACTAACGATCTGTTTTTTAAATGCCATCGCTCCTTTTTAGTTAATTTAAAACACATTACTGAGTTAGTAAAACATGATGGAGATTATATAGTCATGGAGAATCAACGAAATATTCCTATTTCCAAATCTAAAAGAGATCAGTTTCTTAAAGTTATAGAAGAAACGTTTTTATAATTCATTCAGAAAAAAACTAAGTACATACAGAAAATGTCAAATTAAGAATTGTGGTTAAGTCCTTTATTTTAAAGCCTATTAAACATAATTCTCATGAAAAAAATAGTACTATTTATTGTTTTAGCATTAGCCTATAATACCTCGCATGCACAATTTGGCAACATTCTAAAAAAGAAAGCCAAAGCAGCCGTTGAAAAGAAGTTAGATAAAAAAGATAACAGCAGCTCATCTTCAAATTCTGAAAAGGCTACAGGAATGGTTAGCAGTTCTTCAACTTCAAATAAAGACTCATCAAAAACAGAATATAGCGATGAAGAATTTAAAGCTGAATTAGCCAAAAAATATCCTAACGATCAAGCCAAACAAGATTTATACTATCAGAAATACCTTGAGAAAAAACAACAAGAAGCTAAGGCTAATAAGTCCAACCAAACCAATTCAGTAGGTGATGAATTTTTATACATGTCATATCCATTTGCGATGACTAAAGGTATGAGTGCCGTAGGTGTAGACCGTGTAAAATTAAGACGTCAAATGACAGATATGGGTGATAATGTAGATGTATTACCTGCACAAGATCCAGAATATTCTTGGTTACGCTTTTTAACCACGCCAGAATTAGAAGCCATGTCGCCAGAAGGTTATGTAGGTTATGAGCTAGTTTCCGGAATGTTCACGACTAAAGTAGGTGCAGACCGATCACAAACTTTAGAATTAGGTACTGGTATGCCCATTTTAGTAAGAGGTATGTTAATTGCAGACGACGTCTTTGTGATTTATGCCGCGTCGCATCAAGGCGGACACGCTTTTAATGTGCCATCATATATGCATCAAAACGATATCACTATACTAAATGTGATCGGTAAAGGTGAACAACAATTTCATTTAGATTGGTTAGAAAAAGCAAAGCCCATTGTAAAAGAATTTGAAGCAACGTTAAAAGCAAATTACGATGCTGCTGCAAAAGCAACTATGGATAGTATTAAAATGCCACGATCTGGTAGCATGAATAGTAATAATTCACTAGTAAATTTTGCAAAAGAAAATGTATCTAACACTATCGCAAAAGATGGCGCTAAGCTTTTAAAATTAAATATTGAATCTAACGACTGGAGTGTTGTTAAAAATAAATATACAGGTCATATTTTATACCGTTGGATTAAAGGTGCATTTACTGAGAAAAATAAAAATAACGACTGCTATTTACAAGGCTTTCTAATCAAGCAGCAGTATAATGGTAGTAGTTATGGCAGCTCTCAATTTGGTGGTATTATTCATGGTCAAATGCCTTATGGGCAAAAAATGAATTGTGAATAATTAAAAACAGATATTAATTATATTTTTAAAAGTCTACTTTATTAAGTAGACTTTTTTATTTTAATTGAAATCAAAGAATGTTCTAAAAAATTCATTCAGAAAAAAACTAAGTACATACAGAAAGTACCAAATTAAAAAGGCAGTATTAATAAGTTCATTTGCAGTATCTAAACAAAAAACAAGATACCATGACTAAAAAATTACTTTACCTAATCATAGGTGCTATTGCAACCGTTACTACTGCAAATGCTCAGGATGTTAATATTCCTGATCCTTTTTTCAAAAACTATTTAGTTAACAATATGGCAATTAATACAGATGGTAATACAGAAATATCTGTGGCAGAGGCAACAGCGTTTACTGGTGGTATTTTTGCTCAAAATCGAGGAATCAACGATTTGACAGGTATTGAGGCCTTTACAAATATCACACGATTAGATTGTTATGCAAACAATCTTACGACACTAGATTTATCCAACAACACTTCTATAACGCACTTGCAGTGTGAAAACAACAGTTTGAATTCATTAATTGTTCCTTCTACTGTAAATCATTTACAGGCTGAAAATAATAATCTTACCACATTAGATGTTTCTCATACAACTAATTTGAATCTAGTGCACGTATATGATAATAACTTAACTACTCTCAACGTAGCAAATAATAATAATGGTGCGCTTATCCAATTTGAGTGTGATGGAAATCCAGAGCTAAGATGTATACAATTGCAGCAAAATTTTACACCTACCGGAGCTCAACTATCATTCTGGCAAAAAGATGCTACCGCAACCTATACTGATGAAGACTGCACCGAGGCGATTTGGTACGTAGATGAGTTAGCCACAGGAAGTCAGAATGGTGACTCTTGGGCAACTGCGACTACCCTTGAAGATGCCATTACATTTGCAGACTGGGGCGACAAGATTTTTGTAAAAAGCGGAACTTACTTTCCAGTAGGCACAACAACTCCTTTACTTATAACTACAAATGAATTAAAAATTTATGGAGGTTTTATCGGGACAGAAACTGATGAGAATCAAAGAGATATGTCACTTATCAAAACAACAAATGCTACTATCATTTCAGGTGACCTATTAGAAAACGACATACCTGGTGACCTGATTACTAACCGATCCGAAAATGCAAATGTACTTATTGATCTAGACGCAAATGACGTAGTGATTGATGGTGTTATTTTGAGCGGTGGTGATACCACAGGAAGCAATCCAGTGATCAAACCTTTAAATCACTTGAGCAACTTCACCTTGCGTAACTCGATGATTAAAGATAATTTGTCTGCAGGTATACTATTAGATTGGAGATTATTTTCAGGTGAACTACTTTTAGAAAACCTACATGTTGTCAATAATGAATCTACTAACAATGGTTTGTGGCTTATACAGCACAATGACACAAACCTAGATGAGTTAAATAACAAAATGATTAATCTGGTATTTTCAGATAATACGTATAATGCCGATTTCAGTGGTATCTGGTTAAGAAGAGGTACAAACGCAAATGGCACACGTCTCTTTCAAACTGATATAATCAACTGTAGTTTTATCAATAACACAAACAATCATTCTACAGCCATGCAAGATGGAGGACATACGGTAACTATAAGCGGTCGTGTAGAAAATCAAGTGAGAATTGCAAATACCTTCTTTTATCAAAACAGAATAGGAAGTAACAATAATTTTTCAGTCATAGACCTTAAAAATGTGAAACAAAATGAAGGTACCACTCACACTACAGATATCATTAATTCTGCACTGAATACTGATGCCACTATCCGAAATATAAATTACACTGGTGTAAATGTGACTAATGTTGATTCTAGTACAACAGATTTATTCTTAGATGCAGATTATAGACCTACTACACAATCTACATTACTAGTTGATCTAGGTGATAATACAGAATATAGTAACGCAACCTCTACAAACATAGGTGCGTTTGGGTTGTCACGCACAGTAGGTGGAACAATTGATTTGGGAGCCTTAGAACAAGGCGCTACCTTAAGCACATCTAACGTAGAGGCGAGAAATACCGAGTTAAATTTGTATCCTAATCCGGCAACAGACATCGTTTACTTTTCTTCATTAGAAGATATTAAGGCTGTTCAAGTTTATACAATTAATGGTAAGGCGTTAAATATACCTGTAGTTTCTAATCATACTTTAGACATCAGCACTTTAAAACAAGGGATTTATCTTGTTCAATTCCAGTTACAAAACAACAATTACATTTCTAAAAAATTAGTGGTAAGATAAATTATAATTGGCAATTTTAAATATTTGGAAAGCAGCTGTAATGGCTGCTTTTTTTATTGACATTAATTAATGTAAAGCTAGATATAGCATTCCTAAAAAGGAATCAGTTTTGTTAGAATTTTGTGAAATTCATGATTGTGTAACATGGGTTACCGTATCAACTTTAATGATAGCGTAAATTTATCATGGAAAATAAAAACAATAAATTAATACTATTATGGAAAATTTAAATGTAGTACCAGAACAAATAACCTCTATGCCTAGAATAGGCGATACAGCACCAGATTTTGAAGCTGTTACCACTAAAGGAAACATCAAGATGTCTGATTTTGCCAAAGACAAATGGATTGTCATGTTTTCGCACCCTGCAGATTTTACACCAGTTTGTACCACAGAGATGAGTGGATTTGCTCAAAGAAAAGCTGAGTTTGATGCGCTTAATACAGAATTATTAGGGTTAAGTATCGATAGCATTCACGCTCACTTAGGTTGGGTACAAAATGTAAGAGAAAATACAGGTGTTTACTTTGACTTCCCGATCATAGCAGACATAGACATGAAGGTATCAAAACTTTATGGAATGTTACAGCCTAATGAAAGTGAAACCGCTGCAGTACGAGCAGTATTCTTTATAGATCCATCTAAAAAAATACGTCTCATCATGTATTACCCATTAAACGTAGGACGTAATATGGATGAGATTTTAAGAGCCCTAGATGCTTTACAAATGTCTGACAAGCATAAAGTGGCTATGCCATTAGACTGGAAAAGAGGTGAAAAAGCCATCTGTCCACCACCTAAATCACTAGATGCATTAAACGAGCGATTAGCAGATGATTCTGTAGAGAAAATTACTTGGTATCTTGCAAAAAAAGATATTTAAATGAAATAAATAAGGACTTTATTTATCTTTAATAAAGTCCTTAAATAAATTAAAAATACAGCTATGAACATTAAACAATTTGAGTACAAACCGTTAGCACATTACTCCTATGCTATTATCAGTAATGGAAAAATGGCAGTAATTGATCCAGAAAGAAATGCAGATTTATATCTCGCTTTCGCGAAAGCGAATAACGCAAACATCACTGCGGTCATTGAAACGCATCCTCATGCAGATTTTGTAAGCTCGCATCTCGAGCTTCATAAAGAAACAGGTGCAACTATCTATAATAGTGAAAAACTAGGTGCAGACTATCCGCATCAAACATTTGATGATGGTGATAGTATTCAACTAGGTGATATTACGATAAAAGCAATTAACACGCCAGGACACTCACCTGACAGTATTACTATAGTTGCCACAGAAGGTGATGATACAGCACTATTCACAGGTGACAGTTTATTTATAGGTGATGTAGGACGTCCAGACTTGCGTGAAAAAGCTGGTAACATGAAAGCAAAGCGAGAAGAACTTGCTGAAATGATGTATGATACCATAACCACTAAGTTTACTGATTTACCAGATAATGCAGTGGTATATCCAGCACACGGCGCAGGATCCTTATGTGGCAAAAACATGAGCGACGCAGCAAGCAGTACTCTAGGTGATGAACGTCGCGATAATTGGGCTTTTAAAACGCAGTCCAAAGAAGACTTTATGTCAACTATACTCGATGGGCAACCATTTATACCATCTTATTTTGGGTATGATGTTGATATCAATAAAACAGGTGCAAACAGTTTAGAACCATCTATCACTGACATTCCGTTTGAAGAAATGGGTAGCGCGACAGGACTTATAGTAGATATGCGAGATGAAGCTACTTTCAAAAAAGGCCACATTAAAGGTAGTTTTAATATTCAGGCCGTTTCTGAAAATGCCAAATTTGAAACTTGGTTAGGATCCATAGTTACTCCAGAAGACACCTTTACACTTGTAATTGACTCTAAAGAGAACAAAGACGCTATGTTACATCGCGTGGCAAAAATTGGTTATGAAAAACTACTTTCAAAAGTGATCACACTTTCTCAAGATAACCTAGAGCAAACACCTTCACTAGATCTGGCAGATTTTAAACAAAATCCAGATAATTACACTATAGTAGATATACGTAATACCAGCGAGGTGGAAGAAGAAAAGTTTTTTGAAAATGCCTTATCTCATCCATTAAATGAATTGAGAGATACAGCAAGCGAGATCCCTACCGATAAACCTATCGTAGTACATTGCGCAGGTGGTTATCGCAGCGCTGCCGGAAGTAGTATTTTACAGAAAAAACTAGCAAGTGCCACCGTGTATGATTTAAGTGATGAAATAGAACAATTTAAATAATAGATTATGAAAAACATGAACAACATAGGATTAGACATTAAAGCATCCCAAAACACAGCAGTTGAGCTTAATGATCTACTTGCAAACTATCAATTATTCTACATGAACCTAAGAGGTTTTCACTGGAATATAAAAGGAAAAAAATTCTTTGAACTACATCTTAAATTTGAAGAGCTTTATAATGACGCGTTAGTAAAAGTAGATGAAATTGCAGAGCGTGTTCTAACCTTAAGCGCTACACCTTTGCATACTTTTAATGCATACCTAGATGCGTCAGAGATAAAATCTGCAGAAAACGTGACAGATGGTGAAATTGCTATTAACAGTATACTAGAATCCTTAAAAATTCTTTTAAGCAAAGAAAGAGCCATATTATCTATCGCCGGCGATGCAAACGATGAAGGAACGGTCGCTCTGATGAGTGATTATATAGTGCAACAAGAGAAACTGGTATGGATGCTGTCTGCTTACCAAGATTAATAACCCAATTTTTAATATTTATAAAGCCCTTTTGTTTTCTACATAAGGGCTTTATTATTTATACACTTTAAAAATCACGACTCTGAAAATCTCAGAAAATCTTTTTCCTAAACACAACCTTTACAACTAGGTAAAATGGTTGATATCATCGCTTTCGCGAAAGCGAAATTTTTAAAAATTAACGGTTTTAAGTGACTATTGTAACACAACAAAATAAGCCTCGAGCCTATTTTTGTAAAACAAAATTATATCACAATGGATACAGAGATTCTAGCCCGTATACAATTTGCTTTTACCATTGCTTTTCACTACATCTATCCACCTCTAAGTATTGGATTAGGTCTTATCATGGTGTTTATGGAAGGAATGTATTTAAAAACAGGGAATAAGCAATATGAGATTCTTACACGTTTTTGGTTAAAGATTTTTGCGATCACCTTTGGGATAGGTGTAGCAACTGGAATAATTATGGAGTTTGAGTTTGGGACTAACTGGGCAGTATATTCTAGGTATGTAGGAGACATTTTTGGAAGTGCTCTAGCTGCTGAAGGTTTGTTTGCTTTTGGTTTAGAAAGTGCCTTTCTTGGCATTCTTCTTTTTGGGTGGAATCGAGTTTCTCCTAGAGTGCATTTCATTTCTACCATAGGTGTATTTTTAGGGTCTATGTTTTCGGCAGTTTGGATTGTGGTGGCAAATAGCTGGCAACAGACGCCAGCTGGTTATCATATCGTAGGTGAAGGTTTTGATGCCAGAGCAGAGGTTACTGATTTCTGGGCGATGGTTTTTAATCCATCTAGTGTTGATAGAATCATTCACGTTTGGCAAGGAGCCTTTCTAGCAGGAGCATTTTTAGTTCTAAGTGTACACGCATATTATTTATTAAAAGGCAGGTATGTAGAAATTTCAAAAAAGGCGTTCAAAATAGCATTAGGTCTTGCCACGATTGTTTCGTTAACACAATTGATCTCTGGACACAGCTCTGCAGATGGTGTAGCGGTTAATCAACCTGCAAAACTGGCTGCGATGGAAGGTCATTATGAAAAATCAGCTCCGGCAGATTTGTATCTATTCGGCTGGGTAGATGATGAGACTCAAGAGGTCACTGGTATCAAATTACCAGGTGGACTCTCATTTCTAGTGCATCAAGATTTTGAAGAACCTATAACAGGTCTAAACGCTTTTCCTAAAAATGAACGACCTGGACAAGTAAATGCAGTATTCCAGTTTTATCATATCATGATTTCTATAGGTATGTTTCTCATAGGGTTAACCTTATATGCTAGTTATTTATGGTGGCGTGGAACCTTATTTGAGAAAAAATGGTTGCTTAAGATATTTGCATTCTCTGTGCTACTACCACAAATAGCAAATCAAGTAGGCTGGTTTGCGGCTGAGATGGGAAGGCAACCATGGATAGTCTATGGTCACTTAAGAACTGATGAAGGATTCTCTCAAGAAGTATCTTCTAATCAAATACTGTTTTCGCTCATCTTATTTCTTATAGTATACGCGATCTTGTTTTTGCTCTTCATTTATTTTGTAAATAAAAAGATCAAGCATGGTCCTTATGATGAGGCTCAAAACCCAAATGAATTTTTGAAATACGTTTAAAAGAATACTATGGAATATTTTTTAGGGATCGATTATCCCACACTTTGGTTTTTAGTAGTAGGCTTGTTATTTTCAGGTTATGCGATTTTAGAAGGATTTGATTATGGTGCTGGTATGTGGCATTTATTTTTCAGAAAAGATTTAAGTAGACGTATTGCCATTAACGCCATAGGTCCATTATGGGATGCAAATCAAGTATGGTTTATCATAGGTGCAGGCGCATTATTTGCAGGTTTCCCGGTAATGTATGCGACCATGTTATCAGCTATGTATATTCCTTTTATGCTATTTTTAATGCTATTGATATTAAGATCATCAGCTATCAAATTTAGAAATGCAGAAGAAATGAAATGGTGGCGTAAAACCTGGGATATAGTATATTTTCTTTCTAATTTACTGATATCTTTTTTACTAGGTGTCGTATTAGCTAATATTTTACAAGGAATTGAATTAGGCGAAAACTACAGCTATAAAGGAGGCGTTTTACTTTCGTTTTTAAACCCTTATGCTATTTTAGTAGGATTAACAACTGTATCTCTATTCCTAACTCAAGGTGCCATCTTTTTACTTTTAAAAACAGAAGGCCGTTTATTTGACAGATTATCTTTTCTATTGAAAAGAGGAATGATATTTTTTATCATAAGCTTTGCAGCGACATCTCTATATACTTTATTTTTTTTACCTGGAGTTGTAGATAAGTTTAAAGAATACCCTATTTCTTTTATTATTCCAGTGCTTGCTTTTCTCGCCGTTGCAAATGTTCCTAGGTTAGTATCAAAGAAAAAATATGGAATGGCCTTAATTTTTTCTTCTTTAACCATGGCTTTTCTTTTAATGCTAGTTGCCGTTCAACTATATCCTGTATTATTACCATCTACCATTGATCCAGAATTTAATATAACCATTTACAATGCTGCCTCTTCTCAAAAATCGTTAGGAATTATGCTCACCATTGTACTAATAGGAGCACCACTTCTAGCAGGCTATTTCTTGTTCTTATATAAAACTTTTCATGGTAAGGTAAAACTTGATGATACAAGTTATTAATATTTAGTGCTTATTATTCTTAGTCAGTTTATATGCTAGCCATATAAAACCTACAAGAAAATGAAGAATAATTATACTGGCTACGATATAAATAGTTGTATTAGAGTTATCGTTCATTTTGAGATGCTTTGGATTATTAATTCTAAAGTTAATCTATCATTTTAAAAACTAGTGTGACCTATGTTACTAGCTCGTGGTATATAGTGATGTCGCTTTCGCGAAAGCGGTATTTCCACATAAAGTATCGTTTATCAATGTATTTAAAAGTTAAGTAACCTATGTTACTAAAATTACTATGTAAAGTCCTTTTCTTTGCATCAAAAAATTATATGAATTGGATTTATGAACCATGGCCATGGTATGTCGCAGGACCGCTCATAGCCCTAGTAATGTTCTTGTTATTATTAGTCGGTAAACAATTTGGTATGTCATCAAATCTACGTACCGCATGTGCTGCTATAGGAGCTGGAAAAGCTACTGATTTTTTCAAATTTGATTGGAAAGCAGAGCGATGGAATCTCATGGTGGTACTAGGTGCAATTATAGGCGGATTTATAGCCTCTAATTACATGAGTGACAATACTGTAAAAATTAATCCTGAAGTTGCTCAACAGCTCGCACAAGATTACCAAATCAAAAATGCAGGTGAAACCTACATGCCACCAGAAATTTTTGCAACAGAATCATTAGATAATCCTATGATCATTGCCGTGCTTTTAATAGGTGGGTTTTTAGTCGGTTTTGGAGCTCGATATGCAGGTGGTTGTACGTCAGGTCACGCCATCTCTGGATTAAGTAATTTACAGCTACCTTCATTAATTGCTGTGATAGGTTTTTTTATAGGTGGGCTTTTAATGATTCACTTTATTTATCCATTAATATTTTAATTATGAGATACATTACATATTTAGCAATCGGTATTTTCTTTGGAATTATCATGTTTAAAAGTGAGGCCGCATCCTGGTATAGGATTTATGAAATGTTCCAGTTCGGAAGTTTTCATATGTATGGAATAATAGGATCTGCTCTTGCCTTAGGCGTTATAGGTGTACAAGTAATAAAACGCAAAAATATTAAGCCTATAGATGGTAGTGAAATGAGCTTGAACCCTAAGAATAAGAGCGTGTCTCGCTATTTATATGGTGGTATCATATTTGGCCTAGGTTGGGCACTTGCAGGCGCTTGTCCAGGACCTATGTACGTACTTGCTGGAGCAGGTTACACTTCTATACTAATCGTAATTTTAGGAGCTGTATTAGGAACCTTCATTTATGGCGTACTAAAAAATAAGCTACCACATTAGATTACCTTATCATTGAGTTCTTAACGTTTAATCTATACTCGATAAGAACTCATAACTTAAATTTTTATTACGTAACAAAAAGTATATTTTTTACTACAGCAATTAAAATTAAGGAAAATAAAAAACGCTCAAGAAATCTTGAGCGTTTTTCTTTGTGACCTCGAAGGGACAGAGTTCAAACTTTTTGACAGATGATATTAATCTAATTATCTCACAATCAATTAGTATGAAAGTAAGTCTTAAAATCTAATTTCCTTTCGTTTCTAAACTTTTAGCCAACCACTCATAATATTCATCCACACCTGAATACTGTTTCGCTTCGTTTAAAATTTCTAAGTCAGAGGTCATTGTTACATAAAATGGTTGCGATGCAGTTTGAAAATTTAGGTATTGAAACGTTGACCATTTGTCTCCAATGGTTTCTATATCTTTTAAATGATTTTCATTGAGCTTCATTCTAAATTGAGCTTCTTTTGGCAATTCTTTCCTATCATCTATGTACAAGGATATAAGTACGTATTCATCTTTTAAAATCTGATATACTTTTGGATCACTCCACACATTTTCTTCCATCTTTCGACAGTTTACACAAGCCCAACCAGTAAAGTCTAATAATATGGGTTTGTTGTTTGCTTTCGCGAAAGCGATACCTTCATCAAAATCTTTAAAGCAGTCTAATCCTAACGGACAATCTGATTCTTGCTCGTAAAGGCTGTAAAAGGTCGGTGGTGGAAAGCCTGCTAATAATTTAAGATGTGAATTTTTAGTAAGTCCTGTACCAAGATAAATAACAAAGGCTACCACTAAAACTGCAAACGAAACTTTTGGGAAACTAAACTTCTTTTTACCATCGTGAGGGAATCTTATGACTCCAAAAAAGTATAAAGCCATTAGCAAGAATATAAGCATCCAGATACCAATAAAAACCTCTCGTTTTAATAATCCCCAATGCGCCACTAAATCTGCGTTTGATAAAAATTTAAATGCTAATGCAAGCTCTACGAAACCTAATAACACCTTTACAGTTGTTAGCCATCCACCTGACTTTGGCAGGGATTTTAAAAGATTAGGAAAGAGCGCAAATAAAGCAAAAGGCAGTGCAAGTGCTACTCCAAATCCTGTCATTCCTGCTGTTAATTGAAATGCGCCTCCATCACTTGTAAGTGATCCTGCTAACAAAGAACCTAATATAGGACCAGTACAAGAAAATGAAACTAGTGCCAATGTAACGGCCATAAAAAATATACCGATAAGCCCTCCAGTACTGGAAGCAGAATCCATTTTATTAGACCAAGAGTTGGGAAGTGTTAATTCATAATAGCCAAAAAATGAAAAAGCAAAGAATATAAAAATCACAAAGAAGATAACATTCAACCAAATATTAGTTGAAATGGTATTTAAAATCTCTGGGTCTACAGAGTCTAAAAAGTGGAACGGAATACTAAGCGCTACGTAAATAATAACAATAAAGGCTCCATATAGAATTGCGTTTCTAATCCCTTTTGCTTTATTCCCTGACTGCTTTGTAAAGAATGAAACTGTAAGCGGTATCATCGGGAATACACAAGGTGTAAGTAACGCAACAAGACCTCCCAAGAAACCAAGAACAAAAATCTTCCACAAATTCCCGTCTGAGGTAAGCTCTTCTGAGTCTGACAATAAGCGTTCTTTATGTTTTAAATCGAGTAATAAGCTATTAGAAAGTGTTTTGCTTTTTTCATCTAAAACCACATTGTCAAGCGTTGCTTTACTACCATCCAGATTGATTACAAACTGCTCTTCCTTATTAATGCAAACTTCCTTACAAACCTGATACTCTAAATTTATAGTGAGCTGTTTTAAGTCTTGGTTTAAAACTTTAATTCGCTGGGTAAACTCAACTTTTTTAAGAAAATAAGTTTCTTCTACTTCAAAAATATCATTGTATGCTTTTACAGTTTCACTCTCTTTTGCTATGCCCAGTAGCTCATAGTTGCCTTCTGATTGCTCAAAGCTAAGAACAGATGGTAATGAGCCATCTTCACTTGTAAATTGAGAAAAAACGTGCCACTCCTCATCAATTGATCCTGTGAGTATTACATCGTACTCGGTGTCTGAAATTTTAGTAATATTAGATTCCCAGGTTACAGGATCTATAACGCCTTGTTGAGCCGTACTTATTCCGCTCAAAAAAAGGACTAAAGCTACAATTAAATTTTTCATATTAGTCTGTAAAAGTCTTGTCCTACTGTTATAGTAGAACAAGATTAGTTTGATAAGAGGTTTTGAATTAGTCCATCACAAATTTAAATCCAGCGGTAATGATGCTAGAGCTAAATGTTGTATCTCTATCGTACTGATAGAATTTAAGGTCTATACTTTTTAAGCCCAATTTCCAGATGTGCGCTTTCGCAAAAATGTCTGTGTAAGAAACTCCAAAGCCAAATTGATTTGCACTGTACTCAGATAAGTCATAATCTGAAGTGTAAAACTCATCTGTGGATAATGCTTCTTCATAAGGCCTAAAGTAATCTGCTGCGGTTTGGTTATAGAATCGGTACGAAGGATAAAGCGTAAACTTATCTGTTATCTTAATAGGCACTTCTATACTTGCGGTATGCGATGTAATTCCCCAATCATCATAATAATAGCGGTAAAAAGTACGTACTGTAAAGGTTTCATTGAGATACCAGTTTAAGCGACCACCTGCTGCCACTTTAAATCGAGAATCTGGTAAGCGTTCTATAGCATCTGCCAGTTGGAAATTCTCAATAAAAGAGTCTGCAACATCTCCAAAATATACTCGCTGGAATGGTGTTGACAATAAACCTTGCTGCTGAACAAAATCAAGTGCTAAAGACCCTTGAACATTCTTGTGAAGAATTTGAGAGAATCCAAAACCTAGAGAATATGAATTACGCCCTTCATCTGCAAACTCAGTAAAAATCGGTGCGTAATTTGTATTTCCAGTAATCGTGTTTTGAGTAAATAATCTGTTACTTAAACCATTTCCTCCTTCGCCAAAAGGCCTTAACTCTGTAGGGTAGATAGCATTCCAGGTATCTATATACACATTACCGTTCACACTTAGTTCGGTATTTTTCTCATTGAAGAGCTTAGTATAACTACATCCTACACCTACAGAAAAATAATCATATTCTGAAGACACAGATAGTTTAGCTGACCAGATATCATTTCTGTCGTCTGAGCTGTGACTGTAACTTCCTGTTAGGTTTGCCCATAAATCGCTGCTTGACGCACCTGATGAAGCTTGAAAAGGATCTGCCTGTCCACCACCGTCAAAAGGTCCAACATTACTTGAAGAAGCAGAGGTGTATGCAGAAACTCCTGCATCTATCGTTAATACATCGTCATCATTTAATGGAATGGAAACCACAAATGTACCTGTAACGTCTGTCAACTCTTCAGTACCAATACCGCCACTTACGGCAGCATTATCTCCATCTTGCGTGTAATAACTTGATAAGAAATCTACTTCTACAGATTCAAGTACTCTTTTTTTATAGACTTTAGTCGAGTCTTGTGCTGTTTGTGAGTACGCTTTCGCGAAAGCGAATACACACATTACTAAAATTAATTTTTTCAAATTGTTTTGTTGTATTAATTAGATTCCGCTATACAGCGGAATAACTTCAATTCACATTTTTAAGTGCCGATTGCTTCTTAAAAAAGGAATTCAGTTAATTACAGCCGCAGCCTCCTCCAGTTTTTCCTCCATTTGCACCTACCGCTGCTTCGCGATAGGAATGTGCTGTGGTTACATTACGATCACACTTCTTTTCAGACAATGCCATATCTGGATCATTGATATTTACTTTTTCGTATTCTTTTACGACTACACAACTACTTAAACAGGTAGCTATTACTGCCGCTATCATTAATCTCTTTATCATATTTTGTCTATTTTTATGTTGTCTGATTTGAAGATATTTCCTTTATCATCAATGATGATACATTCTATCTTTGGCATCTGATTTATTCTGCTCAATCCTACATCTTTACCCATAACAAATACAGACGTAGCGAGTGCGTCGGCAAGTTCTGCTTTGGGCGCAAAAACTGTTACACTTATAATTCCGCTAGATGGATATCCTGTTCTAGGATCAATAATGTGGGAATAGCGTGTTCCATTAAATTTTACAAACTTCTCGTAATTACCAGAGGTCACAACAGCACCATTTGTAATAGGCAATAGCGCAAATACCTTATCCTTATCCATTGGATTTGTGATGGCTACTTTCCATTCTTTACCACTAGGTTGTTTTCCCCAAGTATTCATATCTCCAGAGGCGTTTATAATGCCTGATGACACTCCTTTAGAGATTAACAAAGACTTAGCTTTGTCTGCCGCATATCCTTTTCCGATAGCTCCAAAGCCTATTTTCATTCCTTCTAACTTGAGAAAGACTGTACTATTTTCTTTATCTAAGATGATGTTCTTAAAGCCAACTTTAGCAACAGATTCTTTTATTTTTTCTTCGGAAGGCATCTCTGTCATACTACCATCAAATTTCCAAATGCGATCCATAGATGCATAGCTAATGTCAAAAGCGCCATCTGTCAATTTTGAAATACCTATTGCTCTTTCAATTAATTGAAACAATTCTGAATCTACTTTTACAGCTTTGATACCAGCATTTCTATTAATTTCTGATGTTTGAGAATTGGTATCCCAAGAAGAAATCAGTTTTTCTATTCTTGTAATTTCGGCTACAGCAGTATCGATATACTTATTTCCTATACTTTCATTTTCTGCAACTACGGTTATGTCAAAACGACTACCCATTAGTTTGAGTGTACGTTTGTATGGCTGTTGCGCTATACAGACAACTGAAAAGAACAATAATGATAAAGTGATTAGATTCTTCAAATTACTTGGTAAAAGTGTTTAGTTCCTCAATGTACGCTTCTGGCGTCGTCTTTTTATAACTCGTTTCTCCTAATACTTTTCCGTTAGCGTCAAGTATAACTATGAAAGGAAAAATCCCATTTTTGTTATAGGCCTCTGCCAATTTTGCATTTGCTGCAGTTTGAGATTCACTCAATGCGTTTTTCTTTTTTCTTGGGAAGTCTGCTTGAAGCATCACGTAGTTTTTACTTGCGTACTTTTTAAAGGCTTCCGTACTCCAAATTTCACGATCTAATTTTATACAAGGCGCACACCAGTCTGATCCTTGAAAAACAAGAATTATAGGTTTATTTTCTTCGGTTGCTGTTTTCTTTGCTTTTGCAAAATCCGTATGCCATTCTTGAGCGGTTACTCCGCTAATAGTTAATAGTAGCACAAGTAATGTAAAAATGTTTTTTTTCATAATAATTTATAATCTGTAAAGGTATTTAGTTTAACGTTAAAAGCTATTTATTCTTACATTGACATTTATCAATTTTATTTATAATTACTTGCTTTTACAAGCCCTTCAAGGTCTTCAATAAAAATGATTCTACCCTTAGTAGAAATAAGCTTTTCTTCTTTAAAATCTTTCAACATTCGTACCAAGGACTCTTTTGCCGTACCTACCATACTTGCAAGATCTTCTCTGTTTATTTCAATTTCTTTAAGACTCTCTTTAACGCTGAATTTTCTTTGTAAAATCAATAGATTTATTGCCGTGCGTTCTCTAACCGTGTAACGTGCTAATATTTTAGTTGCATTTAAAAAAACTCCAAATTCGTGACTTAAATTTTTAAGCAAGCGTTGCGATAATAGGTGAGATTTGCTAACCACATTTAAAAAATCATTTTTAGGAATAAATGCTACTTCACAATCTAATAATGCAGTTGCAGAGTCTGGATACTCTTCTTCACTTAGAATAGCGTGATACCCAAGATATTCGTTTTCTCCACAGATATAAAATATATGGTCTGTACCAAAATTGGTAGCAGTATATTTCTTTACTTTTCCTGATAGTACTCTATAAATACCTTTAGGCTCTGTACCTTCTTTAAATATCTGCGTGCCTGCCTTAAAGTTCAGTATTTCTTTATTAGCTGTGAGTCTATCGCATTCAGCTGTTGTTAACCCAGATAATAAATCTTGATTATTAAAATTGTATTTTGAGTATGGAAAATTATTATTCATTGAAATAGTTTAAAATGTTTTCAACTTTATGAAGATTTTCCTGCTTGCCGATTTCTAAAGTTTGCTTTCCATAATCACTTCTAAAGTGATGCTCTTTTAAAAATTTGAGATTCAATAAATGCCATTCTTTATTTGTTGTTTTAATATCACAGAATAACTCCCATTCTCTACGAAGCAATAATTTTCTGTAAAAGAAATGCGAGTTACTTATATGAAAAATGTCTGCATCGCACAGAATTTCAGATAATCTATCTGTTGGACTTTGAGGCATCTTTGTGGCTTCTATACAATTACAAATTGTACTAATACTATTGCTTTCCATTCCTATACTGGAAAGAAACTTTTTAGCAATTTTTATACTTTCTGCCTCGTGCTCTTTGTATGTTTTAGAAAATCCTGTGTCATGAAACCAAGCTGCAATAATTAACAAATCTGTTTCTACTGAATTGATATCCATTGCTGCACATAAATACTTTACATTTTGAACGACCTCTTTAGTATGCTCAAGATTATGAAAAGGCAGTTCCTTACATTTTGAAGTGGTAAGCAAGTTTGAGCAATATTCAGAAACATCTTTAATCATCATCGGAGTCATTATCTTGAGAATCTAACTGAATTACATTTGCATCGTTTCTAATTTCGATATGCGTTATTTCGCCGCCACTTGTTCCTACATATTTAGAAATCCCAATTGAGGCAACGGAAAGCAATAAACACACAACAAAGCCATATTTATAAAACGGCAACTTTTTATATTCTAAAAACAAGGTTATTATTGATACTCCTCCTAAAATCAGCATCATTGTAAAAAACAATTCTGCATACTCTTCGTGTTTATGAATTAATGTCTCGCTAATTCCAGGTAAATTCTCTACAATTTCTTCAGCTCCTTCTCCTGTTAAAAAAGCTACTACTGCTGTTACGGCACTAAATATAAAAATGCCTAATGCGGTGTTTTTTATTTGAGGTTTTTTCATAATAAAACCTACTAATAATACTAAGAATCCAATCAATACTCCCACAATAGGAAGATGATTTACTGCTAAATGAAAATGTGCGTCGTTCATAATTTTATGTTTTGTTTAGAGATTTACTCCAAATAGATATCCAACTAATGCTGTTAGACCCATTGCTACGGTTCCCCAAAATGTGATACGTATAATTGCTATTCCTATACTTGACCCACCTGTTTTAGCTGCTAGAGCTCCTAATACAATAAGGAAAAATAGCGCAAAACCGTAAATAGAATATTCCATACTATTTAATGGCAGAAAAAGGGTTACTAAAAAAGGAAGTAATCCTCCTATAGTAAATGCTGCTCCAGATGCAAAAGCCGCTTGAATAGGTTTGGCTTGACTAATCTCATTAATACCTAATTCGTCTCTGATATGTGCACCTAAAGCATCGTGCTCTGTTAATTCTTGAGCAACAGTTAATGCAGTTGTTTTTTTAAGCCCTCTTTTTACATAGATATCTGCTAATCGCTGTAATTCGATTTCTGGCATTTCATTTAATTCTTGCTTTTCACGTTCAATGTCTGCTTTTTCTACATCTGTCTGTGAACTTACAGAAACATATTCTCCAGCAGCCATTGATAAAGCACCAGCAACAAGTCCTGCCAAGGTTGCTAAAATAATAGGCTCTCTTGTAGCACTTGCAGCTGCAACACCTATTGCAAGACTGGCTGTAGATAAAATACCATCGTTTGCTCCAAGCACTGCTGCTCTTAACCAATTGCTTCTATGAATGTAGTGGTTGTCTAAATAATTGTCTAATTCGTTTATTTGTTCTGCCATTTATTCAGTTATTAAATTAAAAGCTCCTTTTGTCAAAAACTCTGTATCTGCATCAAAATCCGAAGCATTTACTATTTGAATATAGCCATTATTTGTAGTTCCAATTTTTACTAACATTCTTTTAAAGTTTATCCCGTTTTCTTTAACCAGAACAAAGTAGTCATTATCAATATTTGCAACTGCTTCAACTGGTAGAGCAGGATATTCTGTGGTAGTAGTTAAAATCTCTCCTTCAATGTACATTCCTGGTGCAAATAATTTTACCTCACTTTCATTTACTAAATCTCCGTGAATATCTACTGTTCTGTCTTGGGTATTGATTGCCTTGTTTACTAAATGTACCTTTCCTCGGTATACTTTATCGGTATCATTTTGAAGTCTTACGTTAATAGGCTGTCCTACTTTTACCATAGGTAGATCTTTTTCAAAAATCTTTAACTCTATGTGTAAATCATCAGTATTTGTAACTGTAATAGCAACATCTGAAGGGTTTAAATACATCCCTTTTGTTGCATTAATTGTTGTCGCATAACCTGACAAAGGCGAAGGTACGCTGATGACAGAACGAATATTATCTCCTGTTAAGGTATTTGGGTTAATATTCATTAAGCTCAACTTCTTTTTCATTGACTGGTATTGTGCTAACGTCACGTTGTATTCTGACTCTGCCTTTAGGAAGTTCTTTTTTGATGTCACGTTATCTGCAACCAATTCTTTTTGGCGCTCATAGTCTGACTTTAAATAATTCAAACGTCCTTTGGCTTCTAAAAAATCTTGTTGTGCTTGTACATATTCAGGATTTTCAATCGTGAATAAGGTCTGGCCTTTTTTTACTACATCTCCAGGCAATAGACTAATGTTTTTTACATAACCAGCAAAATAGGCACTTACATCTGCTTGATTTTCTGGTGGAACAGCAAACATCCCGTTTGCTTTTACTACCGTATTAAATGGTTGCATTGTTATTTTGCCAAGCTGCATATCGCCAGATTTAAACTGATTCTCTGTTATTGAAACTACATCAGTGTTTTCAATCTTTGTGGTCGCTTCTGCATTGGTAACCTCGGTTTTCTCTTTAGAATTACAAGAGGCTAAAGCCATTATTACTACTAATAAAAAACTTTTCAAGTATATAAAATTTGCTATGGTGTTACAGGTATTTTTCATCGTTAATTGGTTAAGTAGTTTAATTCTAAAACTGTATTATTATACTTATTTAGGTTTTGTAAATAGTTGATTTCGATATTTTTTGCACTCTCTAAAAGCTGCACATATTGTAAAAAATCTATCTCGCCATTTTGAAACGCTTTTGAAGCTGTTGTTGTTAATTGCTTAGAAAGATCTCTTCCTGTACTTTGATAATAATCAACTGTTTCTTGAAACTTTTTTAAATCAGAAAGCAAGGCGTCGTATTTTGATTGTAATTGAATTTTATAGTTTTCAAATTCATTAGCAATAATCAATGTTTCTGTCTTAGCTGCATTGATTTTTGATTTATGTGCTCCAAACCATAATGGTACTGCAATACCTACTTGAAATCCATTATAATTTCTTGCAGCTACACCATTGTTTGTGCCTTGAAATACTGATAATTGTAAATCAGGTAAAAGCTTTTGTCGCTCTAATGAAAGAGAAGATTTAGCTAAGTTTTCTGCTGAATTATAATACATTAGTCCAGGATGATCTGTTAGACTGAATTCTTTTAATTCCAGTCTTGGTAACACATCTTCTGAAACCGTAATTGTTGAATCGGTCTGTACCCATTGATTTAACATTGTGTAGGCTTTAGAAATGTCTTCGCGTGCTTGAGAAAGTGCGATAGCGATTTCTTTTTGCTTGGTTTCAGCCGTTAGTTTTTCTAATAAATTAGTTTCCCCTACATCGTATCTCTTTTTAGCAGCTCTTGCAAATTGACCATATAAGCTATCTAAATAGACATATTGCCTCACAAGATTATTGCTATAGACTACATTATAATAGGCTGAATTAACCTCTTTAGTCAATATTCTTTCATTTAGACGATACTGCTGCGTTATTAATGCTACTTTTTGTTTTTCTACTTTACGCTGTGCGCCATATACTGTTGGGAATTGAAGTGATTGACTAATGCCTAACACCTTTAATGGCAAACCATTTTCGGCAATGTTATTTTGGTCATAGCTATAGTAAACTTGTGTTTTGTCCAAATTAAAAGCACTTCCTACCAACTGTTCTGATTGATTAATCTTTTTCGCGTAAGCTTGCAATCCATTATTATTTTCAATAGCCATTTTTACAGTCTGCTCAACATTTACTGGGTTTTGTTGTGCCTTACCAAAGAATGGTAAAAACAATAAAAGCATAATGCTTAGAGCCTTAAAATTCACTTTTGTTTTTATTTTAGGATGATGTCCTTTTCTGTCGAACATTGCATATAAAATAGGCAGTACAACTAAAGTTAAAACGGTTGCAGTTATTAATCCACCTACAACTACTGTTGCTAATGGTCTTTGTACTTCGGCGCCAGCGGAAGTTGATATTGCCATAGGTAAAAATCCTAAAGCTGCTGCTGCTGCAGTTAATAATACTGGACGCAATCTGTTTTTTGTTCCCATTAAAATTCGCTTATTAATATTGCTGACACCGTGTGCTTTTAGTTCTTTAAACTCTTCAATCAACACAATACCATTTAATACCGCAATACCGAAAAGCGCAATAAACCCAACACCTGCCGATATACTGAAAGGAAGGTCTCTTATATACAGTAGCATCACACCACCAATTGCGGATAAAGGAATGGCACTGTAAATCATTAAGGCTTCTTTTACAGAATCAAAAGCGAAGTATAACAACACGAAAATTAATATTAGTGCAATGGGTACCGCTACTTTTAACCGTGCTGATGCAGTTCTTAAATTTTCAAATTGCCCTCCGTAGCTTATAGAATATCCGGTTGGAATCTTAACATCTCTCTCAATGATTGCTTGTACATCTTTTACAACAGATTCTAAATCTCGGTTTCTAACATTGACACCTACTACGATACGACGCTTGGTGTTATCACGTGAAATCTTTGCTGGTCCTTTGGTGTAACTTATGTTCGCAAATTCGCTAAGCGGTAATTTAGTACCATTAGGTAAAGTAACCGATGCGGTTTCTAAGTTTTCAATATCTTTTCTGTGAGCAGCATCAAAACGTAATACTAAATCAAATTGTTTTTCGCCTTCAAATACATTTCCAGCAGGCATTCCTGCAAATCCCATTGTTACCACTTTATTTAAGTCTTCAATGTTTAATCCATATTTAGCTATTTTCTGGCGGTCATATTTTACAGACATTTGTGGTAAACCAGCTGTTTTCTCTACAGAAATATCAGCTGCTCCTTCCACATTTTGAATGGCCTTTTCTATTTCTAATGCTTTTCTATAAAGCACATCTAAATCTTCTCCAAAAACCTTGATAGCTAAATCTGCTCTTACTCCTGTAATCAATTCGTTAAATCGCATTTCAATAGGTTGTGTAAATTCAAAATCTACACCTACAATTTCATTTGATAAGGCTTCTTTAAATTTATCTGCTAATTCGTCTTTAGACTCAGCAGAAGTCCATTCGCCTTTAGGTTTCAATTTTATGATAACATCACTTTCTTCCATAGACATTGGGTCTGTTGGTACTTCGGCAGCTCCAATTCTACTTACCACTTGTTCTACTTCAGGGAATTGTTTTAGTATTTTTTCTATTTTGGTAGTGGCTTCAATCGTTTTACTCAAAGACATTCCTGTTTTTAAAACGGGTTGAATTACAAAGTCACCTTCATCTAAAGTAGGTACAAACTCGCCACCCATTCTAGTGAATAAAAATCCTGTAAAAACTAACAACGCTACAGCCATACTTAATACCAATGTCTTTTTACGCAATGCCCAAGTAATGGTAGGTCGGTATTTGTTTTCTAAAAATGTAATAAGTCTTGATGATATGGTTTTCTTTTCTGTATTAGAAGGTTTAATAAATAATGAAGCCATTACTGGAATGTAGGTAAAGCATAACAGCATTGCACCTATTAATGCAAAACAGAATACCAATGCCATAGGACGGAACATTTTTCCTTCTACATTAACTAAAGATAGAATAGGTATAAAAACGATGATGATGATTAATTGCCCAAATACCGCAGAGTTCATCATTTTCGAAGCTCCTTGATAGGTTATTGTATCAATCAATCCTTGTCGTTCTTCTATTGGAAGCGCTAATAATTTAGCGCGTTGACTTGTGATTTTAAAGGCGATAAATTCGACTATAATTACGGCACCATCTATTATAATACCGAAGTCGATCGCACCCAAACTCATTAAGTTCGCATCGACCCCAAAAATGTACATTAACGAAAGCGCAAACAATAAACATAATGGAATTACAGAAGCCACTACTAAACCAGAACGCAGGTTTCCTAAAAGTAAAACCACTACAAAAATCACGATTAAACATCCTAAAATCAGGTTTTCGGCAATTGTGAAGGTCGTTTTAGCAATAAGTTCGCTACGCTCTAAAAATGGGTTGATTGAAATTCCTTTAGGTAATGAGGATTGTATTTCTGCCACACGTTGTTTTACTGCCTCGATTACAGCATTAGAATTGGCATCTTTAAGCATCATTACTTGTCCTAAAACTTTTTCGCCTTCTCCGTTTCCTGTGATAGCACCAAAACGGTTAGCGTGACCAAAGCCTACATTGGCCACATCTCTTACATATACAGGAATGTCACCTTTATTAGTTACGACAATATCTTGAATATCTTCAATTGAAGTGACTAAGCCTTCACCTCTTATAAAATAACTTTCATTAATTTTTTCAATATAACCACCTCCAGCAACGCTATTGTTTTTTTCAAGAGAATTAAAGACATCGAAAATAGAAACATCCATTGAACGTAGACGTTCTGGATTAACCGCTACTTCATAAGTCTTTAAGTAGCCTCCCCAAGTGTTTACTTCAACAACTCCTGGTATTCCAGAAAGCTGACGTTTTACTACCCAATCTTGGATGGTACGAACATCTGATAAGGAATACTGGTCTTTGTATTTAGGATCTACATCAATTACATATTGATAAATTTCTCCCAAACCGGTAGAAACTGGCCCCATAAAAGGTTTCCCAAAACCAGTTGGAATTTTTTCTTCGGCACTTTTAATTTTCTCAGCAATAAGTTGACGCGGTAGGTAAGTACCCATTTCATCATCAAAAACTACAGTAACTACTGATAATCCAAATTTAGAAATAGAACGAATTTCTGTTACTCCAGGTAAGTTTGCCATTTCTAACTCTACTGGGTAGGTTAAAAATTTCTCAACATCTTCGGTCGATAAGGTTCTTGAGGTGGTAATAACCTGAACTTGATTATTGGTCACATCTGGAACTGCTCCAATAGGTATATTGGAAAGGGAATACAAGCCGAATCCAACGATTCCTGCGGTAAATAACAGCACAATCAGTTTGTGATGAATACTGTACTGGATAATACGTTCTAACATTTTCTGGTGGTTAATTAAAATAATGAAACAAATGTAGATGGGTTATCTAATTGTAATCTAAACGGTTTCTTAAGATTAGCTTAAGATTGATTATTTATGTGTTACTCTAAAAAACAAAAGCCCTGAGAAACCTCAAGGCTTTTGCAACTACTAACCAATAAAAACCAACCAAAATATTTAAAGGTCAAGAGGGGGAACTGTTTTCTTTTTCAAGAGTTATTAAGCTAATTCTTTATAAAAGTAATGCTGTAATTTTAAGACTGTCTAAGGATAGTCTTAAGATTGGCTTAAAAGTAAACAGTAAAAGTGGTTCCAACGTTCAACGTGCTTTCTACTTCAATGTTTGCATCAATAGCATCTGCAGCTTTTTTGGCTATTGATAGTCCCAAACCATTTCCAGAGATAGTCTTGTGATTTAGTGCATCAGATCTAAAAAAATGGTTGAATAAATTATCTAAATCTTCATTTTTTATTCCAATACCCTCATCTTGAACTTTGCAAATAGTTTCTGAATCTAATTGGGTAATTGATATGTGTATTTTGGTAGCATCCTTAGCATATTTTATAGCATTACCAATAATATTTTCTAATATAAGGTTACTAAAATACTGAGGGACTGAGGTGTCATTTACTGTTTCATTTTTAAAATCAATCGAGAGTTTCTTTTTTGTAATCTGATTTTTATGTCTTGAAAGAATTTCGTCAATGATTGTTGTTAAGGAAATGGACGCTTTGTTTTTTTGCTTTGAATTAGTATCTAATCTTGCTAACAACAATAATTGTTCGATAGTGGCAGTCATTCTGTCTATTTCTGTAAGACTAAACTTAATTTTGTCTTCATATTCTGATTGCTCCCTTGGTTTACGAATTAATACTTCCAGCGTCCCTTTTAAAGTTGCTAAAGGTGTACGTAATTCGTGAGAAGCGTCCGATGTAAATTGACGTTCTCTTTCGATAGCATTCTCGATACGCTGTAATAAAGCATTAATACCAGAAGACAAATCAAACAGTTCATCTTTGTTTTGAGGAAGTGCAACGCGTTCTTTTAAGTTGTTTTTGGTGATTCTGTTAGTAGTCTCCGTAACTATTTGTACAGGAATGATACTTCTACCTGCAATATATTTTGATATAAAATAAAGGCTTGCTAAGAGTACTAAATAGACAAAAAATAAAATATTTCTTAAATTCAATAACACCATTAGAGAGGATTCTAATGGCATAGCCGCCACAATAAAACCTTTTATTTTACCATCTTGTTCAATGGGTAATTGAATCTGTCTTATGGGTTTACTATTGAGAGTTTCGTTATAGCTTCCGCCAAAATTGGCTTCAGAATTGTATGCAAGTTCGTTTTCTTTAAGATTAGGGGATTTATCCATAAAAGAACCGTTTCTATCCAAAATTTGGATAAAAACAGGATTTACTTGAACCTCTCTATGTTCGCGTTCTTCCCACTCTTTTTTGTTTTTAATTTTGATGCTGTCACCAACAATTTTTATTTCTTCGGTATGCTTTTCAGCTTCAAAAGAAAGGTCACTATCTATATTTTGATACACCACACCTTTTACCACAAAGAATACAACTGTAAATGCTACAGCCATTATAACTGCTGTGGCGATCATATAATGTAACGCAACCCTATTTTTAAAACTTAAATTCATAGCTCCTTCGCAATGTAACCAACACCTCTAACGGTCTGGATATAGTTTTCGTCCTTACTCAATTTCAATTTTTTACGAAGCGCATTAATAAAAACATCAATAACACCTGTATTATAATCAAAATGTATATCCCAGACACTTTCAATAATTCGGGATCTTCTACATACTATACCTTTATTACGTAATAAGTACTCTAACAAAGCAAATTCTTTTTGTGTTAAGTTGACTTCTTCTGTTCCTTTAAACACTTGATAGGTTGTTGTGTTCAGCGTGATATCTCCAATTTTAAAAATAGAATGTTCTCCAGATTTTGGTCGTAATTGCACTTTTATGCGTTCCAGAAGCTCTTCAAAATGGAAAGGTTTTTTAATGTAATCATTTGCGCCAGCCTGTAGTCCAAAAACAGTTTCGTCTATGGTGTCTTTAGCGGTCAAAAATATGATAGGTGTTTCTTTAAATTGTTTTCTAAATTGACGGCATACTTCAATACCGCTTAAACCAGGAACCATCCAATCTAATAATAAGAGATCATATTCTCCTGACAGTGCTAATTCTAAACCTTTTTTGCCATCTTCTGCAATATCTATAGCATAGGATTCTTCTTCTAATCCTTGCTTTAGAAAATTAAATATACCTGGTTCGTCTTCTACTATTAGTATTCGCATTGTACAAAAATCAATTCTTAAATTTAAAGTAGCATTAGTTGTTTCTTAAGATTTGCTTAAGATATAATTTATTGGTTACATATCTTCATTAGAAGTAGAAGATGGTTTGAAGAAAAATAGTGAAATTTAATACAAGTAGCACATTGCAATTCATACTCCATTTAAGAAGGTAATTTAATCGTTGGACTAAACCAAGCCTCATCTGAGTTGACTGCTGCGAACTTATTAGAAATATTGGGGTGAAAATTGAAACTCTAAATTAAAGAGAAACAATATATGTGCTTACTTGGATCATTTTTTTGTCAAAACATAAATAGCCAAAATATTATATATTGAACTTAAACGAGAAATAATCAAACTTTTACTTATTTCATAATCAAATGATTAACAAAAATCTAAAATTTACAATAAAGCTAAAAAGCTCTTTAAACAATTAGTTTAAAGAGCTTTACATAATGTTCGTGAACTCAACGGGACAAAGTTCGAACTTTTTGAATGATGATATCAGCTTAATTATCTCAAGATCAAGCGTCTTAAATAATCTTAGAATTTAAGCCGTTTGATAGGATTTAAGTTTTTGGATATTTTCCAACTTATTCTTCTCGTAGTATTTCCTCGCAAAATCAGTATGGAAACAATGATTTGATAAAAAACTCAAATTCATAGCGACCCATTGTTCATCTGTAAAAGTTATATCACTATGCATTTCCCATTCTTTACGAAGATTACTGTTCTTAGTTAGGAAGTTCGTTTTGCCTAAATGAGCCAAGTCTGCGTCGCAGATTACTTTTTGAGAAATAGTCTCTGGTTGCTGTGGCATTTCTGTTGCTCTTATATTGTAGATAATATTTATAATACGTTGGTCATCATACCCTATTTTAGTGAGGAATTCTTGAGCGAACTCGCAACTAAGCTTTTCGTGACCGGCTGCTCCTTCTGCATTTCCCAAGTCGTGGAAATATGATGAAATGATTAACTCCTCAATCGTCTCTTCAGATAGATTTTCGTTTTTGGCTATATATTCAGCATTCTGGACAACGTCTTTTGTGTGTTGCCAATTATGGAACTGTAAGCGTTTACATCTACTATGATCCATTATATTTTTGCAGTATTCCCGTACTTTCTCTATTATTTCTAAATTCATCACTCTAAAATTTTATAACTCCAGTAAGGCCATAAACATTGTTTCCTGCCATAGGTGCAATTACTATGTTCTCATTTTTTAAAAATGGGTTCCAAGCAAAATAGCGATCTAACAAATAGACGACCTTTACGATGGCGATCCCAATTCCAGCGCCCAACAGAACATCAGAAACGTAGTGGGCATCTTTTACTACTCTTAAGCTAGCAGTCGCTATGGCAAATCCATAACCGCTATAAGCTAATAGTGGACTAGAATCCTTAAACTCCTCATACAAAACAGTTGCCGTGGTAAATGCGTATGCGCTATGGGCTGAAGGGAATGCATTATTATTTGCTCCACTCGGACGTTCCTTATCTATACTTCGTTTTAATCTCGTAGTAACTAAATCAGTAAGCAGCAATGAAATGCCTAAATTTTTGGTTTGGTCAAACCAATGACTCCTAGACGGTACTCCTGCAATATCTGCAATATACATTTGAGCCGCAGGTGCAAACCTAGTGTAATCATCTATTGAAGTAGTTGTGTTGCCTCCTAAACGATCCTGTAGATTTGTTTCGAAAGTGCTATTTGTCATTAATAACGCCGTACCCGTTAATGCAGCTGGAACAATAAACTGTTTCCATTTAGCCTGAACCTTCACTGAGTCCTTGATGCTATTATTCCTTTGAGCATTTGCCACTAGTGAAAGACAAACTAACACCAATAAAATATAAGTCCCTTTCATTGATTAAATATTTGACTCTTTAAGCATATTTCTCTTTTTCATTATTTTAAGAACGAGGTATATAACAGTACTTGCAACGGCTGCATAAAACCAGAAATTGACTTCAAATTGGATAGACCTATTTTCTACAGCTGCACCTACCCAATCAAATAACCAGAACAAAAGGAAAATCGCAGCCAGTCCATTTTTTTCTTTTTTAAGTACCTTTTTTAAACAAAAGGGATATTTCGCCTTAGTATAATTTTTAAATGCAGGAATAAACGCCGGTGTTTTTGACGCCCAGTTTAGATAGCTATCTCCAAATTTTTCTATTAAGAAGTTTTCCTCTGCATACATTATACGTTCATAGTATAGCCAGTAGAGTAAAATAAAAGCAATTGTAAACCAAAGGTTTTCAGCGAGCATAGCTACTCCCAACCACATAAAAAAGTTGCCTAAGTACAAAGGATGACGCAACAAAGAATACATCCCAGTTGTATTAATTTCATCTGCTATTTGACCTTTTTTTGTATTTCTACCAGAAGTATTTTTGGCAGAATGTCCCACTGTATGAACTCTTATGAACAAACCAATCAGGCTTAAGCCTAAACAGATAAATTCATTATAATCTACACCTTCTTCAATGTGGAATGGTTCTATATATTCTCCATAAATAAACACCCCTAAGCCAGTGGCTAAGAATAATAATGGTAAATAACTTCTGTTTCTAAATAAGAAATCTCCTTGTGTTTTAAATTCTCTTTGTAAAGCCATTTTAATATAGTTTGATATTTAAATTATTGCGTTCCAAGGACCTGTAATGGCAAGCGTATGACCATTCTCCTGTATGTTTGCAAATAAGGTTTCTCCAGATGGTGAGAAGACTATTCCAGCAAATTCAGATGAAGAACTACGATTGCAGGCGAAAGTGCTAATCTTACCGTCTTGTTTAATAAATAGAATTCTGTTACTATTACTGTTTATTTTATAAACCATAAAGTTTCTCTTTCTTTAAAATTTAAAGGTCAATCCTATTTGGTGCGTATCATTTGCCGATGAATAGCTAAGCTCAAAATGATCGCGTTGATATGGTGTTGTAAATAGATAAGTACTTGCGATTCCAACAATGGCTCCTGCGGTCACATCATACCAATCGTGTCTGTCGTTCAAACCCTCAACACGGCTGTATGCCACAAAGCCTGCTATGGCGTAGGCTGGTATTCCATATCCCCAACCATATCGCCTTTGGATAAAGGACGCGCCCTGAAATGCAAATGATGTATGGCCTGATGGAAATGCGTGACCATCTGTTGCTCCATCTGGTCGAGGTTTATTTATTGCATACTTTAAGGCGTAGGTGGCTCCCATATTTGCACCGAACCCTTTTAGATATTGCCATCCACCTTCCTTATCTCCATTAACTAGCAATAATGTTATGGATGCTGCCATAGGAACAAATTGTCCTATATCTCCAGCTTTTTCAATAGCGGTTTCCATTCGTATTTCTGCCGGAGAGTCTATATCCTCTTGGGCATTAATTGCGAGAGGGAAAAATATCAGGCCTAGGACTATTACAATTTTTCTGAACATATCTTTCTTCTTAAAATTTGTATTTAAACCCAATCATATGATTCCCTTCAAAATTGCTGTAGGTAAGCTCCATATGTTCCTGTTGGTATTCTGTGGTAAAGAGTAAATTACTGCCCAGACCTATGGCAGCACCAGCGACAACATCTAGTATATCGTGCTTTTTTGAGTCTATCCTACTAGCAGCAGTAAAACCTGCTAATGCGTACGCTGGAATCGCATATTTAAAACCGTACCGTCTATGTACATATCCTGCACTATGAAAAACTGTAGAGGTATGCCCAGATGGGAATGAGTTATCATTACTCATATCTGGGCGCTGTTTATTGATTCCCAATTTAAGACCATAGGTCACTCCTGTAGTGAGTAGTAATCCCTTAGTAAATTGCCACGCTCCTTTTTCATCTCCAATCAGGAAACTTGTTCCTAGCGTAGCCGCTGGAAGTGCGAATAAGATAACATCGCCCACTTTCTGTGTGGTGCCCACTTGCGGTTTTGTCTCGCTAGTATCTTGAGCGACGGCAAATTGAGTAAAGAGAAGTGCAAAGGCGATTGTAGCAGCTACAATCTGAGATTTTAATTTTGGCAAATGGATATACATTCAGTTCGTGATTATTGATTAAAGTAAATGTGTATCTATATGCAGTTTGTTTTTTAAGTTGATTCAAAGATGTGACAGAAATCTTTTTGAAATTTGAAGAAAATCTAAAGGAAATCTAAAGTGATCAAGGCTTGCGCTGGACGATATAATAATCTGCCTTAAGCCTGTTTTTATATGCCCGCCTGGAGATATCAATTGGGTTTAGGTCAAAGGTCTCCACGCTCAGAATATCAAATTCCTTTTTTAAGAAATCGAGTTTATTCTTCTCTTTGGTGTGATAGGTTATTACTCCAAAAGGCTGACTGCTGGCGTTAGACGCCAATTGATTTTCACTCCTTCTCTCAGAAATCTTACCATAATCCCAAACTAGTTCTGGTGCCATTCCATCTAGTACATAAACAGGAATTGGGCTATCATTTAATTTTGAAATTGCTTTGTAATCAGGATTGCCTAATAAGGCATTGGATAATGGGAAGCCTAGGTTAATTGTAAACATTACAAAGGCAACGGTTCCATAAAAAACCAGCGGAAACTTCTGAACACTCAAATGGTGCCAGATAAAAATGCCAGTTCCAAATAAGGCAATAGATGATAAAATGTAGAACAAATAATAACCATCAAGCTTATTACCAAAATACAGATAAGCTCCTACAGGAAATATCAGGCCAATCGTCCCAATCAAGCCGTAATTAAAGTAGACTGGCCATTTCTCCCATTTACTCGTGGTGGTGTCAAAATTTTTAAAAAGGTATTGAATGTAAAAACCTACCGTCATCGCAAGTGGTATAAGAACAGGCAATAGATAGCGTGATTTTTTAGTCGGTATTAAGGATAGTAATATTACGGCCACAACAGTCCAGAGTAGCGCAAACTGATATGCCTTCAAGTTTGAAACTTTGTTCTTTAAATACGGATACAACAAACAGATAAATGCAGGAATTGTCCAAACACCAGATTGTGTAAAAAAGCTCCAGTAGTAGTAAAAGGGTTTTAGTTCGTAGCCTATCCATCTGCTAGATTCTTTGGTAGCGATGCGTGTGGCATCTGCGGTATCCATCATATAGATGTATATTCCCCACCAAGACGATAGCGCAATTATAATAACAAGCATCGCGATTAATGGCAACCATTTTTTTCTGAATCCTGAAAATTTATAGACGACCCCATACGCAATTAAAAAGGGCAATAAAAGCGCATAGTGTGAAACTGGTCCTTTGGACATAAATGACAATCCTATAAAAAGTCCTGCTAGTATTGCATTTTTATAAGCTTGTCTGGTATTTTTAAAAAAATTATATAGGAAATAGATACCCATAAACATAAAAGCGTGTGCATAGATATCCCAAGTCGCATTGCGCCCTGCAAATATGATATAGAAAGATGTTCCCAAGACAAGGGTTGTGATGAGTGCATAGGTTTTGTTTTGAGTAAGCTTTCGCGAAAGCGTATGCATAAAAAACAAGAGTGCTAGGGTAATGAGTGCGGCGGGAAAACGAAGGGCAGCGATGTTTTCCATTCCAAATAATTCTCCTGAAAATGCTGTGAGCCACGTAGGTAAGGGTGGCTTTTCATAACGTGGCAAACCATCCATAGTAGTAAGCATCCAGTTGCCTTGTGTGAGCATTTCTCGTGCGGTCACAAAATTGCGTGCCTCCATTATATTAGGATATAATGTTCCTAAATGAGATAGGAATATGAACCACCACATTACAAGGATTGTTACATAAGGGTATTTCTCAATGTAAGATCTCATAGCTGTTTTTTTAAAATGATGATGTTGCGTATGTAGAGAAATGAACCCAGTGCGTGACCCACTAGCAACACGGGATCTCGCCTCAACAGCGCATAACTAAGGATAAGTATTGATCCTGTAAGGCTGAGCACCCAAAATCCCATAGGCAGCGACGATTCCTTTCGTTTTTCTGAATAGAACCATTGATAGACAAATCGTAGCGTAAATATTACTTGAGCGACGATACCGAGCATCAATAACCAGAATGGGATATCATCATTCTGAAATAATAGGACTCTATCATATACCTGATTGTTATAGCCTATGTATAGTATGATAAAAGGAAATAGATAAAGAAACCAGCGCAGGATTTTTGGAAATTTAGTCCATTGCCCTTGCAAGTGCATATTGCGTATGTAGATGAAATACGTAAGAGTTTGACCTAGCATTATGGCAAAGTCATTGCGTAAGTAGCCGTAAACAAATAATAGAAATGATGCAATGAGGCTGAGTTGCCAAAAAAGAACCGGCGTGAGAACACGCTTATTCTTTTCTGAAATGATCCATTGTAAAATAGAGCGTCCAGAAAATAGGATTTGGGCAGTAAAGCCTATGGCATATATTAACCAAGTGCTCATCCCTTATCTGCTACCTTATAGTTGATGTATTTTTTCTTCATCCACAGATAAGCAAAGCAGTCCATTAACGGCCCTATCAATCTATTCCACACACCAAAATTTGCCGTGCCTGCGATACGTTCAAAGTGGCTTACAGGAACTTGCTTAATCGTACCGTTCTGTAACAAAATCATAGCTGGTAGAAAGCGGTGCAATCCTTTGAACATAGGAATACGCTTAGCATACTCTGTTTTAATAATCTTGAGCGGGCAACCTGTGTCATCCATACCATCGTGGGTAAAACTGCGACGTATACCGTTTGCAATTTTTGAAGACATATTCTTTACAAAGCTATCCTTACGTTTAGACCGAACGCCTGTAACTAAATCTGCCTTACCTATATGTGCAAGTAATAGGTCAAATTCCTTGGGATCTGTCTGTAAGTCTGAGTCTATATATCCCACAAGCGATGTGGTTGCGTGGTCAAAACCTGCTTTTATCGCAGCACTCAATCCATAATTTTTATCAAAGTTGAGATAGTGAAATGATGAGTTTGAATGGCATATCTCTTTGATAATGTTTAGGCTATCGTCTTTTGAACCATCATTTACCAGAAGAACTGATGTAGGGATTTTAGCAATTTCTATGTATTCTAAAAGTTCTTTTTCAACTCTTTTTAGGTTGTCTTGCTCATTGTAAACAGGAACAATAATCGTTAATGATTGGGTCATTCTAGGGTTGCGTACTGGTTATTCAGATTACAAGAGTAGTAAGAGAATCTAAAGCAAATTTTAAGTTGAAGTGGAGCTATCCAAAAGCACATCTTTAAGTTTCCTTTAGAATCAGAATGTAATATGCGATCGATTAGCTAGGTAGCACGTGCTTTGACCACATCAAATTAAAAAATTCACTTACAGGAAAGATGAAAATATTAGTTACTGGTATTGCAGGATTTATAGGATCTCATTTAGCAGAGAGGTTGCATAAAATGGGACACGAAGTGATAGGGTTAGATAATTTTTCCAGTTACTATGACGTAAATCTTAAAAGAGAGAATGCTCATACTTTAAAAACGCTAGGTGTTCAGACCATAGAACGCGATTTAAGGGTAGAACATCTTGTGATGGCATTGCCCGCAGATTTAGATTACATTTTTCATTGTGCTGCACAACCTGGTATTGCGAGTTCATCCACCTTTGAGGATTATTTATCTAATAACGTCATTGCCACCCATAACCTCGCAGATTTTGCCAGTCAATATCTTGATCTTAAACTTTTTGTAAACATAGGTACATCTTCCATTTATGGGATAGATGTTTATTGTGATGAAGAGCAAATGGCAAAACCTATTTCAAATTATGGTGTGACAAAACTCGCTGCTGAGCAAATTGTAATGTCACAGTCTCGATTAGGCAATTTTCCTGCTTGTTCTTTGCGATTATATTCAGTTTATGGTTCAAGAGAACGTCCTGATAAAATGTTTAGCCAGTTAATAGACTGTGCTTTAAACGAGAGATCGTTTCCCCTTTTTGAAGGAAGCCTAGAGCATAAACGTAGTTTTACCCACATAAGAGATATAATAGATGGTATCGTGAGCGTAATAGGTGGAGAAGGACAAGTCGATGGACAAGTTATTAATTTGGGCACAGATAAAGAATATACTACAGCACAAGGGATCAAAGCTGTAGAGAAACTTCTCGATACAGAAATTAAAATTATTATGAAACCTGCTCGTAGTGGCGACCAATTGCGCACAAAAGCAGTGATTGATAAGGCTCAAAGGCTATTAAATTACAAACCAAGTGTAAATCTTGAAGAAGGTGTGCAGGAGCAGATAGATTGGTTTAAATCAAAAAATGCCCAGAACTAAAAAGTTCAAGGCATTTTAAACTAACCAATCAACTACTTAACTAACGCTACCATTAATCATCACCTTCATCCTCATCGTCATCTTCATCTTCTTTCGATGATTGCTTAACCACTTTTCCATTTGCATCTATGGCAATTTCCAGCTCTTCTTTGCCTTTTTCAATCTCAAATTCATAAAGAATACCAGCTAGAGTTTCTGCCATCTCTGCTTCTTCGAGTTCGTAATTTGGGAAGTTGGACTTTAACGCATTCAGTACATTTTGTGGTACTTCAGAAATTTCAAGCTCGTGTTCTGTTTCTTGCCACGTGCCATCTTCTAAGAAATTTGCAGAATATTCCACCTTGTCGAGTTCGAATTCGGCTTCCCATTCTTTATCATTTTCCTTCTCCCAATCCACTTTTTTTGCTGTGGGGAACTTTTTCGCGAAAGCGTCCTTAACCGCTTGTGGCGCTTTGTCTTTAGTCGCGGTGGTAAAAGCCAGCGCTGCCACGGCTACAAAGACGAGACCTATTCCTATTATTGCTTTTTTCATAATATATTTTTTTTAAAAGTTATAGGATAAATGTAAGCTGTGATTCTAAAGATATTTTGAAGAGAATCTAAAGTACAGGATGTATATTTTTAATTTTATGCTGTTTATGAGAAATGTATATCAGTATGGACATCAGCACAATAGAAATGATACTTGCTGGTAAAGTACCCAAGTCCAGTCCACCTTTATCCAAAGGTTTAGTTAGAAAATCGCCAAAGGTTGCACCAAATGGTCTCGTAAACACGAAGGCAATCCAAAACAGAGCTATCTGATTAAGTTTAGTAAAATAATGCAGTACGATAACCAGAGTAATGATAGAAGCCGTGACCAGCGCACCCACTAAATAACTTAATCCCGCAACATCGCCTAGATAGTCTCCAAAGGCGGTACCTAAACTATTTGAAAATAACACAGCAGTCCAAAAGAAGATCTCCTTGTTTCTCTTAAATATGGGATGCACCTGTAAGTTTTTAAATTTAGCATACCACAATGCTAGTGTTCCAATAAGTCCTACGACGAGAATCAAGCTACCATAGGTATAGCCTAAACCTAGACTTCTATCCATAAAGTCAGAAATTTCCGTTCCTAGTGTTGTTGTTGCAATAATAACGAGCCAGAAATATAGTGGGACGTACTTTTTTGCAAATAACTGGATGGCCAAAACAACTACAAAAAATGCAAGCGTAATGAAAATACCGACGGTATAACCCAAGCCCAACGTTTGCGCAATAAAATCTCCTAATGTCTCGCCTAGCGTAGTGGCTATGATTTTCATAACCCAGAAGAGCGCAGTAATTTCTGCTACCTTATTTAAAACTTTTGTATCCATTGTAAAGCTCATTTATTAATATGATATTAAATGTAGTTTCAAATTCTAAGGCAATCTTAAAGCTTTGAATTTGTTAAGGTTGTGCCTGACAAAGGAAGGATGATGTGCGTCGTGTCACCACAAAGATGATCCTTCCTTTACAGGACTTTCATTTAGGTTATTACCCATAAATGATGGCTAATCCAAATAATAGATGTTCTGACCTAAAATGTAGTTTTGCCTATAAGCCCTGACAGGTTTTAATTAAGTTATCTAAATCTAAAAACATATTCTAAAGAAAATTTTAAGTTGTTTTTAAGCTTTCGCGAAAGCGTACCTCACACTAAAATTTATAATTGATCCCAGCTCTTATAATCTGGGTTTCATAATAATTTTCATAGAGTGCCCTAAAATCCTGCCCATTAATGCGCTGGCGCAGGCCAAAACGATTAAATAGGTCAGTAGCAGAAAGGGTTATGGTTCCCTTTTTATCCCAAATACTCTTTTTAAACCCTACATCTATGGACGACCTAGAAAGTTCTTCTCCCTGCGGAATATTGCGAGCGCTGTACCAAAGACCAGTAATCTGAGCCTCGAGTTCCCAAGGTAGCGTAAACGTGTTTGTAATCTTAAAGTCTCCAGCTTCATCTGTCGTATTTTCTATTATAAATGAGCGTTCAAACGGAAACAATAAAGTACCAGTAAATGCGTCTATAACATTGCGGTATAAGTTTATACTTGAGGTAAGCTTCCAGTAGTCTGCAATATCCTGGCTATACAGTATTTCAAAACCGGTATTTGTGCTGTGTCCCGTATTTTGATAAATCCTGTTTACAATATCATAATCTGGATTGCTGTCGTCTATACTAAAAATGCGCTGGTACGCTCCATTAATCTCACGATGATACACCGCAGAAAATAATGAACCAGAACCCCAACTGTATCGATGTGCAACTTCTACACTATTGGTAAACTGAGGTCGTAAATAAGGGTTGCCCACTTTTAATAATTCTGGGTCGTCATATTTAGGGAAAATACGTAGTTCTGGCTCTCCTGGTCTATCTACACGGCGGTTATAAAATGCTGAAAGTTTATTTCTATCGTTCAACTTATAGGTAAATCGCACGCTAGGAAACAGCTCAAAGTAATCATAGTTATCGTTTGTGTCATAATAGATGTTATCTGGATCGAGCTCATAAGATACCTCAGTTTGTTCTGCTCGCAAACCTGCCTCTATATCATAACGTTCTTTTTCCAGAACATAATTTCCATAGACTGCATATAGGTTCTCGCTCCATTTTGAGAAGTCTCCTAAATTTGGATATATGATAGATTCATTGCCTCGCATAATGGTATAATCTACAGGCAAGCGTCTAAAGCGTGCCTTGGCACCTATTTCCATACGTCCACTGCTTAAAGCTCTGGCATAATCTGTAGAAAGACTCGTGGTGTGTTCAATTGCTCTAATGTTAGTCATATCGCGACCTACTCGCACGGCAGAGCTATCATTTAAAAAATAACTTTCATCCTCTAGGCCTCTGGTATACTGAGCATTTGCAGATAGTGAGTGTCCCGCTTGCGCAAAATCGTGCTTATAGGCCACAGACGCGTTTATAAAACTTGTTATCTCTTCTTCTTTCCAAGTGTACAGCCTATTACGTATGTTATTATTTAGATTTATAAATGCCACTTGAGAAGTATCTATATGCTTCTCACGATCGTACATTCCGGAAAAGGTAATATTATCCTTCTCACTGATTTCATAATCTACACCACCAGTAATGATACTGCGAAACTGACGGCGATTCTCTGGCACTTGTGAAATAATAGTCCTGCCATCATCATAAAAACGTGTCGTAAATTCATTATTAGGCAACGCCTCTTGCACGATAAATTCTGTCTGAAGAAAGTAATTTAATTTCTTAGTTCTATAATTAAGGTTAACGCTAGGTATCAATTTAGGGTTTACTGAAAAACTCCCGAAATCTGTAGGTGTATCTTCCTTGCGCTTTGATAAAGCTCCAAGGCCAAAGGACAACCCTATATCGCCGTTAAAACCTGTTTGCTTTTCTTTTTTGTAAATGATATTTACGATGCCAGCAAAACCATTTGCATCATATTTGGCAGACGGGTTGTTGATAATCTCAATACGCTCAATATTTGCGGCGGGAATATTAGAAAGTCCTTTTTGATTACCAAAGCCTGTAAGGCTAGAC